>Ga0210044_10003662_pt1 | contig 21817 bp, 20 predicted proteins | sample CryGey13umfilter_2_FD_183959 | JGI IMG/M metagenome (GOLD analysis project Ga0210044, IMG submission 183959) | Groundwater microbial communities from aquifer in Utah, USA - Crystal Geyser 4/9/14 3 um filter (SPAdes) (version 2) | ecosystem: Environmental > Aquatic > Deep subsurface >... | reverse complement strand
TTCATTGGCAGCCATGAGCCGTCGTGTCCGCTCATCCAGAAGCGGCCACACGCTGGCCAGCCTCGCTTGAAGTTCGGAAGGTGTTCTCATGCACTGCAGCATACGAACATTAGGGTCTATATGCAATCTTTATTTGTTTACACAGCCTTACCAGGCCACGGGGCTTGACGCGGCGCACGCCGTCCTGAATATTGGCAGTCCTGAAATCGATTAACCATGCTCCGGGGTGCCCGTCGAAAGGACCTGACCATGTCCAGGCATATCGATGTTCTGCTGCTGCTCGCCCTGCCCGCCAGCGGCAAATCCGAAGTCCGCCGCTACCTGGCCAACCTGTCGCCCGAGCAATGCCACGAGCAGTTCGGAATCGGCCAAACGGTGCAGCTGGACGACTTTCCCTACGTCCACATCATGCGGCGCATCAGCGACGAACTGACCGCCCGCGGCCGTGAAGGGTTGTACTTCATCTCCCCGGCCCTCCCCTTCCGCGACCCCATCGACTGGCTGACCCTGATCGAACTGGTCAACGAGGACTACCGGGATCTGATCGCCGGACGCAAACCTGCGCCCGACGCCGTCGCTCCCTGGCTCTTCGAAAGATTGGACACCGCACGAGCCCGCGCAGGGGGTGAACCCGCCCTGAGAACCCTGCCGGCGGACCTGCGCCGGGAAATCGCCGCAGCGCTCGAACCGGACGCCTCCGACCTGCTGGCGGCCAAGGTCGCCGAGGTGCCCGACTCCCTGGAGGGCAAGACCGTGGTCATCGAGTTCGCCCGCGGCGGGGCCGACGGCTCCCCCCTTCCCCTGCCCCGGCCGTTCGGCTACCGGCATAGCCTGGCCCAACTGAGCCCCGAAATCCTGGAGAAAGCCAGCATCCTGTACATGTGGGTCACGCCCGAGGAATCCCGGCGCAAGAACGAGGCGCGCACCGATCCCGATGACCCCGGCAGCATCCTGCATCACGGGGTTCCCCTGGCGGTGATGTACGGGGATTACGGCTGCGACGACATGCAGTGGCTCCTGGACCGCAGCGACCAGCCCAACACGGTGACCATGGAGGGCGACGGCCGCATCTACCACCTGCCGGTGGGTCGTTTCGACAACCGCGTCGACCGCACCACCTTCATCCGCGAGGATCCCGCGCAGTGGTCGGCCGACGACGTGGCCGCCCTGCAGGCCGGTCTGAAGGAAGCGTTTGATCCGCTGGTTGAGGATCGGTAGCTCGTCGCATCCGTGGCGGCGACTCAGAACCAGCGGATCCAGATCCACAACAGGCTGAAGCCAACCAGGAAGACCAGTCCGGCGGTGCAATACGCGACCATCGCGCGGCCCGGCCGCTGGTCCCGTGGCACCGTCGGCAGGAACATGACCCGGAAATTCAGGAGCGCCACCAGAGGGGCGGCCAGGAATGCGGTCACCGTCACGATATCGACGAGGGTCTTCATCGCGCCCAGGAAATAATTGATAACCACCGCGGCCAGGATGATCTGCGCGACCAGGAACAGCGGGTACAGCTTGCGGCGCAGGGTGTCCGATCCACCCCGCCACAGCATGATGCCGCTGCTCAGGGTGCGCGCGTAGCCGTCCAACACGGTCAGAGTGGTCGAGAACATGGTGATGAAGGCGACGAGGGCGATGATGGGCCGGGTCCACCCCCCCAGCGTGCCGGTGTACATGCCGATGAGCTGCTGGCTGAAGGCCAGGCCGGAAGGCGAGAAGTCCGTGCCCGTTCCGTGCATGACCAGGGCCCCGAAACTCACGAACGCCACCGCCAGGACCACGGTCGCCCCGTAGCCGAGGTTGAAATCCAGCAGGGCGCCGGCCCGTTGCGGCAGCGTGGGGTCGTCCCGGTGCTTTTCCAGGATCCACAGCGAGGACCACGCCCCGATGTCCAGGGGCGCCGGCATCCAGCCCATGAGCGCCAGCAGGAAAGTCAGGCCGCCCACGGTCCACAGAGGGGGATTTTGCCAGGACGGATCGCCCACCGGCCCGTGCCGCAAGGCCACCCCCACCGCCACCAGGGTCAGCACCCCGAGCACCAGCACCATGATCTTCATTCCCCGGTCGAGCAGGCCGTAGCGCCCCACGAGCAGGATGACCGTGATCAGGATCAGCAGCCCCAGGCTCAACCAGGTCAGCGAGATGTCGACTCCCAGCAGGGCGCCCGCCAAACCCGCGGTAACGATGGTCACCGCCGCGGTGGTGATGAACGCGCTGACCAGCACGATGACCATGAACAGGTTCAGCGCCCAGGGACCGAGGTGCCGGTAGCCGTGGAGCAGGCTTTCCCCTGCGGCCACGGTGTAACGGTGGGCGAACTGGAAAAAGGGGTACTTGAAGACCAGCACCAGGATCACGGCCCACAGCAGGGAATAACCGTACCCGGCCCCGGCGCGGGTCGACTGCACCAGATGGGAAACGCCGATGGCGGCGCCGGCGAACAGGATGCCCGGGCCCACCGCCCGCAACTTCTCGCGCAGGGTCGGCGCACCGGAGCGGGACTCGGGCGTCATGACGCGTCCTTCCCGTCAGCCGGCGGCAAGGACCGGCCCAGGGTCTCGGCGATCTCGCCGTCCAGAGGAACCGCCTTGCCGCGGGCCAGATCGATCACCGCGAAGGTGATCTGGGCCGACGCCGCCAGTTCCCCGCTCTCGACCAGCACCACGTCCTGCAGGATGACTCCGCCGCGCGGCCCCAGCGACCCTGTGCGCGTGCGGACCTCCAGCACGGCGTTCAACCCCGCCGGCCGACGGTACTTGATGGTTACCTCGGTCACCACGAATCCCAGGCCCCGCGCCTTCCATTCCGCGAGGTCCAGGCCATCCTCGAGGAAACCCCAGCGGGCCTCCTCAAGGAATTCCAGGTAGCGGGCGTTGTTCACGTGCCCGTAGAAATCGCAGTGGTAGCCCCGCACCTTGATCCGCAGGGTGTGCGTCATGATTCGTCAGCCTTTCACAAGCGGAGATGTCGTCGGCCAGGGCAACCGCTGCAGGTCGACGTTGCCGCCCGAGAGGATGATGCCCACGCGCAGTCCCGCCACCTCGTCCCGGTGGTTCAGGAGCGCTGCCAGGCAGACCGCCGAAGACGGCTCGACGATGATCTTCATCCGCTCCCAGATCAGCCGCATGGCCCCGATGATGTCCGGATCCGGCACCGTCCAGATCGCCTCCACTTTCTTCTGGATGACCGCGAAAGTGAGTTCTCCCAAGGATGTCAACAGGCCGTCGGCGATGGTCACCGGGTCAACCGAGGGCAGGATGCGCCCGGTGGCCAGGGACCGCGCCGCATCGTCGGCGCCGGCCGGTTCGGCGGCGATCACCCGGGGCGCCGGCACGGCGCAGCGGCAGACGGTGGCCGTACCGGCGAGCAGGCCGCCCCCGCCCACGGGCGTCATGACCAGGTCCAGGTCCGGGATCTCGGCCAGCAGCTCCAGGGCGGCCGTGCCCTGTCCGGCCATGACCAGCGGATCGTTGTAGGGATGGATGAATTCGGCTCCGGTGCGCCGGACAACCTGCTCCAAGGCGGCTTCCCTGGCCGCCAGGGTCGGCTCGCAGTCGATGATCTCGGCCCCGTACCCCTCCACGGCCGCCCGCTTGACCCGGGGGGCGCTGGTGGGCATGACAACGAAGGCGGGAATCCCGCGCAGCCGCGCCGCCAGCGCCAGGGCCTGGGCGTGGTTGCCGGAGGAATGCGTGGCGACCCCGTGCCGGGCCTCGTTTTCGCTCAGGCTGAACACGGCGTTGGTGGCCCCGCGCATCTTGAAGGCGCCGACCTTCTGGAAGTTCTCGCATTTGAAGAACAGCGGCGCACCGGCCAGTGCATCCAGGGCGGAGCAGGTCAATACGGGGGTGTGATGAATCTTGCCGGCAATCCGGGTGGCCGCCTGCCGGACATCTTCGCTGGTGATCATGGCGCTCTCCGGGTAGGATCCTCGTGTCGCCACCAGCCTACCCCAGCCGGACCGCCGCTCCCACAAAAAACCGCCGCCCCGATCAGGGCGGCGGTGAAGCTTATCGGATGGAGCCGGCTGCTAGTGGTTGCGGGCCAACTCGTCCCAGTTGACGACCACCAGCACCTCACGCAGTTCCTCCAGCCGTTCCGCCATGGTGTCCAGCAGGCTGTCAGCACCCTCCAGGGAGCCGTCCTTGGCCAGCAGTTCCAGGTTCAAGGAGGCTTTGACGAAGGCGTCGGCGCAGAAATTGGAGGCCGCGCCCTTCATGCCGTGGGCGTCGATGGCCACGGCCTGGACATCCCCCGCGGCGATGTTCTCGCGCAACGATCGGATCTGGTCCTCGGCGGTATCCAGGAAGATCCCGACGATCTCACTCAGGAGTTCGGTGTCACCATCCATGTTGTTCATGGCGGTGCCCAGATCGATAACATTATGGGGGGTAATGACTTTCTGGGACATGGGACCCTTCCTTGCCAAACTGGTTCGCGAGAGGGGAACGAGGCCATCGTTCCGCGTTCTGGAACCTCTTCGGCAGAAAAGGGCGCCCATTGAGGAGAATTCGTTCCCGCCATCAATCGGTGGCGGAATTCTTCCGGCTCGGCGCTTTCTTGGCTGGGGCCTTTTTCGTCACCTTTTTCTTGGTCACGGTTTTCTTGGCGGGCGCCTTCTTGGTCACGGCTTTCTTAATGGGCGCCTTCTTGGTCACGGCCTTCTTGGCGGGTGACTTCTTGGTCGTCGTCTTCTTGGCGGGAGCCTTCTTCGTCGTCTTCTTCCTCGACCCGCCCGCAGCCTTTTCCTCCCGGGTTTCCCCGGACTGCGCGGAAGCTTTCTTTTCCTCGGGAGCGGACGCGGCCGGCTCCTGATTGGCGGCCGACTGCGAGGCCCCGGCGCCATCCGACCCCTTGGCGTCGGCGGGAGCCTGATCGGTGCGGCCACGCCGGCCGCTGCGATCGGAGGAACGCCGGCGACGGCGCGAGGAGCGGCTCGTACCTCCGGTAACGGCCGGTTCGCCGGCTCCGGAAGAAGCCACCCCCACCGGCGTCGGTTTGGCGGGAGCCGCGCCGGAGCCGAGCCCCTGGACGACCCACGTTCCGCCCGCCTTGGCATCGCGCTCCACTTCCAGCAGACCCAGTTTCCGGGCATCCTCAAGCAGATCGCCGAAGGTGGAATAGCCATAGGTACGTTCGTTGAAATCGGGCCGTTTGCGCGTCATGGTATCCTTGATCAACGAACCGTAGAGCACTCCCCTGCTCTCCTGCAGCAGGCTCTGCACGGTCTCGATGAGGAACCCGAACAGTTCGCCCTTCTCCCCCGACACGCCGGGCACCGGCGCGGCGCTCCGGCCGCGGACCTGGCTGAAGATGTCGTCGTAGAAGATGAACTCGTCGCAGTTGCCGATCAGCAGCTTGCTGCTGCTGTTCTTCATGCCGATCCCGATGACCCGCTTGTCGTTCTCCCGCAGCTTGGACACCAGGGGGGAAAAGTCCGAATCCCCGGTCACCAGCACGAAGGTGTCGATGTGGTCCTTGGAATAGCAGAGGTCCATGGCGTCGACGACCATCTTGATGTCGGCGCTGTTTTTGCCCGAGATGCGCGGCATGGGGACCTCGATGAGTTCGATGGCGGTCTCGTGGAGCGCGATCATGTGCTCCTTGTAGTAGTGCCAATCGGCATAGGCGCGCTTGACGATGATCTTGCCCTTTTCCAGGACGCGGTGAACCAGCAGCTTGACGTCGAACCGCTGACGGGCGTCGCGAGCCCCCAAAGCGATGTTGTCGAAGTCGATGAATAGCGCCAGTTTCATTTCCCGTTCGGTGCTCATGAATCCTCCCGGCCGCAGCTTCCGTGCGGCCGCCCAGATTTTTTTCGGGCCATACGGCCCTGTCTTTGGCTAGAATGCCGGTAACGAATCCACAGTAACCTCCCGCGAGGGACAGGAGCAAGGCCCATGGTCGAAAAACTTTCCGCCCCCGAGTTGATCAACCTCATCCGCAAGGTCTTCCACCCCTGCGCCGAGGACCGCGGGCTGGCCTTCATCGTCGATGTGCCGGACGACCGCCGCGCAGACAGTGCGGACTGGGCCCAGCGCCGCCGCCTGGCTGCGGAATGGTTCTCCCACCTTTCCGAGCGGGCGGGCGAATTGCCGGTGACCTCGCTATCGCTGTTCTGGTATCCCCATGTCGGGGGCAACAACGCCGATCTGCCGGCCACCATGCGCCGCCATGGCGGCACGGTTCCGGACCACGCGCGGGACCTCGGCGGACTGCCCGGGTTGCCCACCGAAGAGATATTTCGGGACCACGGCCTGATCATCGCCCCGACCGAATTGTCCGCCACCGCTCCCCTGAAGGTCGCCGCCCGAGCCGCCGGAACCGGACCGAACGGCTTTCGCGCCGCCACCATGCCCGGGTTCCTGCCCTCCATGGTGCCGGCCCTGCGCCTGGACTACGGGGAAATCAACCGCCGGGTGTCCCTTTTGAAGAAGCTGCTCGATACCGCCGAAAGCGCCCGCTTCAGCTTCCGCTCAGGTGGTCGGGTCCACATGCTGGAGCTGGATCTGCGCCACCGCCTGGGCCACGCGTCGGGAGGACTGCTGCGCGGCAACGGCATCGCCGGCAACCTGCCTTCGGGCGAGGCCTACATCGTGCCATACGAAGGGGAGCGCGAGGGTGACCCGAGCCGCTCGGCGGGAATCCTGCCGGTGGAAATCGACGGCGAAGTGGTGATCTACGAGATCGAGGGCAACCGTGCCGTGGCCGTGCTCTCGGCAGGACCGGTCAGCGAGGCCGAAGCCGCACGCCTGGTCGCCGAGCCGGCCTACGCCAACCTCGCCGAGCTGGGCCTGGGTGTGCTGGGGGACTTCGGGCTGGATCCGACCGGGAGCATCCTACTGGACGAGAAGCTGGGGCCGCACATCGCCTTCGGCCGCAGTGATCACTTCGGCGGGACCGTCGGCCCGGGCGATTTCACCAGCCCCGAGGCGGTGATCCATCTGGACCGGGTTTTCATCCCGGCCATGCAACCGCAGGTCGAAGTGCTGTCGGTGGTGCTCGCCGGGGATGGCCGTGAACGGCCCATCATCGAGAACGGGCGGTTCCTGGGTCTCGCCTGACAACCAAAAAGGGAGGGCCGGAATCGCTGAACCATGGCTCTCGCCCTAAACCATGACTAGCAATGTGATCCCGGCCCGATGAGGTGTCCCTTGTGAGGCATTTTTTTTTACGCACCAGAACCCTATCGGTTGCTTTAAAGATCCATTTAGCTCTAATTGCAGGCAACCCGTTTCCCACCGGGAATGCCGGGGAAAGGCACGCCCCTCCCCCGACTTGACAGAATCCGTGGCCGAGAGCCAATATGGATCGGCCACCATCAACACCAACCCCGGGACCAGACATGACCTCAGATAAAAATCGCCCTTTCCAGATCCTGATCGTGGACGATGAGGAAGACCTGGTCACGTTCCTCGCCCACCGGCTGCGCAAACGCGGCATGGAAGTGACCACCGCCCTGGAGGGTACTTCGGCCCTCGCGGTCGCGGCCAAGCACAAATTCGACGTGGCCCTGGTGGACCTGAAAATGCCCGGCATCGACGGCATCCAGGTGATGGAGCAGCTGCGCCGGATGCAGCCCTATGTGGAGATCATCATGCTCACCGGGCACGGCAGTCACGATTCCGCCTGGGAAGCCGGTCGCCTGCAGGCCTTCCGCTACCTGCTCAAACCCTATGATTTCGACGATCTCTGCGAGCAGATCCTCACCGCCGCCAACCAGCGCAGGCGGCGGATGCAACAGGATTTCGACTCCCGGCTCTCCGACCTCATGTCCTCCACCACGTCCCCGCGGGACATCATCGAAGAGAGTGAAAAGTTGCGCCGTGAGTTCGAGCAGGATTGAGATTTCCACCCTCCTGGTGGGCGGCGGACCGGAGTTGGGCGATCTTTTGGCCGCCCTCTCCACCCGCTCCAAACTCCTGCATCTGACCATCACCGCCTGCATCGACCTGGGACCCAGCCCCGAACACAAGACCCTGGATCACGCCCGCCAGATCGGCGTGCCCATCGTGGGCACCCACCTCGACGACCTGCCCGCGGATTTTCGCCCGGACCTGGCGGTGGTTACGGTCTTCAGCCGGGGCGTGGTCTCGGCCCTGGCCGAGCGGCTGCCCTCCGGCACGCCGCTGCTCACCGCCGACCACCTGCCCCTGCTGCAGGGTGTCATCCGCCTGGTTGAGGAGAACCGCTCCCTGCGCATGGACAGTTTCCGCCTCAAGGAGACCCGCCTGCGCCTGAACCAGTTCGTGGAAACCGCCGCGCTGGCCATCTACATCAAGGACACCGACCTGCGCTTCAAGAAGGTGAATCGGCACGCCCTGCGCATCCTGGGCACGCGGGAGGAGGATCTGATCAACCGCCGAAATTTTGCGGTCTTCGGCGGGGGCGGAGCACGTTGGCTGCAACAGGTGGAACAGGAAACCCTGCGCACGCGCCGCACCCTGCACGCAACCGGCACGCTGCACATCCGGGGCGCCGAGATGCACGTCCAGGTGACCCTCTTTCCCATCATCGAAAACGGGCTGGTGGAGGGATTGTACGGACTGGTCGAGGACATGACCGATCTGTTCGAGAGCGAGCAGAAACGGCAACAGGTCGACGTTCAGCTCAACGAGGCCCAGAAGTACCTGCGGGAGGTCCTGGCCAACAGCCGGGACATCATCTTCCTGACCTCCCCGGACGGGCGGGTCCTCTCCTTCAACAGCGGCGCGGAGAATTCCCTGGGCTTCACCAGCAAGGAAATCGAAGGGTCCCCCGGCCGGGGGCTCTACTGTGACCCCGGTCTCTTCGACCTCATGCACCAGGCGGCCCTCCACGACCGCCACGCCACGCGCTACGAGGTCGATTTCCGCAGCAAGGACCAGCACCCGGTGATCTGCGACGTGAGCATGACGCTCATCGACGGCCCCGACGGCAAACCCCTGGAAATCGTCTGTCTGTGCCGGGATATCACCACGAGGCTGAGGCTGAAAAACGACCTGATCCGGTCCGAGCGGCTGGCCGCGGTGGGACAGATGGCCGCCGGGGTCGCCCACGAGATCAACAATCCCCTGGCCGTCATCGACACCATCGCCGGCCTGGTCGAGGAAACCCTCGAGGACGAGGGCGAGAACCTGGAGCCCGGTTCCCGTGGCCTGCTCCTCGACGCCATGCACCGCCTGCACGCCCAGGTCCAGCGGGTGACCGCCATCACCCACAGTCTGCTGGGCTTCGTGCGCAAGGCGGAGCCGGGAATCCGCGACATCCACCTGCACGAGTTGCTGGAGGAATGCCTCTACGTGATGGGCACCGAGATCCGGCGCTCCGAGACCCGGGTCGTGCGCATCTTCGAGCGCGAGATCCCGATCTTCAGCTCCGACCCCATGCTCCTGGAACAGGTCTTCGTGAACCTGATCAAGAACGCCCTGGACGCCATGAGCGAGGTGCCGGAGCGCGAATCGATCCTGCACGTCACCACCAACATGTCGGATACCGCGGTGACGGTGCGCATCCAGGACAACGGGGTGGGGATTCCGCCGGAGGACCGCGACAGGATTTTCGATCTCTTCCACACCACCAAGCCGGCGGGCCGCGGCACGGGCCTCGGCCTGGCCATCGTCCACGACATCCTCTACCGGCTGGGTGGTGCGATCCGGGTGGCGAGCGAACCGGGCAAGTGGACCCGGTTCGTGGTGGAACTGCCGCTGAAGCCGCCGGCCCCCCTGCTGCCCGACCCGTCCATCAGCAACGTCGCCCCGCCCCGCAACTAGCGCGCCCGGGGCTCAGCCGCGTTCAACCGTCGATGATCTTCAGCAGTTCGTCGGTCATGGCCCGCATGAGGTCCGCGTCTCCGCGGGATTCCACGTTGAGCCGCAGGACCGGCTCGGTGTTGGACTTGCGCAGGTTGAACCGCCATTCCCCCATGTCGCAGGACAGGCCGTCGGTGCGGTCGATACCCGAGGCGTCGGGTCCGTAGCGCGATTCGATGGCCTCGAGGGCACCGTCGGGGTCGACCAGACGGCGGTTGATCTCGCCGCTGGCCGGAAAGCGCGCCATGCGCTCGGCCACCAGTTCGGAAAGCGGTTTTCCGGTGCGGGACATCTCCGCCAACACGTGCAGCCAGGGGAGCATGCCGCTGTCGCAATAGGCGAATTCCCGGAAGTAGTGGTGGGCGGACATCTCGCCGCCGTACACCGCGTCCTCCTTGCGCATCCGCTCCTTGATGAAGGCGTGCCCGGTCTTGCTCATCACCGGCACACCCCCGGCCTGCTCCACCATCTCCACCGTGTTCCAGACCAGGCGCGGGTCGTGGATGATCTTCCCGCCGGGATGCTTCCGCAGCAGGGCCGAGGCGAGCAGCCCGACCAGGTAGTAGCCCTCGATGAACTCCCCGCGCTCGTCGAAGAAGAAGCAGCGGTCGAAATCGCCGTCCCAGGCCAACCCCACATCCGCGCCGTGCTCGCGCACCGCCGCGGCGGTGTCGGCCCGGTTTTCCGGCAGCAGGGGATTGGGGATTCCGTGGGGAAAGGTGCCGTCGGGTTCGGCGTGGAGCGGAATGAACTCACACGGCAGATGGGTGGCCAGGGCCTTGAGGGCGGGGCCCGCGCAACCGTTGCCGGCGTTGGCCACGATTTTCAACGGACCGATGTCCTGCGGGGCGGACAGGTCCAGCATGGTCTTCACGTAGCCGTCCATGACGTCGCGGCGCACCACCGTTCCGCTGGCCGGAGCGGCGGGCAACTCGCACACCAGGGCCTCGGCGCCGATCTCGTCGAGACCGCTGTCGCCGCTGACGGGGCGCGCCTCCGTGCGGACGATTTTCATTCCATTATGGTCCATGGGGTTGTGGCTGGCGGTGACCATGATGCCACCGTCCAACTCGTGGGCCCAGGTGGAGTGGTAGACCATCTCGGTCCCGCACAGTCCGATGTCCATGACCTCGGCGCCGGCGGCGAGCATGCCGCCGATGACCGCGTCGGCGAGTTCGCCGCTGCTGAGGCGGCAATCCCGGCCCACGACGAAGCGGCGGCCGCCCAGGCGGCGCACGCTGGTCAAACCGATCCGGAAGGCCAGATCGGCGTCCAGTTCCGAGGGGATCCTGCCGCGGATGTCGTAGGCTTTGAAACAGGCGGGCTTGGCGGAGGGTTCACGCATGGATCGTTCCCTTGTTTCAGCGGCCCGGCGGCCCGGTGCGAAGATTCTTGTCCCAAGGCTTGGAATCCATTAGCATGATCCCGCTCCAACATCAAGGGCCTTGCGCCCGCACTCGTCGACAAGGGGGATTCCCATGAAGATCCGTTTCCTGGCCGGATGCGTTCTGGCCGCGGCCCTGCTGGCCCTGGGTGGTTGCATGCAGCTGCATTCGACCACCATAGTGAACAAGGACGGTTCGGGCACCGTCACCATGAAGATCTCCCTGTCCCAATCGGTGGCCGAAGCCCTCAAGGAAATGTCCGAACTGGACCCGGATTCCGATCAGAAAATGCCCGACTTCTCCAGCATCGACCGGGACGAAATGGAAAAGGCCGCCAAGAAGCACGGCGTGAAGATCACCAAGTTCTCCAAGGGCGACCAGGACGGCCACATGATCCTGGACCTGGGCATGGAATTCAAGGATCTCAAAGGCCTCTCCTACGTGATGGACCACGCCATGGGCGAGGGCGGCAACGACGGCATGGGAATCTTCGACGCCGGCGACGGCAATCTGGTCCTGCGCAGCACGCAATACGATTTCCCCACCGATGAAGACGAGAAGTCCGTCGAAGTGGAATCCGAGATGCCCGACACCAGCGACATGGATCCGGCCAAGATGCAGAAGATGATGGAACTGACGGGCAAGCTCATGGGCGCCATCAGCGAGATGGACGTGCGCCTGGAGATCACCGTTCCCGGGGACATCGTCTCGAGCAACGCGCCGCAGACCGAAGGGCGCACCAGCATCTGGAGCATCAACTCGTCCAACATGATGACCGCCGGCCAGAACACCGAACCCGAAATCGTCTTCTCGGGCAAGGGCCTGAAGATCAAGCCCCAGACGGACTGATCGCAACCGGACCCGCAAAAGCAACGCCCCGGCCTGACGGTCGGGGCGTTTTTCTGATTCCACCGGGAGGCCGGCCGGAGACTAGGCGGCACCGCCTTCGGTCAGGGGAGCCGGGGCGGGGCGGGTCATCAGTTCCCGGTCGATCATGAACAGGCCTTGGCCGGAGCCGCCGACCATCTCCAGTTTCTTGAGGATGTCGTCGACGTTGGCCTCTTCCTCGACCTGCTCGGTCACGTACCACTGCATCAGATTGTTGGTGGCGTGATCGTGCTCGCTCTGGGCCAAATCGGCCAGGGCGTTGATGTTGCGGGTCATGAATTCCTCGTGTTCCAGGGCGGCCTTGAAGGCCTCGACGGGCGAGTCCCACTCCTGCGGGGGCGCCTTGACCGCCTGCAGTTCGACCCGGCCGCCGCGATCGACCATGTAGGTGAAAATCTTGTGGGCGTGCTGGTGTTCTTCTTCGGCCTGCATCTTCATCCAATGGGCGCATCCGTCCAGGTTCAGGCTCTCCATGTAGGCGACCATGGCGGTGTACAGGTAGCTGGAATAGTACTCCTCGTTGATCTGCTTGTTCAACGCATCCTGGAGTTTCTGGCTGAGCATCGGTCATCTCCCGGTCGAGGGTGGGAATTTCTTCTCTACCCTGGCAAGATAATCACAACCACTCCCTCGGGGCTAGGACAATTCCTGAATTTGCGTATCGTTCCCCACCTGCTATCATGGTTATACTGAAACCGGTCTGGAATTACCCGCTTTCCCGACTACACCGCGGTTCCGGACTTCCAATCACGGTTTTTCCCGAATTCCGGTTGTGTCGGGCCTCTCCGGCCCGACCGCCTTCACAAGGCCAAGGATAGCCATGCCCCGCAAACAGCTTGCGAAATTCACGGTCCCGTTTCTGCAGATCCTCGCTCCGGACGGCCAGGCGGACGTCAAGCTCGACCCGGGCCTGCCCGACGACACGCTTCTGGCGCTCTACCGCTGGATGCGGCTGGCCCGGGAACTGGACGAGCGCATGCTCAAGCTCCAGCGCCAGGGCCGCCTGGGCACCTTCCCGCCCAACACCGGCCAGGAGGCCGTCTCCGTCCCCGCAGCCATGGTCATGGAGCCGGGCGACTGGTTCGTGGGCGCCTTCCGCGAGGCGGGCGGTCGCCTGGTCCGCGGCGAACCCCTGCGGGCCGCCCTGGACTACTACAACGGCTGGGAAGAGGGCAACGTGCTGCCCGACAGGGATCTGCACATCATGCCCAACAGCGTGGTCATCGGCTGCCAGATCGAGCACGCCGCCGGTCTGGCCTACGCCTCGCGCTACAACAAGACCGGCGAAGTCGCGGTGGCCTTCATCGGCGACGGCGGCACGAGCGAAGGCGGCTTCCACGAGGGCCTGAACATGGCCGGCGTGTGGAAGGCCCCCATGGTGACGATCATCCAGAACAACCAGTGGGCCATCTCCATCCCCCGCTCCCAGCAGACCGCCAGCGAAACCCTGGCCCAGAAAGGCATCGCCTACGGCATGCCGGTGATGCAGGTGGACGGCAACGATCCCCTGGCGGTGTGGGTGGCGGTGACCGAGGCGATCACGCGCGCCCGCAAGGGCGACGGGCCCACGCTCATCGAGGCGGTCACCTACCGCCTGATGATGCACACAACCGCCGACGATCCGACCAAGTACCGCACCGAGGAAGAGGAAAAACAGGCCTGGGAACACGAACCCCTCGTGCGCACGCGGAAGTATCTGGAAGGCAAGGGGATCTGGGACCAGAAGCGGGAGGACGCCCTCGGCGCCGAGGTCAAGGCCGAGGTCGATGCCGCGGTCAAGGATTTCGAGACTCCGCACAGCTGGGACCAGGACGAACCGTTCCGCCACGTTTACGGAACACCGCACCCCGTGATCGAGGCGCAGCACCGGGAATTCCTGGCGAACCTGGAAAGGGGGACCGATCGTGGCTAAGCTCAACATGGTGCAGGCGGTCAACCTGGCCCTGGCCCAGGAAATGGAATCCGACCCCACGGTTCTGGTCATGGGCCAGGACGTGGCCGTCGACGGCGGCGTCTTTCGCGCCACCGAAGGGCTGCTGGACAAGTTCGGGGCCATGCGTGTGGTCGACACTCCCCTGGCCGAATCCGGCATCGTCGGCGGCGCCGTGGGCATGGCCATCGCAGGGCTCAAGCCCGTGTGCGAGATGCAGTTCTCCGGTTTCAGCTACATGATGATGGGCCAGTTCGAGGCCCACGTCACCCGCATGCGCTCGCGGACCCACGGCCAGCTCAACCTGCCGATGGTCATCCGGATGCCCTTCGGCGGCGGGGTGCGCGCGTTGGAACACCACAGCGAAAGCCGGGAAGTCCTCTACGCCCACCAGCCCGGTGCGCGCGTGGTCATTCCCAGCGGCCCGCGCAACGCCCGGGCCCTGCTGGTCGCGGCCATCCGCGACCCCGACCCGGTGGTCTTCATGGAGCCCAAGCACTCCTACCGCGCCTTCCGGGAGGAGGTCCCCGACGAGTCGGAGACCCTGCCTATCGGCAAGGCGCAGGTGGTGCAGGAAGGCACCGACCTGACCCTGATCAGCTGGGGCGCCATGATGCGCCCGACGCTCAAGGCCGCCGCGACCGTCGAGAAGGAACGGGGCGCCAGCATCGAGATCATCGACCTGCTGACCATCGCGCCCCTGGACCACGAGACCATCGCCGCATCGGTGAGCAAGACCGGCCGCTGCGTGGTGGTGCAGGAGGCTCCGCGCAGCTTCGGCCCCTCGTCCGAGATCACCGCGGTGATCAACGACAAGGCCTTCTGGTACCTGGAGGCGCCGGTCAAGCGGCTGACCGGCTACGATGTGGTGACGCCGTATTTCGGGCGGGAGAAGAGCTACCTGCCGAACGCGGACCAGGTGGTCCGGGGTATCGTCGAGACATTGGACGCCTGATGCCCGGGAAAGCCTGATTCCGTGGTCGTTTGAACCCCGCGGTGGCCAGCGCCGCCGCCAGCACCCGGAGGACCTCGTGTTCGAATTCAAACTGCCGGACCTGGGTGAAGGGATCGCCGAGGGCGAGATCCTCAAGTGGCACGTGGAATCCGGAGGCCGCGTCGAAGAGGACGCCCCGCTGCTCGATGTGGAGACCGACAAGGCGGCCGTCACCATCCCTTCTCCGCGCAGCGGCGCCGTCACCGCGCTCAAGGGCAAGGTCGGCGACATCGTCAACGTCGGTGACATCGTCGTGATGATCGACGACGGTTCCGGCAGCGCCGAGGAGGCCGAGGAAACGGCCGCCGCCGCGGTGTTCTCCGCCCCGGACACCCCCGAACCCGCCACCGCTCCCGAGGCCCACGCCCCCGCGTCCGAGCCCGGCGTGCGCCGGCCCGTTCCCGCCGCCCCGGCCACCCGCCGCCTGGCGCGCAAGTTGAAGGTCGACGTCAACCTCGTCACGCCCAGCGGGCCGGGCGGGCGCGTCACCCCCGAGGATGTGCACCGCTTCGCCTCAGGCGCGAGTCCCCGCAAGGCCGACCACGTTCCGGCCAGGAAGGTGAAGGACGACACGGCGTTCGCCGAGTTCGCCGCCCACGCCTCGGCCACCATCCCGTTCCTGGAACTCGATCCCCTGCCCGACTTCAGCACCGACGGCCCCGTGCACATCGAGCCCCTGCGCTCCATCCGCCGCAAGGTCGCGCGCAAGATGGTCACCAGCATGACTCTGGTTCCCCACGTCGCCCACATGGACGAGGCGGACGTGACCGACCTGGAGGCCTTCCGCAGGCGCGAAAAGGAACGCCGAGCGGGCGGCAGCGGCGAATCGCTCACCCTGCTGGCCTTCGTCATGAAGGCGGTGGCGGCCGGGCTGAAGGCCGCACCGGCCTTCAACGCGAGCCTGGATCCCTTCAAGGAAGAGATCATCTACAAGGATTACTACAACATCGGTTTCGCGGCCGACACCGGCCGCGGCCTGGTGGTGCCGGTGGTCCCGGGCGCCGATCGCAAGAGCATCATTGCGCTGGCCGACGAGATAGCCGAAAAGGCCGGTCGCGCCCGCGCGGGAGAACTGCCGGCCGAGGAGATGCGCGGCGGCACCTTCACCATCACCAACATCGGCCCCCTGGGCGGAACCGCCCTGATGCCGACCATCAATTATCCCGAAGTGGCCATCCTGGCCATGGGCCGGGCGCAGGAGAAACCCGTGGTGCGCGACGGAGAGATCGTCATCCGGCTGATCCTGCCGCTGACCCTGACCTTCGACCACCGCATCGCCGACGGTGCGGACGCGGCCCGGTTCGTGGCCGAATTGGCACGCCAGCTTTCGGATCCCAACCTGCTGCTTCTGGAATCCTGAGCGCAGAACGAAGGAGAATCGACATGGTCATGGGGAGCCTGCGCGAGGAGACCCAGGTCGTCGTCATCGGCAGCGGCCCGGGAGGCTACGTGGCGGCCCTGCGCCTGGCCGATCTGGGCAAGGAAGTCGTCCTGGTGGAAAAACGCGAGCGCCCCGGCGGCGTCTGCCTGCTCGAGGGCTGCATCCCCTCCAAGGCCCTGATCCACGCCGTGGAGGTCAAGCGCAGCGCCATCGAGGCGCGCGAGTTCGGCCTGGGTGTTTCCGGCCTCGAAGTGGATCTGGACAAGCTGCGCGGCTGGACCGCCGGCATCGTTTCCGGCCTGTCCCAAGGCGTTGCCGGCCTGCTCAAGCGCCGCGGCGTGCAGATCATCCAGGGCCATGCCCGGTTCAGCTCCCCCACTTCCCTGGAGATCGAAGGCGGCGAGATCAGCGGCATCGATTTCGAGCAGGCCGTCATCGCCACGGGCTCCTGCCTGAACAAGCTGCCCGACGGCATCGTGTCGTCGGTCTGGTCCAGCGCCGAGGCGCTGACCCTGCCCCGGGTCCCCCAAAGCCTGCTGGTGGTCGGCGGCGGCTACATCGGGCTGGAGATGGGTCTGGTCTACCAGGGACTGGGCGCCGAGGTCTCGGTGGTCGAATTCTTCCCGCGCCTGCTGATGGGCGCGGACAAGGACCTGGTCGAGGTCATGGTGGAACAGGTCGGCGGTCGGCTGCACGAAATCCTCACCGATTCCAAGGTCCTGGCCATCACCGAGATCGACGGCGATCCCGCCAACGGCTTCAACGTGGAGATCGAGGCCCCCGAAGAGAAGATCGAACGCCGCTTCGACCAGGTGCTGGTGGCCATCGGGCGCCGACCCAACACCGACGACATCGGGATCGAGAACACGCGCGTGGTCCTGGACCCGAAGGGCCACATCGTCACCGACCAGGAATGCCGCACCGCCGAGCCCAACCTCTACGCCATCGGCGACGCGGCCACCGGGCCCATGCTGGCCCACAAGGCCACCCGCGAAGGCAAGGTGGCCGCCGAAGTCATCGCCGCCGACGGGGACGACAGCCTGGCCGCCTTCGACAACCGCGCCATTCCCGCGGTGGTCTTCACGGACCCCGAAATCGCCTGGACCGGCCTGACCGAGGCCGAGGCCGGCGAGCAGGGTATCGCAGTGAACATCGGACGCTTCCCCCTGTCTGCCCTGGGCCGGGCGCGCACCCTGGGTCGCACCGACGGCATGGTGAAGATCCTCGCCGACCCGCAGACCGGTTCGATTCTCGGCGTGGGCATGGTCGGGCCGCTGGCCAGCGAACTGATCGCCGAGGCCACCCTGGCCGTCGAGATGGGCGCCACGCTGGAGGACCTGATCTCCACCATCCATCCCCATCCCACCCTCTCGGAGGCGCTGCTGGAAGCCGCCGAGGTGGCCGCCGGCGAAGCCGTGCACGTCAACCCTCCACGCAAAGTCCGGTGAGCGGCAAGCCCGACCCCGGCCCGTTGCCGACCGTCCCGTACGACCGCGACGACCCATTGCTGGCGGTCGCAGTGAGCACGGGCCGACCCCGGTTTTCCGTCTACCGCTGGGATGGCGTGGCCGTGGTCATCGGTCGCGGAGGGCACCAGGACCGGGAACTGAACACCGAGGCCATCGCCCGGGACGGCGTGCCCCTGCTCAAGCGTCCGGGCGGCGGTTGCAGCGTGGTTCTGGACCCCGGCAACCTGATCGTCTCGCTGGCGCTGCCCCTGCCGGGTATCGGCGGCATCACCCGAGCATTCCGCAACATCAGCGACTGGCTCAGCGCGGGTCTTGACGCCTGCGGCATTCCGGACGTCCACCAGGAAGGGGTTTCGGACCTGGTCCGCGACGGGCGCAAGGTCGGTGGCTCGTGCGTGCGCCGCACCCGGGGCCTGCTCTACTACTCGACCACCCTGCTGGTAACCCCCGAGCTCGAGCTGGTGGAACGATACCTGCTGCATCCCCCGCGCGAACCGGAATACCGGGCAGGACGCCCGCACCGGGATTTCCTGGGCACCCTGCACCCGCGGCCCTGGCCGGGAAGCGTGGCGGACCTGCAAGCGGCCCTGGAACCGCGCTTGAAATCCATTCAGGACCAATCCCTTGCTGATTTCGGAGATTAATGTCTTGAACTGGAATAATTGATTCGGTTTAATGGAAAGACGTCAAATCTGAACCCTGTATCAAATGCTTCAATCGCCCGATGGGGAGGAGAGGGTCATTGGAAGTCATGGAACCGCCTGCCAAAACCACTACCCTGGTGATCGTTGACGATCACCCGCTGGTGCGCGCCGGCATCAAGGCCCTTTTGCATCTGGAGGGGGACCTCGATGTGGTCGGCGAGGCCGAAGACCACGCCGAGGCGATCGAGGTCATCGCCGCGGTCCAGCCCGACCTGGTGCTGGTGGACCTGAGCCTGAAGAACAGCAACGGGTTGAATCTGATCAAGGAACTGGCCCAGAAAAGGAACGCCCCGTTGATCCTCACCGTTTCCATGCACGACGAGTACACCTACGCCGTTCGTTGTCTGAAAGCCGGAGCGCGGGGCTACATCATGAAGCAGGAGGGCACCGAGCGGATCCTCGAAGCCATCCGCTGCGTGCTGTCCGGGGAAACCTACCTGAGCTCCGCCATGACGCGCAACGCCGTGAACCACGTCAGCGGTTTGCGTCCCACGCCGGGCGCTTCTCCGGTTTCCATGCTCAGCAACCGGGAGCTGGAACTGTTTCAGCTGACGGGCAAGGGTCTGGAGATCGCCGAAATCGCCGAGGTCATGAGCATCAGCCCGCGCACGGTGGAAGTGCACCGCTCCCATATCAAAAAGAAGCTCGGGCTGCGCACCAGCACCGAAATCTTCCAGGTCGCCTACGACTGGCTGCGCGATTCCGGATTGCAGATCTGACGCAACCGGTCGCAGGCGACTTTCGAAACCAGCAGGGCCTTATTGGCCCTTGCTGCGTTTCAGGAAGCGGTAGAAGTCGCCCTCGGTGGTCAGCACCAGGGTGCTCTCCTTGTCCAAGGTCGTCTTGTACGACTCCATGGTCTTGAGGAACTCGTAGAACGAACGGGTCTGGGCCGAACGATTGTAGGCCTCGGCATAGATGCGCGTGGCGTCGGCGTCGGCCTGTCCCTTGATCTCCTGGGCCTTGCGGTAGGCTTCCGAACGGATCTTCAGCAGTTCGCGATCCTTGGTGCCACGGATGCGGAAGGCCTCGCCCTGCCCCACGCTGCGGAAGCGCTCGGCGATACGCTGGCGTTCCGAGATCATGCGCTCGTAGACCTTGCGCTGGACCTTGTCGGTGTAGTTGATCCGCTTGAACTCCATGTCGAGGATCTCGATGCCCAGATCCGAGGTCCGGGCCTGGCTCTTGGCCAGGATCTCGTCGCGGATGTCGGGGCGGCCCTTGCCGATCTGTCCCAGCACCTTCTCGTCGTCCTGAACCGCCTCGGTGGCCACCGGGACGCGGTTGGTGGAACGAACGACCTGTTCCAGATCGAAACTGGCGATGGCGTTGCGCGTCTCGCCGTCCAGGATGTCGTCCAGACGGGTCTGGGCGCCGCGCTCGTTGTTCAGGCGCTGGAAGTAAAGGAGCGGATCGGTGATTTGCCAACGGGCGTACATGTTGACGTAGATGAACCGCTTGTCCTTCGTGGTCAGCTCGTTGGGGTCGCCGTCCCACTCCAGGAAGCGCTTGTCGAAGCGGTGTACCTCCTGGATCAGCGGGATCTTGAAATGCAGACCGGGCGTCTGGATCGGGTCGCCGACCGGCTTGCCGAACTGGGTGATGATGACCTGTTCGGGTTCCTGCACCACATACACGCTGCTCACGGCGACAAGGACGGCCAGGATGATCAGGGCCAAGGTGAGCTTGTTCATCACTTACCTCCCTTGGCGGTAGGGGAGCCTTCGCTCAGATTCAGCAAAGGGACCAACCCCTTCAGATCGCTGTCCACGATGATCTTGTTTTCCACGTGCGGGAGAATCTCGGTCATGGTCTCCAGGTAGATGCGCGTGCGCGTCACTTCCGGAGCCAGGGCGTAGGCACCGTACATGGCGTTGAACAGGGCCGCGTCGCCCTGGGCGCGATTCACGCGATCCAGGGCGTAACCCTCGGCTTCCTGAACCGTCTGCAGGGCGGCGCCCTCCGCCTTGGGAATCTCCCGGTTGTACTCGGACTGCGCCTGGTTGATCATCTTTTCCATTTCCTGCTCGGCCTCGTTCACCTCGTTGAACGACGACTTGACCGGGTCCGGAGGATTCACGTCCTGCAGCACCACCTGGTCAACCTTGATGCCCGTCTCGTACTTGTCGCACAGCTCCTGCAGCCCCTCGCTCACCATCCTCGCGACTTCGGCGCGGCCGATCGTGAGCACCTCGTTGACGGTGCGGTCGCCCACGATGCGGCGCATCACCGCTTCGCTCATGTCGCGGAAGGTCTCCTCCACGTTGCGCACCTGGAACAGGAACTTGTAGGGATTGACGATGCGGTACTGGACCACCCATTCGACCGAAGCGGCGTTCAGGTCGCCCGTCAGCATGCTCGATTCTTCCGCGTAGGGTTTGGTGGAATACTGGCTCTGGACCCCCGAGCGCAGGGTGCGGAAACCGAATTCCTCCTTCAATTGCCTCTGGATGGGCACCTTCAACACCCTCTCCACCCCGAACGGCAGCTTGAAATGCAGGCCCGGCGGGGTGGCCCGCACGTACTGGCCAAAGCGCAGCACAAGGCCGGTTTCCTCGGGGTCGATGGTATAGAAGCTTGTGAATACCAGGATCAGCGCCAGCAGCACCCCGATCCCCAGGCGGACCATCTTCCCGTTGACCTGCGGAAGCTTGATCTCGGGCATCTGGGGTCGCGGCGGCTCCCCGAATTTCTGCTCGTCGGACATCTTGGTCACCTCTCAAGGTTGAACCGAATTCTTCGTCATGGTGGCAATGTACACGCAATCGCACCGCTGGTCACCCCTGAACCGGGTCACCTACCCCCCTGCCGACCGAAATATTCGCACTCATCGCGGCACAACATCCTGGTATCCGTACGCCAGAAAATGCAGGGACTGCTCCAGGCGGGCGTGCAGTCCCTGGTACAGGGCCGCATCAATCACCAGGGCAACCGGGTCGTCGACGGCGGGGTCGCCGCCCAGAAAACCGTCCCACAGTTCCCGTTTTTCGGGCAGATGGATGACTCGCGGCGGCTCCTTGTCTCCCAGCTCGGCCAGTTGCGCCGCCAGGGCGACGGCGTCGTCCAAATTGCCCACCGCGTCGATCATCCCGATCTCCACGGCCTGGCTGCCGGTGAACACGCGGCCGTACGCCTTGCCCCGGGCCTCCTCCATGGTCCAGCCGCGGTGGACGGCCACGTCGCTCAGCCATTCGTTGTAGCTGTTCCAGTGGGCTTCGGTGTGGCGGGCCCATTCCGCGGGCGTGGGGTCGCGGTAATCGGTGCCCAGTTCGGCCATG
>Ga0210044_10003660_pt1 | contig 21829 bp, 21 predicted proteins | sample CryGey13umfilter_2_FD_183959 | JGI IMG/M metagenome (GOLD analysis project Ga0210044, IMG submission 183959) | Groundwater microbial communities from aquifer in Utah, USA - Crystal Geyser 4/9/14 3 um filter (SPAdes) (version 2) | ecosystem: Environmental > Aquatic > Deep subsurface >... | reverse complement strand
CACCTGGCACAGCAGGAAATTCATCGCAATTCACTATTTATTTTACAGCTCCAGTTCTAATGAACGCTGGTTCTTATATTTATATTGATTTTCCTCCAGAAACTACCCTTCCCTCTTCAACTGATGCAAATGCGAGAAAAAATTATATAGTTATAAATGGTACTTCGTATCCTAACTACGTTTCTACTTCTGGAACAAGACTTCAAGTGCGTCTTTCTGCACAAATTTCCTCCAACTCAAACTCAACCATAGTAATTGACCAAAATTTTGGCATACTTCACCCATTACGAACTGATTACAATTGCTCGCTTACTTTATCCTCAAATGTGAGTGGGTTAACAACGCCTGTCTCAACCACCTTAAATCCTGATCCTAACAAAAGGACTTATGCAGTTATTGGGACGCAGGTAAGCAATGTGAACGTTAACCCTATTCCCAATGTTGCTTATACAAACGCGAGGTATGAGATATCATTTGTCCCTACTAACGGTTTATCAGGTAGTTCTGACTGGATAGAAATTACTTTTCCTGATGGAACAGTAATTCCCACAGGGACAAGCGTTTCTTATATTTATGTAGGCTTATTCAATCAGCTGTATCCTGCCTCAAGCAAAACGGTATCTGGACAAGTTTTAAAGTTTTACTTGAATTCTTCATCCTATATCCCTTCTGGTTCAACCTGTTATGTTTATATATACGAGGGTTTCGGAATTATTAACCCATCTGTTGGTTTTCCTACTTTAAGCCTAAGGACGAGAAAAGATGTGATTTCTAAAACCTCAAATTCATATCCCATCACAGGCACTTCTGTTTCCAATTTCACCGTTTCTGCTGATCCAACCACCCAAAACTCCACCGCGGCTTATACTTTTAATTTCAGAACCTCTTCAACCGGTGCTCTTTCAAGAAATTCATCTGATAAAATTTACATTCAGTTCCCAACAGAATTTACGGTGCCTTCAACAATTTCAGGAAGCTATGTAACGGTTAACGGCACTCCTTGCACCACGAACATTTCAGTTTCAAGTGATAAACTTACAATTACAACGCCTGTGAATATTGGTAACAGCACAAATGTTACAGTCGTAATTGCCCAGGTTGCAAATATTAAAAACCCTTCCTCTTCAAGAACATATTCATTCTCACTTTCCACAACAAAGGACGTTGTACCAGACTCAGCAAACTTGCAAATCGTTAAATCAACGATTACAAAGCCTGTTGTTCAGCTTACAGGATACTCAATAAACGAAGTTATTGGAGTTACTGTTACATTCCAAACAGGCTCGGGCGGAGCGCTTACAAGAAACTCTGACAAAATTAGCATTGTTTTCTCATCTGGATTTGTGCTTCCATCGACTATTTCAAATCAATATGTAAAGGTGAACGGTTACAATGCAACAAGCGTAACAAAGTCAGGACAAAGAATTGATATTACTCCTTCAATCGACATTTCTGCTAATGCAACCGTAACAGTTGTTATCGATAAGCTATCAAATATTAAGAACCCGGGAAGCCAGGGTGATTATAAATTATCGGTTTACACATCTAAAGAGACAACTCAGCTTGATTCAGATACATTTAAAATCGTTAGGCTTCCAACGACCACATTCTTTGTTACACCTCAAAATCCAGATGGGCAAAATGGATATTACAAAACAACCCCCAAGGTAACTCTTACTGCAACAAGCCCTGTTGACGCTTCACCCGTTATTTACTACTACTTTGATGCAGGAAGCCCTCAAGTTTACTCAGGCGTGATTTCAGTACCGGATGGAGTGCATACCCTTTATTTCTATGCACAGGACAGATTCCAGAACAAAGAAGTTACCCAGAGTAAACAGTTCAAGGTTGATACAGCTCCACCAGCAATTACTGTTACTTACCCTCAGCAGAATGCAATCCTCAATACAAAGAACTTCACAATCACAGGGACAACGGAAGCAGGTGCAACATTAACAATTAATAATAACTCGGTTAGCGTTGGTGCAAACGGAGCCTTCTCTTATGATGCGATAATTTCGGGACTTCAAACTTTTACCATCGTTGCAAGAGATAGTGCAGGAAATACCGCTCAATTTTTACTGAGTCTTTCTCTTGATACAACACCACCTATACTTAATGTTTCTGAGCCAAAGGCATTTGAAGAGATTCATGCCCAATTTGTGACTGTAAAAGGCAAGACAGAAAAGGATGCAAAGGTTACAATCAACGGAACAGAAGTTGCCGTAAACCCAGCAGACTACTCTTTTTCTTACTCACTGCAGCTTGCAACTCCTGGTTTGAATTCAATTCAAGTCATTGCTGTGGACCTTGCAGGAAATCAAACTACTGCCGGGATACCTGTAAACTTCATTCCTAAGACAAAAATTGTTCTTCAGGTCGGTAATAGTGTTGCTCTTGTGAATGATAAAACAGTTAAGCTTGATGCATCGCCTAAGATAGTCAAAGACAGGACTCTTGTACCGCTTAGATTTATTGCGGAAGCTTTTGGAGCAGACGTTCAATGGAACTCTGTATTCAAGCTTGTAATTATTAAACTTCAGGATAAAGAAATTATTTTGCAGATTGGTACTTCTTATGCTTCCGTAGGTGATAAGAAATATATACTTGATACTGCTCCTATCATTGATAAAGGTTATACAATGGTTCCTATCAGGTTTATCGCAGAAGCTCTTAACTCTTCTGTTGAGTGGGACAGCACAACCAAAACTGTCACGATAGTTTATCCTAAATAATACATTTCGAGGGGGAAAAGATCCCCCTCGAAATCCTCCTCTTCAATTTGTCACCCTGAGGCTGAATGTATTTTATGAGGCCGTGAGGATCTCAGTTTTTTTGGGCAAGACAAAGGAGGAGATCGTCACGGGCATAAAAGTAGTGTGCCCTCACGATGACAAAGGAGAGAGATTGCTTCGGTCGTTGCTCTCTGCTTATATAAGGAACAGAGTGTGCAATGAGAAAAAAAAGAAGTTTATCGTAATGGTTCGGCCCCTACTAGTTATTGCGAGCCTTTGGTGAATCAATCGCTTTTCATAAGAGTTGTAAAAAATTAAGAATTAGTAAATGGTAAAGAAAAATTATTAAGCAGGGAGGAATAAATGAAAAAAGAAAATTTAATCGTTGGATTGTTGGTAGTAAGTATTTTGGTTTCAGCAGTTTCACTTTATGGTGTATTTGGCAGGGTGCCGAAAGTTTTCAAAGGTGAAGTGGTCAACGTAACAGGCGTTGCAAAGGTAGACGTCAAACCTGATACTGCATACGTCACATTGGGCGTTAGCACGACAGAAGTTACTGTTCAATCTGCACTTGATAAGAACAGTGCCTCGGTGGTCAAGGTAATCGACGCAATAAAGAAGCTTGGTGTAAAAGATGAGGATATCCAAACTTCCAATTTTTGGGTAAACCCTCGATATGACTATAATAAACAACCAGCAGTACAAACAGGTTACACTGCTGCAAATGATGTTACAGTCAAAACAACTCCTGAAAAGGTTTCCCAGGTGATACTTGCCGGGGCAACGAACGGCGCAAACAACTTCTACAATTTTATTCTCAAAGTTAGCAACGAAGAAGATATAAAAATTACCCTTATGGCACAAGCAATTGATGATGCAAAGAAAAAGGCCGAAGCCATAGCAAAAGGTGCGAACAAAACACTCGGCGACTTCAAGGTGATTTCTTACGATTACGTCCCACTTGCACAAAATTCATCGATGTTGCAAAGCAGAGCAGCGTATGGAATGGGAGGAGGAGAAGGGTACGCCCCACCAGTTAGCACGGGTTTAAATGAAATTTCTGTAAACGTATATGTAACATTCGAGCTTGAATAAGTAAGTAACAATCTTGTATTTGCGCCCAAGCCCTCACTTTCAACTGAGGGCTTCTACTTCTTAAAATACTAAAAGGAGAAAATCCTGAAATACCCTGAATCAATCCTGAAATAAATTCAGGACTAAAGGTTTTTCAGGGCAGGACAAGTTCTAAATTAAAATTTCTTTGAAATAACGGTCATTGTATACATAAAAATAATTTTGTTAACAAGATATTAAATTGCTGTGGATAAAGGGTGTTAATATAGAAATCATCAATACTTGTGATTTCTTTAATTTGAAAATAATGCATAGTCTTGAGAAATGAGTTTTAAACTTATCCACAGTGAATTGTGGATAGTGTGCATAACTAATTATTCTTTTTCTTTGAAAAGTCCACTGTCTTGTAGAATGCTTTTTGTTTCGGGTTTTAAAGATTTAAACAAGGTATCTGTAAGAGAGTAAAAAATTTTTCCTTCGATAATTTCTTTTTTGACATAACCTTTTCTGATCAGTATATTCAAACTTCTTGTGTTGTTTACTCCTCTCAACCTGTCTATCCTTTCTTTCGGTGCTCTTTCTTTAAGTAGAATAGCTACAACCTCAAGCACCTCCCGGGATAAGGCAGCTTTCCTTTTCTTTAAAAATTTTGAAAAATATCTTCTGTATTTTTCGGTGGGGATTATAGTAAACCCTTTTTTGTTAATTGCGATATTTATTCCGGAATCTTTAAGGTTTTCTTCAAGAGCATTTAGAAGCTCTTGAACAGTATTGGAATCCATATTTAAACATCTACATATTTCTTCCAATTTAAGTGGTTTTTGTGAGACAAATAATATTGATTCAATTGCTGCTAAGTAATCTTTTTTCTTCATTTAGTTCAATATAAATTTCCTTGAATGTTTTTTTCTGAACAATTTTTGCAAATTTATTCTTGGCAAGTATCAGAATTGCAAGAAAAGTGATTACTACCTCTATTCTTGAATTACTTGATAGAAATATTTCTTGAAATATGATACGCTTTTTTTTGTTCAAAATTTTCTTAACATTTTCGATAGCTTCTTTTATTGAAAAGTCGTTCTTTTTAATCTGCCTTTCTTCAAGATATTGTTCTCTTTCCAGGATTTCCTTGACTATTTTTGATAATTTCAATACGGGTATTTCGTCGTCTTCTTCTACTTCTTTGTATCCTTTGTGTTCATAAACCTTAGAAGAAACGCCTTTTTCTATTATTGACAGTATCTTTGTTATTTCTTCGTCATCGCTAAGCTCTCTTACTCGTTTTTGAATTTTCTCTAATGAAAAGATATACAGAAGAAGTTCTGATTTTAATTTTATGAGAATGCTTAACTCAAGAATCTTTTCCGCAACTTCAATGTTAGTTTTATTTTTGAGGTCCTCTGTTTCCTGCTTTATAATACTCAGCAGATTAACGGCAAGAAGATTTTTTCTGTCTTTTTCTCCATTTGAAATAATTATCTCAACTAGATTTTCCATCGATTTTCATTAAACTCATTGCTTCTTCAAGTGTTTTTGTTGCAATGCTTCTCGCTTTTTTGCTACCTTCTGTAAAAGTTTCTTCAACACCGTGGATATTATTATTTAACTCCATTCTTTTTGCTCTTATGTCTTTTAAGGAGTAGTTTAGTTTTGCTGCAAGCCTTTTTTTGCAAGCGACGCATCCAAGTGCACCACTTTTGCAGTCTTTTTTGATTTCTTCAGATTCTTCTTTGTTAAAAACCTTTTGATATGTGAAAACCGTGCAAATGTCAGGATGCCCAATGTCATGAAGTCTTACTTTTTGGGGATCTGTCACAGCGGACATTATTTTCTTTGTGGTCTGTTCTTGTGAATCTGCAATCTTTATGTCGTTGTCAAGACTTTTTGACATTTTTCTTCCGTCTACCCCTGGTAAATATGGAAATTCCGTTAGCATCGCTTGAGGCTCTACAAAAAGTTCCCCATAAAGACCGTTAAATCTTCGAACAATTTCTCTTGATATTTCAAGGTGAGGTAGTTGATCCTTTCCTACTGGTACATAATGTGCTTTGTAGATAATAATGTCAGTTGTCATAAGAATTGGATAGCCAAGCAAGCCATATGAGGCGTTTTCTTTTAAATTTAAATCTCTTATCATTTCTTTTACTGTTGGGTTTCTTTCAACCCATGGAATCGGCACGATCATTGATAGAAGAAGGTGCAGATAGGTGTGTTCTGGAACTTCAGATTGCACAAATAGGGTGCATTTTTGTGGGTCAAGCCCTACTGAAAGCATATCAAGCATTACTTCAACCCTGTTTCCTTTTAGCATTTCTGTGTGTTCGTAATTTGTCGTGAGAGCATGCAAGTCCGCGATAAAGAAGAAAGATTGATACTCTTCTTGTAGTTTAAGGTAGTTTTGAAGAGCTCCAACAAGATGTCCTATATGAAGTTGGCCTGTTGCTCTAATTCCGCTAACAACTCTTTTCATGATTCCTCCTTAAAGTAAGAATTTCAAGATAGGATTAATAATTGATAGAAACAAGTTTCCAAAGTTAAAAAATGGGATCGATATTAAAATAATGAGAAAAATAATCCCATACCAGTTCATTGATTCATCAAAAAGGAATCTCTGAGGTCTTTTGCTTATTGCAAAGAGAACTTTAGAACCGTCAAGAGGAGGTATCGGAATGAGGTTGAATATGCCAAGGTAAACACTGTATATTATTATGTATTCAACGAGTACTATAAAATAAGAAAATCCCGCCTGCATTACTGAAGAGTTGTACATCAGTTTGTACAACGGGGAAAGAGCTAATGCAGTGAGAAAGTTAATTCCAGGACCCGCTAAAGAAACAACTACCATGCCCTTCCTGAGGTTTCTTAATGCAAAGAAATCTACGGGTACTGCTTTTCCCCATCCAAACCTGAATAAAATGAGGGCAATCATACCAAATGGATCAATATGGCGCAATGGATTAAGGGAAAGTCTTCCTTCTCTTTTTGCTGTTTCATCGCCCATTTTATAAGCTGCATAAGCATGTCCGAATTCGTGCAATGTCAAAATAATAATTACCGCTGGTAAAACAAAAAGTCCCAGGTTTATAAAATAATCTTTAGTAAACATTTTCAATCTCCTTTTCCTGAACCTATTATATATATTTACTTCGGTTTTTAAAGTTTAAAAAATTAGAATTTAGTGCCAGGCACTGCTCTCTAATTGTTTTAAAAATAGAGGGAGCTTCTGCTCCCTCTATAAAATATGTTTGGTTATTTATTATCCAACAATCTCCTTTATTCGGGAGAGTCTCTTTTCTCTATCTCTTACAAATTTTTCAATGCTCTCGAGCACGTGTTTTGGATCAAGATGAGCCTCTTCAATGACCTCATCCAGGGTCCCTCCAGTCCTCCACCTATTGTCCCAGTCGGAGGAAAGCGAATATTCCCTTACAATAGGGTTTGCAATCCAATTGTTCATCAGTTTAATAGATTCATTTGTTATTATCATCGTATCGTGGAAAAGCTTCCATGGGAGTACTTTGTTTTTGTATTCTTCTCCCTCTCTTCTGTATAATTCATAGCTTGGTGCCGAGACAATTCTCACATTAAGCTTAGCGTTTCTTAATTCTTCGACAACTTTAACTACGCTCAGGGTAGAACTTGTACCTTGAACAATTACTGTGCCCATTTGTGGCAGATCTTTCTCAAAATCTTTTAGAATATAAGCTCCGCGGGATGCCTCAAGATAAGAACCCAATCCCATAGAGACTCTGTCAGGAATATTAATTGCAGGCCTTGTAAGCACGAGTGCAATAATTGGTGTATTGAGCTGTAATGCCTTGCCGAGCAGGACTGGCACCTCATTATATTCCCATGGTATAAGATCAATTAATTGCCCTGTAGGAAACAAATCTCTAACTCCAGGAGAGAAAATACCGAAATGCGTCCTTGAATCGTCCGCGGTTTCAGGTCCTGAGTGTCCCATTACCCAGATAACTTTGCCAACTTTTAGCTCGCAGTCCTGAGAAAGCTGAGAGAAAAGTCTCATCATTCCGTATTTTAGATAAGCAAATGAGCCATATGTGGAGCATGTTGTAAAAAATCCATTGAATTCTTTGAATGGGTCTTTTGCAAAGTTTACTGTTGCTGTACCAACAGAAATTCCTGAATTTACAAATTCTGTAATCTCCTGTGGAAGTAGCACGCCGTCAGGGTTTGTTTCTCTATTGTACCACCCATAGCCCTTGAAATCTTCAAAAGGTTTGGCAAATCCTGAAATTTGTGTTGAATCAGCAAGGTCTGCTGACATAGCAATAAACAAAGGCCTGTTGTATTTTTTCGCTGTATAAGCATTCACCCATGCTCCCCACTTGCTGAAAGCCTCTCTATTTGCAGCATGAGTTCCTGGTTTTGCATAAAGTCCTGGTGGGTAGTTTTTAAAATCACTTATTACAGGGTCGTTTACAGGATTTGCATCGCTTAATTTAAATCCTTCGATTTCTTCCGGTACAGATTCGGCAATTTCTATAAGACGATTTGCAACATATTCAACAAGCTCCAGATCAGTGAGTATTACGCCCATAACAATGTCAATATTTGCCTTAAATTGTTTATAAATCTCAGATTCTTCTTCTGGAGCCCCTTCTCCAAAGCCTGCAAATTTTACTCCATATTTATTCTGGAACTCTTTCTTTGTTTCCCAGAATAACTCTGAATTCATCTTATGCGGTGAGCCATGTGAGGCATTGTCATATTTCAAATAGCCTCTTCCTTTTCTTGTTTTAAACCATGCTACATTAGGGATATTTTTTTGAATTTTTGTCTGGTTAAATAGCTCCGAAACTGTCTCGTAGACTTCTTTAAAGTCGCTTCCTCTTTCGGTTCCTATCACTCTCCATCCATGAGAGGAAAACCATTCATTTGGTCCACCATAAATAGTGCTTGTTAGCGGATGGTCGTCAATTCCAAAATTATTCCAATCAATGAGGAAAAAAAGATTATCAAGCCCGAGTTCCCAGGCAGAGTTGAATGTTTCGTGTGCACCACCCGGGGTAAGCCCTGCGTCTCCTTCAATTGCGATTACTTTTACCCCGTTAGCCACTGCTCTTTTAAGAGCAATTGCTTCTCCAACTGATGCAGTTACTCCATGCCCTGATGGTCCCGTATTAAACTTCAAAAACAAGGTTTTTCCAGTAAATTCAGCATGTCCTGAAAGTCCTTTGTTCCTTCTAAAACCTAAAAGATCTTCTGGAAGTAGTGCAAATTCTCTTCTTAGTCTGAATCTTTCGTCTCCTGTTTCTTTATATTTTTTGTCAACTATTCCGTTAAGTACTGCAAGTGTTGAGTACACGAGTGGAATCGTATGACCAGCAGAAAGGATAAATCGATCACCAAATCTTTTCTCTGGGAATCTCAAATCGTATCTCATAACTCCTGAAAGCATAAGTGTAAGAAGCATGTGCATTTTTGATCTTGATCCGCCTGGATGCCCGCTTTGCCTGTAATTTAGCATTAGATCAATTAGTTGATCAATGGCATCGCCGAGTTTCTCCCAATACTTTAATTCCTTTTCCATATCTTCTCCTTTCTATAATTATTTGAATATTTCTCTATACTCCGGAATTGTATCTTTCATGAAATTTATCATTCCCTCAAATGTTTTTGGGTGTTTGACCATGTCCTTTATTACAGAAAATGGAATTGTGGCAATATGTACACCAACTTCTGCAAGTTCTCTAACCTGTCTTGCGTTTCTTACACTTGCTGCAATGATTTCCGTATCGAAATTGAAATTGTCGAGGATTTCTTTTATGCTTGCGACGAGATCCACTCCACTTACTATTCCATCGTCATTTAAAACCTTCTCGTCAATAACTAAGCCTTCCTCAGGATAATAATCCTCTTTCTCAAAAGTCATTCCGATTTTTTTTCTTAGAAAATCATCAATTCTTCCTGCGAAAGGACTTACATACTTTGCACCCGCTTTTGCTGCAAGGAGTGCTTGATTCGATGACATAATGAGAGTGCAGTTAACAGGTATATTTTTTTCTTTTAGCTTTTTTATCACTTTTAATCCGTCGAAATGTTTTGTTCCGTTTTCTTCAATTTCAGGATTTACAGGTATTTTAATAATAACGTTATTTGAGATGTTGTTGAATTTTGCAAAAAGAGTTTCCGCCTCGCCAAGCATATCATCTTCTGTGTTTCCAATTACTTCAAGACTTACCGGGTGCCCGATCCCAGCAACTTTTAGGAGTTCTTCAATATATTCTTCCATCGTAAAACTTATACTCTTGTTTTTGAAATATTCCACAGCCTTTTTTATAAGGCTTGGATTTGTTGTAACTCCATCGACAATACCCCACGAAATTGCCTCTTTGATTTCATCAATATTTGCAGAATCAATAAAAATTTTCACTATTCTTCCTCTTCATCAATGTAGTATTTCTTAGGAAGAATTGCAAGACTGATTGCAAGGCCAACAACACCGGTGAAAAGACCAATGAAAAACCATCCAAAGCCATTTCTTCTTTTTTTTGAGGCCACAATAGCGGTAAAAATTGCTAAAATAAGTAAAATAGCAATAATTGATCCGCAAATAATAATCATAAGGCCTGTTGCATAGCTTGCTATATCAGCTGGAGTTTCTCTAAGGTTCGAGTAATCCCAAAAGTAATTCCAAAACTTTCCGTTTATCATTCCGTTCATTTTTTCCTCCTCTTATTAAAATTTAACTATCATATTTTAACATTTTGCAAAACTTATCCAAAAAAGTTGCTTTAAATTTTTCTATGAAGAGAGAAAATAATGAAGAAATTGTTAATTATTGGTTTATTTGAATCTAATCTTATAATTTGCTTTCAAATTTTTAATCCTTATAATTTTTAAAAAGGCAGGGCTTATGAAAAAAGTTCTTATAGCAGGAAGTGGAAGAGAAAATTCGAAGGATTTTTACTTAAAACTTTCACACAATTTTGATTTTATTATAGGTGTTGATGGAGGGGTGGAGGTTCTAATAAAAGCAGGGATTAAACCAGATATTGCAATAGGAGATTTTGATTCTGTGAGTGATTTATTATATGTCGAAAGTTTAGAGATAAAGGTTTTAAAATTCCCTGTTGAAAAGGACAAATCTGATACAGAACTTGCAATTGATTTCGCTATGGAAAAAGGCTTTGACGAGTTTGTCATGACAGGCATGCTCGGGAGAAGGACAGATCATCTCCTCTTCAACATTTCTCTTCTTGTAAGTTTGTATAAACAGGGAAAAGAGTGTGCAATCATTGAAGAACATGAGGAGATTCGTCTACTTGATTCTGAGAAAAAAGTTTTCCAGGTGAGAGTTGGCGATATTATATCTCTTTTCCCGATTGATAAAATTGTTTATGGAGTTTCGACGGAAGGTTTGAAGTATGAACTTCAAAACAAAGACCTTTTTTATGGCTCAACTCTCCCTTTGAGTAATGTTGCCTTGAAAAACGAAATTTCAATTTCGATTAAGAAAGGTACGGCGCTTGTAATTATAGAGTATGCAAAGAAAATGCGAGATTTTGGATGGACCTTTTTGAATACTAAAGTATAATGTCAAACACTTATTGAAGGCTTGATGAATTGCATATTTGTTTCAACCAAAAAATACGCACATTATTGATGGGATATGAGTAATTTGGCTAAAAAGATTCAATTTAGGTAAGGAGGTATTAATGGCCTGGATTAAAGTAATCGATGAAAAAGATGCTACTGGGAAACTTAAAGAAGTTTATGAAAAGATCGGAGGTGAGAGAGGAAAGATCGCGAACATTTATAAGATCAACAGTTTGAACCCTCAGTCAATGGAAGATCATCTGAACTTTTATATGAACCTTGTTTATGGGCATTTAGATCTAACGAGAGAACAGCGAGAACTCATTGCAGTGACTGTATCAGTAACAAATGGTTGCCAATATTGTATTAATCACCATGCAGAAGCGCTGAATGCATACTGGAAGAACAGAGAAAAGTTAAATAAATTTATTGATAATTTTAATTTCGTAGAACTCCCAGAAAAAGATAGAACAATGATTGAATATGCTATTAAACTTACAAAAGCTCCTAAAAGCATCAGCGATAAAGATATCGAAAAGCTTCAAGAGCAAAATTTTTCGGATGCCGATATACTTAATATCAACCTCGTCACCGCCTATTTTAACTTTGTAAACCGCGTTGCACTTGGTCTTGGTGTAGAATTTAGCTCAGACGAAATAACTGGATACAAATATTAAAAAAGGAAGAAATGTTTTTTTTGAAAAATTTTTACTGAGTTTCAAAGCGGATTGTAAATATACTTTTTACGGAGATAGGTTTATTCATTTGTTGAGTAATTTAACTAAGAAACTCGAAATCTTAATTTTGTTCAAAAACTTATTTTTAACTGAATTATTTAAGAATAGGTTTTTATTTTATTCTCAGGTTCAATAATTTGGATTAAGTTTTGGAGTACTTCGAAATCCTTTTGTAACTTTCTTTAAACCTTTCTTTTACGTATCCCTCGTCTATCGTTAAAATCTTCTTATTTTCCATTATTACTTTACCATCAATAATAACTGTATCAACATCCTCGGGATACATTGAATAAGCAATAAGGGAATGCGGGTCTGTTAGTGGCATAAGGTTTGCTTTGGCCATATCGATGAGTATTAAATCTGCCTTGAAACCTTCCTTTATAAGTCCAACATCGTTAAATCCAAGGTTTATGGCACCATTTACGGTTGCAAGTTTTAGAGTTTCATATGCGTTAAGCTCTGATGGGTTCAAACTTACTCCTTTTGCCAGTAGAGATGCAAGCCTCATATCTTCAATGAGTGCAAGGTTGTTGTTTGATGCAGCGCCGTCCGTTCCAATTGAAACAGTTATCCCATTGTTGATTAGCTTTGCAATATCTGGAATTCCCGAGGCAAGTTTCAAGTTGCTCTGCGGGTTTACGGTAACTCCAACATTGTTTTTCTTTAGAATTTTAATGTCATTATCATTTACCCAGACGCAATGAGCAGCATTTACCCTTGCTTTAAAAAACCCAATTTCTTCAAGTTTTTTAATTGGAGTCTTCCCATATTTTTTTATATAATCTTCTACTTCTTTTTTTGTTTCATGGAGATGTATCTGTACCACGGCTCCAAGTTTTTGCGCAACATAAGCTGTGTCTTTTAGCAATCTTAAATTGCAGGTGTAAGGTGCATGAGGAGCAAAGCTAATTAAAATTTTTCCATCCCGGCTATTATTATATTTTTTAAAGAAATTTTTAGCTCGATTTAGAATAAGTTTATCCATATAAGGCTTTGAAGCATATGAAAAACCTATGTTTGCGCGTAATCCTATTTCTTTAATTGCTTTAAAAACTTCTTCCTCATAAAAATAAAAATCTGTTATGGTTGTTGTGCCTGTTCTAATAGATTCAATAAGTGCAAGAAGAGTGCCATAATAAACATCCTCTTTTGTGAGTTTGCCTTCGATAGGGAAAATTGTCTCATTAAGCCATTTATCAAGTGGAAGGTCGTCTGCAATACCCCTCATAAGAGTCATTGCAAGATGAGTGTGAGCATTCACGAAGCCAGGCATAACAATATGATTTGATGCATCTATTTTATATTCGAACTCTTCTTTCCATTCTTTTGAAGGGCCTATGTATTGAATGGTTGAGTCTTTTAAGACTATGTCGCCATTCTCAATAATTTGTTTGTTTTCAAGAGTAAGTATCAAACCATTTTTTATAAGTATCATCTATTTTCTCGGCAAGAATACAGGATTCTGATCTGTAATTATTTCGCTATCTTCGGACAATATTAATTTAATGTCCTTTGGAAGCGAGAGCATCTGTATGTGTGTATCCCCGTCGTAGAATTTAAGCTGTCCTTCTATTCTTTCGCTAATGAGACTATTGATTTGATTTGCAGACAAATTTAGAGGATCATACTTTTTTGAGGCTATAATAAAACCCCAGGTTGTATCAAAACTTGGTATATATGTATAATAACTTCTGACAACAGGGAAAATTTTTTTAAGAGTATTTCTTATGGAAAGATGCATTTTGAAGGTGGTAATTCTCAGGATTGATGCTTGAAGTGCAAATACACCTCTATCTTTTAACCTGTCATTAATAATTTCGAAGAATTCTTTCGTAAAAAGTTTGTATGATGGGCCATCTTCAAAAGGTTCGGTTAAATCCGAGATTATTACATCAACCGATCTTGTGGATACTTGTGTTTCCATAAATTTTCTTGCGTTAAGATTAAGGACTTTTGCCTTTGGGCTTTCAAGAGCACCCTGGTGCCATTCTTGGAGATACTTTTTGGCAATTTGAATTGCATCTTTATCGATATCTATCATTAAAGCCTTGACGATGCTTTTGTGTTTGAGTACCTCTCTTAAAGTTGCTCCTTCACCTCCACCCAGGATTATTACGTTTTCAGGTTTTTCTGAAAGAAGCATTGCAGGATGAACGAGCGATTCATGGTAAATATATTCGTCTTTTGATGTCGATTGGATATCTCCATCGATGATAAGCATTTTTCCAAAAATAGGACTCTGTACCAACTGCAAGTGTTGATACGGAGTCCTCAAATCGACGAGAATTTTCTCGATCCCGTGAATATGTTCTTCGGATTTTTCGAAGAAGTCATGGAAGTAGAGATAATTCTTTTCCATTTCTTTCTGAGCTTGTGCTCTCAACCCTGTGGAGGTATTTTCCCTTTATTTTCTCTCCTCTCGAAACCACAGTTGTTTGTATATGGCTTGCCTCTAATGAATCTGCGACAAATTTACATGCAGCTTTTGGATCGATGTCTCCACAGGTATAAAAATCTAAAGCCGCATAACCATACTCTGGCCACGTATGAATGGAGAGGTGAGATTCGGAAATTACCGCCACCCCACTAACTCCCTGAGGAGTAAAGTGGTGAAATGCAACATTTAGTACTGTTGCATTAGCTCTTTCTGCGGCTTCTACGAGAAGCTTCTTAAGGAAGGTTAAGTTGTTTAGCAAGTCGAGGTTACACCCCGAGATATCCATAATTACATGCTTTCCTTCAGTACGCATTTCAGCCACCCCCTTTCCAAAGAATTAGTAAGGTAAAGAATTACCTTATCTTATAATTTATAACAGATTTAATTTTTTTTTCAATACTATTTACTTATAATTCCTTGCATTTTAATTAATTTCTTAGATTTTTTAATTCATAGTTTAGTTAAAAATTTAAATACCTGAAAAAAATCTCAGATGTATGCGATTCATACAACATATTGACAAAAAAGCAGAAATCATTAAACTTAAAAGGTTAAATTCACTTATAGAAGGCTCCCAGTGCCTTATATAGTGGAAGGAGGTCAATATGGAAGCGATAATTAAAACTGGTGGACACCAATATAGAGTTAAAGAAGGTGACTTAATAAAAGTCCAGAAATTACTAAATGAAAAAGGCGAAAAGGTAAAATTTGACACCGTTTTGATGTTAAAAGATGGTGAGAAACTTTTGGTAGGAAATCCAACTGTGCAAAACGCTTATGTGGAAGGCGTAGTAAAAGAGCAAGGAAAGGATAAAAAAATTACTGTTTTCTTTTATAGACACAAGACAAGAAATAGAAAGAAAACAGGTCACAGGCAACCTTATACAATGATTCAAATTGAGCGTATTGTCGGAGAGGTGAGTTAGTATGTCAAGAAAAAGAGCAAAAGTTAATGGAAGAGATGGTAATCCTAAATATCTTGGAGTAAAATTATTTGATGGCGAAAAAGTAAAAGCAGGTAATATAATAATCAGGCAGAAAGGTGAACGAATCAAGGCTGGAAAGAACGTAGGAATAGGCCATGATTATACTCTTTTCGCTTTAAGAGACGGCGTAATTAAGTTCGAGAAAAAGAGAGAAATTACAAGAGTATATGTTTTAGAGGAGGCTTAGCACTACGCCTGAAAGATCTTTTATAGATCAGTCTTATATTATTGTTCGGAGTGGAAAAGGGGGAGATGGAATAATAAGTTTCCGTAGAGAAAAGTTTCTTCCTAAAGGTGGACCGGACGGTGGTAATGGGGGTAGAGGAGGGGACGTCATAATAAAAGCATCGAAAGATGTTTCTACTCTTTATAGTTTTAAATATAGACGGCACTACTTTGCTGGAAATGGTGAAAATGGAAGTTCTCGCCAGAAACATGGCAAAGATGCGAAGGACCTTATAATTCTTGTTCCGTTAGGCACAACGATTTTAGATAAAGAAACTGGAGAAGTTATCAAAGATTTAGAGAACGATGGAGACTTTGTTATTTCAAAAGGTGGAAAAGGCGGTAGAGGAAATAAAAGCTTTGCAACTTCTCAGGAACATGCTCCGAGATATGCAGAAAAAGGGGAAAGCGGCAGAGAAAGAACAGTAGAACTGAAACTAAAAATTCTTTCTGATGTAGGGATTGTTGGTGCTCCAAATGCAGGGAAATCTACTCTTTTAACTGCAATATCAAATGCAAGGCCAAAAATTGCTGATTATCCTTTTACTACTCTTGCTCCAAAAATTGGAATTGCTAACCTTGGAATCGGCAAAAGACTTATTCTTGCAGATTTACCAGGCCTCATCCGTGGTGCAAGTGAAGGAAAAGGTATGGGAAATAGATTTCTTTCCCACATCGAAAGAACAAAAGTCCTTTTATTTTTAATAGACGGAACTGTAAGGGAAGACATTAAGAGAACATATAAAATGTTAATCAATGAACTTAGAAGTTATAACGAAGAATTAATGAATAAGAAAAGAGTAATTGTTGTAAATAAGATAGATACGTGGAAAAGGAAGAGAACAAAAGAATTTGAAGAATACTTTTTGAACATGGGAGAGCCAGTTTTCTTTATATCAGCAATAAAAAAAGAAGGACTAAGAGAATTGCTCCAAAACCTTTATGAAATTTCATTGGTTTACAAAAAAGTTGATGAAGAAACACCTTACGAAGAGCGAGTGGTTGAAGTAGACGAAAGATTGTTGGATAAGGTTTTGAAAATAGAGAGAGTTGATGCAAATACTTTTAAGGTTTCCCAGAAAGAAATTGAAAGAAGAGCAGAACTTTCAGACTTCAAAAAACCAGGAAGCTTTGAAGAACTAAGGAGATATTTTGAAAGGATAGAGCTTGAGAAGCAACTCAAAGTAGCTGGTATAAAAGAAGGGGATAGAGTAATAATAGGTAATAAGGGCTTTATTTATAAAGAAAATGGGTAAACTTGGCATTTTCGGTGGGGCATTTAATCCCATTCACATTGGTCACTTATTTGTCGCGAAGGAAGCACTCAAAATTTTTCAACTTGATAAAATAATTTTCATTCCAACAGGTAATCCTGTTTTTCAAAAAGAAGAACTGCTTGATAAAAAAGACAGAGCAAAATTAGTAAATTTATCGATAAAAGATGAACCCTGCTTTGAGGAATCCCTCTTTGAAGTTAATAGGGATGTTCCATCATATTTTATAAACACGCTTGATCAATTTATGAATTCTCATGATGATTTATACACAATACTTGGGGAGGATACTTTTATTTTGTTCCATAAATGGAAGTCTTATAGAGAAATTATATCAAAGACAAATTTCATTATAGCGGAAAGGTTTGAAGACTCTTTTACGATATCCAAAAAATATATACAAACGTACTTTCCGGATTTTAAGGAAAAAATATTTTTTCTTTCACACCCTCTTTACAGAATATCATCAACATTAATAAGAGAAAGAATAAAATCCAATAAATACATTTCTTATCTTGTCCCGAAAGAAATCGAGATGGAAATTTTGAATAAGAGATATTACAAAAATATATAAAAAATCTTAAAATTATCTATTGACAAATTCATTTTTCTGTATAATTAAATTAGGTTTAAATTTTAAAGGAGGAGAAATGGCTGATAAAAAGGTTAAAAAAGCAACAACTAAAAAAGCTGTCAGTGTGAGTAAAACGACCACAAAGAAAACAGTAGCAAAGAAAACAGTAGCAAAGAAAAAGACAGCAAAGAAGTAAAAATATTGTAAATCGATTTTTATACAATTCTCAGGCCAAACGCTCGAAGAGCGTTTGGCATTGTTGTGAGAAATTTATTCAGGCGATTTAGGCTGCTTTAATTCTTATTAAAGTAGCTATTGTTAATGAATAAAAAGCCATAATAAGTTATACAAATGAAAGTATGATACACAAATACCATTTTTACTTTCAACACTAATATATAAACCCGTTAAACAAAGGTTTTAAAACAGATTTAAATTTGACTAAAGGGAAAATCTAAGTATAATATCACTGCAAGCGGGAGTAGCTCAGGGGTAGAGCGCTGGCTTCCCAAGCCAGTTGTCGCGGGTTCGAATCCCGTCTTCCGCTCCAGAGGCGCCGTGGCCAAGTGGTAAGGCAAGGGTCTGCAAAACCCTCATTCGTCGGTTCGAATCCGATCGGTGCCTCCAGTATTATTATGCCGAGGTGGCGGAATAGGCAGACGCACGGGACTTAAAATCCCGCGGTGGTAACACCGTACCGGTTCAATTCCGGTCCCCGGCACCAAATTGGAATGTACCTGATTTATCAAAACTTTTACATTTAAGCCCGACTATTGTTAAACTTGGAAGTGAATATTAATTGAAAACTGCAAAAAGTTAAGAGGAAAAAATAGTCGTCAATACAACAAATATCTTTTTCTGTACCTTAGAGAATAATTCACTGAAAGGATCGTGAATTACAAAAGATTAAATAATGTATAAAAATTTATTTATCAACCGTGAAATACTCACTTCCAATTTGTTTCAATTTTGTATAATCAGGCACTACATAAGATATCTCATCGATATAATCAGGTCTACCTGGAAAATTAACGATGTTCAAATCTTTTGAAGTGTCATCTTTAAGCAAAAGAATTAATTTTGTGATCTGAGAAGGAGTAAGGTTTGTTTCTATTGCATCTCCTATCGTCTTTGCAATTGTAGGGAATTTCCAAATTGTTCGTATATCCTTGGTCTGGTCGATAATGGCTTTTATGAGTTCTTCTTGTCTTTCAACTCTTCCGTGAATAGTACCCTGTTCATCCACTGTAAAATCTCCATAGGCATCATATCTGAATCTTGCATATTCAAGTGCCTCTTCTCCATTTAGATGCTGAACTCCAGGTTTCAGGTTTATTTTCACATCGCCTGCCTGTGAATAATAAACCATTTTCTCTTTTACATCTATTGTAACGCCGCCAAGAGCATCTATTACTTTTTCAAACCCGGTAAAATTAACTACAGAATAGTATGGAATCTTCCCCTCTTTTAGTCCTAATATGCTTTCAACTGTTTTAGTGCTGAGCTTGACTCCTCCATCGTTAAAATAGGCTGAATTGAATGCAGAGTTTATTTTGTCGTAGCCATGTCCAGGAATATCTACTCTTGAATCGCGGGGAATTGACATTAAGTTGATTTTCTTTGTTTCAGGGTCAATATTTATAAGCATCATTACATCGGATCTTGAAGGTTCATCTTTTGTCCTCTGGTCTGTTCCGAGTATTAGTATGTTTATCTTTTGCGATAGATCAAGCGGGACTTTCTCATTAACCCCTTGATTTATAAAGCTCAGATTTTTTGCTACCATAAAAACGAAATATCCAACTACAACAATAATAACTACTAAAACCCATATAATTATTTGTTTTAAATTTTTTTTCACCTATTTTCTCCTATATTTTTAAAAAGGCTTTGCAAGAAAAGGACCAAATAAAAGTGAAATTGTCGCAAGCAATTTTATTAAAATATTTATTGAAGGTCCTGCCGTATCTTTTAATGGGTCTCCAACAGTGTCTCCAACAATACTTGCTCTATGGGCTTCAGACCCCTTTCCTCCAAAATTTCCTTGCTCAATAAATTTTTTTGCATTATCCCAGCTTGCACCTGCATTTGCCATGTAGATTGCAAGGAGTACTCCACTAACAAGGGATCCAGCGAGTAATCCTCCGAGAGCCTCTTTTCCGTACTTTGCAAATACAAAAAAGATAACAAATGGAGATAGTACAGTTATAACAGATGGTTTTACCATATTTCTCAAAGCACCTTTAGTGCTTATTGCAATACATTTTTTGTAATCTGGATCTGTTTTTCCAAGCATTAATCCAGGAATTTCTCTGAACTGCCTTCGCACCTCTTCTACCATCAGGCTTGCCGTTCCGCTAACAGCCATTATTGCCATTGAAGAGAAAAGATATGGTAAAGCGCTGCCAATAAGAACACCTGCAATTGTGTAAGGAGAGAGTAAATCAAGTGTGCCAAGATGGACGGAGCTTATGTAAGATGAGAACAATGCAAGTGCTGTAAGGGCAGCTGAGCCAATTGCAAAACCTTTACCCATTGCAGCAGTTGTATTACCGAGCGCGTCAAGAACGTCTGTTCTACTTCTTACTTCATCTGAAAGGCCAGCCATCTCAGCAATTCCACCAGCATTGTCTGCGATAGGTCCATAAGCATCTACACTTAAACTTATCCCAAGAGTAGATAGCATACCAATGCCTGCAAGTGCAATGCCATATAATCCAGTACTGATATAAGAAATAACAACACCGCCTGCAATAAAAATTATCGGTAGGAAAGTACTTTGCATACCTACTGCCATGCCCGTAAGAATTGTTGTAGCGGCACCACCTTCGGCTGCTGACCCTGCGATAGTTTTGATTGGCTTACTTGCTGTATAGTATTGTGTAATAAAGCCAATAGCAAGGCCTGTTACAATGCCTGTAATAATTGGCAATGTCCCTTTAAAACTATTTAAGACTGCCTTTGATAAGTAGAAAGAAAATACTACTGTTAGAATATTTGCAATAATTGTGCCAATGTTTAATGCTTTTTGGGGATGGACATTTAATCGAGACGATAAAAATACAAAGAGGATGCCAATGATAGATGAAACTGCTCCATAAGCTACCATTAGATAAACGAACTTTGCTCCATTTAAACCGAAAGCTATTGTGCCGAGAATAACTCCACCTACTATGGAACCTACATATGATTCATAAAGGTCTGCTCCCATACCTGCTATGTCCCCGACATTATCCCCCACATTATCTGCAATAACGGCTGGATTTCTTGGATCGTCCTCTGGTATGCCAGCTTCCACTTTTCCTACAAGATCTGCCCCTACATCGGCAGCTTTTGTATAGATTCCACCGCCTACGCGGGCAAATAGTGCTACAAAGCTTGCACCAATTGAATAACCAGTTATTGCTACAAGAGGGCTAATATGCTGTGAGAAAAACTTTGATACTATAAGGTATACCCCGATTGAACCTAAAACACCAAGACCAGCAACGGTAAGTCCCATAACTGAACCACCTGAGAATGCAACACTTAAGGCTGACCCGATGCTTATTCTTGCAGCTTGGGTTGTTCTACTGTTTGCACGAGTGGCAATGAGCATTCCAAAAAAACCAGATGAAATAGAAAACATTGTGCCAATTATAAAGCAAATTGCAACGATAGGAGAAATGACTATTCCTATTACGATTGCAAAGATACCAGTCCACAACGCCATTGTTTTATATTCTTCTTTAAGAAAGGCAAGTGCACCATCTTGAATTGCTCTTGAAATTTTGATCATTTTTTCGTTACCAGGATCTTTTTTCAAGATTGAAATAGCAAGAATAATCGCCAGAATAACTGATGCTGCTCCAAATGCAATTACAATACCAAAATTTGTCATCTAAGCCTCCTTGCAAGCTTTATCATCTGGAGCCGGCGATCTGATTTGAACAGACGACCAGCTGATTACGAATCAGCTGCTCTACCCCTGAGCTACGCCGGCTTATCTCTCTATAAATAAAAATGGAGCGGAAGACGGGATTCGAACCCGCGACAGCTGCCTTGGCAAGGCAGTGCTCTACCTCTGAGCTACTCCCGCTTACTATTGGCGGGATCGATGGGATTTGAACCCATGGTCTCCGGCGTGACAGGCCAGCGTGTTGAACCACTACACTACGACCCCGCATCTAATAAGGATTATAACAATATTGGTTAAATTTTCAAAATATTTTACCTGAATGGTGG
>Ga0210044_10003659_pt1 | contig 21834 bp, 17 predicted proteins | sample CryGey13umfilter_2_FD_183959 | JGI IMG/M metagenome (GOLD analysis project Ga0210044, IMG submission 183959) | Groundwater microbial communities from aquifer in Utah, USA - Crystal Geyser 4/9/14 3 um filter (SPAdes) (version 2) | ecosystem: Environmental > Aquatic > Deep subsurface >... | reverse complement strand
CACCCGCCTGCTCCAACACGCGGTGACCTCCGCTCAGAGCTGGCACCAGGTGGTGGGGGTGCGCTCCGTACAGCTCAACGTGGCCCACACGAACCACCCGGCCCTGACCTTCTTCAGAAAGATGGGGTTCATCGAGGTGGATCCCGAGGATGGGGTCTACCCGCGCGGACAGCGCTCGATTCGCATGGCTCGACCGGTCACCCAGTAACCCTCCGTACACCGTGCGCCAGCCGCTACCCGTGGTACACAGGATGCGTAGGCAGATACGCACCTGGTAGGGATCTGTGCGAAGGCATCTACCCATTTTTGGGGGACAGGCCCCCTCCAACCTCCTGTTCTCGCGCGGTTATGCACTGCGGCACCGTGGGGCGGTTCTTGCAAAGAGCGCGGGCAACAGGACGATCACGATGCAAATCGGTGTCATCACAAACCCCAATAGCAGGAAAAACCAGCAGAAACCGGATCGTGCCCGGGTTCTGCAGTCCATCGTGGGAAACCTCGGCGAGGTGGTCCAGACCCCCAGCCCAGATGCCATCAAGCCGGTATTACGTGAGTTTCTCCGGAGTCGGGCGCGGTTTTGGGTCTCTGACGGTGGCGATGGGTCGTTGCACTGGATGTTGAAGCAGGGGATGGATGTCCTCGAAGAGGAGGAGTTTCGCGATCAGTCGCTTCCGCTGGCCATGCCCACCAACGGTGGCTCCATCGACTTCGTGGCCCACAACGTCGGACTGCGGGGCGATGCGGAGACCCTGCTCGCGGGGCTGCGCCGGGCCCTGGAGTCCGGGCAGACCATCGAGGAGGTGGAGGTGGACTCCATGCTGTGCGAGGGCGTCGAGGCCACCGAGACGGGCGACGTTCCGTTCCGCACGCTGGGCTTCGCCGCGGCCGCGGGCGGCATCGGCCAGCGCTTCTTCGAGAAGATGTTCGAGGCCGGCAGCCACACCTCATCCACCATCGTGGGCATCGTGGCCAAGACCGTGGCCTCCTATCCCGTGGCGATGTCGCCGCTGAGCCAGATCCCCGGCATGCCCGCCACGCTGAAGCAGTACGCGCGAGACATGTTCCGGCCCACCATAGCGCGCATCACCCTCGACGACCGTGTGCTCTCCCGCGTGGACTGCACCGGGATCCACGTGGCCTCGATGTCGATCAACCTGGGCGGCGTGATGCGCTTCTTCGGCCTGGCCGATGAGCCGGGCCAGCTTCATGCCATCGTCGGCTCGCCCACCCCGCTGCAGATCATCCGCAACATCCCGCGGATGTACCTGGGCAAGCAGATCAAGGGCGACGACATGTACGACGGCGGGTGCAAGCTGATGTCCATGGAGGCCGTGGGCGACGAGCTGCTGGCGCCGGTGATCGATGGCGAGTACTACCCCAACATCCGCAAGCTGACCTTCAGCACCGGCCCCCGCGTGCGGATCCCCAAGGTCATCGGGCTCCGCGCCCGCAACTAGCGACGTTACGCCTGGTACAGACCATCCGGGTTGACCCCCACCATCGCCGCCTCCAGCGTCCGCCGGTCCACCGGGCGCAGCGCGCGCTCCATGGCCCGCGTGATGACCGGGGTGTGCGGGATCGCCGTCAGGTAGTGGCCGATGGGATCGTCCACATCGGCCTCGGTGGTCATCCACCGTATGCTGTCGAAGCGACGCAGGTCCACCGGCCGCGAGTAGCCCCGCAGCGTCTTCTCCCGCGCCGTGTTGAAGTAGCTGTCGAAGTAGGACATCACCAGCTCGCGCAGCGTGCGGTACACCGGCTCACGGAACCGCAGCCCGGCGAAGTTGGACTTGGAGACCGCACCCCAGCAGCCGCGCTCCTGGAACAGGGCGATGACGTGGTCGTCGTCGTGAACGGCGCACAGATCGATCACGCGGCAGCCGCGGCCGTGCAGCCGCAGCGTGGCGGCGGCCAGCAGCGCGCCGTCCATGCAGTGGGCCATACCGTCCCGCAGCGTGGAGCGCGGCGAGCGATTCAGCTCCTCGGCGCTGTAGGTCAGGCCGTCGAGGAACGCCTGGATCTTCTCCGGACGATCGAGGGAGCGCAGCAGCTTCAGCTCGGCCTTGCTCCAGGCCTCGGTGCCGCGCATGGACCAGCGATCGGGCTTGCGTGTCATATGGACAGTGTATGACCCCGACGCTGCTCGGTTCAAGCCATGGACGAGCGCGACCGTGGATCGCTCGCGTCGAAGGATCATCTCGTCGAAGGGTCGCGTTGACGTCGCCTGGCAGCCCGCGTTGAACCCAACAAGTCAACAAGTCAACTGCGTGACCATTGAGCTACGGCTCCTGGATGCTGAGCCGCACCATGTGCATCGGACCGAGCCCGAGGTTCAACGCCTGCTCGAAGTAGAACAGCACAAAGTCCTTGCCGGTCCACACCAGCCGGCCCCGAGCACACTCGGGGAGTGTGAGGAGGTACGAGAACGGCAGCGGCAGCTTCTGGGCCGGGCCGATGGGTGTGCCGTCGAGGTCGAAGATGCGCGCGAAGAGGTGGTACTGGTAGTAGGTTGGCCCCGGCTGCTCTTCCCCGTAGACCACGAGAAACTGCTTGTCGTCGGTCGCCACGCCCACCACACACCGCCCCATCCCCTTCGTACCGGGCGTGGTAAACACCTGCGCCGTGGGCAGCAGCGCCTTGCCGCCCTGCTCGACGTTGTAGGCTAGATAGCTGTAGTTTCCCACCGTGTCGAGGTCGCCGAAGGCAACCCACGTCACGCCGGTGCTCGTGGTGGCGTGGAACTGCCAGCCACACAACCCAAGGTGCGTATTGTGAGGCGGCGACAGGAGCGGCGCCGAGAGCGTGTCCTTGGGCGCCACCGGGTCAGGGTCCATCAGCCCATGCTGCAGACCGAAAAAGGGGATGGTCACATAGGAGAAACGGCCATCGGGCGCCGCGGTGGCGGACGCCGCGTCGTGATTGGCCACAACAACGGGCGAGCCGATCAACTTGGCGTCGGGGTCGGCCAGCTGCATCTGAACCACCGGCCCCTGCATGTCTGACCACACCGTGAGGATCGCGAAGCCCCCCGGCCGGGCAATGACCGAGACAGGCCCATGCACGGCCCCGGAGCGGGAGGGAAGTTGCTCGGCGCTCGCCCCGAAGGTGCCGTCGGGCTGGACGAGCGTCAGGTAGGTGTTGTAGTTGTCGTCCCCGTAGAGCGCCGCGATCCCCTTGGCCCCCGCCGCCATGCTCGCCACCTTGTAGGGGATGGTATTCGGCCAGTCGGGCACCATCTTCTCCGCCAGCACCTGACCGCTGTCGGTGATGCGCCGGAACCAGCGGCCCCCCACCACCACGTGGTCCTGCCCCCACCAGACGTGCAACCCTACGTCTCCGCCGACGGTTGCGACAATGATGTCACTCGTGACCATCACGCGCCGGGGCGGCAGTTCCAGATCAGGGCTCGCCTCCGCGGATCGATCCGCAACCCCACGGTCAAGATCCGGTCCATCCGAGACGAACAGGCGGTCGGCCCGCACGTCCGGGACACCTGAGTCCGACGGAGCCTGACTCGCCGGACAGCCCGCCAGCCCGAGCGTGGCGCCGACGAGGATGCAGTGCCAGAGTCTCATGGCATGTTGTCCCGGATGTTGGGCTCCCACACGATCTCCGGCGGGTAGCTGTACGAGACCTCGCAGGGCTGGTTGCGGTTCTGACAGTGGGCGACCCCTTCGCCGTTACAGTGCAGGGAGCTGCACAGGTTCAGGGCAAAGACCTCCCCGTCGTTGGTGTCACCGTGTTGGTTCTTGCACGGTCCCAGGCCGTCGGCGAACGGGAAGTGGTACACCGCTCCGCCCTGGGTCGGCTTGATCAGGTGGGCATGCCCCTGAAACACCGTGGCCGAGGGCGTGCCATTGTGTACACCGTGCCCATACCAATGCCGGGCGCCCAGACATTACGAAAGTTGCCCATCGAGAAGCTGGCGCCGGCCGGCGACAGCTGCCCCTCGGTCTGGAGGAAGTGAAGCACCGTGCTTCGACGCCACCAGGCCATCAAGTAGCCCCGGCCGTCCGCCACTGGGGTCATCCCGCTGCCGCCAAGGACGTGCGGCAGATACAGCAGGACCGGTCGACTCTCGACGATGGGGCGGTCCGCGTGGATCGTGCCCGGGGGATGCCCCCGCACCGCATCCTGCCAGGTCACGTTGGCCACGGTCCACGCACTGGCACTCAGCGGCGGTGTGGCGCTAAACAACTTGAGGCGAAATTTTCCATAGTAGCTGTCATAGTCGGAGGCAAGCAAATAGACCTTGCCGTTGGGGCCGAGGACCGCCGCCGGCGTGACTCCGGTGTCGATCGGGCTCCCACCCGACTGCAGCGTGGCAAAGCTCCCGCAGGCATATGACGGGGCGCTGCAGCTCGCCATGTACGCCCGCGAGTACTGGTTTGCCGGGCTGTTCATGTCCTGGTAGAACACGTGCACCTTCGTCCCCTCGGCCACCGCGCCCGGGTCCTTGACGCCACCCGAGGTGGCGGGGGTGTTGAGGTACACCGGACCACTCACCGCGCCGTTCGCGGCGATCACGTACTGCACGAGCTGTGTGCCGCCGGCCTTGGTGGCGAAGAGCACGAGCTTGTCCACGCCACTGACCGTCGAGCGGACGGCCGCCGGGATGCTGCCTGCCCGAAACATGCCGCTCTGACCCAGCGTGGTCCAGGCGGACCACCCGCCTGTGGGCTGGCTCGTGTAACCGTAGGTCAACGTGCCGGTCGATGGGTCGATGCGGAAGCGATAGATCACCGCCGTGCCATTGCGCACGAACCCGGCGATCTCGATCCCCGTCGTGGTGTCGGGCGTCACCTGTTCATTCTGACACACGATCTGCTCGTTCATGAGGCCCCACATCCCCGGCGCACCCATCAGCGCCTTGGTCGACGACTCGTAGACCCCGTCGCGGTTCCAGTCCACCCGACGCGTCGCCAGATCCACGGGGAAGAAGAAGGGGTACTTGGTGAGGTAGGTCAGATCAGTTCCCGGCTGGCCGATCGGCGCGGTCTCGTCGATATCGAGGTTGTTGATCGTCTGACCGATGATCCCGCGGGAGTACTGCAGGTGATCGAACACGTTCTCGTGGTCGCCCAGGAACGAGTAGGAGTATGCGTAGTTGATGACGCTGCCGTATAGCGGATCGCCGTTGGGACGCACGCTCCCCACTTCGCCGTTGTGGTTCAGGCCCAGCGCATGACCCAGCTCGTGCGCCAGCGTGGCCCACGCGGTGTCTCCGCAGGTTGCGGGGCTGGGCCCCGAGCCGAAGTTGATCCCCCGAGGGTTCCCCACGAAGGAGCCACCGCCACCACAACCCGGGCCCGCAAGCGCCCAGCGGAACACCCCCTGCCGGCTCACAGGCACGTAGCTCGCCTCGTGCTGCTGGCCATACGAGATGCACGGCCCCGGATCGGCGTAGAAGCAGGACACCACGGTGCCACCGTTGCCCCAGTTGCCGCACAGGTGCTCGTTGGTGCACGAGCCCCCCCGGTCCACGTGCAGGCTGAACCCCTGGCTTCCGTCCCAGTTCTCGACGGGCAGACTTGCGAGCATGTCCGCCAGCCGCTGGAACTGCCACTCCTCCATGATCGCCGGCGACTGACCGTTGACCGTCAGAGGGTTGACCTGCAGGAAGATGTCCCTGCGTGTCGGGTTCGTGCCCCACTTGACCAGCTGCTGGGGTGCGATGGCATCGTCTTTGCCCAGGACCTCCCAGTCGTCCCACAGCCCATCGCCGTCGGTGTCCTGGTAGTTGTCCAGGTTGCAGGTCTTGCCGCACACGTAGTGCCAGAAGTGATCGCAGGTGCACAGATCCGCTTCGAGTTGCGGGCCCAAACCGTCGCCATCGGTATCACCCGGCAGGTCATTGGCCAACACATGCGTCAGGCCGACACCGGGACCGTAGGTGGCCGTGGCGACCCAGGCCATGGACGACGTCGCGCTCAGCTTGGACGCGTACCCCACACCGCCGTCGTCGTCGAGCCCGATGATGCGTCCAAAACTGTCGAAACCGAACAGCACCGTGTCGCTGGTTCCCTGGTTCACCAGTGCCGTCTGCACCGTGTCGCCTGCGGAGACGTTGACTGGAGTCCAGGTCCCGCCCACGGGGATGTCGTTGTAGTACGAGGTCTGGATTCCGCCCTGCTTCTGGATCAGATCGCAGGTCCCGGTGTTGGGACTGAGGTGGTACGAGATTACGATGATCTGATAAGAGTAGCCGGCCTGTGCGGGGAACTCAACGCACGAAGCAAGTGTTCCGGGAGCGCAGTCGTCGTTGGATGCGACACGCTGGTGGTTATTGACGTCCCACACCTGGATCATCGTGTCCGCGCCGCCCTTCAGGTCCGTGGTCTCGAAGCGAACGGTGCCGCCTCCTCCGAACGCCGTGCTGAGAACGAACACATACCGGGCTTCCACCTCGTACTTGCCATAGGCGGCGTTGGCACGCACACCCGAAAGCACGAGCGACGCTGCAATCAGAGCGCCTGTCCATCGATGACCGGTCATGGCTGCACCCCCTTCCCGGCAAGGATCGCATCCTTGAGCTGTTGGCGCTGCGTCTCCTGCTCCGCGGCGCTCAGGCTCTTCCACTCGGTGGCGAGCTTGGACTTCCAGGTCGACAGATAGAGCTGCTGCTTGGCGACAACATCAGCTGGTGTCGTGCTCGCCGTTGTCTTCGGACATACGGTCTGCACGGGCTTGTTGGCAGCGCTGCTTGGCAGTGGCTCGATTTTCCAGCACGACGTCGTGCCACCGACCGCTGCGTGATGGTTAGCGACATCCGCCTCGTCGCCGCACCCCAAGAGTGCGGCGCCGGCAAGAAGAAACAACCAATATCCTGGACACACGCTCATCGTTTCCCCCTTTCAGGAGATGGATCGTTGAGATTGAAATCGATGACGAGCCGGCGGTCAGGTACGCGCTCGGGGGGCCCGCGCGCGGAGGGGTGGCACCACTCTGCAGTGCGAAGTGCAGCGCACCCGTGGGTGTGCGCAACACGATGGTCTGCTAGAAAGGAAAGGAAAGGAAAGGAAAGGAAAGGAAAGGAAGCCGTGATCTGTCCGCTCACCATGGTGCCCCTCAGCGCGTCAGACAGTCAGCATCGTAGCAGGCGAGTCGAATCGGTCAAGGGTGAATCGCTTGGGTGCCTTCCGCCGCATCCAGCGCCTTGAACCCCAACAAGTCAACACGTCAACTGCGTGACCCATGCAGGGCCTAGTGCAGGGCCTGGCGCACCTGCCACTGGTACACGCTGAGGCCGTCGCGGGTCAGGTTGGGCAGCAGGTCACCGAAGGCGTTGGCCTCCAGCACGCGGTGCTGCTCGAGCCCCGGCTCGTACATCAGGTCCACTCCCAGCTGGAAGCTGTCGTGCAGCCGGGCCACGGCGCGGCAGCTGTCCATCGCGCGCTCCAGGGCGCCGGGCCGGAGCTGGGCCGAGAGCGCATCCAGGTCGCCGCGGTAGCCCCCCAGGTGCAGGTTGGTGATGGGGTGGCGGTTCTGCCGCACCACCGTGAACGCCGGCTCGCCCGCCACCACCAGCACCCGGCAGTCGAAGAACGCACCCCCCAGCCGGGCTTTGGGCACGTGGCGCTCCACCTGCGAGCCCTCGCGCAGCAAGAACCCCAGCAGCTGCCGCAGCCGCTCGCCGGTCACCTGCCGCACCTTGAGCGAGTTGTACCACGCGCCGGGGGTCATCTCCGTCGTGGTCATGGCGGACTCCTGCCGCCCCCGCAGATGGTACACCGCGAGGCACGAGGCCGACGAGGAGCAGGAGAGCTTGACGAACACGCTGGACCACCCGCGCTCCCGCACCTGCTCGCGCAGCTGCTCCACGCGCTGCACGTCCTGCAGCGCCTCGGGCACCGGGATCCCCGCCTCGCCGTAGCGCCGGGAGGTGATGCGCTTGTCGAACAGCTCGACGATGGCGGCGGGCCGGTTCAGCAGGCGCCAGGTGCGCTTCTCGGCCAGCACCCGCTCCAGCCGACCGAGCAGCCGCACGAACCCGAGGTGCGCCTGGCGCGGGCAGAGGATCCGCCCCAGATCGTACTTCAGCGCCTCCACGGCGTGGGGCTCGATGGTGCTGACCCCGGCGGCCACGGCGTCCTCGTACCCCAGCCGCAGCAGCTGGCGCTCCACCTCGAAGTCCTCCCCCGCCGAGTCGATGCGCACCAGCGCCGGCTCGTCGGGCAGCTCCGCCAGCCGCTCCACCCCGTCCCGCAGCAGCTCGAGGTACGACACCACATGCGCCGGGGGACAGCCCTCGGCGGCGAGCGCCTGCTGGAACATGGAGACCCGACGGTTCTCTGGATTGCCGATGAGGATGAAGCGCGGCGCGACGGCCAACGGATCACACGAGCTCTTCCAGCAGCGAACGCGCGGCCTCGCACCAGGCGTCCATCGCCGGCTCGCTCGCACCGCCCCCGGCGCGCGCCGGGATGTCCCGGGCCTGGACCGCGGGCCGCGGCTGGGCCAGCGAGAGCGTCACCGTGTGCGGGCCGGCGCCCCGACGCCCCGGCACGCGGCCGAAAGGCGGCCGGTCGAACATCGACGCCGTCGACGCGTCGGTGGTGAGCAGCACCACCGAGGCCTCCCCGCCGCCCAGCGCCTGCTCCAGCCCGCCCTCCAGCACCTGCACCGTGCCCTTGTCGATCCACTCGCGCAGCAGCAGCCGCAGCAGCTCCGACTCCTGGGACAGCGACGCCCCGGAGCCCTTGTCCGGCGGGAGGAACACGAAGCGCAGGAGCAGCGCCTCCTCGCTGAGCCAGTCGTGCAGCCGGCGCACCACGCACAGCAGCAGGCCGAAGGCCAGCACCAGGCGCTGCCACGGCAGCTGCGCGTCCTTGAACCGGGCGCGCACCAGATCAGGGTGGAGCAGGAACGTGATCCAGCGCTGGTTGCGCAGGAACACGCTCTCGTCCCGGGTGTAGAACAGCAGCTCGGCCTCGGCGAAGCGCACGTCGAACAGATCGAACTCCTCGTTGTCGTCCATGTACACCAGCTCGGAGCAGACGATGTTCTCCATCGAGCCCGAGTTGGTGATGGCGGAGAACCCGCCGGTGGGGTAGGCGCTCTCGTCCTCGATCTTGGTCGGCGTACCGCCGTGACGCCCCGGGCGCCGTCGCAGTCGCCGCGGCAGACTCCGCTCCAGCTGCTGCGCCGCATCCACCATCTGATGGATCGCCACGCGCTGGGTCAGGCTGCGCAGCACCGTCAGGTTCTCCAGGGTAAAGATGTCCTTGTCCGTGAGCAGCACGTCGGTGTGGCGCACGCATTGCACCAGTTGCTCGTACTGCGGCGCCAGGTCGGCCTGCAGCTCGTCGCCGCCCCGCAGCCGCTCCAGCCCCAGGCGCAGCAGCTCCTCGGTGGGGCGCGCCAGCACGCGCCGCGCCACCGCCGGGCTCACCGGCGTGGCGTCGGGGAACCGCACGTGGCTCATCAGCTGCTGCACCAGGATCGCCACTCCCTCGGCCCGCCGATCGTCGGGCAACCGGGCCAGCGCGTCGGAGGCGGCCTCGAAGCGCGGGTCGGCGGACAGCCGGCCGAGCAGCCCGTCGTCATACGCTCGCACCGCCGCACGCAGCCGATCGTCGGCCACCGGCATGGCGTCATCCAGGTCCAGCTTGCCGCCCTCCAGCAGCGTCCCCACGTCGGCGATGATGCCCACCGGGGGCAGCGCCGGCGCGTCGGAGATCGAGGCCCGGAGCCAGGGGACGGCCCGGTCCAGACTCGCGCTGCAGGGGCGACTCATGCGCATCAGGCACAGCCCGGTGGAGAGCCAGCCCGCCACCTCCTCCGGGTCTCGCAGCGCACGCACCACGACTAGCCCAGCCCCAGCAGCTTCGGCACCTTCTCCTCCAACAGATCGATCTCGTCGCGGGTCTCGCCGAGATACGCCATCATCTGCAGGTCCTGCCGCTCCACCGCCCCGCCGTGCATGATCCAGGCGCGGGTCCGCAGCAGGCGGTAGAGCTTGATCACCTTGCGGTCGCTGACGAAGATGTTGTCCTCGCGCACCAGCGTCTTGAGCAGCCGCCGGAGCTCACGCAGCAGGTCTTCCTTGAAGAACAGATCGCGATCGCGCTGCACCTGGCCCTGGGGGTCGGTGTCCCGCTTGCTCATCTGCAGCGTGAGGTAGCGATGGGCCTTGAGGAAGTCCACCAGCGTGGCGTGCCCCTCGGCCCACGGGTGCTGGTTCAGGTCGCGCTGGGTCTGGGAGTCCAGCCCGGCGTCGATCAGCTCCACGAAGTAGCGATCCTGCACCGAGCGGCAGGCGGCCTTGAGGCAGAACCGATCCTTGAGCGCCGCCAGCTCGGCGTGCTCCGGGATCTCGTTGGTCGCGGCGAACAGCACCTTGAGCCGCACCGGGACCGGCATCCCGTCCTGGTAGAACTTGCGCTCGTTGATGATCGTCAGCAGCGAGTTGAGGATCGCCGAGTTGGACTTGAAGATCTCGTCGAGGAACACCAGCCGCGCGGTGGGCAGCTTTCCGCGATCGCGCCGGATGTAGCGCCCCTCGCGCAGCAGGTTGATGTCGATCGGGCCGATCACCTCGGACGGCTCGGTGAAGCGGGTCAACATGTACTCGAAGTAGTCCTCGTCGGAGATCTGCAGCGCGTCCTTGAACTTCAGCACCAGATCGCTCTTGGCCGTGCCGGGAGGCCCCACCAGCAACACCGGCTCCTGGGCCACGGCGCAGATCGTCATCAGGTCGATCAGGTTCTGCTTGTCGACGAAGAACCGCCCCAGCGCCACGCGGAAGCGGTTGATCCGCTCGCGCAGGCCGGCCGCCTCCCGGGCCAGCTGCTCGTACGACAGATCGTCGAGAGACTGCTCCAGCCTGTCCACCGCATCCGGGCTCTTGGCCGCGGCGCTCTCCTTGCTCATTGCTGCTCCTGTGCGAGATCTCGATGGATGCGGCGGCGCACGAGGTACTCGTCCTCGTCGAGCCACCGCCGGCCCAGCTGGCCCAGCGCGAGCTGCTCGCTGGCGTGGCCGAGGATCAACGACTCCATGAACTGGATCACCGACAGACAGAAGTGGCTGTTGGTGTTGAAGCTGTCCGTGATCTGCGGCAGCTGCAGCGCCAGCTGCTGCAGCTCGCCGATGGCCTGGGCCTGGGGCAGGTGGCTCACCGTGCTGGCCATGGCCCGCGTCAGCTCCAGACGGTCCACCAGCAGCAGCGACTTGTCCCTCAGCGCCCTGGTCCCCTCCTGCACCATGAGCTGCGCCTGCTCCATGCGCCCCATGTCGGCCAGCCCCGACGCCAGCTGCAGCCGCGCCACCACCACCGCCGTACCGCTGCCCTTGATCGCCGAGGCCACCGCCGTGAGCAAATCGCCGGCCTCGTCCGCCAGACCCACCCGGCGCATACTCCGCAGGCACTGCCCCAGGGTGCTCGCCACCTCGGTCACGTGCTCGCTCCCCAGCTCGCCGATGAGCTGCTTCAGCCGCTCCACCAGCTCCTGCACCATGTCCCCCCGCCCAAAGAAGCCGGATAGCATCAGCGCCTCTTCCAGCAGCATGCAGCGCCGGGCGATGGGGATCGGCTCCACGCTCTGCACCAGGGTCCGCAGGTGGGGCACCGACTCCGACTCCGGCAGCATGGGGAAGAAGTCCATCACCCCGTCGAACAGCCGGTCCCGGTCCTCCACCGCGGTGTCCGGGGCCAGGGCCCGCTGCATCACCTGCTCCACCGCCCGGGACAGCTCGCGGGGATCGGTCATGCCGCGCATGGGGGCGAACTCCTCGCCCCGGGGGTCACTCTTCGCCTGCTGGAACGCCAGCACCGGATCCAGGTGCTCGTGCGGTTCGAGGATGAAGGACGCCTGGCGCAGGCGGTCCACCTTGTAGCGCACGAAGCGCTCCAGCTGGTTCAGCTGCCCCGAGATCTCCTGGGGCAGCGGCGTCTCCGCCGGCAACCCCTCCAGGGCGTGCTCCACCCGGGCGGCGAAGGCCTGGCGCAGGAAGGCGTGGATCGGTTCGTCCGCCGGCAGCGCCGCCAGCGCCTGCTCCCGCAGGGCGCGGGCCCGCTCGCTGCCACCCAGGCGGGCGAAGCCGTTGGCGAAGATCAGCCCGACGTAGGCCCCGGTGAGCTCCTCCGGCGCCTCCACCGCCGAGCGCTTGCGCCGGGTCTTGCCGAATCGCGTCAGCAGCTCCTCCAGCTGGGCCGACAGGTGACCCACGGTGGTGGTGTCGGCCCCCGGCCCGCCGCCGCAGAAGCGCAGGAACGTCGGGACGTCGGACTCCACGCTCATCCCGCGGAACAGGCGCTTGAGGATCCGGTCCCGGGTGCGCGTGAGCTGCAGCGCGTCGCCTCCCGCCATGTGAGACAGCGCCAGGTGTGCGAGCCACAACGACCGCACGTCGAGCCCGCGGTCGTTGGCGTCGAGCCAGACCTGGACGTCGTACAGCCGGGCCGCCTCCAGCGCCTGCCCCGCGACCCGCGCCCGCACCAGCAGGCTGGCCACGGTGCGCACCTGCTGCGGGGCCGGATCGGCCGACGCCAGCAGGCGGTCCAGCAGGCCGGCATCGCCTCCGGAGCGGTCGCCGGCCAGCATCGCCTCGGCCACGGACCAGTGCTGGGAGGTGACGCGCTCCTGCTGACCCGTGGTCTCCCACAGCGCCCGGGTCCAGCACAGCCCGGCGTCGCGCTGCCGCGAGAGCCGCGTGTTGAGCCGCGCCATCTCCAGCCACAGCTCGCCCCGCTCGGGCGCCTCGGCCGGCACTTCGAGATCGAGGAACCGGCGCTCAAAATCGGCCAGGGTCTGCTCCTCCTCGCTCCCGGCGGAGAGATCGAACACCACCGGCGGCAGCTCCACCGGGGCCGGCTCGGACTCCGGCTCGTACTCCTCGACGGGCTCCATCGCCCGGGACGCCGCAGCGTGGGGCTCGGGCCGCTCGCGCTCCTTCTTCTTCTTCTTCTCTTTGCGCGGCTCCGACGCCGCCGGCGCTGGCCCCTCGCTCCACTCCACCCCCACGGACTCGTAGGCGTCGAAGTCGAACGTCGTCGCGCGGATCCAGGGTTCCAGCGCCCGGGCCTCGCTGTGCACCACGTACTCCACCCACTCGTGCAGCGGGGCGAAGGCGTCGTCGTCGATGCGCTGCACCTGGAACGCCTGGTCCACGGGAGCGAGCCAGGTCAGCTGGTCCGCGTCGGACGCCAGCAGGTCCCGCAACGTCTCGCGTCGCAGGGGCGGCTCGAGCACCGCGTCCGCCGGCAGGTACAGGTTCTTCAGATCGAGCCACGGTGTGCAGGGCAGCGCCGAGGCGGACAGCTCCAGCACCGGGGGCTTGCCCCGGCCGGCGCGCGCGCGGAGCAACACCACCGGCGCCTCGGCGCTTCCACCCACCGCGAACAGCAGGCGCGCGATCTCCTGCTCCGGCAGCTGCCGCACCAGGCGGTCCACAATCTCCACGCCGTCCTGGTGCAGGACCCACAGCGTCGGGCTCGTCTCTCGCCCCAGCCGTCGCAGCTGCAGCTCGACCCGCAGCCGCTGGACCTGGGCCAGCCCGCTCACCGGCAATCGCAGCGGCGTCGTCGACGGCAGCTCGATGTCCAGCACCTTGTACAGGTTGATCCACTCGGGCGTAGGCAGGGTGTGCCATCCGTCGCGGGCAATGAGCCGCATCCCCTCCCTGGGCGCATGCAGGCTGCTGGCCAGGGTGTGGTGGTAGCCCAGCTCGGTCCAGATCCGCTCCTGCCCCGGGGGCGAGGGGACGAAGGCCTGCAGGCCCTCCGGACGATCCAGCGCCCGGGCCAGCGTGTAGTACGGCGGCTTCACCGCCCGCAGCAGGGCCAGGGGGCCGGCGCCGTTGGCCGCGTCCTCGAGGTAGCAGAACTCCTGGTGGTCGCAGCCCAGGCGCAGCAGCTCCGCCGCCAGGGGCATGATGCCGCGGGTGTCGGGCAGCACGAACAGCACCATGGCGCCGTGGATCTCGCTCTCGCCGAGCGCCACGGGGAGCACCAGCGCGGGCCAGCACTGCACCAGATCCAGGCCGTCATCCTGGCCCCGCCCGACCTTCACCCCGGCCTGGGTCAGCGTGGCCAGCTGGGCCCGGGTCAGGCTCTGCACCGGCTCCACCAGCAGCGATCCGTCGGCCTCGTGGCGCACCCGGACCGGCGTCCCCTGAACCTCGGTGGGTACCAGCTCCGAGGTCATGGCCAGCCGGAGCGCCTCCTCGCTGGAGAAGATCAATCGTGTGGCCATCAGCTCTCCTGCTTGATCCCGTCCTGCTGCTGCTCGGGCTGCCCCTCGGGCAGCTCGACCGTGTTGCCCTCCGCGCTCTCACGCTGCACCACGATCCGCCCCACCTCCGACGCCTTGAGCAGGCCGCCCTCGATCAGCTGATCCACCAGCCGACGGTGATCCTCCTCGTGCTCCACCGGCAGGGCATCCTCGTCGCTGCGGTAGCTGATGACCACGTTTTTCCTGCCGCTCAGCCGATCGATCTCCAGCCGGATCGTCATCTCCGCCATGAGTGCTCCTTGATCGCTGTTCGCCCACCCGCCCCACCGAACTTCAGTTCTTCTGGCCCGGGCTGCCCTTCACGTGCCCCAGCGTGGCCAGCGCCTCGCGGTCCAGCACCTTGCACTCCAGCAGCAGGTCGCGCAGCGCGCACAGCTCCTGCTTGTGCTGCCCCAGCAGCGCCCGGGCCCGGCCGCGCTGCTCGTCGAGCACCTCCCGCACTCCCGCCTCCAGCGCCCGGCGCGTCTCGTCCGACAGCTGCGCCAGACCGTCGCGCTGCTCGAGGAAGCGCCGCACCCCCACCGTGTCCGGACCCAGACCGAACTCCTCCACCAGCGCCCGGGCGGTGCCGGTGGCGCGATCCAGATCCTGCGACGAGCCAATGGACAGATCGTCCAGCATCATCCCCTCGGCCTCGCGCCCGCCGAACAGCACGCAGATGTTGTCCAGCAGCGCCCCGCGCGTGGTGACGTACCGGTGCGCCGGATCGGCGTAGCTCACGAAACCCAGCGCCCCCGCCAGATCCCCGCGGATCGAGATGCGCTGGATCGGCGGGGCGTGCTCGCAGTACAGCGCGCAGATGGCGTGACCCGCCTCGTGAGTCGCCACCACCCGCTCCTCCTCGCTGGTCAGCTCCGGGCGGTCGAGGTACTCCGTGAGCGCCAGCTCCACATCGGCCGCCTCGGTGGGCGCGGTGATCTGCTCGCGCACCCGCCGCCGCGCCAGGGCGCGGCAGATGGCCTGGATGTGATCCCCGCTGTAGCGGCTGTCGAACCCCTCCACCCGGTCCGCCGTGCGGCGCACGCCGTAGTCCAGCGCGCGCTCGCTCATGGCCAGGCCGAGCTTGGCGTTGTAGATGTCGAAGATCGCCCGGCGGTCGTCGGCGCCCGGGTATGGGATCTGCAACTGGAACTCGAAGCGACCCGGGCGCATCAGCGCCGGGTCCAGCGACTCGACGAAGTTGGTCGTCCCCACCACGAACACCATCTCGTTGGCGCGGAACCCGTCCATCTCGGTCAGCAGCTGGTTCACCATGGAGTGCTCCACGCCGCTGCCAGTGTAGGTCCCGCGGGCCGTGGCGAAGGAGTCCAGCTCGTCGAAGATGATGATCGCTGGCGCGCTGGCCCGGGCGCGCATGAAGATCTGGCGGATGCGCTCCTCGCTCTCCCCGACCCAGCGGCTCTTGAGCTCGGGGCCGCTGACCACCGTCACCGCGGCGCCCAGTGCCGAAGCCATGGCCTTGGCGAACAGCGTCTTGCCCGTCCCCGGCGGGCCCCAGAAGATCATCCCCCGGGGCACCAGGGCCTCGATGCGCTGGATCGCGTCGGCGTCGTTGAGCGCGTCCTTGTGGCGCAGGATGTCCAGGATCTCCTTGCTCAGCCGTTGCTTCACCTTGTGGTAGCCGCCGATGTCCCGCTCCAGATCCAGATCGGGCACGCTGAGCTGCCCCGTCAGCGTGCCGGAGCGCAGCTGGCGGAACGCCTCCCGCGGATCCTCGGGGTAGTCCTCCCCCGTGACCGAGGTCAGCAGCCGCCGCAAACGCACCGCGCTCACGCCGGAGACGTGCTTGTACAGCCGATACAGGTTGAGCGTCTTGCCGAACTTGCGGCTCTCGCGCTGGGTGATCAGGTGCTGCAGCCGCTCCCGCGGCACGCCGAGGATGCTCTCGCGGTGCGGGAACAGGTTCTCGATCACCCGCGGCACGATGAACGAGGGATCCTTGAACCCGAGCCACAGGATGTTGGGGTTCTCGTACAGCAGCGGGATCACCTCGCGGGCCTCGGAGGTCAGCCCGCCCGACGAGGTGGTGAGCAGATCCAGGTGCGGCAACACCACCACCAACTGCTCCACGGCCCCGCGCACCACGTCCCGCAGCTGCGCGATCATCGTCCCGATCATGCCCATCGGCATGGGCGACGGCGGCACGTTGGGGTCGGGCCGCCCGTCGAGGTAAACGCAGCGCTTCTTGTCGCGCTTGAGCCGGTCGCGCAGGCACTTGTAGAGGTAGGGCGACAGCTCCTTGTCGCACTCCACCATCACCGGCAGCCCGCGGTCCAGCGCCTCGTGGCACCTCCCGAGCTCCTGGGGATAGGCCATCTCCACCGCCTGGAACACCGACAGCTCCACCGGCAGGTCCTTCTCGTCCACCGTCATACCCGCACCCGGATGGTGAGCGATCCGGTCTCGGTGTCCTCGCTGATCTCCTCGATCTCCCCCATCTGCGCCGCCTTCTCCTTGAGCGCCGCCCCGCTGGAGCGGTTCACCGCGCCGTCGATGGTCTTCTGGATGTCGCGCAGCTTGCGCTCCAGCTGCTGCGTCACCTGCTCCCGCAGCTCCTCCTGCTGCGCCTCCACCTGCTGCTCCAGCTCCTGGCGCAGCTTCTCGCGCAGCTGCGCCTCGGTTCCGGCGGTCTGCTTCGGGTCGTACACCGACCCGCTGCGCTGGCGCTCCAGCTCGAGGTCGGCCACCGCCGCCAGGCGCACGGTCACCGTGCCCTGCCTCAGGTCCACCGTGATCTCGGTGCCGTCCTGCTCCACGCGCCGGGCCCGCTCCTCGTCGCACTCGAACCCCTGCTGCTCCAGCTCCGCCGCCAGCAGCGCCGCCATGCGCTCGGCGGGCAAGATCGGCAACAGCTCCACCTGGGTCTGAACGCCGTCGTCCACCTTGACGTGGCGCCGCACCGTCTCCGACACGGAGATGCGGTATGAACGACTCATTGGCTCACCTGTTCCATGGGTCGAGCGTCGTCGACCCGCTCGAGGACCGGGGCATCCAGAGCCTGCATCTGCTGCACCAGCTGGCGGGCGTGGATCAACCCCTCGGGGCCCACCTGCTCCCAGCGCGTCAACAGCAGCTGGCTGGTCTCGTATTCGTCGTCGAAGAAGCGCACCGACTGCGCCTGCTCGACCCAGCGCGCCGGGATCTGCAGCGCCTCGAGGAACGCCCCCGCGGCGCGGAAGGCCTCCTGCCGCTGGGACAGCGACCCCACCTGGGCGATGCCGCGGACCCAGTGGATCGCGGCCGGACGGTGGCGCAGCAGCCACCCCGCGGCCTCCAGCATGAAGCCCATCAGGTCCTGCCGCCCGGTGCGGGTCAGCGCGGCGGCGAGCCGCTCCAGCACCACCTGCTGGCTCGCTCCCACGGCGATCATCTCCTTGGGCCGGGTCAGGTCGGCCTTGGCCCGCTCCACCGCGATCCACCTGCGGCACAGATCCTGTTGCAGCGCCTCCAGCACGAAGCCGCCCGCGTCGATCAGCGCGTCCAGCGCGCCGTCGGTCAGCTCGTCGGCCCGGGGCGGCTGGTGGTGGCCCAGGAGCGTGGGGAATCCGATCCAGCACAGCGGGCTCTGGCGCAGCGCCACGGAGGCGCCGAGCGGCTCCACGCAGTCGCAGCGCCGGACCAGATCGCAGGCCAGGTATAGCATCAGCTGATCCCCCACCGTCGGCGCCCCCTTCACCGACAGCGGCTGACACTCGGAGGCCACCGCCAGCGGTGAGCTCACCAGCCAGCGCAGCAGGGCCACGGTCCAGCCGGAGAAGGAGAGCTCTTGCACCGGGTGCCGCTCCCACAGCCGACCCGCCACCACCTGTCCCTGGTTCACGTGCCGCGTGGGCCGCCAGCCCCCGCGCCGCCCCAGATCGTGGATCACGCCCTGGGCGATGATCTGCTTTAGCAGGCCGACGCTGGTCGGTCCGAGCCTGGGCGCCATGGTTCGCTCCTGGCGCAGCAGCGGCTCCACCATCTCGGCGCTGACGCCGCCCGTGAGCGCCCGCGCCACGGTGAGCAGATCGTACTCGCTACTGAGATTGCTCGGCAATCCGTTTCCCGAGCTGGACCAGATCGGCAAGCGCCGCCAGGTCGCGGGCATGGCCGTGCGCGACAACGGGCCGGCCGCTGGCCCCTCCTCCTGAAGGTGAGACGCGACAGGAGCGCGGCATTGCCGCCGCTTCTTGCCGGAACAATCACAGGAGGATCTTGGCCGATGAAAACACTGTTAACAATCACTGGCTTCACCCTCGCGCTGCTCGGCGCATCGAGCTGCGGCGACGGCAACAACGGGAAGACGACGATCGATCAAGGCCTCCCGCTCCAGGACGCCGGACAGCCGGACGTCGGCCTCCAGCCGGACGTCGGGGTTCCTCGAATGGACGTTGCCGCTCACCCCGACACCAGCACGCCCCAGACCGGAAACTCGGGGCAGACCTGCGACCAGACGATGCCGTGCTCGACCGGCGACGAGTGCCTGGCGCTTCAGAACTGGAGCAAGGGGATGTGCTTCGGACCATGCGCGAAGTCGGGCGACATCTGCCAGACGGCGGACGCCACCCGGTACCTCTCCACCTGCGCGCTGACCGATGCGAACCAGAGCAAGTGGTACTGCCTCTACATCTGCGAGGCCTCGGGGAAGAGCTACGAGTGCCCGGACCCGGCCACCCAGGAGTGCGTGGCCTCAAGCACAGCGGGCGTCAAGATCTGCAAGCCGAGGCCGACAGCCCCGACGGCCGACGCTGGCCCACCGCACGACGCCGGGCTGCCCCCCGACCTCTCCGCGCCGGACGCTGGCATCAAGGGCGTCGGAACGACGGTGGCCGAGTGCCAGGGGTCGACCGCCCTGGTGACGACGTTCACGAGCAACCCGCAGGTCAAGAGTGGTTTCGCGATCAAAGCAGCGGGCGGAGGCGTCGAGATCTATGGCTACTCCTGGTCGCCCATCGTGACCTACGAATACGGCGGCAAACCAGGCGCGACCAAAGTGCGGCTGATCATCGGCAGCCAGATCGGCACCAATCAATACCAGGGGATGATGGGAGTCTTCGAGTGGTCGGCGGCGCAGGGCAAGTGGGTGAACCTCGCCCCCCCGAGCTCGGTCGTGACCATCTCCATCACCGCCTACAACCCCGTCCCAAACCCCGGGGGGCTGATGTGCGTCGGTCACATCACCGGGAGCGCGGAGGGGCTGTTCAACGCCAACGATCTGGTCAAGTTCGTGTTCGACGTTCCACTCATCGCGCCCCTGTTTCCGGGGACCAGCCTCGGTGGTCCACCCTAGCTTAAGGCCCGCCACAACAGATCAAAAAATGCGCCGCAAAGCAAACAAATCTCCCCGTCGCCAAGCAGTTGTTTTTTACATCACTTTTGTGCCTAAATTGACAGGTATGGGCGCGAACGCGGCACATCCCCGGTTTGCAAGAAGGATTCGAGATGAAGAAGAGAATTGTTTGGGCAGGTTCGATTCTGGCGATCTCTTTCCTGGCGCTGGCCTCGTGGACTTTGGGGTGTGGCGACGACGACGATGGCGAGTGGACGCCGCCGATCGGCGGCGTGGGTGCGATAAAAGAGGATTTCGCCTCGCTGCGCTACATATTGTTCGCCCACGGCATGAGCGACAACCTGCACGGCTGGGACATGTTCGCCGCGGCCACCGAAGTACGCGGCTTCAATGTTCTGCGCACCAACGTCGACGGCTGCGGCTCGATCGAGACCCGCGCCACCCAGCTCGCCGAGTACATTACTGGAGAGGTGAATGTTCCTCCGGGCGTGCGGTTCAAGGCGGTGAGCCACTCGATGGGCGGACTCGACCTGCGCAAGATCGTCGGCGAGGGACACAAAGGGCACGTCGACGGGAAAAAATATTACGAAGCGGCGCAAAAGATCTCCAAAGTGTACACGATGGCTACGCCGCATACCGGACAGTTTTTCGCCGACAAGCTCAATGTCGGCGCCTGCGACAAGGACAGTCCGGCGCGGCAGGATCTTTCCGACGATTCCATCGCTCAATTCAATACCGACTATCCCTACTCGGATTTCTCGATCGACGGCGTGCAGATGGCCTTTCTTGCCTATCAGTTTGAGTGCTGGGGTTGCGGGGGGTACACCGACTGCGTGGTGAGCACCAGCGGCCAGACCTGGGGCGGCGCGCCGACCTCCGGCAACACCCTTTCCGGCAAGCACAGCAACGACCTGATGAACGGAGTCGGCGTGGGCTGCACCAATGAACGCGACAACCTCGAAGAGGTGCTTTTCCCCATTATCAACGACGCCATCGGCTACGGATACGTAGCTCCGGCCGAGGGCGGCCGAGGGCATGGAAGTGCGCCTGTTCAGCAGGCGGTCCGGAAAGTGCGTGTCAATCATCGACTATAGCCGGGACGACGGCGCCAACGCTGTGCAATCGGTCTGCGGCGCCAATTTCGCCAACGAGATCTTCAAATTGGAGCCGGCGTCCGAAGAAGGCTTCTATTATCTGAAGGCGGCGCACAGCGGCAAATGCCTCGAGGTCGCCGACGCCTCGACTGCGGACCACGCCAACGTCCAACAATCCGCATGCGCCGACGCGGACAACCAGAAGTTTCAGTTTACAAAGGACGAAAACGGGATCTACGATATCGTAGCCAAACACAGCGATAAATGCCTCGACCTGTCCGGCGGTTCGTCAGATAACGGCGCCAACATTCAACAGTGGTCGTGCGAAGAGGGCAACGACAATCAAAGATGGTCGCTGCTGGGGGTGCAGGACAAAATCGTCACCGTCACCTCGCGAAGAAGCGGCAAGCTGCTGGAAATAGCCAACGACTCCGATTCCAACGGGGCCAACATCCAGGTTTGGACCGACGACGGCAACATCAACAAGTGGTTCGTGATGGCCCGCATGGAGGATGAAAACGGCGTCGAGTATTTCCGAATCATCGCCCAGAACAGCGGCAAGTGCCTGGATGTCACCGGCGGCAGCCAGGACAACGGCGCCAACGTACAGCTTAATGATTGCGAAGATGTCGAGCAACAGAAATTCACGCTGGAGGTCGGTGCCGACAGCTATCATCGCATCGTGGCCAAGCACAGCGGCAAGTGCCTCGACCTCGCGGGTGGCGGAACCGGCGACGGCGTAAACATCCAGCAATACACCTGCGTCGGCGCCGACGACATATCCGCCGACAACCAGTTGTGGCTGATCAAGAAGATGTAGCGTAGCGTCTGGCTTGAAAACGTGATTCACCGAATCACTCAAGGACAATTCGGTCAACCCAACGGTTCGCCGCTGCCAAACGCTGTGCAGGGCGTGTCGAGAAGATAGTTTTTCGGCTATTGGCTCTTTTTCTATGCGCCGCGATGATTCTCATTGCGCCACCACATCGGAGGATGTTCACGGCAAATACCCGGCGCAACGGCGTTGTCCTATAATGGGTTGAAAAGGAGCGACCTCCTCTGCTAACAGCTGGAGGGATCCGGCTTGAAAGGAGGAGCGACATGGGCCAGGTTATTCCGCTACGACGGCGAAGGAGGAAGTCGCGGGTGAAGGGCAAGGAAGATGTCTTGACGCGTGAGGAGTTCGAGGCGCTCGATCTCGAACGACGGGTCGCCTTGATCCAGGAACTCATCCCTC
>Ga0210044_10003658_pt1 | contig 21835 bp, 17 predicted proteins | sample CryGey13umfilter_2_FD_183959 | JGI IMG/M metagenome (GOLD analysis project Ga0210044, IMG submission 183959) | Groundwater microbial communities from aquifer in Utah, USA - Crystal Geyser 4/9/14 3 um filter (SPAdes) (version 2) | ecosystem: Environmental > Aquatic > Deep subsurface >... | reverse complement strand
TCATGTCGATCACCATCCTTGCGATGATCAACCCGTTCGTCCAATCACACCTAATCTTGCCGCTTCAGGCTCATTCCTGGTTGGAAATACAGGCCTCGTTCAGGCTCATTCCTCATTGGACAAGGCTGGATGTTGACGATTGAAACGAGTATTCTTATACTGTGCTTTATGGATACTTTTTCGCTCATCGGGCACTCCCCAGTTTTCCGCCAACTGCTGAATACGGCACAGTTGGTTGCCGCAACGCGCGCAACTGTGCTGATTTGCGGCGAATCGGGAAGTGGCAAGGAAAATCTGGCACGCTTCCTGCACACCCACAGTCCCTTGGCAAGCAGGCCCTTCATCGCAGTCAACTGCGCCAACCTGCCGGAAAATCTGGTGGAATCCGAGTTGTTCGGCCATCGCCGTGGCGCTTTCAGCAACGCCATTGTCGACCGCGATGGTTTGATCCGTACGGCCCACAACGGGACATTATTCCTCGACGAGATCGGCGAATTGCCGCTGACAGCGCAGGCCAAGCTGTTGCGCTTCCTGGAAAACGGCGAAATCCTGCCGCTGGGTTACGACCAACCGATCAAGGCCAACGTGCGCGTGATCGCCGCGACCAACTGCGACCTGGAAAAAATGATGAAAATCGGTCGTTTCCGCGCCGACCTGTTTTACCGTTTACAGGTGGTGCCGATGGAAGTGCCGCCGCTGCGCGAGCGTGCGGGCGACATAGTCTTGCTGATAGAACACTTTGTTGAAATGGCGGCACAGCAGCACAGTCTCCAGGCGGTTTCGTTCAGTCCGGAGGCGATGAAAGTGCTCAAGGCTTATCCTTGGCCCGGCAACGTGCGCGAGCTGAAAAACCTGTGCGAGCGCCTGACGATTCTGTGCAATTCCCAGCGTGGCTCACTGGGCGTGGACAACCTGCCGCTCAACATTCGCGGCGGACAGCGCGTTGCCACTTCCGCCCCTGTCGCCGCCCCACTCAGCCTGGAGCAGACCGAGCGCGATCTCATCCTGCAAGCCCTGGATCAGACCCGGGGCAACCGCACCCGCGCGGCGAAACTGCTGGGCATCAGCCGCTACACCCTGCTCTACCGGATGAAAAAATACTTTGGCGCCGAAGAATCCGGCCTTCTGGGCGAAGCGTAAACCGTTCTGACTCACTGACAAAAAAAGGCTCCGATCGGAGCCTTTTTTATTGAACCTATAACCACTCAGGTACAGCCATCTTTCTCCTTCCCCCTAAAAGGGGGAAGGGACTGGAATTGCGGTCATTTTGACCAGTGTCACTTCGACTTGATCACCGTCAGCAGATCGCGCTTGTGCTCTTCCTCCTGGATCAGGATGTCCTCGAGCACGCGGCGCAGGCCATATTCCTTGAGCGCCTCGGCCTGGGCAATTCTTTCCTTGTAGCGGGTGATGGCGTTGTCCTCGCCCCGCAGATCCTGCTTCAGCATTGCCAGGCTGTCACTGTCAGTTTCGCGTTTTTCCACGTCTACCGTGGGCACGCCACCCAGAAAATTGATCTGGTCGGACAGCATGACGGCGTGCATCATCTCCTCCTGGGAGTGAATGATCAAGGCTCTTTTCGCAAATCGTGTTGTTATCGGCAACCGACCCGGCACAACACCAATAACCATCGATGTTTCCAGGCAGTCGCAAGGTGTCCCTATCGATATGCTTGAAAGCCCCACAGGGTGATCCTTCGGATCAGACGCCAACACGATTTGCGAAAAGAGCCATGATCAATTCCTTCTGGATCGATTCGTACTGCGCGCCGGTGATCGCGGAAGCGTGCTGGACGTACTGTACCGCCGCAGCGTATTCCCATTCCAGGTCTTTGTTGAGTTCTGCGAGCAGTTTCTTTTTGGTGATTTTCATTCCGAATCTCCTTTTAGAATAAATCCAAATGGGTATCCCCTTGACGCACGTAAAGTTCTACTGGACGGTTTTCGCCAAGACGCATCACGCTGCCCCACCGCAAGACTTGAACGCGAGCCCAGCTAAATGGCTCTTCGCGGCTCTGGAAGCGCGCCCGGTATTTCGGATCACAGGTGCAACGTGCGTCAAGGGGATACCCATTTACGCTAAAATCAGTTTCCCTTCAATCGGGCAAGGTCGTCCAACGACCTGAGCCCTCAGTGCGGTGAGTTGGTTCTGTGCATCCTCTCAAACTCCCGCATGAATTCCCTCTTGGCCACATCCGGCGGCATGGACAGAATCGGCTCCACCCCAACTTTAGCTGATGGAAAATAACGAGTAAATACGATAACAAAAGGCTCTTTTCGCAAATCATGTTGTTAAGCCGCCCCGCCAAGCGCCATAGCGAGCCACTGAGCGGGTTTCGGGCCGATTCCGTGTTCGCGTTCGAGCGCGCGGAACCAGCCCAGGTAGTTTGCCAGGTAGCAGGTTGCTACGCCGCGAAACTTGTAGACCCAGCCTTTGAGTCGGCTGTGGTAGGCATTGACGTTCTGCACGTGCCAAGCCCCGTCAACTCGAATGCCTGCCGACAGATTAACGGCATGATGCTCGACACCGAGCTGGCGTGCTGCGCCGGCCAGTGCTGGGCTGCCGTCGGTGCAAAGCACCACATCCTTCGTCAGGAACGGCTTCAGCGCCGCAGACAGGGTCGTTATATCCATTGCCTTCAGTACGCAATCCATCGTTACGCCGGCACGATCCCGCGCGACCAGCACAGGCACCTGCTCGTGCGACAGTCCGCGTTTGGCGGCCTTGCCGCCGCGCTTGCGCGCCTTCCTACCCAAGCCGCTGCGCTTTCCTTTGAACGACAGCAAGAACATCGTTTCGTCGGCTTCGGCAATTCCGGTCAGCGCCTGCGGCTGGAGGGTCATGGGCAGCGCCAGGAACCGATGCCGCCAGCGGTGCGCCGTGCTGACGTGAATGTTCAGCATGTCAGCCACCTTGTGCAGCGTCAGACCGTCACGCAGTGCCTCGGCCTGGCCAAGCCACTTGCCCCGCTTGTGCAGGCCGCACAGCGGCGTGCCGGTCAAGGCGCTGAACGTCTTGCAACACTCCCGGCAACGGTAGCGTTGCAGCCCGTTGGCGTGGCCGTGTCGGCTCACGCGCTCAGCCTTGCAATGCGGACACGTCGCCGTAGCGGCGAAGCGTCCCTCGACAATCATCGTCGATACAGGCTGTGCGTCCAGCGACGCCAATTCCGCCGCCACAACCCTGCGCTGCATCGGCGTCAGCTTTCGCAACGCGGCTGTGATTCTATTCAACTCTGGCTTCCTCATTTCTCGCTCCTGGATGATTCGACGCAACCGCGCCATAACATCCAGTATCCACTACAGGTGGCTCACTACGTGAGCCACCAACACGGTTTGCGAAAAGAGCCTTTTGATATTCCAGCTTTCCTGCGTATCGCTGAGCAGATAGGCTGCCACCTGCCCCAGCGTCGGCTGATGCCCCACCACGACCACCGCTCCCTTGGCATCCGGCCAGCTGGCGGCACCTAACAGGGCGGCCACGGATGCGCCTGGCCCCAACTCCTTGACGACGATCCCATCCCGCGTCAGCGCCGCAGCGGTCTGCTGGGTGCGCGTGGTCGGGCTGACGATAATGCGTGTTTCCTCCGGCAGGTGCGATTTCAGCCACGCAGCCATCTTCGCAGCCTGCCTCTCGCCCTTGTCGGTCAGCTTGCGCCCCTGGTCGGGGAATCCATCCTCGGCCTCGGCATGACGCCACAGAATCAAGTCCATGCTCGCTCCATGAGTTATCTAAATTACAGGCAGTATTTTCCAATTCAGGTATGAGCCTGAAGCGGTGTCGATCCGGGTGATTCAATTGTTCAGATTGACCGGGTTAAAAAAAGAAAAATTTATGGGTTTTATGCCCAAAAATAACAGTTCGGTGACATCGGTAGCACCATGCGGCCAGCAGTTGCGAACGCGTCACAGTGTGCGCGCGTATCAAGCCCGCTGTCTTGGCCTTTCAAAACCGGCAAACAATTCGCTCTTGGCGCGTTGCATTTCCTGAGCAGCGGCCAAGTCTGTTTGCGTCTTCGCCTGGGCCTGCAAAGCCTCTAGCGAGATGCCCTTTTTGAATGTCACAAGCCCCTGTTTGCTCAACAGCGCCAAGCACTCTAGCGGCGTCTTCACATCTTGGTGTTCATAGCGCTTGACGATCTTGCCCTTGGGGCTGATGACCTCTGTCGCAAACATACACGGGCGGTGCAAATTCAGCCAGGGGTTGAATATCTCGCGGTAGAACACATTGATCGGATACGCATATTTCTGTGGGATATGGCTATAGCCCATGTGTTTGCGCACGATGCTGGCGTTCTTGCTCTCGGCCAAGGCATTGTCGTTGCTGTGGCGGGAGCGGGATTTGGTCTGCTCGATGCGCAGTTTCTCAAGCATCTTGGCCACTCGGCCATTGATATATTCCGAGCCGTTGTCAGAGTGGAAACCCGCAATCTCAAACGGAAACTGCTCGATGACCAACCCCAGCACGGGTAGCAAAAATGCTTCGCTAATGCCCTGTACGCAAGCCTCGACCTGCCATTGGCAGACGGCATCGACACAGGTGATGTGGTACACCCCTTTGACGCCATCTTGGTCGCCTTGATGGACGGTGTCGACACGCACAAAGCCGGCTCGTCCGTTAGGGCTGGGCGCCTTGCGCACACCAATCGGGTTGCATACGGGGTGGGTCTTGGTAAAGCTCCTGCGCTGAGACTGATAGCCAACGCTCTTGCGCAGGTTGTACAGGTGAGAGACCGATAGCCGGGACAGGCGCTCATAGCGCGTATCGCCGTAGTCCCGGTAGGCGCGCCGCAAGAGGTGCGCTATTGCGGGGCCGCAGGCATCCTCGTTGGCTTTGTCCATCTCGACCAGCAACCCGATGTCGATGGGCGTGTATTTGCGCGCAAAGGGGGCGTCAGGCGCGCGATAGCGTTTGGCCAGGGGGAGGGGCGCCAAACGGTTGGCGCGCCACCGGGCGACCAGCCGCGTGACTTGGGGGCGGCTGTAGCCGCTGGTATGCCGCAGATACTCCAGCAGCACGCCACGTTCGCGCTTGTTCCGCTGTGGGTAGTCAAAACGCTTGAGTACCCGGCTGATGTGCACATAGCGTTCGGTGTCGTCACCGTGCGATGAAAACTCGACCAGCGTGCTGGCCCTGAGAAATTGCTCGATCTGCTCTATCGTGCATAACTTCGATTCGTTCATGTCGATCACCATCCTTGCGATGATCAACCCGTTCGTCCAATCACACCTAATCTTGCCGCTTCAGGCTCATTCCTGGTTGGAAATACAGGCCTCGTTCAGGCTCATTCCTCATTGGACAAGGCTTATTGCAGCATCTAAGGAAAACAACTAGTATCCTTGGAATATTTTGCCGCAATGGAGCGACGCCCGTGAACATCAACGCCAAGTCCCTGCTGTTTTTCTCCGCCCTGATGGGGCTTTTGGTGCTGGTCCTGGCCGTCATCAGCCTCTATTCCTTCCGCGAATTCTCCCTCTACACTGCTGAACGCCACGCCCGCTCAGTGGCGGAAACAATCCAAGTGGGCCTGACCGAAAGCATGGTCAACGAAACCGACGCCAAGCCATTCAATGCCAAGCCATTCATAGAGCGGTTGGCCGGGGTGTCGGGGGTTAATAATGTGCGCATTTTACGCGGGTCGGCAGTAGTCAAGCAGTTCGGCCCAGGCCTCACCCAGGGTCACCAGGCCGATAAAATTGAAAACCCGGCGTTCATCCGTGGCAAGGCGAGCTTCGACGTACTGGAAAAAGAGGGGGATTCAATCTTCCGCGCCATCATCCCCTATATCGCCACCGATCAGGGCACGCCGAACTGTCTGAAATGCCACGAGGTCAGCAACGGCACCGTGCTGGGCGCGGTCGCTATCGACATCCCGCTGAGCGACATCAAGCGGCAAGCCCTCACCGCCACCGCGATAGTCAGCCTGACCGTGTTTCTGACCGCCTTGCTGGCGCTACTGCTGCTAAGACGGATGCTTCGACCGCTGGTGGAAACTGCCAACGCCGTGAAAACTGTCGTCACCCAGGCAGTCGGCGGAGCCTTCCATGGTCGGATCGAGCAGCGCACTTCCGATGAAGTCGGCGAAATCGCCGTCCAGCTCAACAAGTTGATGGAGTACCTCGACAAGGGGATCGACACTATCGGTCGGCGCGTAGGCGAATTGATGGACCATCATCAACAGCCCCTGGGTACCGGCAACCAGTTGGTCACCACCACCGAAATGGTGGAAGGGCTGGTGGAAGTATCACGCTTCAAGCAGGCCATCGAGGAAGACCAGACCAAGCTGGAAGTCTATCAACGCCTGGTCAATGTGCTGAGCGACAAATACGATTTCCACCGGTTTTCCGTCTACGAGGTCGCATCGAGCAAGAACCGTATGACGCCGATTGCAGTCGACGGCGAAATCAATGCGCCGTGCAGATGGTGCGATCAGCAGATCCTGATCGACGCCAACACCTGCCGGGTGAAACGTACCGGCCACGAAGTCAATGGCATCGACTCTCCTGGTATTTGCACCATGTTCCGGGGTGAAAACGACGAAGGAGAGAAATACCTCCACATCTGCCTGCCGATCACCCAGTCGGGCACTGTCGGCTGCGTGGTTCAGATCGTGGCCAGCCCGGACGAGGCGCAGTTTGCAAAGCTGTTGGTTCCATTCATCGCCGTGTACCTGCGGGAAACGGCGCCTGTGCTCGAAGCAAAGCGATTGGCGGAGTACCTGAGGGAAAACTCGCTGCGCGATGCCATGACCGGCCTCTACAACCGGCGCTTCCTGGAAGAATACACCACCACCCTGGTCGCCACCAGCCAGCGCCGAAAAAGCCCTTTCTCGGTGCTCATGCTGGACCTGGACTACTTCAAGCAGGTCAATGACACCTTCGGCCACGAAGCCGGCGATAAAGTGCTCAAGACCCTGGCCGAAACCCTGATCAAGAGCGTGCGCGCATCCGACATGGTGATACGCTACGGCGGGGAGGAGTTTCTCATCGTGTTGCTGGATACCGGTGCTGAAGCCGCAATGAATGTCGCTGAAAAGATCCGTGCCAAGGTCGAGGAAACCAGGGTTTCACTGCCGGGCACGATGCTGCAGAAAACCATCTCCATCGGCGTTGCCGAGTTTCCGGTCGACTCGGATACTTTCTGGCAAGCGGTCAAGTTCGCAGATGTCGCTCTCTACGAGGCCAAGACCCAGGGCCGCAATCGCGTAATCCGTTTCATTCCCTCAATGTGGACGACAGAAACGGGCAAAATCTAGAACCAGAATGTAGGTTGGGCTTCGCGATAAAGCTGCTCAGCCCAACCTACATCTAGCAGCCTGTCGGACTTATGATGAATCGGCTGCAAATCCGCCTGGGCGGTCCATATTTCACCGCTTTTTTGGTCAATAGAACGACTATTGACCTGCAAAACCGGCAAATGGGGTAAGCAGGGATGGGCAGCTTTATGCCCAACTCGCAAAATCTGTCCTCGCCCAGCCGAATTCTCGCTTCGATCCCCATAAATCCGACAGGCTCCTGGCAGGCTCACCCGAAAGTAGCGGCGGAAGCTGGCATCCGCCGATGCCGGGGCTAGCGTATAAGGGATACCGGGAATTTGCGGCTTCAGCCAGTTTTCAAGGTGTTCGAGGCGGTCCATTTAATCTCGCATTGCGTAAAAGCCGAATTTGTGCGATTTTATCACCGATACCGGCCCAAATAATAACGAGAACACAACATGGCCTCGATCCGTGTCCACCAGGCGCTGATCGAGGCCGTTGCCATATTGCAGAACATGAAAAAACCTTTCCGCGAACAGTCGGTACCGCATAGCGCCGGACCATTCCATCACTTCCGCCCGACACCGCTCGCATTCACCCTGTTCTGGCTGCTCCCTGCCGTATCGCAGGCCGCACTGAGTCTGCCACCGCTCCAGATTGACCCCGTCCTGCTCCAGCCTGCTCTCAAAAACGAACCAGCATCAACATCTGTGGCGCCTGCCGCTGAAATCCTGCCCTCCCCAATAACAACATTCACCCGAACAAGTCAGGCCATGCAGGAGAACGGGCAAAAGACCAAGGCCACGCCGAAACCCGTTGCCATTGCGCAACCAGCCGAGGCCGAAGCGATCGCAGCACCGGAGGTACGCAGTCAGGAAACGGAAGGCATCCCCTTGGCGCTCAAGCGAAGCTGGAACCTGACTTTGAACCCACCACCAGGCACGTCATCCACGCCGATTTTTATCGGCGGGATGCGCATCCAGGGCCATCATGATATCGAGACAGAAGTCATCGGCGAAGCGGAACTACGCCAATGGGGTCAAATCATCACCGCCGATCGGCTGCGCTACAACAAACCCGAAGATGAGGTTTTCGCCCAAGGCAATGTGCGCATCGACCAGAAAGGCGACATTACCGAAGGACCCGAACTTAAACTCAAGCTGGCAAAAAAGGAAGGCTACCTGCAACAGCCGGTTTTCCAGCTAACCCAGCAGAAGCCGGCGGGGCGAGCCGACGCGAAAATTCTGTTATTTGAGGGGGAAAGCAAATATCGGCTGGAGGATGCCCGTTACACGACTTGCCAGGCCGGATCCGATGACTGGTACCTCCACGCGCTAGACCTCGAGATCGACCGCACCACTCAGGTGGGAACGGCAAACCACGCCTACATCGATTTTATGAGCGTGCCTATTCTCTACACGCCGTGGATGAATTTTTCACTCAACAGCGAGCGCAAATCCGGTTTTCTCAGCCCCAGCTACGGTAGTACCGTGAATAGCGGCGCAGAATTTTCACTGCCTTACTACTGGAATATCGCCCCCAACCGTGATGCCACCATCACGCCCCGATTCATGACCCGGCGCGGCATGGAACTGAAAACCGAGCTGCGCTACCTGGATCCAAAATACGCCGGGATCGTAAACCTGGAAGTCCTGCCCAACGACCAACTGGCCAACCTGGATCGCAGCTTCATGTCGCTGAAGCATCAACACAATCTGGGCCGCGGATGGACGGGGGCGCTGACCCTGGAAAGAGCCTCCGACGACAATTATTTCAGGGATCTGAGCACCAACATCGGCGTCACCTCGCAAATCAACCTGTTGCGTGACGGTATGCTTTCCCATGCAGGCGCCTATCAGGGCATGAACTGGAATTTCTCGGCGCGCTCGCAAAGCTACCAGACCCTGCAGGATCCGTTGGCGCCGGTCACCACCCCTTACCGCCGCACCCAGATGCTGTTGAACGGAGCCCGCACAGTCAACTGGAGCGGCAACAACCTGGGTCCGGGAGCGGTACTGGCACTGAACAGCGAGCTGGTCAATTTCTCCCACTCCGGTCTGGTTGTCGGCGCGCCTTCACCCCTGCCCAATGCCAGGCGCTTCGACCTGTATCCCAGCGTCAGCCTGCCGCTGACCCCGCTTTACGGTTATATCATCCCGAAGATCGGCCTGCACAGCACCAGCTACAGCTTCGACAACAGCACCACCACGCAGCCGGACATCAATCGCACCCTGCCAATTTTCAGCGTCGACAGCGGATTGTACTTCGAGCGCGAAACAAACCTGTTCGGCTCGGATTATCAGCAGACGCTGGAACCCCGACTGTTTTATGTTCGCGTCCCTTACCGCGACCAGAGCCCGATTCCGGTGTTCGATTCCGGCGACATCGGATTCGGTATTCCTCAGATATTCTCGGAAAACCGCTTCGCCGGGGTCGACCGGATCGGCGATGCCAACCAGGTCACGCTGGGCGCGAGATCCCGCTTCTTCGAAGAAACCGGCATCGAGCGCCTGCGCGGCACACTCGCTCAACGCTACTACCTGAGCCTGCCCCAAGTCACATTACCGGGGGGAATCCCTCCCGCCAGAAAGTATTCCGACGTGCTGGCCTCGATCGGCGGCCGGATCACGAATGCACTGACGCTGGACAGTTTGTGGCAGTACGATCCCCAGTTGAAACAAACCGGCAACTTTTCTCTCACCGGTCGCTACCTGCCCGCAGCGGGCAATATTCTCAACGTCAGCTACCGCTACACCCCGGCCACCCTCATCGCCCCGGTCGGGATCAAGCAGATCGACGCCTCCGCGCAGTGGCCCCTGACCGGGCGCTGGAACGGGATGGCCCGATGGAACCATTCGATACTGGACAGCAAGAATCTGGAAACCCTGGCCGGTCTCGAATACAATGCAGGCTGTTGGGCGTTTCGTGCGGTCGTGCATAGCTTCGCTACCACCACCTCTCAACACAGCGACTCAATTTTCTTCCAGCTGGAGCTGAACGGAATGGGCACTATCGGCTCGAATCCTTTGGACGTGCTCAAACGCAACATCTATGGCTATACCCAAACCACCCAAATCGCCAATGAAAACAACCTCACAGAACCCCATTAACTACATCCTGGCAAGCCTGCTGATTTTTTTCCTGGCTTCCGCTCACGCCGCCGGGAGCGACCCCGTGCGACCCTCGGACCCGGTTCGGTTGGTCAGCCGCATCGTCGCCGTGGTCAATAATGAAGTCATCACCCAGTTCGAGCTCAACGACCGGATGCGGATCGTGATGCAGCAACTGAAAAAACGGGGCACACCTCTGCCGCCTCAGGATGTGCTGGAAAAACAGATGCTGGAACGCATCATTACCGACCGGGTGCAGTTGCAGCTTGCCAAGGAAACCGGCATCCGTGTCGACGATCTGCAACTCGACAAAACGCTGCAACGCGTTGCCCAGGAAAACAACCTGACCGTGGAAGCCTTTCGCGACACACTGGAAAAAGATGGCGTCAGTTTCGCCAAATTTCGCGAAGAAATCCGCGACGAAATCATTCTCGGTCGCCTGCGCGAGCGCGAAGTGGAAAATCGCATCACCGTCAGCGACGGCGAAGTGGAGAGCTTCCTCAACTCCCGCGCCGCTCAAACCGGCGGGGAAGACGAATTCAACCTGGCGCAAATTCTGGTCCGCGTACCCGAACAAGCCAGCCCGGAACAGATTCAGAGCAAACGAGCATACGCCGAGAAGGCATGGTCGGAACTGAAAAAGGTGGATTTTGCCCAAGTGGCGGCAAGCTATTCCGACGCACCGGACGCCCTGCAGGGCGGCGTGCTTGGCTGGCGGGCCGCCAGCCGTCTGCCGACCCTGTTCCTGGAAACGGTCAACGGCCTGAAACCGGGGGAAATCAGCGCCGTGCTGCGCAGTCCGAACGGTTTCCACATCCTCAAGCTGATCGACAAGCGCAGCAAGGGAGGCGTTCTGATCGTACAAAAAACCCACGCGCGCCACATCCTGATCAAGACCAGCGAAATCGTATCGGAAACCGATGCCAAAAATCGCATAATCCAGCTCAAGGAGCGTGTTGACAACGGTGCCAACTTTGCCGAACTGGCCCGGCTCCACTCCGAGGATGGCTCCGCCTCGAAAGGCGGCGACCTCGGCTGGCTTTCGCCCGGTGAAACCGTACCCGAATTCGAACGTGCCATGGATGCCCTCAAACCGGGGGAAATCAGTGTGCCCGTCAAATCGCCCTTCGGCTGGCACCTGATCCAAGTGCTGGAGCGCCGCTCGGAAGATGTCAGCAAGGAACGGCAGACCCTCATGGCGCGCCAGGAAATCCGCGCACGCAAGGCCGACGAGGCCTACGAGAACTGGCTGCGCCAATTGCGCGACCAGGCATTCGTCGAATACCGCCTTGAAGACAAATAAAGATAACGCAGGTCGGGCACTCCGTGCCCGACAAACCCAAAATCACCATGCTCCCGAATCACTTGTTGGGCACGGGGTGCCCAACCTACATGACTCAGCACTCAGCACTCCCGTCATCGCATTAACCGCCGGCGAACCCGCTGGCATCGGCCCCGACCTGTGCGTGCTGCTGGCGCAGAATAAACCGGCCGGATCACGCATCGTCGCCATCGCCGATCGCGGCCTGCTTGCCGAGCGCGCCCGGCAATTGGGACTGCCGCTCGACATAGTGGATTTTTCACCCGCTGCGACCGCGCCGGACGAACCCGGCGTGCTGGAAGTGCTGCACTGCGACCTGATCGAACCCGCCGTTGCCGGCAAGCTGAATCCGGCCAACAGCCGCTATGTGCTCGACACCTTGTCCGCGGCGGCGCACGGTTGCCTGGTCGGCACCTTCGACGCCATGGTCACTGCACCGGTGCACAAGGGCGTCATCAACGATGCCGGCATTCCTTTCACCGGCCATACTGAATTCCTGGCCGGGCTGACCGTAACCCCGCAAGTCGTGATGATGCTGGTCGGCGGCGCCCTGCGCGTAGCGCTGGCCACCACCCACCTGCCGCTCAAAGACGTTTCCGCCGCCATCACCCGGCAAAGCCTGGAGCAGACCCTCCGCATCCTGCACCGCGATCTGAAACAGCGCTTCGCGTTGTCAAACCCGCGTATCCTGGTTGCGGGGCTCAATCCCCACGCCGGCGAATCTGGCCACATGGGGCGCGAGGAAATTGATGTCATCGCCCCGGTATTGGAAACGCTGCGCGCAGAGGGCATGAACCTCGTCGGGCCGCTGCCCGCCGATACCCTGTTCACCAGACATCAACTACAAGGCTCCGACTGCCAGCTCGCCATGTATCACGATCAAGGGCTACCGGTGCTGAAATACGCCAGCTTCGGCGGCGGCGTCAACGTCACCTTGGGGCTCCCCATCATCCGTACCTCGGTGGACCACGGCACCGCGCTTCAGCTTGCCGGCACCGGGAAGATCGAGAGCGGCAGCCTCATGGCAGCGATTCAACTGGCGCTGGAAATGGCCAGGAACAGTGAGGAGGTGTAGGGTGGGCACAAAAACGTGCCCACCCTACCAGACTCCTCACCGACAATGAAACACATCCCACGCAAACGCTTCGGCCAGAATTTCCTCACCGATCAGGGCGTCATCCAGGCCATCGTTCGCACCATTCATCCTCAGCCCGACGACGTCATGGTCGAAATCGGCCCAGGTCTGGGCGCGCTCACCGATCCGCTGCTCAAAATCCTGCCCCGTCTGCACGTAGTGGAAATCGACCGCGACATCATCACCCGGTTGCAGAATAACTACCCGGCGGCAAAGCTGGCGATCCATGCCGGCGATGCGCTGAAATTCGATTTTTCCACACTGGGGGAGCGCATCCGCGTTGTCGGCAACCTGCCCTACAACATCTCCACGCCGATCCTGTTTCACCTCAGCGAAACCATCGGCAACATCATCGACATGCACTTCATGCTCCAGAAAGAAGTGGTGGAGCGCATGGTGGCCGCCCCCTCCACGCCGGAATACGGCAGGCTGTCGGTGATGCTGCAATACCGCTACGCCATGGAACTGATGTTCATCGTACCGCCGGATGCTTTCCACCCCGCACCCAAGGTTGAATCCGCCATCGTGCGCATGATCCCCTACGCGGTTTTGCCGCATCCGGCCAAGGATGCGGCCCTGTTCGGCGCTATCGTCACCGCCGCCTTCGGGCAGCGGCGCAAAGTCTTGCGCAATACGTTGAAATCTTATCTGGACGATGCTGGGTTTGCTGCGTTGGGGATAGACCCCGGGTTGCGGGCTGAGAATTTGGGGTTTGAAAAATTCGTCGCGATTGCCAATTACTGCGGGGTTTAGCCTAGGAGCCTGTCTGACTTGAAGAATCGAAGCGAAGTGGGTCAAGCAGGCAAGCCGCGTAGCGGATGCTCGAAAAATTCGGCTGGGCGAGGACAGATTTTGCGAGTTGGGCGATAAAGCCGCCCATCCCTGCTTACCCCACTTGCCGGTTTTGCAGGTCAATAGTCGTTCTATTGACCAAAAAAGCGGCGAAATATGGACCGTCCAGGCGGATTTGCAGCCGATTTCCTTTAAGTCCGACAGGCTCCTAGACCCGCCCATGGTTTTGTGCGCTCCGCGCAGCTGCGCGGATGCGGGCAATCAGCATTCATCCTAAAAACCTCATTTGAACCACGGAGAACACGGAGAGCACGAAGAAAAACAAGATATTACGAAGGTTATGAGTGTCACCTGGCTGGTGACATACGAAACCCATATAACTCTTTGATATAACTCCGTGTTCTTCGTGATCTCCGTGGTTAACTGCTTTTTCTAGGTTCATTCCAGACACGAGTTGCCGCAATGTTCCCAAGCCGACAGATTGCGGTTTGGTGCTACTTGGCGCGGCGTGCGGCGCGCGGCCTGTCATGGGTGTGCTGGGTGCGGGCAGTGCCTTTGCAGGTCTCGGGGCGGCGGTTGTTGACAGGTGTGCGGCCCGTTCCCACGGGCTGCCAGGCCGGCACCAGGTGTTTCTTGCTGCCGCCGATCAGGTCGGCGCGGCCCATTTGCTTGAGCGCTTCACGCAACAGCGGCCAGTTCTCGGGATCGTGGTAGCGCAAAAAGGCTTTGTGCAACCGCCTTGCCCGGCCACTTTTCGGGATTGGCACTTCCTCCCCTTGTCGGCTGACCTTGCGTAGCGGGTTCCTGCCGGTGTGATACATGGCGGAGGCCAGCGCCATCGGCGTGGGGGTGAAGTTCTGCACCTGATCCAGGCGGAAGCTGTTGGCCTTGAGCCACAGCGCCAGCTCCAGCATGTCCGCGTTGGTGGTGCCGGGGTGGGCGGAGATGAAATAGGGGATCAGGTACTGTTCCTTGCCGGCTTCCTTGGAAAACTTCTCGAACAGTTCCTTGAACTGGTAATAAGCGCCCATGCCCGGCTTCATCATCTTCGACAGCGGCCCTTCGGCGATGTGCTCCGGCGCGATCTTGAGGTAGCCGCCGACATGGTGGCTGACCAGCTCCTTGACGTATTCCGGCGATTTAACCGCGAGGTCATAGCGCACGCCCGAGCCGATCAGGATTTTCTTGATGCCGGGTAGCGTCCGCGCCTTGCGGTAGAGCTGGACCAGCGGACCGTGGTCGGTGCCCATGTTGATGCAGATGTCCGGGAAGACGCAGGAGAGCCTTCGGCAGGCGGATTCGATTTTGGTGTCGCGGCACTTCAGCCGGTACATGTTGGCGGTGGGGCCGCCCAGGTCGGAGATGATGCCGGTGAAGCCCGGCGTCTTGTCGCGGATTTCCTCGACCTCGTGCAGGATCGAGGTTTCCGAGCGGTTCTGGATGATGCGCCCTTCGTGCTCGGTGATCGAGCAGAAGGTGCAGCCGCCGAAGCAGCCGCGCATGATGTTGACCGAGAAGCGGATCATTTCATAGGCTGGGATCTTCGCATCATTGTAGGCCGGGTGGGGGCGGCGCGTGTAGGGCAGGTCGTAGACGCCGTCCAGCTCTTCGGTGGATAGCGGGATCGGCGGAGGATTGATCCACACGTCGCGGTCGCCGTGGGCCTGCACCAGCGCACGCGCGTTGCCGGGGTTGGTTTCCAGGTGCAACAGGCGGTTGGCGTGGGCGTAGAGCACCGGATCGTCGCGCACCTGTTCGAAGGAGGGCAAGCGGATGACGCTGGCAGTGCGGTCATGCGCAGGGTGCGCCATGCGCACCAAAGGCTGGTGCGTGGGATGCGCCCTATTTGTCTCATCCTCTTCAGTACAGACAGCAGCCGTTTCGGAGTAAGGGTTGAGATACGGTGTAACCTTGCCCGGTTCATCCACCGAAGTCGAATCAATTTCGCTCCATCCATCAGGGATGTTTTTGCGCAAGATGGCCGTGCCGCGCAGGTCGGTAATGCTGGCGATGGGCTCGCCCCTGGCCAAACGGTGGGCGAGCTCCACCAGCGCCCGTTCGGCGTTGCCATAGAGCAGGATGTCGGCCTTGGAATCCGGCAGGATGGAGCGGCGCACCTTGTCCGACCAGTAGTCGAAGTGGGCGATGCGGCGTAGGGATGCCTCGATGCCGCCGATCACCACCGGCACGTCGACGTATGCCTCGCGGCAGCGCTGGGCATAAACGATCACCGCCCGGTCGGGGCGCTTGTTGCCCTCGGCGTTGGGGGTGTAGGCATCGTCGGAACGGATTTTGCGGTCGGCGGTGTAGCGGTTGACCATCGAATCCATGTTGCCCGCAGTGACGCCGTAAAACAGGTTGGGTTTGCCCAGCGTCTTGAAGGCGCTCGGGCTGTGCCAGTCGGGCTGGCTGATAATGCCGACGCGGAAGCCCTGCGCCTCCAGCAGCCGCCCGATCAGCGCCATGCCGAAGCTGGGGTGGTCGATGTAGGCGTCGCCGGTGACCAGGACGATGTCGCAACTGTCCCAGCCGAGCTGATCCATCTCGGCGCGCGACATCGGCAGCACGGGTGCCGTGCCGAAGCGTTTGGCCCAGTATTTGCGATGGGGAAAGATGTTGCGGGCGGTTTCCATGGGGAGCCTATTCTACGTGATAGGTTATCGACACGCGAACCGGCGGGATGTTCCGCTGTATCAACCCGGATGTTTTATTACTCGTAGTGCAGGAAATTTTCCGCTACCGTGTCCTGGCCGTAACGGCTGATCAGGGTTTCGATTTCTTCCTGCAGTGTTTCGTCTTCGTCCGGGTCGATGATGCCATCCCCGACCAGGCGCGCAACCAGTCCATGCAGCATGGCATCCCGCACCATGCCCAGGGTTGGCGGGGTGCTGGCGCCGGTGTCCATAAGTGCCGAAATGGTCCGAGTCAGGCTCTCGCTTGCCTTGACGGTGATGAAATCGATGGCGGGGGCCTCGTCCCCGAATTGCTCGATCAGATCATCGATTTCCTCAAGGAGTGAGCGGTTCTGGTCGAAATGCAGACGATCGGCCTTGAGTTGTTCGCCATTCGCCGCTCTGTAGACAATTCTCCGGACCGATCCGAGTGTAGGCGCCTCGTCGGCGTCCGGGTCGTTGACTGCGGCTTCCAGGATTTGCGATAACTCATCGCTCACGCTGCTGGCGATATCGATAAACGGCTTCATGCTCAATCCCCCTCTGAAAGTCCATACCCACTACTGATTGTAGGATAAAGTTGGGGGGGGGATGGGGTTAGTCGGCCATTTGTTCCGATTTGAGGCCCAATTTGCCGATTTCCTGCTTCAGGAAGGCGGCGCCATGCGCTACGCGGGTGCGTGCCCCGCGCAAGCCGAATTCCACCTTGCGTTCGCCGTCCTCGCCGATGTGGGGCAGGCTGGAAAAGCGCAGGTCGGGGTAGCGCAGCACAAATTCGTTCATCAGGTCGAGCAGCGGACTTTCCATGGCATCCAGCACGGTGATGACGGTTTCGGTTTCCGGCGCCTGGTTGCGGATGTCGGGGTAGAGCGTGTCCAGCACCCAGTCCATCATCGGCCATGCCATTTGCGGGAAGCCCGGCAGGAAGTGGTGACGGTCGAGCGAAAAACCGGGGACGCGGTTGAACGGGTTGGGGATGATGCGGCTGCCCTGTGCCAGGTCGGCCATCAGAATGCGCCGGGGATAGGCCTCCGCGCCGAAGCGCGCCTCGATCTCCGCCACCGCGTCGGGATGACGCACCAGCGGCACACCGGCCGCTTCGGCGGCGCACTGCCGGGTATGGTCGTCAGGGGTGGCGCCGATGCCGCCGAAGCTGAACACAATGTCGTCCTGAGGCAGGGTCTGGCGCAGGGTGGCGACAATCAACGCGGGGTCGTCGCCGATAATGCGGCACCATTTGAGCTCCAGCCCGCGTTTGCCCAGGGTTTCGATGACGCGGGGGAAATGGCCGTCGCGGCGTTTGCCGGAAAGGATTTCATCGCCGATGATGATGGCGCCGAAGTGGGTCATAGCGCTGGCTCGTGAGGGATCATGTTCCGCTTGCACGCCGGGAAGACGCGGCTGCCGATCGGTTCAGGAAGTTGTCCGCCAGCGCCTTGTAGAGCGGCTTGCGGCAGACCAGGCTGGAGGCGGCGGAGGCGATGAGGGAAGCCGCCATGAGGGGTAGCAGCATGGCGTGGTTGTCGGTCATCTCCATCACGATCACGAAGGCGGTGATGGGCGCTTGCACCACGCCGGCAAAATAGGACACCATGCCGAGGATCACCACCGCGCCGACGGGCGCATAGGGCATCAGTACCGCCAGGTTGGAGCCGATGCCTGCGCCGATGGACAGCGAGGGCGCGAAGATGCCGCCCGGAATGCCGCTCACGTAGGAGACGATGGTGGCCAGCATTTTGAGGATGCCATACGATTCCGGTAGGCTGCCGCCGTCCGAAATAAGTTGCCTGGCCTCCTGGTAGCCGGTGCCGTAGGTGGTGCTACCGGAGAGTAGCCCGATCAGGGCGAGGATGAAGCCGCACAGGGCTGCGAATTTTATGGGGCTCTCCTTTGCCAGCGCGCCCACGCGACCGGGAACGCCGTGTGCGAATTCGACCAGGATACGGCTGAATAGCCCCCCGAGCAGGCCTCCGACGACACCGCAAACCAATACCGTGATCCAGCCGCGATCGAGATCGAGCGAAGCCGACGTGTGCCCGAAGTAGGTGTAATTGCCCATCATGGCGAGCGAGGCCATGCCGGCGACGATGACCGCCATAAGCACGATGCCGTTGGTTTTTGCCTCGAAGGAGCGGCTCATTTCCTCGATGGCGAACACCACGCCGGCCAGCGGGGTATTGAAGGCCGCCGCCACCCCCGCCGCGCCGCCAGCCAGGATCAGACCCTTTTCCATCTCCATGCGGGGGAAGCGGACGAACCCACCCAGCGCATGCATGATCGAGGCACCAACCTGAACCGTTGGCCCCTCTCGCCCCACGGATGCCCCCGACAACAGGGCGATCAGCGTCAACAAAATCTTGCCCATGGCGATGCGCAGGGAGAGCACTGCGCCTCGAGCTTCGTGGTCGGACATTTTCAGGGCTGCAATGGTCTGGGGAATGCCGCTGCCCTGAGAGCCCGGGAAGAAGCGGCGTGTGATATAGGCTACCAGGGCGAGCCCGGCGGGGGCGACCACCAGTGGAAGGTAGGGAGAGAATTCGATCAGGCGGTGAAACAGCAGGTTAGACTCTTCGCTCCCCTTGGCAAAGAAAACTGCGGCAGCCCCAACGCAGATGGCCCCTGTCCAGAACAGTATCCGTTGTTTCCAATGCCGGAGCGAGAGCCAGACATGTGCGGAGCGGGGAAGGTAGCGTTTTGGCACTTCGTTTTGATCTGTTTGGTTGGGCAGGGAAGGCAATATTGTAGGGGAGGGAAGAACATGCCACAAGGATTCGAGCCGCTTTTCACGATTTCAGCCGCTGTTATGTCCCGGTTTTTGCCTTTGCGAGATCGCCATAAAGCGACGCGAGAAGGTCGAGCCGGGTGACGATGCCGATCAGCCGGCCTTCTTCGTCGGTAACCGGAATATGGTTGATGCCCTTTTCGGAGAAGATCAGGAACGCATCGGTCAGGTGGGCGTCTTCCCTGGCCGTGATGGCCGGCGTGCTCATGATCTGCCCGGCAATGGCGCCCGATTTGCGTTTCAGGAACAGTTTCACGCGCTGGGCGAGGCTGTCGCACAGGCGCCAGTCCCGTACCTTGAGGAAATCCGCGATGGTGACCATGCCCGTCACCTTGCCCATGCCATCCGTGACCGGAACGCCCCGGATGTGGTGGGCGCGCAGCAGCGACCAGACCGTTTCCTGCGCGGTTGAAGGCCGGATGGCGACCACCTCGCGGGTCATGATGTCTTTCAGGCGAATGTCTCCCAGGCGACCGCGATGAGCGTGCAGCAGGGCAAGGGCATAGATTCGTTCAAGGTCTTCCCCGGTGACGTCGATGAACCCGCCCATGTCTTTCAGTGCGGCGATCAGGTCGTCCTCGTTGAAGGCAAGCTTGACGGACGGACGGCCTCCGGACACGGGCCCGCCGCTCTTGCCGGGCAAGGAGAGGTTATGGGGATAGCGTCGCCCGAGCAGGTTGTTGAACAGCAGCGCCACGCCCAGGAGTACGGCGACGTTCAACAGAAGGGGAGTTAGCAGGAAATGGTAACCCAGGTTGAGTATGCGCTCGCCGCCAACCACCGTCATCAGGGCGGTTGCACCGCCGGGCGGATGGAGGCAGCGCAGGTAGTGCATCACGCTGATGGCAAGGCCGACCGCCAAGCCTGCCGCCAGAAATGTTGCGCCCGGAAGCAGCTTGGCGCAGGTGACCCCGATCAGGGCGGAAATCAGGTGCCCGCCCACGAAAGCCCAGGGCTGAGCCAGCGGGCTGTGGGGCGCGCCCATCAGCAGGACGGTGGAGGCTCCCATCGAGGCGACAATGAAGGGCACTGCCGCAGCGCCAAGCGTCAGGTCGCCGATCCACGCGGTGAGAAAAATACCGAATACGCCGCCGACCCCCGAAAGGATTTTCTCGCGGTGGGTGATGGTGGCCTGAATGGGGAAAAGAAATGAGAAGGTTTTGCGTAGCGGCATATTACCCCGAATGTTTCATAGTGACACGCGTCAGCCTTGTCCAATGAGGAATGAGCCTGAACGAGGCCTGTATTTCCAACCAGGAATGAGCCTGAAGCGGCAAGATTAGGTGTGATTGGACGAACGGGTTGATCATCGCAAGGATGGTGATCGACATGAACGAATCGAAGTTATGCACGATAGAGCAGATCGAGCAATTTCTCAGGGCCAGCACGCTGGTCGAGTTTTCATCGCACGGTGACGACACCGAACGCTATGTGCACATCAGCCGGGTACTCAAGCGTTTTGACTACCCACAGCGGAACAAGCGCGAACGTGGCGTGCTGCTGGAGTATCTGCGGCATACCAGCGGCTACAGCCGCCCCCAAGTCACGCGGCTGGTCGCCCGGTGGCGCGCCAACCGTTTGGCGCCCCTCCCCCTGGCCAAACGCTATCGCGCGCCTGACGCCCCCTTTGCGCGCAAATACACGCCCATCGACATCGGGTTGCTGGTCGAGATGGACAAAGCCAACGAGGATGCCTGCGGCCCCGCAATAGCGCACCTCTTGCGGCGCGCCTACCGGGACTACGGCGATACGCGCTATGAGCGCCTGTCCCGGCTATCGGTCTCTCACCTGTACAACCTGCGCAAGAGCGTTGGCTATCAGTCTCAGCGCAGGAGCTTTACCAAGACCCACCCCGTATGCAACCCGATTGGTGTGCGCAAGGCGCCCAGCCCTAACGGACGAGCCGGCTTTGTGCGTGTCGACACCGTCCATCAAGGCGACCAAGATGGCGTCAAAGGGGTGTACCACATCACCTGTGTCGATGCCGTCTGCCAATGGCAGGTCGAGGCTTGCGTACAGGGCATTAGCGAAGCATTTTTGCTACCCGTGCTGGGGTTGGTCATCGAGCAGTTTCCGTTTGAGATTGCGGGTTTCCACTCTGACAACGGCTCGGAATATATCAATGGCCGAGTGGCCAAGATGCTTGAGAAACTGCGCATCGAGCAGACCAAATCCCGCTCCCGCCACAGCAACGACAATGCCTTGGCCGAGAGCAAGAACGCCAGCATCGTGCGCAAACACATGGGCTATAGCCATATCCCACAGAAATATGCGTATCCGATCAATGTGTTCTACCGCGAGATATTCAACCCCTGGCTGAATTTGCACCGCCCGTGTATGTTTGCGACAGAGGTCATCAGCCCCAAGGGCAAGATCGTCAAGCGCTATGAACACCAAGATGTGAAGACGCCGCTAGAGTGCTTGGCGCTGTTGAGCAAACAGGGGCTTGTGACATTCAAAAAGGGCATCTCGCTAGAGGCTTTGCAGGCCCAGGCGAAGACGCAAACAGACTTGGCCGCTGCTCAGGAAATGCAACGCGCCAAGAGCGAATTGTTTGCCGGTTTTGAAAGGCCAAGACAGCGGGCTTGATACGCGCGCACACTGTGACGCGTTCGCAACTGCTGGCCGCATGGTGCTACCGATGTCACCGAACTGTTATTTTTGGGCATAAAACCCATAAATTTTTCTTTTTTTAACCCGGTCAATCTGAACAATTGAATCACCCGGATCGACACCGCTTCAGGCTCATACCTGAATTGGAAAATACT
>Ga0210044_10003654_pt1 | contig 21847 bp, 21 predicted proteins | sample CryGey13umfilter_2_FD_183959 | JGI IMG/M metagenome (GOLD analysis project Ga0210044, IMG submission 183959) | Groundwater microbial communities from aquifer in Utah, USA - Crystal Geyser 4/9/14 3 um filter (SPAdes) (version 2) | ecosystem: Environmental > Aquatic > Deep subsurface >... | reverse complement strand
ATAAAGAGGATTTAATTATATTTTATAAAATTTAAACCAAATTTGTGAACTCCGATTTAATAAGATATTTAAGGCGCTATCATATATGATAGTACCCTAAAATTGTTATGTTCGCGGAAATAACTTCCTTCCAGAATCTCCGCAGCGCTTATCTCGGGACGCGAAAGTGTATAACGACTTGCGATGTCGTTAGGTTTATTTGTTGGAAAAAAATTTGCTTGCGTTGCGGCGGGAGCTTTTAAATAAAACATACCGGCGCGGCGGCTATCGCGAATTCATGGTTAGAGAGAACGGGAATTAAAAGGTTTTTGCGATTCGTGGCGGGGATACGTAAGGTTTGCCAAGTCCTACAAGCTGATGGAAAAGCTTGGGCTATTCTAATTTGAATTATTAGCTGATTAATATTATTATAGTATAAAGTAATCGTTTTTAATAATGACCGTTTTTATTTACATAATAAATAGATTTTTTTATCGCTTCATTGAGTTTTGGCGCCATTGGTATGTCGGCGGTTTTAAAATAGGGAGTAATATTTTTTTGTCTTTACTGGAAAAGTTGGATAGAAAAGTGGTGTTAAGAATAACTTTAAAAAATTTTTTCCAGCCGCTTTATCAGGATAGAAGTTTTATCGGATATTTTTTGGGAATTATTTTCAGGAGCATCCGCCTATTTTTCGGCGGAATTTTTTATTTACTCGTCGCTATTTTAGCGTTAGCGGTTTATCTATTTTGGCTTGCGATTCCGCTTTTGATTATTTTTGAAATAATAAAAGATTTCAGGTTATAGGTTATAGGTTTTAGATATAATGAACACATATTTTGACGAACCGCGCTTGAAAATGACAACACTTGAAAGAATAGCGGTCCGTTTTATTATTTATTGTTTTTACGCGGTTTTCGCTGCCGCGACCGTCGTCTTTCTGATGTCGAACGTAAAATTTTTGTTTTGGCTTGGAGTTTTTGACGTATTGTTTCTGCTCTACAGGATTTTTCATTTCAAACGGGCCGACGCCGAACTTTTTGACCTAAGAAATTTGTCTTCGGAGAAAAAAATAAACATCGGAAAATATTTTTCTCCGGCAAGCATTTCGGTTTTGGAACGGGCGCTTGAAAAGTCATCTGTTTCAAATGCGGATTTTTTCCTTAATCTGATTGATTTTTTGGCGAAAATCGGAGACGTGGAAATCGGACTTGAAAGAATGAACGTTCCTTTGGCGGAATTTCGTAAAAAAATCGGCGATTTGATAGAAAATTCAAAGGAAAACAAATTTTCTTCCAAGCCGGAAATAATTGCCAAGATTGAAAATTTGGCGAAAACCTCTTTCGAAATCGCATTGGCAAATAATGAAAAATTCGTTGAACCGAGGAATATTTTTTCGGCATTAAGTTCGGTTAATGAAGAAAAAGTATCGCAATTGTTCGGCGTTTTTTCGATAGCGCCGAAAGACGTGGAAAACGCGCTTATTTTTAGCCGTTTCAAAAATAAATTCAGATGGCTCAAGAGAATACCTGCTTCTTTAGGGGGGTTTGTAAGTAATCCTTATAAAATCCGCCACAGATTTATGAACCGCGCTTGGACTGCGCGGCCGACTCCGATTCTTGATAGATATGGCATTGATTTTACCGATTTGGCGCGCGCGGAAAGAGTTGGATTTTTAGTCGGACATCAAAACGAATACGATCGCCTTGCCGATGTTTTGTCGCGCCAAAGCAAACCTAACGCGCTTTTAGTGGGCGAGCCGAGCAGCGGAAAAGAAACATTAATTTACCATTTGGCATATGAGTTGATTAAAGATAAAACCCAGAAAAGTCTTTTTGATAAGCGATTAGTGTCTTTGTCTTTCGGGAATCTGGTTTCGGGCGCCGCCGATGCCGAAGTCGCTTTGCGCATCAGTAAAATAATTGAAGAAATAATTTTAGCGGGGAACATAATACTTTATATATCAGACATTCATAATCTTTATAAAACTTTCGGTCAGCAGTCCATGAGCGCGGCGGATATTTTGATTCCGGCGATTATCGCAGACGCTTTCCCAGTAGTAGCCGCCACTTCTCCAAGAGAATATAAAGAATTTATTGAACCGAAAAGTGATTTTGCCGGCGCATTTGAAACCATAAGAGTAAATGAAATTAGCGAAGACGAAGCCGTAAAACTTTTAACGTACGACGCCATTATTTTGGAAAATCAGACGGGCGTTGTCGTGCGCTTTGAAGCGATAAAGCAGGCGGTTTTTTTAGCGCGTAAATATTTCCGCCAAAAATTATTGCCTTCGAGCGCCGAGGATTTGCTGAAAGAGGCGCTTGCCGACGCCAGCCAAAAAGGGAATAAACTTTTGTCGGCTAATGATGTTATTGCCATCGCTGAAAGGAAAATAAATGTGCCTATTCATAAGGCGACAAAAGAAGAAGCGGAAAAACTTTTAAATTTGGAAAGTATTATTCATCAGAAATTAATAGACCAGGAGGAAGCGGTTAAATCGGTCAGCCGGGCTCTTCGGGAGTACCGTAGCGGGCTTTCACGCAAAGGCGGGCCCATTGCGGTGTTTCTTTTTGTTGGTCCGACAGGTGTTGGGAAAACCGAACTCTCGAAAATTTTAACTAAAATTCAATTCGGCTCGGAAAATATGATGATTAGATTTGATATGTCGGAATATCAGGACAAGCAAAGCATCGCCAGGTTTATCGGTTCGTCCGACGGCAAAATTGCCGGCTCTTTGACGGAGGCGGCGATTCAGAAACCGTATTCTCTGATTTTGCTTGATGAATTTGAAAAAGCGCATCCGGATATTTTGAATTTATTTTTACAATTGTTTGATGAGGGCAGGCTGACTGATAATTTGGCCAGAACGATTGATTTCACAAATACGATTATTATCGCCACTTCAAACGCGCATTCGGACTTTATAAAGTCGCGCCTTGAGGCGCGCGCTCCATTTAGAACAATCACGGAAGAGCTTAAGAAAAAACTTACCGATTATTTCAAGCCTGAATTGCTAAATCGTTTTTCAGAAATCATCGTTTTTAAAGCGCTTTTGATTTCCGACATTGAAGCGATTAGTAAACTTCAGCTTGCCGATGTGGCGAAAACAATTTCCGAAGCCCGGGGAATCAATTTATCTTTCGATGAGGCGGTTATAAAAAAAGTTGCCGAGCTTGGATTTAACCCGGTTTTCGGCGCAAGACCGCTAAGAGGCGTAATTTCTGAAAAAATTCGCAGCGTTTTAGCGGAAAAAATATTGTGCGGCGAAATAGAAAAAGGCGGCAATTTGCGAATTTCGCTTAGCGAACAGGGAGATTTTAATTTTGTGTCAAAATAATAATTATTTAAAAATGAAAATAAAAATAGATATAAATATTTAAGAGACCACACCCCGGCCGGGTTGGGCAAGTAAATATTTCTATGGCCAATCGAGAGCTTGCTAAAATTTTTAACGAAATCGCCCTTTATTTTGAAATGGACGGCGCGCCTTTTAAACCGCAGGCATATGAAAAGGCGGCCATAAATTTGGAAACGCTCTCGGAAGACGTTAAAGACATTTATAAAAAAGGCGGGAGGGAAGCGCTCGAAGAAATTCCCGGGGTCGGGAAAAACATCGCGGATAAAGTTATTGAATATATTAAAGTTGGGAAAATAAAAGAATACGAAAAATTAAAAAAGAAAACGCCGGTTAGCATTGACGAGCTGATTTCGGTTGAGGGAATCGGACCGAAAGGCGTCAGTTATTTATATAAAAAACTTAAAATAAAAAATCTTAAAGATTTGGAACGCGCCGCCAAGGCTGGAAAAATAAGAAACTTGCCGAACTTCGGTAAGAAAAAAGAGCAAAATATCTTGGAGGGCATCGAATTTGTGAAGCGAAGCAAGGGCAGATTTTTGCTCGGCGAAATTTTGCCGAAAGTCCAAGAAATCATTTCCGAACTTAAAAAATTAAAAGAAATTAAACAGATTTCAGAAGCCGGTTCCGTCCGCCGCAGAAAAGAGACAATAGGCGACGTTGATATTTTAATTACTTCGCCGAATCCCAAAAAAGTTATTGATTATTTTACCGTGATGCCTGGCGTGGTAAAAATTTGGGGCAAGGGGCCGACAAAAGCATCGGTTAGATTAAGTGTTGGTGTGGGGATTGATGTTGATTTGCGAGTTTTGCCGAATAGTCAATTCGGTTCGGCGCTGCAATATTTTACCGGCTCAAAAGAGCACAATATTATTTTAAGAAAAATCGCCATTGATAAAGGACTGAAATTAAACGAATATGGCCTCTTTCGGGGCCCGAAAATGATTGCTGGCAGAACTGAAAAAGAAGTTTATGCTGCCTTGAAAATGGACTACATTGAGCCAGAGCTTCGGGAGAATCAAGGAGAAATTGAAGCAGCTCTTCGACAAGCTCGGGGTAAACCCAATGGGTTGCCAAAAATTATCGGCTACAAAGATATTTTGGGCGACCTGCATTGCCATTCTAATTGGGACGGCGGAAATAATTCCATTGAAGAAATGGCAAAAACCGCTCAAAAAATGGGCTATCAATATATTGGCATCGCCGACCATACGAAATTTTTGCGGATTGAAAACGGTTTAAACGAAAAGCAATTAATTGAACGCAATAAAGAAATTGATAAAATTAATAAAAAGTTTCAAGCTTCAGGTTCCAAGTTTCAAGTTTTAAAAGGTTGCGAGGCGAATATTATGGCCGACGGCTCAATTGATATTGACGATAAAGTTTTGGCGCAGATGGATTTTGTTATTGCCGGAGTTCATTCGCAAATGAAAATGTTAAAAGTTCAAATGACTAAAAGAATAATTAGGGCTATGAAAAACCCAAATGTTGATATTATTTCGCATCCGACAGGCAGGATTTTAAAAAAAAGAGATGAATATGAAATTGATTTTGATGAACTTTTAAAAATCGCTAAAGAAACCGGAACAATTTTAGAAATAAATGCTTTCCCCGTGAGATTGGATTTAAACGATGTTCATATTAAAAAAGCGAAGCAAGCGGGCGTGAAAATGGTTATTAATACCGATGCTCATAAAAAAGAACATTTGCGGTTTATAGAATACGGAATCTCTCAAGCTCGCCGCGGCTGGGCAGAGAAAAGGGATGTTATAAATACTTTTTCAGTAGATAAGCTTTTAAATTCATTGAAATCTTCAAATAAATCGTAAATTTGAATTTAAAGTGTAAATATCAAAGTGAAAAATGACAATTTAGAAATTCAAAATAATAAGTATTTCTTGGACCTTGAAAGAAATTTTGGGGAATATGGCAGTTGGGCTTTATGGAGTGAAAATAAAGATGGCAGTATTGCTGAAATAATCACAAAACCCAATTTTCAAAGTTTAATTAAGCCGAGTATTATTTTCCTGGGCTTGAACGCGAGTATAAAGCTGCCAAATAATTGGATAAATTTTCATAGTGAATGCCAAAAGTTTAAGAAGAAAAAGTGGAATCAAGAATTTATTAAAAATTTAGCGGATTTAATTATGGACGAAGAATTTTCTGTTTTGAGAGGATCTTATATGACCGATATAATAAAAGATATTAATTTCCCGGAAAGCTCAAAAGTTGTAAGAGAGGTAAAAAACAACCCCGAAATTCTATCTCAAAGTAAAGAGATTTTTGGGAAAGAGTTAGGATTATTATCTAAAATTTCTTTAATAGATAAATTTCAAATTATTTGCATGGGCAGGGATACTTTTGAAATACTTTGTTTGGCTTGGGATATCCCGGTTGAAAAAAGAATTCTTAATAAAATGCGATTTGTAAGTACAAAAAAAGATAACAGTTCTTTTGATGTTTTAGAAAGTTATCACTATGCGTATCGTAGAAAGGAGAATGTTAAACAAGATCTAAGAGAAATAATTGAGAAAATCACAAAATAAAAATAGCGAAGATTAGATTTTCTTCGCTATTTTTTCAAAAACATCCGGTTCGTTTTGGGCCAGTTCGGCCAATATTTTTCTGTTGAGTTTGATATTCGCTTTTTTCAATCCGGCCATAAATTTGCCGTAAGGGAGGTTTTGCGTTCTTGAGGCGGCGTTGATTTTCACCTGCCAAAGTTGGCGGTAATTCCGTTTGTTTTCTTTTCTGCCCTGGAAAGCGTGCGTCCATGCGTGTAGCAATGCTTCTTTTGCCGCTCTTTCTTTTGATTTTCTTCCCCACTTGAAACCTTTGGTGTATTTAAGGGTCTTTGCTCTTTTTTTATTGCTTGTTGTTCCGCGTTTAACCCGTGTCATTTTATTAATCCGAAATAATTTATCCGAATAATCCGAAATTTATCCAAAAACCTGTTTTATGTTTTTCGGATTTGTTCGGATATTTTGGATGCGTCTTTTCGGATGCCTAATGATATTTTTTGATAATTTTATTCCCGAGAGCCATTTCTCGGTACAGTTTTTTTCTTTTTTTCTGGACGGTTCTTTTTTTCGCCAAGTTATGGCCCTGGCCCATAGTCCTTTTCAATATTTTTCCGGTTTTCGTAACCTTTATTCTTTTTTTGACACTGTGTTTCATTTTATTAATCCGAAATAATTCATCCGAATAATCCGAAATTTATCCAAAAACCTGTTTTATGTTTTTCGGATTTGTTCGGATATTTTGGATGCGTCTTTTTGGATGCTATTTTTTTGCTATTTGTATTGTTATCCCCCGGCCGCCGAATTTCGGTTCGGAAACAACTTTGTATTCAATACTTATTGTTTTTAAAAATTCATTCAATTTTTGTTTGGCCCAATCCCTATTGGCTTTCTCTCTGCCCTTTAATTGAAATATAATTTCTACATTATTGCCTTTTGAAAGGAATTTTTCAGCCAGCCGCGCTTTTATATCCAAATCATTTTTCGCCGCTCGCGGACTGACCCTGATTCCTTTTAATTCTCCTGTTTTTTGCGCGGATTTCTGCTTTTTAAATTCCTTTTCTTTTTGAAAGCGGAATTTGTCGAAATCTATCATTTTCGCAACCGGCGGATTAGCCATCGGAACAGTTTCTATCAAATCAAGTCCGCTTTCTTGCGCCAATTTAAACGCCGCTTCGCGCGACATTATGCCTATGCTTTCTCCTTTTTCGTTCACGACTCTGAGTTCGGGCGCTATTATTTGATTGTTAACTCTGTAATTGATTTGCAAATTGTTAATTTATTAATTGGTGGACCCCGTTAGAAATTAGACAAAATATATTTTGCCACCTTTTTATTTTAAAATAGATTAAAAATATTTTTGATTATACAATGATTATCTAATTTCTAACGGGGTGGAGATGGGGGTATTGAAACCCCGTCCAAACGTTTTTCTAAAAAACTTCTACAAGCTTAGCTTGGTTGGATTAAAGGCTTAAAAAGTAAAAACCAAGCGAAAAGTTTTTAAACCTTTTGCCTAATTGTCTCCCGGTTTTCGGCGGAAACCGGAACGAGCTCAAGTTATAACACCCTTGCCGCTAATATGAGCAATTAGCGAAGGATGCCGCATTTACGCAAAAGCGAACGCGGGAGCAACATTTCTGTTGGCAGTTATGTGTTTTTTGATTGGTTTAGCGAGTCAATCGGCTCGGCTGCTGTTTTTTTGAAATGAACATTTGTCAAAGCCTGGCATCCCCAAGCTCGCCTACGGCGAGAAATTCAAAATTTTAATATCTAAATTCTAAACAAATTAGAAATCCTAAATTCAAATATTTAAAACGTTCTGAATTTTAGCTATTGGAATTTAAGTATTATTTAGGATTTAGAATTTTGTATTTCGAATTTCGCGCATGGCCTCTCTTTTTTTGAGAAGCTCTCTTTTATCCGCTTTTTTGCGGCTTTTCGCCAACCCGATTTCAATTTTTATCAGATTGAACTTGCCCTTAGTATAAACTTTGAGAGGCAGCAAAGTCAACCCCGATAGCAGACGCCCTGCGTCGCTACGGGGCATAGCCTTTTTACTTGCATGTCCGATTATACTATTTATTTCAGAACGTTTTAAAAGCAATCTGCGCGTGCGTTTTGAATCATAATCTTCCGGCGCGTTCTTCGGTTGGTATGCCGGAATATCGGCGCCCAGAAGCCAAAATTGATTTTCTCTGAAAACAACATAAGAACCGGCAACGTTTATCCTGCCGTTTTTTATTGATTTGACCTCAAAACCTCTTAATTCAACTCCCGCCTCGTACGTTTCAAGAATTTCATAGTCAAAATACGCTCTTTTATTTGTGGTAATAACCATAAATTAAGTATTAAGTATTTGGTATTAAGTATCAAGTATCTCTTTAAATTTATCTTTTTATCAATTAAGATAAGACTATGATTAAAGCGGAAATAGAAGCTTATGTTAAAAAAGCAGTTGATATATTTCTGCGTGAGTCTGCGTTAAGTCCGTGTGAGTCTGCGGTCGCGGATATTTTAGTTCCTGAAAAAGAAAATTTTGGGCATTATTCAACCAATGCCGCTTTGAAATTGGCGAAAAATTTTAAGCAAAATCCAATGGAGATAGCGGAGAATCTCAAATCTCAAATCTCAAAAATAAAATCCGGGTTTTTCGAAAAAATTGAAGTTATGGCGCCTGGGTTCATAAATTTTTGGCTCTCTCCGAAAGTTTTACGGGAAAACATTAAAGAAATTCTTTCGAAAAAAGAAGAATTTGGAAAAGGAAAAAAGAAAAATAAAACAATTATTATTGAATATTCTTCGCCAAATATCGCTAAGCCGTTAGGCATTCATCATTTGAGTTCAACAATCATCGGTCAAGCGCTGGTTGATATTTTAAGATTTGACGGCTATAAAGTTGTTTCTCTTTCTTTCCCGGGCGATTGGGGAACCCAATTTGGTTTGCTTATCGCGGGCTATAAAAAGTGGGGGGATAAAGAAAAGGTAAAAAAGAATCCAATAGATGAGCTTTTGAATTTATATGTTAAATTTTCGGCTGCCGCGAAAGAAAACCCCGCGCTTTTAGATGAGGGTAGAAACGAATTTAAAAAACTTGAAGACGGCGATAAAGAAAACCTTAAACTTTGGAGATGGTTCTCAAAAGAATCAATGGAAGATTTTGAACGGGTATATAAAATTTTGGAGATGAAGATAGAAAATACAATCCCCGAGAGTTATTACAAATCGGAAACGAAATCGCTTGTTCAAGACGCTTTGAAACGGGGAATCGCCGAAAAAGGGAATGACGGTTCGGTGATAATTAAAATTCCCGGGGGCGAAACGCCTGAAATCATCCAAAAATCCGATGGCGCGACTATTTATACCACCCGTGAATTGGCGGCAATTTGCCATCGCCTAAAAAAATGGAAGGCAGATAAAATTCTTTACGTGGCGGCGAATCAGCAGACATTTCATTTGGACCAGGTTTTTCGCTGCGCCGAGCTTCTTGGTTTTGCCAAACTTGAACAGCTCGGGCATGTCAGATTCGGCATGATGCTTGCTTCGGGCGGAAAGAAATTCGCTACTCGCGAAGGAAAATTGATAAAAATGGAAGACGTTTTAAGCGAGGCGGTAACGCGAAGCGAAGAAATTGTTGAAAAATTAAACCCGAAACTTTTGGCAAAAGAAAAACAAAAAATCGCCCGCGTTGTCGGAATTGGCGCGGTAAAATTTTTTGATTTGTCTCAAAGCAGAGGCTCGGACATTATTTTTGACTGGGATAAAATGTTGAATCTTAAAGGCGCTTCCGCTCCTTATATCCAATATGCTTATGCCCGATTTAAAAATGTTTTTAAAAAAGTCATACCTACCGGCAAGCAGACTAAAAATCGCGGGAGTAAGAAGGCGAACCTTTCTCTTCTCAAAACCAAAGCGGAGTTGAATTTAATTTTCCACTTGTCGCGTTTCGGCGAGGCGGTTGAAGACGCCGCGAAAATTTATGAACCGAACAAAATTACCGATTATCTTTTACGGCTGGCGGAAAAAGCGAATGCTTTTTATGAAACCTCTCCAGTTCTAAAATCTGAAAAGCCGTTGATGGAAGCGCGTTTAGCGTTGATAGAAGCGACGGCGATAGTGATAAAAAACGGCTTGAATCTTTTAGGAATAGGAATTTTAGAAAAAATGTAAATTATTATGATTATTGTTTTTACCGGCGATGGAAAAGGAAAAACAACTGCCGCTTTGGGGCAAGCGGTTAGGGCTTTGGGCAGAGGAAAGAAAGTTTTAATAATCCAATTCATTAAGAATTGCGAAAGCGGTGAGCATTTGTTTTTTAAAAAAATTCAAACAATGGCCTTAGCGGGAAAAATTAAAATAATTCCGGCCGGAAAAGGATTTGTGAAAATTTTAGGCGACAAACTTCCTTTGGGTGAACACAAAAAAGCCGCTAATATTGCTTTAAAACTGGCAAAAAAAGAGATTTTAGGCGGAAAATGGGATTTGGTTATTCTGGACGAAATTAATGTGGCGGCGGGGCTGAAATTGATTAAAAAAAAAGATGTTTTGAGAATCTTTCCGCGAAAACCCGCGCAAGTAGTAATTTTAACGGGGCGGAGCGCCCCAAAAAGTTTTATAAAAAAAGCCGACTTGGTTACCGAAATGAAAGAAATAAAACATCCTTTCAAGAAAGGCGCGCAGGCCCAAATCGGAGTTGAATTTTGAAATGCGGATTTATGATGTTGCGTTTTACGCCGCCGGATTCTTCATTTTAGGAGTTTTTGGCGTTAGCTTAAAAATTAGCTTGCCGATTATTTTATTTATTGCCGCCTTATTGGCGATTTTATTTTTATTCGCCGGATTTTATAAAAATTCAAAAAGATTATTCTGGTTAGCGGCGTTTTGTTTGGCAATTGTAGCTGGAGCTTTTTATTTCGATTTTCGGGATTTTAACAGGGAAGAAAGCGCGAAAATTGTTTTTAACGAAAAGATAAGCTTTCAAGGATTAGTGATAAAAGATCCTAAACGGGGAGAGTGGCAGGATTTAATAATAAAATTAATGCCGCCCTACAGCGGGAACATTTCGATTAAACTTCCGCTTTATCCAAGTTTTAATTACGGCGATTTGATTGATTTTTTCGGCAAAATTGAAAAACCGCCTACGGACGAATATGCCGATTACCTTAAAAAAGAAAATATTTCCGGGACCGCCGCGTTTTTAAGAACAGAATTGGTTGCCGAAAATAAAGGCTCGAAAATAAAATCAATTCTTTTCGAGTTGAAAAACAAAACAATCGCCAATCTTCAAAAAGTTTTGCCGTCCGAGAGCGCGGCGTTTATGTCGGGAATTATTTTGGGCGAACGGGCGGAATTTTCAAAAGAATTAAAGACCGCGATGGCAAATTCCGGTACCACGCATTTGGTGGCGCTTTCAGGCTACAATATTTCCGTTATCGGTGTGGCGATAGGCGTAATGTTCGGATGTTTTTTAAGCCGGCGCTGGACTTTTATTTTAAGCGTTTTGCTAATTTTCATTTTTGTTTTAATGACCGGAGCCGAAGCTTCGGTGGTGCGGGCAGCGGTAATGGGCTCTATTTTGCTTTTGGCGAAGCAAGTAGGGCGAATTTACAGCTTTAGAAATGCCATTGCTTTGGCGGCGTTTTTTATGATTTTGGAAAATCCAAGAATTTTGAATTTTGACGTTGGCTTCCAACTTTCATTTGCCGCGCTTTTAGGGCTTGTGTATTTAGCTCCGGCGATTGAGAAATTTTTCCGCTTAAACAAAGAAAACGATTTTTTTGGAGCGAAAGAAAATTTTTTAAATTCTTTTTCGGCGCAGCTTGCCGTGGCGCCCTTGCTAATTTCTTATTTCGGGAATTTTTCGCTTATTGCGATTATAAGCAATGTTCTGATTTTAACTTTTATGCCCGTAACGATGGCTCTGGGTTTTATTTTGGCGGGCATAGGATTTATTTCTTATTATTTTTCTTTGGTTTTCGGCTGGTTCGTTAATTTGTTTTTGGCGTACGAGCTTTTCATTATAAAATTTTCCGGCGGATTAAATATTTTGAAAATAAACTTCTCCGGCGCGGCGCTATTTGCCATTTATTACGTTGCGTTAATAGGGTTTATTATTTGGGCAAACAATAAAAAAAGCGCTAATGGACAATAGATTGATTCATTAAGATATTGTCTAAAGGAAAGTGAAAAAATTGGATTTGGCGACCATTATAGAAGAATTATAACATAAAGAGTATTAGAATTTAATAATTTTGATAAAATACTTGTTTTTTAACTTTTGATAATCTTATACGCTATAGCGTATAAGGTTGGTAAAAGTTTTTTATTTATTATCGGTTAATTTCGGTTAATTTGTAAAAGTTTTCCATTATTTTCGCCACTAAAATCGGGCCGGTACCGCCGGGAGTGGGGGTATATCTTAAATTTTCAATTTTCAACCCGCCTGCCGGACGGGCAGGCCCGCCTGCCGGACGGGCAGGCCCGCCTGCCGGACGGGCAGGTTTACAATTTTCAATTGACGACGCATTGAAGTCGCCGGAGATTTTTCCGTCAATAAAGCTATAGCCAAAATCGATTATAATGGCATTTTCTTTTACGTCTTCAGCGGAAAATAAATTTGGTTTTCCGGCGCCGCTGATTATTACGTCCGCATCTTTTAATTTTTCTTTAATATTTTTTGTTTTACTGTTTAAAATTATTAACTCCGCGGTTTTTCTTTCCAGCCATATAGAAATAGGTTTACCAATTAAACTTCCCGAACCGATAACTACAATTCGTAAATTTGCAATTTGCAACCCGCCTGCCGGACGGGCAGGCCCGCCTGCCGGACGGGCAGGTTTGTAATTTGTAATTATTTCCTCTACAACTCCGACTGCCGGCGGCAAAACTTTGCTACGACCCGCGTAAAAAGCGCCCAAAGCGCGTTCGCCTAAAACATCAACATCTTTTTTCGGGGGGATAGCGTTTAAAATTTCCCGATTGTCAATGCGCTCGTTTAGCGGAAGCTGGACAATTAGTCCGCCGACTGACTCTTGTTCTGCCAATGCTTCCGTTTTTTGGATTAGCTCGTCCTGTAAAATATTTTCTGGAAATTCGTAAACGCGGAAATCAATACCAAGTTCTTTAGCGGCCTTTTCTTTTTGCCGGAGAAAACTGACCGAGGCAGAATTTTCTCCGACTAAAACAGCCGCCAAAATTTTTTTTGGCGCCGGTTTTAATTTTAAGCCATCTATGATTTTTTGGGCTATCTCTTTACAGGGAATTTCAGACATAGCGATTTCACTTCTTGTTTAATAATTTTCAAACTTTCTTTTTTTGTTAAAACTTTATCAATGAGTCCCGCGATTTTTTTCATTTCCCTTTCTTTCATTCCTCTACTGGTTAAAGTTGGAGTTCCAAGTCGGATTCCCGAAGGGTCGGCAGGGCTTCTTTTATCGTAAGGAATAGTGTTTTTATTTACAATAATCCCGGCTTTTTCAAGTATTTCACTGGCCTGCTTTCCGCCAATTCCGCGCGAGAAAACATCTATTAAAATAAGATGGGTTTCCGTGCCGCCGGAAATAACTCGCCAACCGCGTTTTTTTAGTTCTTCAGTTAAAATCTTAGCGTTTTTAATAATTTGTTTAGCATAAACTTTAAATTTTGGTTTGCCAGCTTCGTATAAAGCGGCGGCAGTTGCGGCGATTTGGTTTATATGCGGTCCGCCTTGCGTTCCGGGGAATACCATTTTATCTATTTTTTCGGAAAATTCTTTTTTTGAAAAAATTATTGCTCCGCGGGGACCGCGCAAAGTTTTATGAGTCGTAGTTGTAACGATACCTGCGTATTTAAAAGGGGAAGGATAAGCTTTTCCGGCCACCAGTCCGGCAAAGTGCGACATATCAACCATAAAAATCGCGCCAACGGCGCCGGCGATTTTTTTAAACTTTTTAAAATCAATAATTCGCGAATAAGCCGTGAAGCCGGCGACAATCAATAGGGGTTTTTCCTTTTCGGCAATTTTCATAATTTCGCCGTAATCAAGAGTTTCAATTTTCTCATTCACGCCATAGGGAATTTGTTTCCATAGTTTTCCGACAACGCTAGCTTTGTGACCGTGAGTCAGGTGGCCGCCCATATCAAGCCGCATTCCCATTATTTTCCCGCCAATTGGAACCAAGGCAAAATAAACAGCCATATTCGCGGGCGAACCGGAATAGGGCTGGACATTCACGCCCCAATTTTTAGAAAGGCCGAAAACCTTTCTCGCCCGGCTTTTGGCGAGATTTTCTATTTTGTCGGCGATTTCATTTCCGGCGTAATAACGTTTTCCCGAATACCCTTCAGAATATTTATTGGTTAAAACCGAACCGAGCGCTTCCAAGACGCTTTTTGAGACGATATTTTCCGATGGAATTAAGTCCAAAGTTTCCGTTTGGCGCTTTTCTTCGACCCTTATAAGCTTTTTAAGTTCTTTATCCTTCATAATCCAATAATAAATCAAATTGGAGTTATCCACAACAAAAGGTTTAAATCTAAGGCTTTAAGATATATAATAGGATTAACAAAGGTCGAAGAATTGAATCTGGTAAATAAAATTATGGTAATTCAAATTCAAAGTTGGACGGAAATTCTGGTAGCCGCGCTTCAAAATGTTTGGTATGGCGTTGTTAATTTTTTACCGTCTTTGGTAGGCGCATTAATAGTCCTTGCTATTGGTTTAGTGATAGCTTCCGTGGTTAAAATGATAATAGAAAAAATAATCGCGGCCGTTAAAGTGGACGCTGCTTTGAAAAAAATCGGTTTGGCGCCGTTTTTTGAAAGAGCGGGTTTGCAAGTCAATTCTGGGAAATTCTTAGGCCTTTTGGTCTATTGGTTCTTGGTTATCGTTTTCGTTTTAGTGGTTACGGATATCCTTGGACTTTACGGAATTTCTTTATTCCTTAAAGATGTTCTTTCTTATATCCCGAACATCATTGTCGCGGTCTTAATAATGTTGGCTTCGGTCGTTGTGGCGAATTTCTTGAAATCATTGGTGAGAGCCACGGTTTCAAGCGCAGGACTTCCGAGCTCGCGTTTCTTGGGAACTTTGGCGTGGTGGGCGGTGGCTATTTTCGGTTTGTTGGCCGCTTTAATTCAGGTTGGCGTTGCGGTTAGCCTTATCAATACCTTGATGACGGGTTTTGTGGCTATGATCGCTTTAGCCGGAGGCATCGCTTTCGGTATTGGCGGAAAAGATTACGCCGCGCACTTGTTTGAAAAGCTTAGGAGAGAAACCGAAGAAAGATAAATTCAGTTCGAATTCGGTCTTACCCCGTAGAGCAACGGAGATGGAGGCAACATAATTTTTGAAGAAATAAGGGAAGTTTTTAGCTATCGCCGTTGTCATACCGGGTCTTAATTTAAAAAACAAAAAGTCCCGTTCTTGTGAGGAGGCGGGATTTTTTGTTCAATACAGTATTGTAAATTTGCCGAAAGCGGAGTATAATATAATTTATATGGTCATCACTTTTTACGGCGAAGGCTGTTTTAAAATTCAAAGCGGCGAGTTTTCCGTTTTAATAGACCCTTTTGACGCCCAAACGGGTCTGATGCCGCCCCGTTTTAAGGCAGACCTTATTTTAAAGACGATTACGCCGATTTCTTCCTTTGAGAAAAAGGATTCATCATTGGCTTTGGAGATTATCGGCCCGGGAGAATACAATATTAACGGCACCGATGTTTCCGGATTCCAGCTGATAAAAGAATCGCCAAAGAGTTTTTTTAAGACAGCGTATTCTTTGAAGCTTGAAAATATTAACTTGTGTTTTCTCGGGCATATTTCCGAGATTCCCGAACCGACCGTTTTAGAACATTTAGGAGAGCCGGATATTATTTTTATTCCGGCCGGAGGGGCGCCGTTCGTGGATTTGAAATCGGCCGTAAAGATAATTAAGCAATTTCAGCCGAAAATAGTAATACCCTCTTTTTTCAAGGTTCCGTCTCTGAAGAGGAAAGCGGGGGATATTAAAGATTTTTTGCAAGAGCTTAACGGAGCCAAAGAAAAAACCGGCGAAGCCGTTGAGAAACTGACGATTAAAAGAAAAAATTTGGCGGAAATAAAGAAAACACAAATCGCAGTGTTAAAAATATAATGTGGATTGAGAAATTTATTGCGAGAATTCAAAATTCCGGAGAACGGACAAAAAGGCGATGGATGATTTTGTTCAGCGTTGCGGCGATAATGGCGATAACCGCGTTTTGGATTTTTTTCACGATGTCGGCTTTTCGGGTTCCTTCGTTGGTGCCAAGCGTTGCCGTGGCGGATGAACCGGGATTTTGGCAGATTTTTAAAAACGGAATGTCTGTGGTTTTTGATTCGGCAACCGAAAACCTAAAAAATATTTTTTCACGAATAACCGAAAAGAAAACAATTGTGATAGAATAGTATTTTGACTATGAATTCAAAAAACCAGAAAATCGAAAAAAAGAAAATAACAGAAGAACTCTGCGAGTGTTATCTTGACTACGCGATGTCGGTTATTGTCGCGCGCGCTCTACCCGATCTAAGAGATGGCTTGAAGCCTGTCCAAAGGAGAATTTTATGGACGATGTGGGAAGAAAGCCTGGGTTATTCGGCGAAATTCAGGAAATCAGCGAATGTTACCGGAACGGTTTTAGCGCGTTACCATCCGCATGGCGACATGGCGGTTTATGACGCTCTTGCCAGGATGGCGCAGAATTTTTCTTTAAGATATCCGCTTATTTTCGGCCAAGGAAATTGGGGAAGCATTGACGGCGACGCGCCGGCCGCCCAACGTTACACCGAAGCCAAACTCTCAAAAATTTCCGAAGAGCTTTTATTTGATATTGAAAAAGAAACCGTTGATTGGCAGCTGAATTATGATTCAACAAGAGAAGAGCCGAAAGTTCTGCCCTCAAAACTCCCGAATCTTTTGCTTAACGGTTCAGTCGGCATCGCCGTCGGAATGGCGACAAATATTCCTCCGCACAATCTTTCCGAAATAGTGAACGCTTCGGTTTATTTGGCGGACCACCCGAAAAGCGGAAATGAAGAACTTATGCAATTTATTCAAGGACCCGATTTTCCGACCGGCGCAATTATGTATGACAAAAAAGCGATTATTGAGGCGTATTCTTCTGGCAGGGGCGCGATAACTTGCAGAGCGAAAACTGAAATAGAAGAAAGAAAAGCGGGGCAGTTTAATATTATAGTCACGGAAATTCCTTATCAGGTGGATAAGTCGGAGCTTATAATAAAAATTGCCGAATTGGTTACAGGCAAGAGAATAGAAGGAATTCGCGACCTGCGCGACGAAAGCGACAGAGAAGGAATGAGAATCGTGGTTGAACTTAAAAATGACGCTAACCCGCAAAAAATTTTGAATCAGCTTTTTAAACACACCGACCTTCAGAAAAATTTCAATCTTAATATGATCGCTTTAGTTAATGGTATCCAGCCCCAGCTTTTATCGCTTAAAGAAATTTTGGCCGGTCACTTGGAACATCGCAAATTGGTGGTTGAAAGGCGCGCGAAATTCGAACTTAAAAAAGCTAAAGAGCGCGAGCACATTCTTGAGGGCCTGGCGAAAGCGCTTTCAAAAATAGACGAAATAATTTCAACGATTAAAAAATCAAAAGATCGCTCCGATGCGCGCCAAAATTTAGTAAAAAAATTTAAATTCACCGAAATTCAAGCGAGCGCCATTTTGGAAATGCGACTTCAGAGCTTGGCGGCCCTGGAACGCAATAAAATAGAAGCCGAGCTTGAAGAAAAAAGGAAGTTGATACACGAGCTTGAAATTTTACTCAAGAGTCCGGAAAAAATACTTAAAGTTGTTAAAGAAGAATTATCGGGGCTTAAGGCCGTTTACGGCGACGAGCGCCGGACAAGGCTTATTTCTTCCGGTTTAACAGAATTCAAGGAAGAAGATTTGGTTCCACAGGAAGAAGTAATGATTTCGCTTTCCGGCAGCGGCTACATTAAAAGAGCGCCTTCTTCAAGTATTAAAGTTCAGCATCGGGGCGGCAAAGGAGTGGTAGGTTCCGACGTGAGCGATGAAGATTTTATCAGCCATTTTATTTCCGCCGATACGCACGACAATATTTTGTTTTTCACGAACAAGGGCAGAGCTTTTCAAACAAAAGTTTATGAGATTCCGGCCGGTTCGCGCACGAGCAAAGGCAAAATAATCCAAAATTTTCTGGAAATTCCGACGGACGAAACGATAAGCGCCATTATCAGTTATTCAAGTGTGAAGCAAAAAGATTTAAACGGCGGCAAGTTTTTGGTAATGGTGACGAAAAAAGGAATAATTAAAAAAACCGATTTGGAAGGTTTTGAAAATATCCGCCGGAATGGAATAGCGGCTATTAATCTTCAAAAAGGAGACGAGCTTAAGTGGGTTGAATTATCTTCGGGTAAAGACGAAATTATTTTGATAACCGCCAACGGTAAAGCGATAAGATTTAAAGAATCGCAATTAAGGCCGATGGGCAGGACAGCCGCAGGGGTGAAAGCCATTAAGATGAAGGGGAATGACTTTGTCGCGGGACTTGATATAATAGATAGAAGTGGCAAGGGAAAAGCGACAAATGAAAAGTTATTGATAATCACCGAAAATGGTTTTGCCAAACAAACGCCGCTTAAGGAATATAAAGTTCAGAGCCGCGGCGGGCAGGGGGTAAAAACCGCCAAAATTACCGAAAAAACAGGTAAGATAGTCGCGGCAAAAATAATAGAAAACAAAGAAGAGCTTATGGCGCTTTCAAACAAAGGACAAATTATCAAAACGAAAATTTCCGACATCAGGACGGCGGGGCGCGCCACTTCGGGAGTCAAGGTAATGAGGTTGAATAGCGGTGACAAGGTAGCGGGAGCGGCAACAATATAAAATTACAAATTTCAAATAACAAACAATAATGAATCTTTCTAAAAGTCAAATAATGATTTTAGGCGGGATAGGATTGGTGGTTCTGTTTTTTGTTTTAGTTTTTCTTGGTGCTATACCGGGATTAAAACCTTTTGATTCAGGCGGTTTTAGTTTAGGAATGAGTGGCGGGAATCAACAAAAACTTAGCTTTTGGGGCACGGGCGAGGCCGATAACTCAAACTCCATGCAGCGCTTGCTTGAAGAATATTCAAAAAGCGGCGGCATACAAGTAGATTATCGGCATTTTGATAATGCCGGAGTTTATGAAAAAACTTTATTGAACGCTTTGGCAATCGGCCGGGGCCCCGACATTTTTATATTTCATAGCAGTTGGCTGCCGAAACATTATGATAAAGCATATCCCGCGCCGGAACCTTTGAATGTCGCTTATGTCCAACAAATGTTCCCCGATGTCGTCCAAAAAGATTTTACCATTGAAAACAGAGTTTATGCCCTGCCTCTTTATATAGATACACTGGCGTTGTTTTACAATAAAGATATTTTTAACGCCAAATCAATAGCTTTGGTTCCAGAAACCTGGCAGGATTTTCAAAATTTAATTCCCAAATTGCGCGAATTGAATATTTTAAATCAAATTGTTAAGCCGGCGGCGGCGATAGGCGGCTCGGAAAAAAGCATTAGCAACGCTTCGGATTTGTTGAGCCTTTTAATGATTCAAAAGGGAAGCCAAATGATTAGTGGCCAAGGACAGTCTGACTTCGGCTTAAGGGGGTTGGAAGCGTTCAATTTTTATCTTCAGTTTGCCGATTCTTCAAGCGATTATTACACATGGAACGACAATATAGATAATTCGCTCAATCTTTTCAGCCAAGGAGATTTAGCGATGACATTCAACTATCAATCCGCGGTTTCATTAATTAAAGAAAGAAATCCATATTTGAATTTCGGAGTAAGCTTAATGCCGCAATTTGACGTTGAGCCGCCGATAAATTATTCAGATTATTGGGGATTGGCGGTTTCCGCTCAAAGCGCGAACAAGGTTGCCGCTTGGAATTTCATTGCTTCCGCGGCAGCCAACCCGAAAATATCGGAAGTTTATCTTAAGGCAAACGGTAAGCCGCCGGCGTTGCGTTCGCTTATTGATAAATACAAAAACGACCCTAATTTGGGCGTTTTCGCCAAACAGGCGCTTACGGCGAAATCATGGAGCCAGTCCGATAACAATAGTATTAAACAAATTCTTTCAGATATGATAGAATCGGTGGTGAGCGGAAAATTGCCTTCGGATAAGGCAATGGGGCAGGCGATAAGCCGAATAAATTCTTTATGATTAACAAAGTAAAAAAAATAATCTTAAACGCCGCTGGCTTGGTGCCTTGCGGGACAAGTGAAACTCCCGTTTGCAACTGGTGTTATTTCGGCGCTTTGGCATCAAACATTATAGATTTTATGATGTATTTAGTTTTTCCATTGGCGGCGGTGATGATAGTAGTCGGCGGAATATTTATTATGACTTCCGGCGGTTCAAGCGCGAGATTCAGCAAGGGAAAAGAAATAATTACGGCGGCGGTTATTGGCATTTTAATCGCCTTGCTTTCTTGGATAATTATTGATACAATAATTCAAACAATTGCCGTGGGCTGGAAGGGAATAGTCCCCACGCCATGGAACAAAATAAATTTAGGCTGTTAAATTATATGGCTAAATTTTCAAAAAAACTATTAGGAGTCGCTTTGGCGGCAAATTACGATTTTAACAGCGCGGCCCAGCAGTTGGCGCAGGGTTCGCCGATAAGCACTCCAAAAAAGATATTCTCAATTTTAAAAACAATAGTTCAATATACTTATACAATTTTCTTTATCGTCGCGGTTTTGTTTATTTTAATCGCCGCCTTTAACTTTTTAACCGCTAAGGGCGACCCGGCAAAAATAATAAGCGCCCGAAGCCAAATTTTTTGGGCGATAGTGGCAATAATTATCGCGTTGCTTTCGGTCGGAGCGGCGCAGATTATAAATAATTTTATAAAAGGCGCTTAAATCATATGAAAAAATTATTAACGTTTTTGGTAATTTGCGTTTTAGCTTCCCCGATTTTTGTTTTGGCGGTCGCGCCGGGCACGATTCCCGGGCCGAGCGATTATGGCATTGATACGGGCGGTTTGCCCTCGGACACCGGCGGCTTATTAAATGTTTTAGGTTCGGTTGTCAAATGGGTTTACATGGTTTTCTTCATTGTCGCCGTTCTATTCATTATTTTTGCGGCGTTTGACTATTTGACTGGCGTCGATTCTCCGGAGAAAATCAAAACCGCTCATAAGAAATTAATTTATGCGGCAATAGCCGTCGTGGTGGCCTTACTGGCTGTTTCGTTCCAGTTAATTATCGGAAGTTTTTTGAAAGGAAGTGATGGTGGCGGTTCGGGCGCGCCAAGCGAAGATTCGCAACCACACTACTGGATTCCTTCCCCTGATTATCCGGGCGGTCCCGTGTCAACATAGATATTTCTAAGATGAAGTAATATAAAAGGTCGATTATTGAGAAATTAATTCAATTATGAATTCATTACAATCAAAAATTATCGCGGTCATTCTTGGAGTTTCAGTTATTATGCCGATTGCGAGCGTTGTTTATGCTCAGCCTTCAACCGGAATTAATTTGCCGGGCGCGAACACAAGCATTACGACAGTTTCGGGACTCGTTGATATTATAAGAGGAGTTGTCAGGTGGATTTACATTATATTTTTCATTATCGCCGTGTTGTTCATTATTTTCGCGGCATTCACCTATTTGACTTCTGCCGGAGACCCAGAAAAAGTCGGCACTGCGAAAAGTCAGTTGATTTACGCGGCTATCGCTATCGCGGTGGCTTTGTTGGCGGTTGGATTCCAGGCAATTGTGAGCAATTTCTTGGCAGCTCCGACAGCAGGAGTGTAGTTAACTATTGAATTTAAAACATATGAGTCCCGCCTAGGCGGGACTCATATGAAAATCGGTCAGATATTTTAATAATGATAAAATCCTTTTTGGAAAATATTTTTTTGGGTTTTAATAATGCGGCGTTGGCGCAGGGCGGTCCCGGCGCGGGCGGTTACCCTGGCGGCGAACTCGCAAATCCGCTTGGGA
>Ga0210044_10003652_pt1 | contig 21854 bp, 11 predicted proteins | sample CryGey13umfilter_2_FD_183959 | JGI IMG/M metagenome (GOLD analysis project Ga0210044, IMG submission 183959) | Groundwater microbial communities from aquifer in Utah, USA - Crystal Geyser 4/9/14 3 um filter (SPAdes) (version 2) | ecosystem: Environmental > Aquatic > Deep subsurface >... | reverse complement strand
TTGACACAATTTACTCGAGCTAAGATTTCTTTGTACGGTTTTCGGTGCAGCTTCTCAAGGTATCTATCAAGAAGATACAGGAGTCGTGATTTTTTGTTGACCGAGTAACGACTCAGACGCGCAAAGCAGATTACGGCATACCCTCCCTCCCGCAACACGCGATAGGCTTCCGTGATATAGCTGTCAAAGATTTCGATTTTTTCGACGTGTTGGAGCACGATGAATGAATACACTAAATCGACGGACGCATCACCCACGGGGATGTGTTTTCCATCGTTTTGGATCAAAGAGACGTTCAGTTTGTTTCGCTTCTCTAATTCTGCTTTAACGATAGAGCCGTTGGCGTGCACATCAATCCCGATGACTTCTTTAAAAATGTCCGAAGCGGCCGCAAGCAGCCTTCCTCCTCCATATCCAATTTCGAGTGCGGTTTTTGTCTTCGGGTGCTTCAGGACTTTGAAGATGGGAAGGAGGATAGAGAGAGAAAACTCACACTGTCCCTTGAGGAAGTTTGCATCAAGATCGCCGCCTGATTCGTTGAACCAATTGAAAAACGTTGCGGGATCCTGTGTGGCGATGTTTGCGATCTCTTTTTCAAACCCCTCTTTGTGGTTGTGTATTTTTTGATCTCCAATGCCCATAGTAAAAGTGGTTATTTGGGAACAGTTCCGTTAGGCAGCGAATTCTTTGAATCCAAATTGGTCGTTGATTTCGAGGATTTGAGCGATGACGGCAATGCCCCAGAGAAAGAGCGTTGTGCCATGAATATCCGGTTCTGGCAAGCCTTTGGTGATGATGGATTTGTAATAGTAGTGGTTGGCTTTCCCAGGAAGAAAGGAGAATCCGCCATGTTCTGGCCAGTAGTAGTTGCGGTAGATGCTGAGTCGATCAAGGGCAAAGGCTTGAATTTCATCGTTGCGATAGTGTCCCTGGGTGGCCTCTCTAGCACACTTGAGGACATAGATGACATTAAAGTTGTCGCAGGCCTGTCGATTATCCTTAGCGTTAAGTGCGAGATCTATGAGCTTTTCTGCATGGTTGAAGGACAGACGGTTTGCCGCACGGAGTCCTGTGAAGACTTTCATAGCCCCGTTGATTTGTTGCACCACCGGAGGGGTGCCTTTGTACCATGCACCATTTTCTCTGTGTTGCAGTTGGTTGATCCAATGAATAGCCACGTCAATGAGCTGTTCTTTTTGAGGGTGCTCGGAGTGTGCGAGGAAGAAGAGGAGATGAGAAAAGTGACTTGAGGCTCCCCAGGGGTGGTTCCAACGTAGTGTTTCAAGATAGCGCACGACCGCTTCGGGCGTGTTTGGAAATTTTGGATAGAGATCGGGTCGCTCGTTAAGGAGGTGAAGGGCTGAGATGGATTGTCGTGTTTCCGCACGACTTGTCTGTTGATGAAAAAAGTTACGAAAATTTTTATGTCTGATCGCAGACAGTTTTTCACGCACCCATGCCTCTCGCTTCACGACCGGGTCGATAATGCTGCCATCTTTGCGTTGAAACGACTTGATGAACAGACTCATTGCTTGGCGTTCTTGTTCTTTGAGAGTGTCTAGGACGCCTAGAGAGTAGTAATTCTTGATCGCAAAGACAGTGTTTCCCAATCCCCAGTGTTCAGTTTCGTCAAAGAGGTCACCTGTGAGTGAGTAATGATAAAAACCTGGGGTTACAGAACCTTTCATGTGTTCTAAAAAGCCTGGGGTGTCACGTTTGACTTGATGGAGCCAATTTAGGTGGTCCATAGATGTTTCCAAAGAGCTCTTGGTTTACGGAGGGTCTTCCAAAGAAATACGTAGGTCATCATGAGAAGGAAACTCAGACGTGTGTTCAGGTTGACCTGTTTGGGTTCCCCTTGCAGCTGTTCAGCAAAGATTTTGTAAGCATCGGCTGTGTCTTTGATAGAGAAGGTGGGGAGGGTTGATCGGTACATTTGGTACGCATCTCTCACACGGTCAATGGCGGCGATGACGTCGTGAGTGCTTGTAAAGAGCTCGCCCCCATGTTGGACTAATTCCGGATGTCCTCCATCGTTAAGTGTGACAGCGGGGAGACCCGAGTTCAGCGCTTCAATAAGTGCGTTTGAACATGGGTCTGTTTGTGAGGCGGTAATGAAGATGTCGTGGTCTTTTAATATTGCGGCAAGTTTTTCTGAGGAAACGGCTTCGATGACATGAATGTTGTTAAATGAAATCGGAGAGTTTCCAACAAATGTCATTTGGTAACGCGAGAAATCAAGATGTTCATCAAGATACTGGTAGACATCAAAGCCCTTACGCCTGTTATTCGACCAACTCGTGGCAATCAGCCTAACCGGTGTGTGCAGTTGTTTTTCAGATTCGGAAAAGAAGACAGAATCATCTGGGGCGTTATGGATAACCGTTTCGTTTTTTGACGTGATTCCAAAGAGCGTGTTGTTGCGCTCTTTGCACCAATTGGACTGGAAGATGATGCCATCAGCCAAGAGGGAATTAAACCATTTGATAATACGGTCAATCGTTTTGTCTTGATTTCGGATGTAGGAAATCGGGCCATTGAGCCGGTAGACAATCCGTTTGTTTGGAAAGGATTTTTTGAGCCGGTAGAGATCAAGAAAAAAATGTTCGGCACGAAATGGATAGCTGTTAAAAAAAACAACATCAGCCTCTTCTGCCGACTCCGCATAACACCCTTGTTCTCGCCACTCAGCCCTAAGTGCCTTTAAAAATTGGTTGCCACCACCCCAGGGTTCATCACGAAAATTATAAAGAATGTGCAACGTCATGTGCTAGGACTCTAACACCTCTTTGAATTTTTTTCTAAGGGTTTCGTCGCTGAGTTCCTGTTCAATTGTTTTACGACTTTCCATGGTCTCTCTGTTAAGGGCAGAGGAGTTTTCAAGAAGGGCATTGACCAGTGCTGCAGCAGAATGGGCGTCTTTGTATATGAGTGTTGGGTGGAGGAGATCTTTAGCAAGACCCACGTCTGTACTGATGACAGGAATGCCTGCGAGTGCCGCTTCCATGACCGCTTTCGGCCCCCCCTCGCTCTTGGAGGTGATGATGTAGAGATCGCAGAGGTTGTAGAGCGTGTTCATGGTGCTGGAGGAAAGGGTGTTTGCTGGATAATCATCTGTTTCAGTTGTGTGTGGGGTGTTGTCTCCAACAAACACGTAGGGGATGCCCTCCTCCTTGCAGCGACGGACGAGGTAGTGACGTCTTGGTCCAGCCAAAAGTAAAAGGATGCGTTCCTTTGGAAGCTGTTTCAAGATCTGTACGAGGAGTTCAGGATTTTTTTGCCATTTCGGTTGGGTGAGGTTTGCTCCTAAAGAGTCCCGCTGGAACGAACCAATGACGAAAACGTTCTCAAACGCTTGTGGATCGATGTGAAGTTGTTGGGCAAGAATGTCCTTGCTCTGATTTAGTGGATAAAAGATTTGTGGGTCTACGTAAAAAGGAATACGAGTCGTTCTCACGTTACCGGCTCGCAACCACTGTTCGATTGGTTGAGATGGGGCAACGCAGACATCAACCGACGTCTGCACAAAAGGAAGTTTTTCTGGTGATTGTGTGATGTCGTTGGTGACTACACCGACGATTTTTTTCTTGAGATATTTTCTGAGGAGTAAAACCCAGCGATAGCGTGGGCGCATGAGTAAGTCTAACCAGACACACCAGAGGTGGGTGGCATGAAAAGGGTTTCTGGTGATCTGGTACCCAAACCTTTTAAGAAGTTTTTCTGTGTGTGCACGATCTTGGTCAATAGACCAACCACGCCCGTCTTTTCCAATCAAAAAGATTCGGTATTTTGGTTTACATGTGTTGTTTTGCTGAACGCTCTCGTAACAGTCAAGAAATTGTTCGGTTACCGTTGGAAGACTAAAACCTTCTTCAATCGTGTTGCGAGCTGCTTTTCCCAGCTGTGCTTTGTGTGGGTGTTCAAGAAGGGTTGTGACAGCTCCTCGGATAGATTCGTGAGAGCTTTCACATAAGAGACCATTTTGATCATCAACAATCAGTTCACGGATTCCTTCAACATTTGTTCCAATCACCGGCAAGCCACAGGCCATGGCTTCAAGCAGAGCTTTTGGGTTTCCTTCGTACAGTGAAGGGAGGATAAAGATTTCACACTGGTTTAATTTGCGAGGAAGTTCTTCATTTGGGATTCGACCATGGAACCGCACGTTTGTTTGATGTTGTTCGGCATGCACTTGAAGATCTTTTTTTAATGGACCTTCTCCATACATCTCTAATGTGGTCGGCATGTTTCCCAGAGCCTCGATGAGTTCAAAAAGATTTTTTTGCTGTTCAAGTTTTCCGACGAAGCATATTGTATTTTTTTGACGTTGTTCTTTTCCGGGACAGAAGAGCTGTGTATCGATGTAGTTTGGAATGAGATGGATGGGTGTCTGAAGGTAGGGAAATCTGTGTTCAACAAATTCTTTAATGGATGTTGAGGTGACAATAATGGCATTGGCATGCGTATAGACGATTTGCTCGATCCATTTCACCAATTGTTTCTTCCACCAAACCGTTCCGCGTTTTTCGGAAGCAAACAGCCATTCATATCCACAACGCACAATGAGTGGTTTGCGGTATCGCCATTTTCCAATAAGGGCCGCAAGCCCTCCCTTCATTTGATTTGTTTGAAAAAGATCACAGGTTTTCATCTGTGCATGTGTAAGAAAGGGAAGGAGGAGCATGTAGAGCACGTTTGGAATAGGTAACTGCTTTGGAATGATGGTGATGTTGTCCCTCAGGAGATGTTGATAGGTGAGATCTTGCTTGTCTCCGTAGGTAAAAAAATAGATGTGCTTAAGATGCTCAGCGATTGAATTGTAGAGAGCAATTTCACGAGAGAGATTTCCAATGCGATCCCACGTTTGCAGTGAGACGCCACGCGTAAAGAAAAATCCGAGCGTTCTACGCTTGGTACCCGTTTTCATACCAGTTCACGAATTGTTTGATACCTTCATCAAGTCTTGTCACAGGATTCCATCCAAGTACATCTTGTGCGTGCGAAATATCCGCCCAGGTTTCCTTGACATCTCCAGGCTGCATTGGAAGCATGTTTTTTTCAATGGTTTTGTTTGTGTGTGTTTCAATCGACGAAATGAAATTCATCAGGCGTTCGGGTTTACCGCATCCGAGGTTGATGATTTCCCAAGCAGGATTTTTTTCAATGGCACGTGTAATGCCGTCGATAATATCGTCAATATACGTAAAATCCCGTCCCATCTCTCCGTGTCCGTAGATATCGATTGGCGTTCCTTCGAGAGCCGCTTTCGTGAATTTAAAGATCGCCATGTCAGGTCGGCCCCAGGGTCCATAGACCGTGAAATAGCGAAGGCAGGTGATCGGAATGTTGTACAAATGATGGTAGGCGTGAGCGAGAAGTTCTGTTGAACGTTTGGTTGCTGCGTAAAGCGAGATGGGCTCATCACTCATGTGGGATTCTTTGAGAGGAAATGTTTGTGCATCCCCATAGACAGAAGAACTGGAGGCAAGGGTGATGCCCCTTACCTCGAATTCTCTCGCAAGCTGAAGGATGTTCAGGGTCCCAATGAGGTTGCTTTGCCCATACACAAGGGGAGCATCAATGGAGTAACGCACACCTGCCTGAGCAGCTTGGTGAGAAATATAATCAATGGCGTATTTTTCAAAAACATTCTTCAACGCATCGTAGTCGGCGATGTCAACTCGTTCGACGTTAAATGTGACGTCCTTCAAGAATGTGTTGATGCGCGCTTCTTTAAGTGCGGGTTCGTAGTAATCGTTGAAGTTGTCGACAATGACGACGTTGTGACCCTCACGAGCGAGACGTTTCACAAGATGTGAGCCAATGAATCCAGCTCCTCCAGTTACGAGAATAGTACTTGGTTGCATAGGGGTTTTGAAACAGGATTGTTTTCGGGAACAGTTCTTTTAGCACGGTCAGCTATTTTGGTGAATAGGGAGTGTTTCTCCGTGTCATTATAACAGCCCCATCATTTTTTTGTTTTTATGCACAGGCAATTGCTTGGGAGTGTTCGTTGCAAATGTTATAATTTCTCTAGTTTTTATTGACGCACCCAACGTCATGCATCCAAGAGGATCACAATTTACCCGCCGTAATTTTTCCGTTATGAACAAACTCGCCATTTATTCGTTGGCGTTTGTATTTGCGTTTACAAGCATCGGAGTCACAACGGTCTCTGCTGCTGGATCGGCGACGTTTGGACTTTCTTTAAGTAGTACAGCTGCTCTGACGGGAGATTCTTTTTCGTTAACCATTTGGGCAAACCCAAATGGTGAGTCACTGGACACCGGGCGCGTTGAAATGGACTTTGATGCAAGCATGATGGAGATGACTTCATTTTTACTTGGAACAGGCTTTCCGTATCAATCTCCGTCAAACATCATGAGTAACACAACCGGAACGGTGAGTCTCGGGGCGTTCACATGGGAAGATCCTGTAACCGAGTCTGGGGTCTTTGCCACAGTGACCTTCCGTGCGTTGAGATCTGGAGAGACAACATTGACGGTTGATGATGATTCAAAATTAATCTCAGATGGTGAAGAGAAGATTGATGTTGATGGAATGGCATCTATTGGAACGGTTTCCATTTCGATTTCGGGAGACTCGGTTGCTTCTGAATCAGAAGCGGAGGTGGGAGCTGATGAAACGGCAGAGGATGTTACTTCAGAAGATACAACTTCTGAACCTTCTAGCTCAGATTTGTCGGCGGAAGCAGAGGCTCTCGCCTATTACGGAACACTCGTTGGGTCACTTCCAATGACAGACAATGAGTGGGAGATGCTTCACTGCATTGCGTATGATGACTGCTATCAGGATGATGCTCGTAATCTGACCTATGAAGCTGAGGCACGAGCGTATTTCGAGGTTTTCTTCGATTTGCCAGATTCCAGCATGGATTGGCAAGCCGTTCATGCTCTTGCGTACACCCAAAAAGGTTGGGAAGTGGTTGGTATTGTAGAGGAGACTTCAAGTACTGATTCTGAAGAAGAGGAAGAAGTTGTTGGTGGAACCGTGATTGACAGTGGTTGGAGTGCTGAGCAGATCGCATTGGTGTATTTCGGTGCCTTTTACGCACGCATGCCTGAGAGTAGCAATGATTGGGACGCACTTCACTGCATCGCCTACGGTGGGTGCACAGGAGATCCACGAGATTTGAATGCAGAAGCAGAGGCTCTCGTCCTCTTTGGGCAAAAGTACACCAAGATGCCGAGCTCATTCTATGAATGGAATGTGCTTCACACGATCGCCTATACCGACTTGCTTACTTATAACGAAGAAGGCAGCTCGGGTGACCTTTCACTTGAAGAGCGGGCTATTGGATGGTTTGGCAAGATCACCGGATACCTTCCTTCTTCAAATGAAGATTGGACCGCCGTGCATTACATGGTTGATGGGTATACCCCTGACTCCCGTGATTTGTCTCTAGAATCATCCGCAATCACAACGTTTGTGCAGGTGTTTGGCTACATTCCATCCACGTCTCAGCATTGGAACATTGTTGCAGCAATTGCCTACTCAGGAGCATTTTGATGATTTGTCTTATGAACCACCGGATGTCTCTCCCAATCCTTTTGTCCATCCTAGCGCTCGTGGGTTTGCCCTGGAGCGTTTCTGCGATTTCCGGAACCAGTTATCAAATCAATCCAGATGCAAATGTGTTTACGAGTCACGGAACGCTTTCAGGGACCGATTACATTATTGATGGGGGGGTTGAACCACTTATAGGGAAGGTGACGGGGACGGATTACATTGTCGAGTCAGGTTCCTCATTTCAGTATTACTGCAGTGACGGTTTCATTGATCCAAGTGAAACATGTGATGGGGCAAGTATGAGCGGTGAGTCTTGTGCTTCGCAGGGTTTTCTCTCCGGAACACTTACGTGTTCCTCAGACTGCGCTTCTTATGACACGTCTGCCTGCAGCAACGACGCTGGCGGCGGTGGAGGCGGTGGCGGAGGCGGTGGCGGAGGCGGAGGCGGAGGAGGCGGTGGCGGTGGCGGTGGCGGAAGTAGCAACCTGGATGCGCCAGAGATTAGTGAGGAAATTTCAGACATCACGTTCACGTATGCGGCAACCTTCCTCATTTTCGGAACGATGGAGACACGTATTGATCGCATTGAAGTCAATAACGATGATTCAGAGGTTGAGTACCCAAGTGAGACAAGTTGGCAGATCGATGTCTCCCTCTCTTATGGGGAGAATACGTATGTGATTGAGGGGTTTGATGCCTCCGTAGATACAAACGATGCAACATTCAATATCTATCGTAGGTTGATCGGGGATGTGAATCAGGACGATACAGTAGATGATTATGACCTAAGCTTGCTTATCAGTATGTGGGGGGATAACGACCCTGAGGGGGACTTTAATGAAGATGGTGAAGTAGATGATTACGACTTTTCCATGCTCGTAGCCCGTTGGCTCACCTCCGTTTAACGCATAATGGACGTCCCGAATCTGAGGCTCATTAGGTTGCACCCACAGCACCCTACCAGGCCCCAGATTCAGGAATTTGGAGGCAATACCCTATGACCCAACGTTTTTCCAGTATTCTCGTGTCGTTACTGCTCCTCATGGTGGCCCTGCCGGCTCTCGCTTCGGGGTCTGCAACATTCGTGATCAACGACGTGTCTGTTGCTCCTGAGCGAGGTGAACTGTTCGATGTCACGATCGAGCTTCAGACGAACGGAGAATCTGTTGATACCGCCCGTGTCGTCCTCGAATTTGATCCAGGCATGCTCAGAGCTCAAACCGTTCGACTTGCTGGATCCCTTGAGCGCTCAGCGCCTGGAAATTATCGAGATAACACGAACGGGATCGTATCTTGGGGGGGATTCACCCTCGGTGAACCTGTGCAATCTGAGGCAGACTTCGTCACCATCACCTTTCTCGCTCTCCAGGAAGGGGAGACCACTCTGACGATCTCAGAAGGCTCAAGGGTCATCGCAGAGGGGGAGGAAAAAATCGATACAGACCGTCTCGATTCACGCGATCTGATCCTCGCTCCTTCTTCTGAAGCAGAAGCAGGAGTCGCACTCTTGGTTCTCGAGTCCAAGACACATCCAGATCAAGAGGCTTGGCAGGCCGTCACAACAGCTTCCTTTGACTGGACGGTACTTCAAGGAGAAACGGATCTTTCGGCACTCTACTATGCGTTCGATCAGTCATCTGACACCAACCCAGGTACGTCCATTGATCTAGGAACATCAACCTGGACGGTCGGGGAGATTGAAGATGGTGTGCACTACTTTCACCTAAAAGGTGTGCATGAGGACGGTCGGGAGACGCCCGTTGAGCATTATCGTGTAAATGTTGATGTGACGGCTCCAAATCCAATCGAGCTTGTTGCCCAGACAGCGCAAGTTGTAGAAGGGGATCCTCTGTGGTTCACGTTTGCAACCACGGATGAAACCTCTGGTGTGATGCAGTATCAGATTGCGATTAACGAAAGCGATTATCAGGTTCAAGAGAGTCCGCTCGAAGTGACCGACCTCGGTCCTGGCACGTATCTCTTCCGAGTCGCCGCTCTTGATCGCGCAGGAAATGTCGCCTACGAAGGACAATCAGTCCGAATCTATCCAGAAGGAACGGAACTAGACCACCCAGAAGGGTATGAAAACAACACAGAGATTGAAGCTATCACGACAGCTCTTTTAGAAGAAGATCTCGTGAAGGATGACTCACAGATGCGCAATCGCATCATTGCCATCATCATCGTTCTGTTCGTCGCCATTGGTCTCGGTTACGTGATCAATAAAAAGCGACATTAATCGACCTTTATTCAGCGCATATAACGCACCCTCACGTATGCGAACCGCCAAACTTATTCTGCCCACGCTTGTCGCGTTTTCGATGGTGTTCTACACCCTTGCCATCGGACTTCTAGCGATGCCACAAGCAGCAAGCGCCCAAGTGGGATACCCAACAAGCATTGGGTACCAAGGACGCTTGAAAAACGCCGCAGGAACGGCTATTTCATCTGGAACCTACGATTTCCAGTTTAACTTCTTTAATGCCTCCTCAGGAGGGAGTGAGCTCGCAGCAGCAGACATTGATGTTGCGAACAAAACCGTGACAAACGGATTCTTTTCACTCTCCATTCCGCTTGGGACAGATATCGGAGATTTCCGTGACAATCTGTATCTTGAAGTGCGTGTGAAGGAAGATGCTGAGAGCACCTTTGACACCCTTGGGAGAATTGAAATTTTCAAAACACCGTACTCAATTTTCACACAGGCCGTTGAGAGCACGTCAGCACCATCCAATGATTTTGCTGGACGCCTCTACTACGACACAGATGACGATACATTGAAGTATTACAATGGAAGTACGTCTGCTTACGTGAGTGTCGGGGACACGTTGGATGAGGCATACAATAATTTTGGAAGTGCCGCTCAGATTATCACTGTTGATGATGCCTCGACAGGTCTTTCTTTTGATATTGCTGCGGCAGGGAATTTGGATTTCGACATGCAAAGCACGGGTGACGTGACGTTTCAGGATTCTGGAACGGCATGGGCAACATTCGGAATCAACGGCTCGGACAACTCGTACATCGACGTTGATACAACAGCTGCGATTACGTTTGACGCAGACGCTTCTTCCAATTTCACAACATCCGCAGGAACACTCAGCTTGTCTACCTCTGGCGGGGGTACAGCAAGTTCGGTGATTATCAGTTCTCTTGATACATCAAGTGACGCGATTAACATTGATGCCGATGGGGCTAACGGCTCAGGGATTTACCTAGATGCGTACGACGTGACGAACAACACCACAGGTGCCATCACTATGGATGGGGCTTATGTCCAGATCAACACCTTCAACTCAACAGGTCCTGGATCTGCCGGATTTGACGTGAACGTCGGCGGAAGTGGATCGCTTTCTCTCACCACGACAGACGGTGCGGTGTCTCTAGATGGTGGGGGGTCGAGTGGATCCGTGAACCTCACCAGTGGTCAGAACGACATCACGCTCGATACTCAGACAGCCAGCCGAACAATTTCGATCGGAACGTCAAACGTGGCTCGCACGATCAGCCTCGGTTCAGGAAGTGGTGCCGATACCATGAACTTTGGTTCTGGTGCGGACATGTTCAACTTCGTTTCCACCGAGAATACGAATGACGCCATGGACATCACGTTTGACTCCATTACAACAGCAAACGGGATTGATTTCTCTATAGACAGTTTGACATCTGGGAGTGCATTTCTTCTTTCAAATGAGTCAACATTCAGTGGAAACTTGTGGGATACATCTACTTCTGCTGCTTGGACAGGAAATGTTTGGAAGTACGACGACACAGGAAATGCGGCATGGACAGGAAATATTTTCGATATTCAGACAGGAACGGGGAATCATTCAGGTGACATTTTCAATGTTCAACTTGAAGGCACAACCAATAACGATGGGCAGGTGCTTGTTGTGAACAACAGTGACGAGTCGGATCAAGCGGGTTGGCTTCTTGATTTAGACACATCAGCGGCTTGGACCACTGCTGCGATTGATGCAGACTTTGGATCTGCTGCGTCTACAGGAAATTTCTTGGACGTGACTTATGCAGACGCTGCACATACGGGTGATACGATCGCCATCAACACCGGAACCAACTTGGCTGGGAACGCCTTACAAGTCACAACAGCTGGTGCACGTACTTCCCCTGTGTTCTTTATAGACGGTGCTGGAACGGATGGAGGAACGGATGATCATATCTTTGATATCAATCAATCCGGTGTTCTTGATTCGAACGTGATGAACATCACCTATTCATCAGGAGCTTCAACAGGGAACGCAATCGATATCAACATGGGGACCAATGTTTCTGGTGACGCGTTGAATATCGCAACAGCGACCACCTCTGGGCAGGCGATTGATGTCGATGGAAATAGCATTCTCACAACCGACTTGGTCACCATTGATTCAACTGGTGCAACAGTAACGAATGGTGTTGATGCGCTCGCTGTTGCACTCACAACAGGGGATGGGGCAAGTGTGACGAATGCGGTGATACGCAGCACCCTGACTTCAGGGGGGACAGCTGCAGGAGATATTGCTGTCGGCTTACTTCTTGATTTAGCTTCAACAGCGGGTGGAACAGATACGGCCATTGATATCGAAAATACAGCAGCGTGGGATTTCGATCTTGATCTCCAAAACGACCTCACACTTTCAAACGCAACAAACAATGAGCTGACGGTTACCGAGAATGCTCTTTCGTTCACTCTTGACTTTGGTGAAGTAGCTTCCACGATTCAACTTGAGACGGCGAGCGACTTTGACATTGAGTCAACAGCCGATGGAGCGGATGCGATCAGCTTGATTGCGACCGCTGGTGGAATCGACATTGTGGCTTCTGGAGCCTCAGCCGGGGAGGATATCGATCTTACAGCGACTGGTTCATCTGTAAATATTCTCTCAACAGAAAATACAGCTGATTCAATTGTGTTGAGATCGGCAAACGGAGGAATTGATATTGATGCCTCAAATGCTGCTGCGGGAGAAGATATTGATATTACGGCAAGTGGATCCAGTATCAACCTAAGTGCGACAGAAAGCGTGTTAGACGCCATTACCATTTCTGGTGTCGCCGGTGGTGGTGGGGGAGGAATTGATATTGACTCAGGGACAAATGGAATCACGATTGACTCTACAGGGATTGTTTCCATTGACGGTCAAGACGACATGAACGTTACTCTTGCGTCTGGGACTGATGCAGAAGATTTGACGATTGCCGTTACGGGGGCAACGAATTCAAGTCTCTTTATGACTTCAACAGGGACAGGTGCCGACGCTCTTCGTCTTCAAGCATCCGCTGGCGGAATCGATATTGATGCTGCGTCTGTCATTACAATGAACACGACAGATAGTGAAATCCAGATCGCCACAGGAACAGCAGATACCGTGTTCTCAGGTTCTGCCGATGGGACAGCAGCCGTCACGATTACCGCTGGAGATCTTATTGTGAGCAATGGCGATCTCGCCGGTTCAGGTGGAGACTTTAGCTGGCAGCTCGACGACGGGGATACCGCCAATATCGATGGCGATGGAAGTCCAACTGCAACAATCCTTCATATCGGAAACGGTGATACCGTTGCCACCAACGGTGTTGGCGGTATTGAAATCGACATGGACTATAACAACGCCAGTGGCGTTGCACTCGAGTTTCAAGCGGGAGATGCCGCATGGACGTCTGACGGTGGCGAGACGAACCGACTTATTTCGATTCCAGACTTCAGTTACACCACAAGTGGCGGATCAAGCACGTTTGATGCAATCAATATCGGTTCGTTAACAGAAGCTGGTGCGGGTACGACAACATCACGCGCAGTCGTCATCGGTGCTGGTTGGGATGCCGGCATTTCCACATCTTCAAGTATTGCGCTTCAAGATGACGTAGCACTGACGTTAGGAACGGGAAACGACGCTGCGTTCCGATGGGAAACAGCGGATGTCAACGCAAACGCCTTACACTTGGTATTACCAGACGGTGACGGGACAAATGTTCCTGTCTTTGCGATAGGTGATGCGTCTATGACAGGGGATCTCGGATTGTTTAACGGCATCACGGCGAACACGTTTGCGGTCGTTTCAGATGATGGAGGAGACTATGTGTCATTGAGTATTGTGGATTCTGGTATTGCTACACTCCGATCAAATAATAATGGACTTGATATTACTGCTGTGGGTGCATCAACCTGGCAGACGTCGGTTGGGGATCTTATTGTTTCAGCTGGTGACGCAGCCAACAATGGTACGGATGATTTGGTTTTGATCGCAGGAAATGCCGCTAGTTCTGCCGGTCAAAATGGAAATGATATTGCGCTTGCCGCAGAGGATGATGTGTTGGTGGAGGCAGGGGACACATTCGATGTCGATGCCAGCACCGTGGCTATTGATGCAAGTGAGGGTTCGTTCTCGATTGATGGAACAGGCGTTTCTTCAAACCTCTCACTCGCAACAACAGGTAACAATCAAGATCTTACGATTGGTCTGACAGGGGCCAATGATTCATCCATCATTGTCAACTCAGCTGGGACAGGTGCCGACGCGATCTCCTTTATTACTGAAGGAGGCATCAATATGGATGCTTCGAGCGTCGTCACATTCAATACCTCAAACGATGAAATCCAGATTGCGACCGGAACAGCAGATACCGTGTTCTCAGGCTCTGCCGACGGGACAGCCGCCATCACGATTACCGCTGGAGATCTTATTGTGAGCAATGGTGATTTTGTCGGTTCAGGTGGAGACTTTAGCTGGCAGCTCGACGACGGGGATACCGCCAATATCGGTGGCGATGGAAGTCCAACATCAACGATTCTGCAAATCGGTACCGGTGATACGGTGGCGACACCCGGCGTAGGTGGAATTGTGATCAACATGGACTACAACAACGCCAGTGGTGCTGCTCTCGAGTTTCAAGGAGGAGATGCAGCATGGACATCTGATGGAGGTGAGACCAATCAAATAATGTTGGTTCCAAATCTTTCATACACCACCAGTGCTGGGTCGAGTCAGTTGAAAGCGTTGAATATTGGAAATCTGACTGAGGCAGGTGCAGGTACGACGACATCAACAGCGATTACGGTTGGTACCGGATGGGATGAGAATCTCTTCTTTAACGATGCATCAACAGTGATTTCAGTTCCGAGTTCTGGTGGTGCCACACTCACATGGCGAGAGACACAGACAGTGAATGATTTGATGGTCTTGACAGAGAATGCAAATGAAGGTGACTTGACCGTGACAGGTAACTTCGTTGCGGATGCCATTATGGGAACCGCGGGTTCCAACTTCAGCGTGTTGGCTCCGAATGGAAGCACATCCCCTGGATACACACTTGATTTGAATGCTGGTGCTGGAGATGGAGGTAACAATAATGGTGGCGCAGTCACGATTGATGGGGGTGTTGCTGTCGGATCTGGAACTGGTGGATCCATCACTCTCACCTCAGGTGCTTCCGCAGGAGGAACTGGAACAGCAGGAAATGTCAGTATTCTGAACGGAGCTCCTACGGGAGGAGGGCTGGGAGCAATTACGATCGGTTCTGCTGCCAATACAGATACAATCAATCTCATCACAAATGATGATTCGACCGCAGATATTGGCATCACGGGAAGTGTAACGATTTCTAATGATTTGTCTGTTACTGATAATCTAATAACGAGTGGATATACATCATTTGGTCAGGAGGCTACACTTCCAAGTAATAATTCTCCAGATGTTTCTTCTGGTTCGCACTTTAGAACAAATAATCCGGTCACACCGGTAAACATCAATAACTTCACAAATGGTGTTACAGGACAGTTACTCTTTATTCGGGTGATTGATGGTAATACAGATTTAGACTGTACCTCTTCAGGATTGAATTGTGGTTCTACGGATATTTCAACAGCTCCAGGAGACTTTTTGACCTTCTTTAGAGATGCTCCGGGCACCTGGCAACTTGTTTCCTTTATGGATGATTCTGATAACCATAACGCTGGTAATGGGTTCGACCTTGCTGAGTGGTTTCCAGCCACAGGTGAACTCTCAGAAGGTCAGGTTGTTGTGGCAAGCAGCACAGATCCAATCAATGTCAGCGTCAGCACAGAGGGATACCAGAAGGCTTTACTAGGAGTTGTTTCAACACAGCCTGGACTGATTCTTGGAGATAACTCTGAATATACCTATTCCGCTCAAGTGGCTCTTGCTGGACGTGTGCCTGTGAATGTTACGAACGAGAATGGAGCCATCGAAGTTGGAGATTACTTGACCAGTTCTGCAACAAAGCCTGGTTACGCCATGAAAGCAACCGAGACTGGACCAGTCATTGGTATGGCGATGGAAGCCTTTAACGAAAGCACAGGGCAGATGACTGTGAAAGTAGATAGCATGTGGTATACCCCACCTGCCTCATCGAGCACGACCTTACAAGGTGGAAATAACACAGGGTCTCAAGTCGCTGATGCGGATTCTGTCAGTGTTGTCACTTCGGTTTTTGAGGGTTCTGTCATGGTGACGGAGCACCTCTACGGTTCACGCGATATTGCTGGACGTGCACGACTCAACGCTGGGTATAATCAGGTACGCGTTTCATTTGAAACGGAGTACCAATATCTTCCAATCGTAACCTTCTCAGTTCGTTCTGAGGAACTCGTGATGGGCCGACTCTGGATTAGTGATGAGGACACGACTGGCTTCACCATTAACCACAGTGCTGGGAGCACCACACCATATGACCTAGAGTTCAACTGGATTGCCATTGGTGTTCAAGAGGCTTTGGTACATGTCTCTGATGGAACCACAGAAGAAATTCAGGTCACCGTGACAAGCAACGTTGCTGCTGAGCAGGCTGCGGCTCAGATCGCAGAGGCAACAGGTGCGACGGAAGAACCACCTGCAGAGGAACCAATGGTTGAAGAACCTCCTGTAGAGGAGCCAACCTCGGAGGAGCCGGTTGCTGCAGAACCTCCAGCAGAGGAACCAGCAGCCGAAGAACCTCTCGTAGAGGAACCTGTTGTCGAAGAACTCCCAGTAGAGGAACTAGTTGCCGCAGAACCTCCGCTAGAGGAACCAGCAGCCGAAGAACCGGTTGTCGAAGAACCTCTCGTAGAGGAACCGGTCGTAACGATTGAATAAGATTTAAACAGGGCTTTAAAGCCCTGTTTTTCGTTAAAAATTAGCATTCATCCACTTGTCAGTGCCTCTGCCATCCTGTAATATAAGCAGCATATTACAGCAATTTTATGGCAATTCAGTCCAAAATGAATCGTGGTCCGATTGGAAGTCCCAATTCAAAAAAGAGGGGGATAGGAACCATGTGGCATTGGGTGATCGGTGTATCGGTTGTCGTGCTTCTCGTTCTCGGGTGGTACTACATCTCACTTCAGGATGGAGAGACGACCTCTATTGGCTCTGGTGAGTTTCAGGCAATCTTTTTGGATAACGGTCAGGTTTACTTTGGTCGCCTTGACGCTTCTGGTGATCGTTTTTATTCGCTCACAGATGTTTTTTATCTACAGTCAGGTGCCACTCCCATTGAGACAACAAATGCTCTTGCATTAACAAAGCTTGGAAACGAAGCACATGGTCCTGAGGACCAAATGCAAATTAATATCGATCATATTCTGTTCATTGAGGACATGAAGAACGACTCAAAAGTGGTTCAAGCGATCAATGATTATAAGAATGCAGATAACTAAGTTTTTTTCTATGATGACAACAGTTACTTCTGCCTCACGGAGGCTTTCAGAAGCACAGGGAGTTTTTGGAGACATTACACGTTGGGTCACCTACCTCCTTTTTTTCTTGATCCCGGTCTTCTTTCTTCCATGGACAACGAATGCACTCGACATTAACAAGCAAATGTTATTTGTGATTTTGGCGGTCATTGGAGTGGGGGCGTGGCTCGGACAAATGGTACTTTCAAAACGACTTGCCTTTAAGTCAGGGTGGTTGAATGTTGTGCCTGGGCTGTTCCTTGTTTCTCTCTTAATCTCCTCCATCCTTTCTCTTTCTGGGTACCAGACGTGGGTCGGTCAGGCGTCACAGGAGTACACCAGTTTTCTGTCGCTTGCTCTGTTTATTCTCATGTTCTACATGATTATGAACAATGCGAGTTCAACTCAGATGCAACGTCATGTGCTTTCAGCGCTTCTTTTTTCTGCCTCTCTTAGTGGGTTGCTCGCTCTCCTAGGGGCTCTAGATCTTTGGCATCTCCCGTTTCAGTTTTCTGAATCAGTCGGATTTAACACCGTGGGAACCATGAATGGATTGGTCATGTTTTTGACTGTTGTGATGTTCGTTGGGCTTGCTATGTGGCTTGTCTCGAATCAGGGGCAGGATCGGGTGATTCCTCAATCTGGATCAGGAACACTTTTACGTCTCCTTATTCTTTTTGTGACCGTGTCCAACCTTGTTTTGTTGATTGCAATAGATTTTTGGCTTTTTTGGATCATTAATATCATTGGTGTCTTGCTTCTCGGGGGATTTGTTTTTTTGCAAACACAGGAATTTCCTCAGCCGCGACGCTTTGCCTTGCCGCTTGTTATTTTGTTTATCAGTATCTTGCTGCTGTTTCTTCCTTCTCCGGTGAACTTAAATCTTCCAGTTGTGGTGTCGCCTAGCTATAGCACAAGTTGGGACATTACTCGCTCAACCCTTGGTGCGGAGACATCGAATCTTCTCTTTGGGTCTGGGCCAGGAACATTTCTTTATGACTACCTTGCTTATAAGCCCGCAAGCGTGAATGCTTCACAGTTTTGGTCACTGCGGTTTGATCGTGCGAAGAGTTTTGTTCTGACATCTCTTTCTCACAACGGCGTTGTTGGGACGTTGCTGTGGGTGGTGCTTATGGGGTGGATTGGTCTTAAGGCCTTGAGTCGCTTGGTTCGTGAGCGGGATCATGAGGAATGGAAAATGACGTATGTCATTTTTGTTGGGTGGACGATGCTCGTTGTCGCACATGTTCTCTATTCATCTAATTTCACCATGCAGTTCTTACTCTGGAGTTTCTCTGGACTCCTTGCCGCTCAGGTCATGTTGCGACCGTGGCAGACGGATTTTATTCGCTCGCCCAAGCTGGGACTTGCAACATCCTTCGCCTTTGTCATCGTTGCTGTTGGTGCATTAGCCTCTCTGTTTGTCACCGGTCAGCGCTACAGTGCTGAAGTGGCTTTTGCAAAGGCTGTTGCTCTTGATCAGTTTGACGCCCCGATCGAAGAGGTGATCGCTCAGTTACAGGTTGCTGTGAGTCTGAATGGATTCAGTGATACGTACTATCGCAATTTGACTTCCGCACTTTTGGTGCAGGGAAGGGAACTGATCAGTGAGATTGGAGGGGAGGAAATGACAACGGATGAGACACAGGAACTCGTGGGGATTGTTGAAGCCGCCATCCAGGCAGCCGAGCGCTCCACACAAATTGAACCGAATTATGTTTCCAATTGGGTTGTCCGCGGGTCACTCTATCGAGATCTGATGGGCTTTGCGCAAGGGGCAGAGGATTTGGCCGCACAAATGTTTTCAAATACCATTGCCCTTGAGCCCATCAATCCGACACATCGCACAAACTTAGGACGTGTCTACCTTGCTGTGGCAGATCGTGCACGAGCATTGATTGATTCTGAGGATGCTGAATTTGCTGCCCAAGCAGTCGAAGCAGAAGCGAGTAATCTCGCGATTGCCGAACAAGCCTTCTTGTCAGCGATTGAACTGAAGTCAGATTATCTTCCAGCTCACTACTACCTCGCTGCCACGTACGAACGTCAGGGACTGCTCGAGCAGGCAACCAATCGACTCTTAGCTCTTCGCAATAACAATCCAACAGATGTTGGGTTGGCCTTCCAGCTCACACAGCTTCTCATTCGACTTGAGGAGTATGCGGCTGCCACGCAAGAGCTTGAGCGTATTGTCACGCTCGCACCAGACTACTCAAATGCGCTTTGGTATCTTGCATCCATGTATGAGATTGCCGGTGAGCGGCAGGCCGCCATCACCCTTCTTGAACGTGTTGTTGAACTCAACCCAGACAATAGTGTCGCAAAGGACCGGCTTGCCCGTATGCGTGCTGGTGAACGCACGACGGCCATCCCAGAACCAATTCAAGATGGTGATGGGACAGCCATATCTGCTGATGAGGGAGAGATTGTTCATGAGGGAGATGTCGTTGAAGGTGAGGGGACTGAGCCTCTGAGCGAAGACGGATCGGAAGAACCAACTGAATAGAATCAAAAAGACGAGGGCTTTTCTCTCGTCTTTTTAGTGTTTAAGTTTTTCTTTGATTGCTTTCGTGAGTTCTTGTTCTACTTGAACGATCGTTTTTTTGTTAAAGCAGAGACGGACTTCTTCACGCGTTCCAGCGGTATTGAATTGACTGGTCAGTTGGATGGCGTCAAGCGGCCGTTCGGTTCGTACAATGGCACAAATGTTTCGATCGCTCATCTCATAGAGAAGGATGACGACTTTTGCATTTGGGCTTGAGGCGATGAGCTCATCAATCACATCCGGCAAGTCGTCTTCGGCTCCACCTGCATGCATGAAATCTTGCTGACTCAGGAGTGTCCACACCATCTTCGTCTCCTCATCCGCCTTCAAGCGAGCGAGGGCACGTCCCCAGAGGCGTAGCGTGTTGACCGAACGGGTACGGTAGAGCTGCTGAACAATCAGATCACGATTTGCCCCCTTGGCAATAAGTTTGCTGGCCGTCTGCAAGGTCTTAGGCGTGACGTTGTTTGTTTTGAAGCTCTTTGTTTTCGCAATCATTCCTGTCAGGAAGGCGGTGGCAGTGTGTTCATCAATGAGTCCTGGCTCGATACTCTCGATCAGATCATGACAGACCTCGCCGCAAGCGCTCGCCGTTAAGTCCACGATATTGAGTTGGCCGTAGTGCTCATTCTCAGGCGAGTGATCGATGTTGATAATGGGGGTACGGAAGAAGAAGTCTGGATTTTCACGGTAGAGATGGGCACAGGATTCGTAATCAGCAGACCCGATACAAATGATGAGATCAAATCGGTAACCACTTGCGCTTGCGCGTACGTCTTTTTGATCCCAGAATCCTTTTTTTGGTGAGAGGTAAAGAAGGAGTTTGTCATCTTTCATCTCATAGGAGACTTCCTCCACCTTTGTTTTTGACGCGTCGAGTTCGATGACAAATTGACGGAGATTTTCTAGTCGTGGCTGAATGTCTTTGTGGTTTTCAAGGAAATGGAGATTCTTTGGGGCCGCACCGTCCGCGGCCACAATCGTTGGATGCTTTTCGAGTTTTTTAAGAACGTTTGCGATGCCCATTGCTGAGGCGTAGGTATCGGGTCCACCAGACGCAGGCACACAAATAAGCGGGCGATTGCTCCGCTTAATAGCTTCGAGAACTTGTTGTGATTGCTTGAGAGCCATGCAGTGCCAAAATGTGTTAATCCTCCTCAACAAGCATGGGAAGGAGCTAATATAACTGGGATAAAACAGGGCGTCAAGGGGTTGTCCCAAGGGGTACCGTGGATGAGATTCGGGAAATGAGAAAGCCACCCTTTGTGGGGGTGGCTCGTTGGAGCTAGAGGCCCGTGCCTGCGTAGATGTACACAGAGCCAGTGGACGAGCTCGTGAATCGAGCTGTCACGAGGATGTCCTCGTAGCCGTCACTGTCGATGTCGCCGGCGTACTCGAGGCGCTCGCCGGCTCGGTCGGAGCTGGAGGCACCTTGCAGTTCGGCGTCGACACTCGACGGCGAGATGCCGCTCGTGATCGGGCCGAGCCACATGTACGTGGTCCCGGCGTTGCTCGCAACGGTGTCATCGGCGTAGGCACCGACGAACAGGTCGCCGTAGCCGTCGCCATCGACGTCCGCCACGCAGGCATCCGTTCCGAGGTTGTCGTAGTCGACCAGTCCTTCGAGCTGGATGTCAGCCGTGGACAGACTGGCGTCACCTCGCGTGAGGGAGGTGTAGAAGATGTACAACGCTCCTCGGTCGGTCCCGCTTCCATCGTACTGGTTCACGCCGATCATGACGTCGTCGTTGCCGTCACTGTCGACGTCGCCCTTGGCGAAGTAGGAACCGGCGCCGTCGCCGGCAGTCTCGCCTTCGAGTTCGTAGTCGGCCACGGAGGTGATGTTGTCCGTGGTTGTGCCAGGATCGGAGTCCAGTACGTAGATGAGTCCCGCATCCGTGCCGCCCTGGTTGTTTCCAGGTGCACCGATCAGGAGGTCATCGTCACCATCGAGGTCAGTGTCGATGGAGAGGAGACCGGTCCCAGCTTTGTCGCCGACGTAGCCGCACAGGAAGTGTGCGTACTCGTCGATCGGCTCAGTGCCAGTGGTCAGGGGGCCGTACTCGATGTACACCCCTCCTGCATCGGCCCCACACATGTTTTCGCTGG
>Ga0210044_10003651_pt1 | contig 21855 bp, 19 predicted proteins | sample CryGey13umfilter_2_FD_183959 | JGI IMG/M metagenome (GOLD analysis project Ga0210044, IMG submission 183959) | Groundwater microbial communities from aquifer in Utah, USA - Crystal Geyser 4/9/14 3 um filter (SPAdes) (version 2) | ecosystem: Environmental > Aquatic > Deep subsurface >... | reverse complement strand
GCATGAATACTCGCGCGCCCTCGCTGGTCCCTTGTCCGCACTGGAAAGTCTTGCTCAGTCGGGCGTATGAATAACTACGCCGCTCCTTCGCAAAATTCCCATTGCAAACAATGGCCTGCGCGATTACGGGCGCAGCCCGGTATCCTTTAGGGCATCACGCGAATTCATGCAATATCCGGGCTAGATATTGCGGCACTGCCAGCCACTTTGAAGGCGCGCTACTTCCAGCTTACCGACCGCATGGAAATCCACGGCCCCAACCTGCGCGAGCCGCATACCAAAGCGTTCGGCGAAGGGTTGTTCGAGTTGCGGTTGAAGGGTGCGGAAGGCATAGCCCGCGTGTTCTATTGCACGCGGATTGGACGCCGCATAGTCATGTTGCATGGCTTCGTGGAGAAGTCACAGAAGCCCCCCGCCCGCGAGCTCAAGCTGGCTCGCCAGCGACAGAAGGAGATTGAAAATGCTGACGCATAAAAAATTCAAGGCCCGGATGCTGGAAGGCCCGGCGGTGCGCACCGAGTACGAGCGGCTGCAACCGGAAATGGAACTGCTCGATATCCTGCTCTCCGCCCGCGAAGAAGCCGGCCTGACCCAAGCCGAAGTCGCCCTGCGCATGGGCACCAAGGCCCCGGCAGTGGCACGCCTGGAAGGCGCGCTGGCTTCCGGCAAACACTCCCCCTCCATTGCCACAATCAGGAAATACCTTGCCGCTTGCGGCAAGAAACTGCTCGTGCAGTCGGAAGACGAGACCAAAACGCTGACCCACGCCTGATTTCAAATCACCCCATTTTGCCGGCATCGGCAAAATGCTTATCGGCCCGCAGCCGCCCGCAAAATGACCGACGACACCAAGCTACCGCTGACCTCCGACAACCCCACCGAAGCCCTGCTGGCTCAACTGCGCGAGCAAGCGCCCCATGTCTTCAGCGAAGGCAAGGTGGACTGGGAGAAACTCAAGGCCACCCTGGGTGAAGCGATTGACACCCGCCCGGAACGCTACGGCCTCACTTGGGCCGGCAAAGCAGAAGCCTTCCGCGCCGTGCAGAGCCCCAGCGTCGGCACTTTGCTACCCATGCCGGACGAGTCGGTCAATTTCGACAGCAGCGAAAACCTGATTATCGAGGGCGACAATCTGGAAGTGCTCAAGCTCTTGCAGAAGAGCTACCACGGCAAGGTCAAGATGATTTATATCGACCCGCCCTACAACACCGGCAACGAATTCATTTACCCGGACAACTACCGCGAGGGGCTGGACGAATACCTGCGCTATTCGGGGCAGGTCAGCGAGGAAGGCCTCAAGCAGAGCACCAATACCGAAACCAGCGGGCGCTTCCACTCCAAGTGGCTGAACATGATGTATCCGCGTCTGTTCATGGCGCGGAATCTGTTGCGGGACGACGGGGTGATATTCGTCAGCATCGACGACCACGAGGTGCATAACTTGAGGATGCTGATGAACGAGGTGTTGGGGGAAGAGAATTTTGTAGCGTCGGTCATCTGGCAGAAGAACTACGCCCCCAAGAGCAGCGCCCGGCATTTCTCGGAAGATCACGACTACGTTCTGGTCTACGCGAAATATGCGACGACCTGGACGCCCAACCTGCTTGCGCGAACGGAAGAACAGAACGCGGTTTACAAGAACCCGGATAACGACCCGCGTGGCCTTTGGCGCCCCAATAATCTGTCCGCGCGGAACTATTACAGCAAGTGGACATATTCAATTCGCTGCCCGGGTGGGCGCGTGATCGAAGGCCCTCCAACCGGAAGTTATTGGCGTGTTTCCGAAGAGAAATTCAGAGCAATGGACAAGGACAATCGGATTTACTGGGGTGCCGACGGGAACAACATACCGGCCCCGAAAATATTTCTGTCCGAGGTAAAACAAGGGCGGGTGCCGCAAACACTCTGGTATTACGACGACGTGGGCCATACCCAGGAAGCCAAGAAAGATTTGATCAGCCTTGTTGCTTTTTCCGATTCGGACAGCGTGTTCGATACGCCCAAGCCGGCCCGGCTCATCAAGCGCATGTTGCAACTCGCCACCACCCCGGGAGAGAAACCGGACGCCAGACCTCATGTCAGCGACATGACCGCCGAATATCGGGTCAAAGGGCAGGCGCATAAAGAAATTAACCCGCCGGAAATCGTGCTCGACTTCTTCGCCGGCTCCGGTACCACAGCCCAAGCCGTCATTGAGCAAAACAACGAAGACGGCGGCAACCGTAAATTCATCCTCGTCCAGCTCCCCGAGAAAACCGACAACCCGCAATACCCCACCATCGCCCATCTCACCCGGGAACGTGTCCGCCGCGTCATCGCCAAGCTGAACGAAGCCGATGTCGGCAAGTTGGATCTGGACGGCAAGGCCAAACAAGACCGGGGTTTCCGCGCCTTCAAACTGTCGTCCAGCAACTTCAAGATTTGGGACGCCGACCAGGCCGCAACCGAACCCGAGCAACTGGCCGAGCAACTGCACCTCTACACCGACAACCTGGCCGAAAGTCGCACCCAGCAAGACGTTCTCTACGAGTTGATACTCAAGAGCGGCCTGTCCCTCACCGCGAAGGTGGAAACCCAGACCGTGGCTGGAAAAACCGTGCATTCCATTGCCGACGGCAGCCTGCTTATTTGCCTGGAAAACCCCGTCACCCAGGCACTGCTGCGCGGCATGATGGCCCTCGACCCACTGCAAATCCTCTGCCTCGACGCCGCCTTCCACGGCAATGACCCGCTCAAGACCAATGCCGTGCTGGAAGCGAAGTCCCACGGCATTACGTTCAAAACCGTCTGAGGACTTGCCATGCCCGAAATTTCCCGTTTTCTCGGCATCCTGATTCTGATGCACTTCCGCGAGCACAACCCGCCGCATTTCCATGTGCGCTACAACGACTTCGAGGCGGCGATTCTGATTGAGTCGCTCGGCATCATGGAAGGCAAACTGCCGCCGCGCGTTTTGAGCCTGGCGGTGGAGTGGGCCGGGCTGCATCAAGCCGAGTTGCTGGATGACTGGAATACGCTGCGCACGACCGGCCAATACCGCCGTATCGACCCACTGGTTTAGCAAGGAGACCCGCCATGCTGCTGAAGATTGAACAAGCCGACGCGCTGAGCCCATTCCATATCCGGCTGCGTTTCAATGACGGGCGCACCGGGGAGGTGGATATTCACCCGCTGTTCGAGGAAGGCGCGGCGGGAATATTCCGCGCTTTGCGGGATGCCGCCGTGGCCGACGACTTCCGTCTCGAATATGGCACGCTGTGCTGGCCGGGCGACCTGGATGTGGCCCCGGAATATCTGTACTTCCTCGCGTTCCGGGAAGACCCGGCGCTGCATGAGCAGTTCGCGGACTGGGGGTATCTGGAAGCAGCCGCACACGCATGAAAATCAAGTTCGAAGCCAACCAGCCATACCAGCTCGACGCCTTCCACGGCAACGACCCGCTCAAGACCAATGCCGTGCTGGAAGCCAAATCGCACGACATCACGTTCCGGACGGTGTAGGAGACATCGATGACGCGCACTCCCTGCATTCCGCCGGCACTGCCGGTTTCCGATTTGAACTGGCAGCGTCTTTTACCTATGGCGGGCAAGGCTAACGCGGCGCTGGCGCGCTATGACGGCATGTTGCAGGCCTTACCAACCCGGCGGTGTTGTTGTCGCCCATCACGGTCAACGAGGCAGTGTTGTCGTCGCGGATCGAAGGCACCCAGGCCACGCTGGAAGAGGTCTTGCAGCAGGACGCGGGTATCGCGCAGGCCCCGTCGCGCCATGACGACATCGAGGAAATCGCCAATTACCGGGCGGCAATGCGCGATGCCGAACAGGCGCTGGAGCATCGCCCCATGTCGCTTTCCCTGATCAAGGGGGTGCATCAGCGCTTGATGCACGGGGTGCGTGGGCATGACAAGCAACCCGGCGAATTCAGGGTGGAACAAAACTGGATCGGCTTCGCGGGATCGGATATCGAGCACGCCCGCTTCGTGCCGCCGAGCCCGCTGCTACTGCCGCAGGCGCTGGAGGGGTGGGCGGCCTATCTGGCTTCCGAGAAAGACGACCCGGCCATCCAGGTGGCGGTCGCGCATGCGCAGTTCGAGATATTGCACCCCTTCAAGGATGGCAATGGCCGGATCGGGCGGATGCTGATTCCGCTGCTGTTGTTCCAACGCAAGACCTTGTCGCGGCCGATGTTTTATCTCTCGGAATATCTGGAGGCCCACCGCGACCGCTATTACGACGGCTTGCTGTCGATCACGGAAGCCGGCCAGTGGCAAAACTGGGTCGAGTTCTTTCTTGAGGCGGTGGTGGTGCAGGCGGATGCCAATCTAGCCAAGGCCCGGCAGATACTGGCGCTCTACAACGAGCTGAAACAGCGGGTTATCGAGGCCACACACTCGCAGTTCGCCATCCCGGCACTGGACGCCTTTTTTGTGCGGCCGATTCTGAATGCCACGGATTTTGCCTACCACGCCGGGATAGAAAACCGCGTCACCGCGAACGGCATCCTCAAGCAGATTCTGGCCGCCGGCTTGATCTTGCGCCTGCGCGAAGCCGCCGGGCGCACCCCGGCGGTGTTCGCCCTGCCTGATCTCTTTAACCTAGAAAGCTCAGTTGGACGCGCCCAAGTGTGCGGTTTTCGGGCTGCCTGGCAAGGCGCGACGACGCGGCGGGGCTGGCCCCGCAAGGAGGAGCAACGCCGCCAGGCAGCCCGAAAACCGTGCAATCGGGTGCGTAGCGGCGCCACCCAATGGGTGAGCGTCCCCGGAGGCGCAAACGCCAGCACCCATGCGGCCTCACGAGGGCCAAGGAGCGGTCAACTGAGCTTTCTAGGTTCAACATCGCCGAGGGGCGGAAAGTCATTGGCTGATTGTGTTCAGTCAAATAGGGACAAGCCAACTTGTGTTAACCATAACCAATAATGCTTAACACAAACCGGCTTGCGTTAAGCAGGGCTGGCACGAAACGGAGTCGGGACATGTCGTCAGAAAATGGGGTTACCGCTTGAAAATCAAGTTCGAAGCCAACCAGCCATACCCGCTCGACGCTATTCAGGCGGCTGTCGAACTCTTCGACGGCCAGCCGCTGGCTTCCGGTGCGTTTGAAATCCGCTTCGATGCCGCCGGGGGTGAGCTGTTTACCGAACTGGGTACGGGCAACCGCCTGGAGCTACAAGGCGAACAGGTGCTGGCCAACCTGAACACGATCCAGCGCGGCAACGATATTTCCCCTTCCGCTGCGCTGGAAACGCTGCCCTGCAAGGACACCCAGGGCAAGCCGCGCGCCTTCTTCAACTTCTCCGTGGAAATGGAGACCGGCACTGGCAAGACCTATGTTTACCTGCGCAGCCTGTACGAGTTGAACCAGCGCTACGGCTTCAAAAAATTCATTATCGTGGTGCCCAGCGTCGCCATCCGTGAAGGCGTCATGACTTCCCTGCGGCTGACTGAAGAGCACTTCAAAACGCTCTATGGCAACCTGCCGGTGGAGTGCTGGGTGTATGACTCCAAGCAGGTTTCCCGCCTGCGCCAGTTCGCCGGTTCCAACACCTTGCAGGTGCTGGTCATCAACATCGACGCGTTCAACAAGCAAGCCAACAACGTCATTCACAAGGAAAACGACCGGCTTTCCGGCCGCCGGCCCATTGAGTTCATTCAATCGGCCAACCCCATCGTTATCCTGGACGAACCGCAGAACATGGAGAGCGAGCAGGCCAAGACGGCCATCGCCAGCCTGAACCCGCTGTGCACCCTGCGTTACTCCGCCACCCACCGCAATCTCTACAACTTGCTCTATCGGCTGGATCCAGTGAAGGCTTACGACTTGAAGCTGGTGAAGCGCATCGAGGTGGACTCGGTCATGGACGACCCGGAGTTCAATCAGCCTTATATCGAAGTCCAGAGCATTGCTGCGACCAAGACCAAAATCACCGCCAAGCTGGCCCTGGACGTGAATAACGGCAGCGGGCCGCGGCGCAAGTCCATTTCGGTCAGCCGCAGTGGCGTGGACCTGTTCGATAAGTCTGGCGAGCGGGAGCAGTATCGGGACCACATCATCGACGAAATCAATGCCGGAGATGGCAACGGCAATGGCAGCGTCAGCTTCACCAACGGCTTGGTTCTGTATGTCGGCCAGACCCACGGCGGACGCACCCAAGAGGTCATGCGGGTGCAGATTCGCGAATCCGTGAAGGAGCACTTCGAGAAGGAACTCCGGGTCAAGCGCACCTTGCCGCAAGGACAGCGGGTGAAGGTCTTGAGCCTGTTCTTCATTGACCGGGTGGCGAACTACGCGGCGGAAAACGGCAAGATTCGCCATTGGTTTATCGAGGCGTACAAGGAAGTTTCGGCGCTGCCGAAATATCGCGAGCTGGCGCCGCTCCCGGTGGAGCAGGTCCACAACGGCTATTTCTCCGCCACCAAGGGCATCCCCAAAGACACGCGCGGCGACACCCAGGCCGACGACGAGGCCTATGAACTCATCATGCGGGACAAGGAACGCCTGTTGTCCATGGACGAGCCGCTACGCTTTATCTTCAGCCACTCGGCCCTGCGCGAAGGTTGGGACAACCCCAATGTGTTCCAGATTTGCACGCTCAACGAGACCCGCTCCGAAATCAAGAAGCGCCAGGAAATCGGGCGCGGATTGCGCCTGCCGGTCATGGAAAACGGCGAGCGCTGCTTCGACCCCAATATCAACCGCCTGACGGTGATTGCCAACGAAAGCTACGACGAGTTCGCGGCTAAGCTTCAGAACGAAATCGAGGCGGAATGCGGGGTCAAGTTCGAGGGCCGAATCAGCAACAAGCGCGAGCGCCGCACCGCCAGGCTGGTGGAAGGCTGGCGCTTGAACGAAGATTTCAAGGAACTCTGGAGCCGGATCAAGCACCGCACCCGCTATGCGGTGGACTACACCACGGCGGACCTGATCGCCAAAGCGGCCATGCGGCTTGCCGGCATGGACAAAATCGAGCCGGCCAAGATACAGGTGCAGAAGGTCGGCATCGAGATAGACGGCGAAGGTTTGACCACCCGGCTGTTGGCCACCACCCGCGCGCAGCTTGAATACCAGGCCTGCAAAATCCCCGACCTGCTGGGCTACCTTCAGAGCAAGACCGAGTTGACCCGCTCGACCCTGGCGCAAATCCTGATCCAGTCCGGCCGCTTGGGCGAAGTGAAGGACAACCCGCAAATGTTCCTGGACCAGGCGCTTTACGCCATCCAGGCCGAGCTGCATGAAATGATGATTGCCGGTATCAAATACGAGCGTATCAACGGCGCTGAATACGAAATGCTGCTGTTCGAAGAGAACGAAATCACCGGCTACCTGAGCACCATGCTGGGGGTGGAGAAATCCATCTACGACGTGGTGGTGTGGGAGTCCGAAATCGAACGCCAATTCGCCGCAGCCATGAGCACCCGCGAGGACATCCGCCTGTTCGTGAAGCTGCCCGGCTGGTTCAAGATTGAAACTCCCATCGGCACCTACAACCCGGACTGGGCCATCGTCAAAGCGCACGACGAGAAGGTCTATCTGGTGCGCGAAACCAAATCCAGCAAAGACCAGCTCAAACTGCGCGGCTCAGAGTGGGCCAAGATTCAGTGCGGCAAGGCGCATTTTGAAGAGCTGGGGGTGGATTTTGAGCCTGTCACCAAGGCGGAGGAGGTTTGATGGCCTCTCTCTTTGCAATCCTTCGCCGCGCCGCCGCCGATCTGATGCAGCCACGGGTGTTGGCGATCATGTTTCTGCCTATGTTGCTGGCGTTGATCCTGTGGGGCGGGCTGTTCTGGGGGTTCGGGACGCTCTGGGTGGCGGGGCTGGAAGGGGTGTTCAACGATTCGCCTCTGCCGGGCTGGCTGGGGCCGACCCTCGCCGGCTGGGTGATCGGGATGGGCGTCACCATGGTGTTGATCCTGTTGCTGCTGCCGGCGATCTACGTCACCGCGTTGTTCATCACTTCCCTGATCTTCATGCCGATCCTGTTGAGCGTGGTGGCCCGCCGCCATTACCCGGAGCTGGGGCGCCAGTACGGTGGCAGCTTTCTCGGCAGCCTCGGCAATAGCCTGTTCGCGCTGACTATCTATCTTCTGGTCTGGCTGCTTACCCTGCCGTTCTGGCTGTTGGGGCCATTCGGCGCGGGGGTTGCGATTATTCTGAATGCCTGGCTGAACCAGCGCCTGTTCCTCTATGACGCGCTGGCGGAACACGCCTCGAAAGAAGAACTGGCGAGGTTGCGCGCGGAAGGCGGCTGGCCGTTGTATGGCCTGGCGGCTTTCCTCGGGCTGCTGCACCTGGTGCCGATCATCAACTTCTTCGCCCCGGTTTACATGGGCCTGGCCTTCACCCACTATGCCCTGGAGCAACTCGCGCGCAGCAGGAAGGAGGCAACCGCATGATCTATGGAATAGGCACGGATATCGCCGGCATTCGCCGCATGGGTGAAGTCCATGCGCGCTATGGCGGCAAGCTGGCGCAACGCCTGTTGTCGCCGGAAGAGTGGGGCGAATATGCCGAAGCGCGTAACAAGGATGTATTTCTCAGCAAGCGTTTCGCCGCCAAGGAGGCCTTTTCCAAGGCCGTGGGAACCGGTATGCGGGCACCGGTGATGCTGACCGCGATCAGCGTGGTGCATGACCCGCTGGGTCGTCCCGGCCTCGCCTTCTCGCCGGAATTGGCGGCCTGGATGCGGGAACGCGGCCTGGGTCGAGTGCATTTGTCGATTTCCGACGAACGCGATCATGTGGTCGCCTTCGTGCTGGTGGAGGGCAGATGATCCTCGCCAGCCATCTCGCCCTAGGCCCGGTGATGGCCGATGTCGAAGGCCTCGCCCTCAGCGATGCGGAGCGGCAGCGCCTGCTGCACCCTTCGATCGGCGGCGTCATCCTGTTCCAGCGCAATTACCAAAGCCCGGAACAGGTCGCCGCCCTGTGCCATGAAATACACGCTTTGCGCTCCCCGCATCTATTGATCGGCGTCGATCATGAAGGCGGCCGGGTGCAACGTTTCCGCGCCGGCTTCACGCCAATTCCGGCCATGCGCGCCATCGGCGAAGTCTGGGACACTCATCCGTCGCGCGCCCGTCGCCTGGCACGCGACGCCGGCTATGTGCTGGGTGCGGAATTGCGTTCGGTGGGGGTGGATTTCAGCTTCGCGCCGGTGCTCGATCTCGATTACCGCAACAGCGGCGTGATCGGCGACCGCGCCTTCCACCGCGATCCGCGCGCGGTTTCCGACCTGGCCCACGCCCTCAGCCTGGGCCTGAATGAAGCCGGCATGAGCGCGGTGGGCAAGCATTTCCCCGGCCACGGCTTTGTCGTGGCGGATTCACATCTGGCGGTGCCGGTGGACGAGCGCGGCCTGGCCGATCTGGAATTCAGCGACATCCAGCCGTTCCGCCACCTGATCGACCTGGGGCTGGCCGGCATCATGCCCGCGCATGTCATCTACCCGCATGTCGACCCGAATCCGGCCGGCTTCTCGCGCCGCTGGCTGACGGAAATCCTGCGCGGCCAATACGGTTTCGAGGGGGTGATCTTCAGTGACGACCTGACCATGGAAGGCGCCAGCGTGGCCGGTGGCATCAGCCAGCGCGCTGAAGCGGCATTACAGGCCGGCTGCGACATGGTGCTGGTGTGCAATCGTCCAGACCTGGCCGACGAGTTGCTGCGCCATCTGAAATGGTCGATGCCCGCCACCGCGCTGGTGCATCTGGCGCGCATGCACGGCCGCCCGCACCCGCCTGGCCACGGCGTGCTGCTGATGAGTCCGCGCTACGTCGAGGCGGTGCGCCACCTGGCCGGCCTGGGCCAGGCCGACCGCGAACTGATGCTGGTCGATCCGACCAATACCTGCGGGAATCGCGGCTAGCCCGGTTTGAAATCCAGCCCAAACAAACACAAGGAACCCCCATGAAACGCCGCCGCTCCGCTCGTCCCCGCCTCTCCGCGACAAGCGAACGCCTGTCCTGGCTGGCCCAGACGCTGGCCGATTCCGGCAGCCGCCTGGAAGATGCCTGGCTGGAATCGGAAATGGCCACGCTGATCGAAAAGCTCCTGCGCGACGGCAACGAGGAGGCGCTCAACCAGGCTCTCGACCGTCTCCACGACAGCCACCCGGGCGCCTATGACGACCTCGCCGATCTGATTGAATCCGCCTGCGAAATCAGCCGGGAGGGTGATACCTCGCGCCTGATTCTGGCCCTGCCGGTGCTGGCCTGGTCGCGCTACGCCATCCCCGCGCGCGCGCTGCCGAAGGCCGTGCTGGATGGCCTGCGCGCGCAACTTTCCGGACATATCCTGGCCGCCGACGCGCGCGTCTATCTCGCCGATTTTCTCTTCAGCCCGGACCAGTTGCCGCAAGGCTATTGCGACACCCGCGTTTTCGCCGAAGCGCTTTGGGCGAGTGCCACCGCCGGCCAGGACCTCGCGGTGGCAGGCGACAGCCTGCCGGAATCGCAAACCTTCGTCTCCGACGTGCGCTATATCCTCGCCGTGGCGCAAATCCCCACCGGCCGCCCGCTGTTCCGCTGGAACGAGCCGGATGGCAACCGGGACACCGCGCTGGCCGCCTGGCGGTCACAAGCCGGCGCCAATCTGCGACCGCTACTGACCGGCTGCGCCTACGAACTGCTGTTGCCTGACGCCTACTTCTCCGCCTGGCGCCGCGCCGACCGCGAGACCCGCCCATTCGCCCTGCGCGCCGCCGTGGAATACCTGAAATCGCTGTTCAATGTCCCCGCCAGCCGCCTGCGCGCCGTCGCCGCCCCTTACTACGACCACTGGCTGGAGGAATGGCGTATCGGTTTCACCCGCATCGACTCCGACGAGGTGGTGCATGGGGTCACCTGGCCGCTGCTCGGCGGCGAGGATGAGACCGCCGACCTGGCCGCGAACATCGAAGCCCTGCTCAAGGAAACCGGCCTCGGCGAAGTCCGCATCCTCGACACCCGCATGCCGCTGGAATACTGCGATGACTGCGGCGCTCCCCTGTTTCCCAATCCGGACGGCGAAAGCGTGCACGCGGAACTGCCGGAAGATATGCAGGGGACACCGGCGCATCTGCATTGAATGTAGCGCCGGCTTCCGGCCGGCTTCATTCATCGGATCAGACCCACGAGCCGGCGAGCCTTGAAGGATACCGTCCCTTCGGGACATAACGCCGACGCTACCCATGACCCTCGCCACCTGCACCGCCTGCCCTCGCCTCGCCGCCTTCCTCGCCGCATCGCGCGCTCGTTACCCCGGCTACTTCTGCCGTCCGGTGCCGGCTTTCGGCGCTGAACGCCCGCGCCTGTTCATTGTCGGCCTCGCCCCCGGCCTGCATGGCGCCAACCGCACGGGTCGGCCATTTACCGGCGACTTTGCCGGCGTGCTGCTCTATGAAACCCTGCACGCCTTCGGCTATGCCAGTCGCCCGCTGTCGCTTGCCGCCGACGACGGCCTGGTGCTAACCGGCTGCCGCATCAGCAATGCGGTGAAATGCGTGCCCCCGGAAAACAAGCCGGAAACCCCCGAAATCAAACGCTGCAATGCCTATCTGAAAGACGAACTCGCGGCTCTGCCCGTGGACACCGCACTCCTCGCCCTCGGCCTGGTGGCCCACAAGGCGGTGCTGCTGGCGCTGGGGCTGAAGCAGAGCGGCTACCCGTTCGGACATGGCGCCGCGCACCTTTTACCGGGCGGCCGCCGCCTCCACGACAGCTACCACTGTTCCCGCTACAACACCCAGACCCACCGCCTCACCCCGGAGATGTTCCGCGCGGTGTTCCAACGTATCCAGGAGGATTTGCCATGCCCGTAGTCAGCATCAAACTCGCCGGCAGCCTGACCCGCGAGCAGAAGAAAAAGATCGCCGAGGAAATCACCGACACCCTGGAGCGCCACGCCGGCAAACCCAGGCGTTACACGTACATCGCCTTCGAGGAACTCCCCGAGGAAAACTGGGCCATCGCCGGCCAGTTGCTGGATGAGGACGGCTGAACCGTTATCGCAACCCACCGTAGGAGCGGACCGCGTGATGGCGCCCCTACCCTTCGCTATCCGCGATCTTTTGCATTGGGCTATCGCGGACGCGGTCCGCTCCAACGAGGGGGGTGCACATTAAAGTTGTGGCGCTTCCCGCCGATAACCGGGGCGAAGGGCTTGCTGCCCACAACCTTTAGGGGGACGGTTTTGACCTCGAAGACATCTGCCGCGTTGCTTACCCTGGTCGCCATAATGGTCGCGCTGGTCGCGTGGTTTGCCGATCCACCCTGGCGGGTAGGGGCGATCGCCCTTGTCGCGGCCGTGGCCTGGTTCATCGCTGTCCGGCACCGTGTGGCGCGGCTGCGGGAAGAGGCGTCCGTCGATCCGCTGGTCGGCTATCGCGCCGATCTGGGCGTTTTGATTGATGACCTGGCTGCCGCCGGCCTGGTGCAATCCCACTCCAGCCGCGGCGAGCTGGATAAGGTAAAAGCTTTGCTGGCTGACGCCATTGACCAACTGATCGCCAATTTCCACACCATGAACCGCCACGTCCAGGCGCAACGTGAGCTGGCCCTGTCCATCGTCAACGGTTTGACGGGAGTCGGCGGCGAAGGCGAAGCGGCGAGCTTCTCCGAGTTCGTCATGGACACCTCGAAAACGATGGAAGTCTTCGTCGACAACACGGTCGCCACCAGCAAGATCGCGATGGGCCTGGTGGAGACCATGGACACCATCAATAGTGAGGTCTCCACCATGCTGGGCATCCTCGCCGAGATCGAATCCATCGCCAAGCAGACCAATCTGCTTGCGCTCAACGCCGCCATCGAAGCGGCGCGCGCCGGCGAGGCGGGGCGCGGCTTCGCGGTGGTGGCGGATGAGGTGCGCAATTTGTCGCAGCGCACCAACCAGTTCTCCCATGAAATTCGCGCGCACATGGATCAGGTGGACGGCTCGCTCGGGCGCGCCCATGAATCCATCTATGCCGTCGCCTCGATCGACATGAATTTTGCCCTGCAATCCAAGCAGCGGGTGCACGACACCATGACGCGTCTGGGGAAGATCAACAGCGCGATGGCGGATGCGGCGCGTGGTATCGACGCGCACGCGGCACAAGTCGCCACCGAGGTCAACGCGGCGGTGACCGCGCTTCAGTTCCAGGACTTGTCCAGCCAGTTGATCGGCCATGCCCAGGTTCGCCTGGAAGCGATCAGCGAAGGCGTGCATGGCGTGGCGCGCTCCTTTGCCAGCGCCACGGACCTGGATGCGGCGCTGGCGGCGGCGCGGGAACGGGTCGCGGCCCTGTCCAATCTGGATAACACCCGGTTCAACCCGGTCAAGCAGGAAAGCATGAGTTCCGGCGACATCGAACTGTTCTGAAGAGAGGCAAGGAAAATGGCAAAAGTGGTACTTAGTGTTGACGACTCCGCTTCCATCCGCCAAATGGTCGCCTTCACCCTCAAGAGCGCCGGCTACGAAGTGGTCGAAGCGGTGGATGGCGAAGACGGCCTCGCCAAGGCGCGCGGCAAGAACGCGGACCTCGTCCTCACCGATCAAAACATGCCGAAGATGGACGGCCTCTCGCTGATCAAGACCCTGCGCGGCCTGCCGCAATACCGTTCGACGCCGATCCTGATGCTGACCACCGAGTCCTCCGACGCCATGAAGGCGGCGGGCAAAGCGGCCGGCGCCACGGGCTGGCTGGTGAAGCCGTTCGACCCACAAAAGCTGCTCGAAGTGGTCAAGAAAGTTCTCGGCTGATGGACATGGCGATACGGGAAGTAGGGCGGATGCCCGCAAGGGATACCGTCCCCGGCGCAATGGGCGCCGAGGACATACCCGAAGGGCGATCCGCCACACAACATTCGCGGGAGATGCCATGAGCATCGACATGAGCCAGTTTTACCAGGTGTTTTTCGACGAAACGTCGGAACACCTGGCGAGCATGGAAACCCTGCTCCTCGATCTGGACGTGGACAATCCCTCCCTGGAAGAACTCAACGCCATCTTCCGGGCGGCGCACTCCATCAAGGGTGGCAGCGGCACCTTTGGTTTCACCGACATGACCCGCGTGACCCATGTGCTGGAAAGCCTGCTGGACCGGCTGCGCAAGGAGGAACTGCACCTGCGCCCGGATATGGTCGACGCCTTTCTCGCGGCCGGCGACGTGCTCCGCGCGCAATTGGAGCACCACCAGGGCGGCCCGGAGGCCGACCCTGGTGAAATCGAGGCGGTCTGTGCGCGCCTGAACCAGTTGGTTTCCGGCGCGGTTGCCGCCACGCCCACGCCCGCGCCCGGCCCGGAAGTGGTCGCCGCCAGCGCGCCCGAGGCGCGGCGCGTCCGCCTGGAATGCAATCTACCTACCCCGGTCGTGAACGACCCCGACATGCTGAAGAATCTGCTGGATGGCCTGGCGGAAATCGCCGCGCTCGATATTCAGCAGCGGCCCGACGCCACCCATCCGCGTCTTGCCGCGATACTGACGACGCAGAAAAACGATGCCGAACTGAAAGAGGTGATGTCCTTCTACCTTTCGCCGGATGACCTCGCGCTTTCCGATCCCGACGTAGCCGCGGCCGACGACAGTTTTGGCTTCTTCGACAATGCACCGGGCACATCCACCGCCAGCGACGACAGCTTCGGCTTCTTCGACGATGCGCCCGGCCTGCCCGAAACCACCCTGGATGCGCTTTTGGCTGGGCCGCAAGTCATCCCGGATGAAGAAAAAACCGGCGCCTATGGCCTATTCGAGGATGCCGCCGGGAAACGGGAAAACCTGTCCAACCGCGACATTGCCGCAAGTGACAGCCCGGCCGCCATCGAGGGCCAGGGCTATGGCCTCTTTGTCGATGCCCCTGGCGGCGTCGGCCTGTTTGCCGATGCCCCAGGCAGCCAGCACATACTCAAGGCCACCGCGCTGGGCGGAGCCGCCGGTGCGCCCGGGCGCCGCCTCACCGACAGCCCGGCCATCGAAACCGCCAAGACCGGGCGCCGCGACCACGACAAGACCGTCACCGCCGCCAACAGCGATTCCAGTATCCGGGTTGCCGTGGAAAAGGTGGACCAGATCATCAACCTGGTCGGCGAACTGGTCATCACCCAGGCCATGCTGGCCGAAGCCGCCAGCCACCTCGACCCGGTTCAGGCGGAAAAACTCCTTGCCGGCATCGACCTGCTCGCCCGCAACACCCGCGACATGCAGGAATCGGTGATGTCGATCCGGATGCTGCCGATGAGCATGGTGTTCAGCCGCTTCCCGCGCGTGGTGCGCGATCTCGCCGGCAAGCTCAACAAACAGGTGGAGATGAAGACCGTCGGTGAGCACACCGAACTGGACAAGGGCCTGATCGAGAAGATCAGCGACCCGATGACCCACCTGGTGCGCAACAGCCTGGACCACGGCATCGAAATCCCGGAAATACGGGTGGCCGCCGGCAAGAGCCCGAAAGGTACGATCACCCTCAAGGCCAGCCACCAGGGCGGCAACATCGTCATCGAAGTGATCGACGACGGCGCCGGCCTCAACCGCGACCGCATCCTATTGAAAGCCCGCGAAAGCGGCCTGCCGGTGAACGAGGCCATGTCCGACCATGAAGTCTGGCAACTCATCTTCGCCCCCGGCTTCTCCACCGCCGAGGTGGTCACCGATGTGTCCGGGCGCGGCGTCGGCATGGACGTGGTGAGGCGCAACATCGAAGGCATGGGCGGCCGCGTCGAACTGGAATCGTCCACCGGCCACGGCACCCGCACGGTGATCCGCCTGCCGCTCACCCTCGCCATCCTCGACGGCATGTCGGTAGGGGTCGGTGGCGAAACCTTCATCGTCCCCATCACCAGCGTGGTCGAATCCCTGCAACCCCGCCTCGAAGACATCCGCACCCTGGCCGGCGACGCGCGCATGGTGCATATCCGCGGCGAATACCTGCCGTTCGTATCGCTGGCCGAAGCCTTCAATCTGCCCGGTGTGGAAGACGTCACCCAAGGCATCGTCGTCGTGGTCGAAGCCGAGGAGGGCAAGGCCGCGCTGTTCGTCGACGCACTGCTGGGCCAGCACCAGGTGGTCATCAAGAGCCTGGAAGCGAACTACCGCAAGGTGCCGGGCGTGTCCGGCGCCACCATCATGGGCGACGGCCGCGTCGCCCTGATCCTGGATGTGGCCGCCGTGGCCCGCATGGGTTTGTCGGGGTCTGGCAAATTTGCGCGCCGGCAACGTGCGGCCTGAGGAGAAATTCATGGAACACAGCGAGAACACGGGAATCGCCAATTCCGGCGAATTCCTCACTTTCACCCTGGGCGCCGAGGAATACGGCATCGACATCCTCAAGGTGCAGGAAATCCGCGGCTACGACGCGGTGACCCGGATCGCCAACTCGCCCCCCTTCATCAAGGGGGTGATCAATCTGCGCGGGGTCATCGTCCCCATCGTCGATCTGCGCATCAAGTTCAGCCTGGGCGAACCGACCTACGACCCATTCACCGTGGTGATCATCCTCAATATCGGCAAACGGGTCATGGGCGCGGTGGTGGATGGGGTGTCCGACGTCATCCAGTTGAGTTCCGACGACCTGCACCCGGTGCCCGAATTCGGCTCCATTCTCGATACCCGCTACCTGCTCGGCCTGGGCACGGTGGAGGACCGCATGATCATCATGGTGGACATCGAAAAACTCATGGCCAGCGCGGAAATGTCGCTGGTCGAAGCGGCCACGGCCTGAGAGGAACAGCATCATGAGCATCCTTCCCCAACAAATCACTCAAGCCTTCCGGCGTGTCATGTGGATCAACGCCGCGCTGGTGGGCGCCATGTTGATCGTCTCCCTGTGGGTGACCCAGAGCCTGCGTTCGCATCAGAAAGAGGCCGTGATGTTCGATGGCGCCACGGCGCAAATTGCCGCGGCGCGCTACGGCACGGTGCAGATCCAGCAATTCCTGACCGACTACAGCCTGACCGGCGCCACGGACAGCCTGAAACAAGCCCAGGTAGCGCGTGACGCCACCCAGGTGGCGCTGAAGGCGCTGGCGGGCATCCAGACCGAGAAATCCGGCCTGCTGAACGCCCTGCGGGCCGACGCACAAGCGCTGTTTCGCGCTGGAGAAGGCATGGCCGCCGCCTATCTGAACCAGGGCAAAGCCGCGGGGGACGCGGCCATGCAAGGCCCCGGCGGGTTTGACGAAGCCTCCGCGAAACTGGCTGCCGCCATCGATGGGCTGAATGAGGACATCCACCAGGGGCAGGGGGCACTGGATACCGCCATCGATCGCCTGACTTTGCTGGCGCAGATACTGCTGATCGGGCTGGCTCTGGCCATCGCTGCCGTCCTCCTGACGTTGTTGCGCGGCATGATCCGCAATGTGCTTGGCCAGTTGGGCGGCGAACCCGGCTATGCCAGCGCGGTGGTGCAGACCCTGGCGGCGGGGCGACTCGATGTGCCCATCGAGGTCGCCGCCGGCGACGCCACCTCCCTGCTGGCGAACCTGCGCATCCTGCAAGTCGAGCTCCAGGCCGGCGCGGCCCGCGCGGTGGAAAACCTGCGCATCAAGATCGCCCTGGACAACGTCAACGCCAACGTGATGATGGCCGACAACGAGCGCCGCATCATCTATGTAAACAAGGCGGTGGAGGCCATGTTCCGCAACGCACAGGCCGACATCCGCAAGCAGTTGCCACACTTCGACGCCGACAAGCTCCTGGATACCAGTATTGACAGCTACCACACGGCTCCCGCGCATCAGGCCGGCCTGCTGGCCAATCTCACTGGTGTCCATAAGGGCACCCTGCTGATTGGCGGCCGCACCATGACCGTGGTCGCCAACCCGGTGATCGACGGCCACGGCCAGCGCCTGGGTTCCGTGGTGCAGTGGGGCGACCGCACCGATGAAGCCGCCGCCGAGCAAGAGATCGCCAACCTGGTGGAAGCCGCCAGCTTCGGGGACTTCAGCCAGCGTTTGTCCAAAGCCGGCAAGGAAGGTTTCCTCCTGCAACTGAGTGATGGCATCAACAAACTGCTGGATACCAGCGAGCGCGGCATGAACGACGTGGCGCGGATGCTCAAGGCACTGGCCGCCGGCGACCTCACCCAGCACATCGACACCGACTATCAGGGCCTCATCGGCCAGCTCAAGGACGACGCCAACGCCACCAGCACCCGCCTGCAGGAGATCGTCAGCCAGATTCGCGAGGCCACCGATTCCATCAACACCGCCGCGCGTGAAATCGCCAGCGGCAACGCCGACCTATCCGCGCGCACGGAAAGCCAGGCTTCCAGCCTGGAAGAAACCGCCGCCAACATGGAGGAGTTCACCAGCACGGTGCGGCAGAACGCCGACAACGCGCGGCAGGCCAACCAGCTCGCCCGGAGCACCTCGGACATCGCCGTGAAGGGCGGCGACGTGGTAAGCCAGGTGGTGCGGACCATGGGCGCCATCGCTGGCAGTTCGAAAAAGATCGCCGACATCATCGGCGTCATCGACGGCATCGCCTTCCAGACCAACATCCTGGCGCTCAACGCCGCCGTGGAAGCGGCGCGGGCCGGCGAACAGGGGCGCGGCTTCGCGGTGGTGGCGAGCGAGGTGCGCAGCCTGGCACAGCGTTCCGCCGCCGCCGCCAAGGAGATCAAGACCCTGATTGGCGACTCGGTGGACAAGGTCAATATCGGCTACCAGCAGGTGGAACAAGCCGGCGCCACGATGGACGAGATCGTCGCGGCAGTGAAACGGGTCACTGACATCATGGGCGAGATCAGCGCCGCCAGCGGCGAACAAAGCCAGGGCATCGAACAGGTCAACAGCGCCATCGGCCAAATGGACGAAGCCACCCAGCAGAACGCCGCCCTGGTGGAAGAAGCGGCGGCGGCGGCGGAAACCTTGCAGGATCAGGCGGTGGCCCTGAACCAGGCGGTTGCCATATTCAAACTGGATGGCGGACGTGGCGGCAGCTCCCTTCCCGTGATGGCACGGGTGAAATCCGCCGGCCGGCCGGCGCATGCCCTGCCCGCCGCGCGAAAGTTTTTGCCCAGCCCCAGGATGGCGTCGGCGTCGAATGTAATGGCCACCCCGCTCGCCAGCGATGTCGATTTCGACGCCATCATCGACGCCCACCAGGCCTGGAAACAGAAGCTGCGCGGCGCCATCGGCGGGGGCGAGGAACGCAAGCTGAATCCGGACGATGTCTGCAAGGACAACCAGTGCGCCCTGGGCAAGTGGATCTACGGCGCCGGACGCGAATTCGCCGCTGTGCCCGAATACGAGCCGCTACGCCTCACTCACGCCGAGTTCCACGTCTGCGCCGCCGACATCCTGCGCCATGCCCAGAAGGGCAACAAAGACGAGGCCAACGCCATGCTGGTGGGCGATTTCTTCGACCTGTCGAATCGCACCGTGCAGCACATCGTGGCCATGAAGCGGCACCACAGCCGTTAAACGGCTCTCAGGAGTACGCACCATGCGTCAAAACCTCCCCGTGACCGGCAACGAATACCTGCTGAAAGACGGCATCCAGATCGTTTCCGCCACCGACACCCGCGGCATCATCACCTTCTGCAACCCGGATTTCATTGAGGCCAGTGGTTTCACCGAAGCGGAACTATTGGGCGCGCCGCACAACATTGTGCGCCACCCGGACATGCCCGCCGTCGCCTTCCAGGACCTCTGGGACACCCTGGCGGCGGGCCATCCCTGGTCCGGCCTGGTGAAGAACCGGCGCAAGAACGGCGACCATTACTGGGTGCGCGCCTACGCCAGCCCGATCCGGGAAAACAGCCAGATCAGCGGATACATCTCGATCCGCGCCAAGCCCTCTCGCTCCGAAGTGGCTGCCGCCGAGGCGCTCTACAAAGACATCCGCGAAGGCCGCGCCAAAGGCCTCTATCTCAAGGAAGGCCGCCTGCTGCACACCGGCTGGCGCGGTGTCGTCGAGAACCTCCAGAACATGAGCCTGCGCGCCCGCCTCAGCGGCGCCATCGCCATGATGGCGCTGTTCCTGGCGCTCATCGGCGGCCTCGGCCTGTTCGGCATGAACAAGTCCAACCAGGTCATCGAAGAGGTGTATGCCAAGGCGCTGGAGCCCGCCAAGCTGGCCGACCAGATCCGCTATCTGCTTTCCGACAACCGTGGCCAGGTGCTGCTGGGCATGCAGCACAATCCGGCCTATCCGCTGGCCAAACTGCATGACCACGGCATCCAGGTTCACCTCGATGCCATCACCGGCAACAGCAACAAGATCACCGAGGCATGGGGAACGCTTTCCAGGGTGGCCTTCGACCCCCAGGCCGCCGCCACCACCCAGGTGAAAGTCGCGCTGGAAAAATACCAGGCCGCCCGCATCCGGTTCGGCCAGGAAGGCATCCTGCCCGCCAAGTCCGCCCTGCAGGCTGAAATGTATGACGACATCGGCGACCTGCTGGTCGACAGCATCAATCCGCTCTACCAGCAGGTCAACGAGGACACCAACGGTCTGCTGGACGCGCTGGACAACTATGCACAGGAGCAGCGCCGCACCGCCGAATCGCGTGCCGCGACATTGCGCGCTGTCATGCTGTTGGTCTTTTTACTGGGCATCGCCGGTGCCGGCACGGTGGGCTGGCTGCTGATCCGCGCCATCGTGCTGCCCTTGCGGCGCACCATGGGTTACTTCGACAAGATTTCCGAAGGGCGCTACGACAGCCCCATCCAGGTGCATCGCCACGACGAAATCGGCAAAGTGCTGGAAGCGCTGGCCAACATGCAGATCAAGCTGGGCTTCGACGTCGCCGAAGCACGCCGCGTCGCCCAGGACAGCTTGCGTATCAAGACCGCCCTAGACAGTTCCACGGTGGGCATCACCGTCTCTGATGCCCAAGGCCGCCTGATCCATATGACTCCCAGCGCCCGTGCCCTGCTGCAAAGCCTGGGCGGCCCCGGCCTGGACGTGGACAGCCTGCTCGGCGGCAAACTCTCCAACCTGTTCAACGAATCCGAGATCGCCGCCCGTTTCGATCAGGCTGTGCTCTCCGGCACTCAGGACGACCTGGAATTCAACCGCCACCACCTGCGCCTGATCGCGCGCCCGATCCTGGATGAAACCGGCAAGCAGTTGGGCCGGGTCACCCAATGGCAAGACCGCACCGCCGAGGTTGCGGTGGAACAGGCAGTGGCCAGCCTGGTCGAGGCTGCCGGCGCCGGCGATTTCAGCCGGCGGCTGGAAGCCACCGGCAAGGAAGGCTTCTTCCTGCAACTAGCCGAGGGCATCAACCGCCTGGTGGAAACCTCCGAGCGCGGCATGAACGACGTGGCGCGGGTGCTCAAGGCGCTGGCCAGCGGCGACCTCACCCAGCGCATCGACGCCGACTACCAGGGCCTCATCGGCCAGCTCAAGGACGACGCCAACGCCACCAGCGAGCGGCTCCAGGAAATCGTCTCCCAGATCCGCGAGGCCACCGACGCCATCAACACCGCCGCGCGCGAAATCGCCAGCGGCAACACCGACCTCTCCGGGCGCACCGAAAGCCAGGCTTCCAGCCTGGAAGAAACCGCCGCCAGCATGGATGAGATCACCAGCACGGTGCGGCAGAACGCCGACAACGCGCGGCAAGCCAATCAGCTCGCCCGGGGCGCCTCGGACATCGCCGTGAAGGGGGGCGACGTGGTGGGCCGGGTCGTCGACACCATGGCTTCCATCGCCGACAGTTCGAAAAGAATCGCCGACATCATCGGCGTCATCGACGGCATCGCCTTCCAGACCAACATCCTGGCGCTCAACGCCGCCGTGGAAGCGGCGCGCGCCGGCGAGCAGGGGCGCGGCTTCGCGGTGGTGGCGAGCGAGGTGCGCGGCCTGGCGCAGCGCAGCGCGGCGGCGGCCAAGGAAATCAAGGGCTTGATCTCCGATTCGGTGGACAAGGTCAGCGACGGCGCCCGGCTGGTGGAAA
>Ga0210044_10003650_pt1 | contig 21857 bp, 18 predicted proteins | sample CryGey13umfilter_2_FD_183959 | JGI IMG/M metagenome (GOLD analysis project Ga0210044, IMG submission 183959) | Groundwater microbial communities from aquifer in Utah, USA - Crystal Geyser 4/9/14 3 um filter (SPAdes) (version 2) | ecosystem: Environmental > Aquatic > Deep subsurface >... | reverse complement strand
AAAAAGTTGATAAGTTGAATAGTTGATGGGTTGATAAGTGGATGAATTGATAGGAAATGTTTATGAATTATGAATCTGTGTTCCTTTAACCTATAAACTCATCAACCTATCAACCTATCAACTTATATGTTCTCCGTGGTGAATTACTTTACCTGAGTAGCACAGGCTAATTGATATACAGGGAGGTTGTCTAAATGATTGAGAAACTGTTGATAAAAAATTTCAAATCTATAAAAGACATAGAGATATTTAGGATAAAATGGATAAAGGAGTCGATTAAATGAAACGAACAGATATACACAAAATACTTATCATTGGCTCAGGCCCAATAATCATCAGTCAAGGTTGTGAGTTTGATTATTCTGGGACACAGGCGTGTAAGGCACTGAAAGAAGACGGATACTTTGTTATTCTTGTCAACTCAAACCCTGCAACCATTATGACTGACCCTCAAACCGCAGACCGAATATATATTGAACCCATTACCCCGGAGGTAGTGGCTAAAATCATTGAGATTGAAAGACCTGATGCCATCTTGCCAACACTTGGCGGACAAACAGGGCTTAATACCGCGATAAAACTATTTGAGATGGGTATATTGGATACATATCATGTTGAGATGATCGGGGCAAATTATCAGGCAATAAAAAAAGCAGAGGATAGAAGCCAGTTTAAGGAAGCCATGTTTAAGATTGGGCTTGAGGTGCCAAAAAGTGGGCTGGCATGCAATATGGATGATGCTCGGAAAATAGCCAGATATCTGGGATTTCCATTGATTATCAGGCCAAGTTTTACCCTTGGCGGAACCGGTGGCGGTATAGCTTATAATATAGAAGAGTTTGAGCAGATAGTAGTTAGGGGGTTTGAGGCGGGTCTTTCTGCAGAGATATTGATTGAGGAATCAATTATTGGCTGGAAGGAATATGAGCTTGAGGTTATGCGAGATAAAAATGATAATGTGGTTATTATCTGTTCCATAGAAAATCTTGACCCCATGGGCGTTCATACAGGCGATTCCATTACCGTTGCCCCGGCTCAAACCCTGTCAGATAAAGAATATCAATTGATGCGTGATGCAGCTATCAAGGTCATTCGTGAGATAGGTGTGGAAACTGGCGGGTCAAATGTTCAGTTTGCTGTAAACCCTTCCAATGGACGCATGGTGGTTATAGAAATAAATCCACGCGTGTCAAGAAGTTCTGCCTTAGCCTCAAAGGCAACCGGTTTCCCTATTGCCAAAATGGCGGCAAAATTAGCCGTTGGTTACACTTTAGACGAGATACCAAATGATATTACCAAAAAAACACCTGCATCGTTTGAACCAACCATTGATTATTGTGTGGTCAAGATCCCAAGATTTACCTTTGAAAAATTTTCCGGGGCAGAGGATGTCCTCGGAATATCCATGAAATCCGTTGGTGAGGCAATGGCTATTGGCAGAACATTTAAGGAGGCATTGCAAAAGGGGTTAAGGTCAATGGAGATAGGAAGATTCGGGCTTGGCGGCGATGGGAAAGATACATCAAAGGCACAAAGGCACAGAGGCACAGAGGCACAAAGGGAAAGAGAGGGACAGGGGAACAGAAAGGATATTGAGGAGATAAAGAGAAAGATTAGCATACCCCATTCTCTCAGGATATTTTATCTCCGTGATGCGTTATTAGCTGGCATGAATATAGATGAAATACACGAGATTACCAAAATAGACAGATGGTTTTTGTATAATATCTGGCAAATTGTGGAGATGGAAGAAGAAGTCAGAAGTCAGAAACCAGAAGTCAGAAGTGAAACCATTAAAAAGGCAAAACAATATGGGTTTTCCGACAAGCAATTGGCACATCTTCTGAACTCAGACGAGATGTCTATCCGTAACTTTAGAAAAGAGAATGGGATAGAGCCAGTCTTTAAGCTCGTTGATACCTGTGCCGCAGAGTTTGAGGCATATACACCCTATTATTACTCTACCTATGAAACAGAGGATGAGACTCGGGCAAGTAACAAAAAGAAGGTGATTATCCTGGGTGGTGGACCAAACAGAATTGGACAGGGGATTGAATTTGATTATTGCTGTTGTCAGGCATCCTTTGCCCTGAAAGAAGAGGGCTATGAAAGCATTATGGTAAATTGCAACCCGGAAACGGTTTCAACAGATTATGATACCTCAGACAAGCTCTACTTTGAGCCAATGACACTGGAGGATATCTTAAATATTGTGGAGAGAGAAAATCCGGAAGGGGTTATTATCCAATTGGGTGGTCAGACACCATTAAACTTAGCTATTCCTCTGGAAAAGGCAGGGGTAAAAATCCTTGGTACGCCAACCGATGCTGTGGATAGGGCGGAGAATAGGGAACGATTCAAGTTATTGCTTGAGGGGTTGGGTCTGAAACAATCCCCGGGCGGCACAGCCATTACCACAGATGAGGCGAAAAAAATAGCACAGGATATAGGTTATCCCGTACTTGTCAGGCCATCGTATGTCTTGGGCGGCAGGGCAATGGAGATAGTTTATGATGAGCAGGATCTGGAAAAATATATGAGAAATGCTGTGGTTGTATCCCCAGACAGGCCTGTACTTGTTGATAAATTCTTAGAGGATGCTATTGAGGTTGATGTTGATGCCATATCAGATGGAGAGGTTGTAGTAATTGGTGGGATTATGGAGCATATTGAGCTTGCTGGTATCCATTCCGGTGATTCTGCCTGTGTCTTACCACCGCATACCCTTGACCCATCCATTATTCAAGGGATTAAGGAAAATACCTATGTCCTGGCAAAAGAGCTTGGTGTGATTGGTTTATTGAATATTCAGTATGCGGTTCAAGGGAATGATATCTTCATCATAGAGGTCAATCCCAGAGCTTCCAGAACGGTTCCCTTTGTCTCAAAAATAATTGGTGTCTCATTAGCCAAATTAGCCACAAAGATTATGCTCGGTAAAACGCTGCAAGAGATTGGCTTTGATAAAGAAATAATACCTCCATTCGTAGCTGTAAAAGAGGCTGTTTTCCCTTTTGCCCGATTTTCAGGGGTTGATCCTATTCTCGGACCTGAGATGAAATCAACTGGAGAGGTGATGGGGATAGATGTGAGCTTTGGCAATGCCTTTGCAAAATCTCAGATAGCCGCAGGACAGCATCTGCCTACACAAGGAACTGTCTTTATTTCGGTTAAGGATAAGGATAAGCCAGCAATTCTTTCAGCAGTACAAAAGCTTGTTGAATTGGGATTTGAATTAATTGGCACTGAAGGAACTGCAGAATACTACAAGGGAAAAGACATCAATATAGAAAGGATATTTAAGGTAGGCGAGGGAAGACCTGACATTGTGGATATGATAAAAAATAATGAGGTTGCCATGCTTATTAATACCCCATCTGGCAAAAAACCCAGAACAGATGAGGTAACGATTCGCAGCCATGCCTATCTTCACAATATACCTCTTGTTACTACTGCTCAGGGCGTTCTGGCTGCGGTTGATGGTATTACTGCCCTGATAAAGAGATCGCTACAGACAAAATGTATTCAAGAGTATCATCAAGAGATTATTGGCTCTATGACGAAAGAATAAGCTTTATTAAAGGAAATCCCAACCTCTGTCCCTGCCAGAGGTGCTATCTCCGCCAGCTTGGATATATACTCAAGTGGGGCATAAATTGCGTTTTTCGTTAGTCTTAATCAACGATAGCTGCGTTGTTCAGGTTCGCAATAGTACACTATTGCGAACCTTGCACGCCTTGCTCTCCTTGATTAATCCTTACCAAAAAATCGTAATTTATGCCCCACTTGAGTATAATCGTAGCACAAACATTCCTGTCTGTGATTCAGAATCATCTGGGGGACAAATGAAAAATCACAGACAGGAGGGCAGGTCTTGGACCTGCCCCTACGACGACATGACACTACTTAGAATTGCTGCTTCTTCCATAAACAATAAAGTCGTCAAATTGTTTTATATTATCAAAGTTAAATTTATAAATAGTATTTATAATCTCTTCCTTCTGTTTATTAGCAGATAAATCATTCTTGCTGACACATAAGTATTCTATCGCAGAATTATTCATCTTTCTCTCTAATTCCTCGTTCGTTATACATGAAATAACCAACTCACAGTCTGTTCCATTAAGGATTTTTTTATTAGATAAATAATACTGCACATCATACCTTCCTAAAACCTTATCATATGAAATATTGTTCTTCAGAAAATAATTTATTGCGTTGTTAAAACCTTTTTCTCCATAAGTATATCTAACATTGTAATCAGCAACAAATTGATGAAGGTTTAAGCTGATTGTATAGGCAATAAACATAATATAAACAGCATACAAAAAAGTTTTTTTTCTATTTATAAACCAAAAAACAGAGAGCAGAAGAATTATCACAAAGTATTTTACTAAATAAAAATTAATTATTTCGTTTAACATGGAGATATTAATGTTACTTAACGCTGCACTTCTCATATAATGAGGTGCTTTTAGAGGGTCTCCCATTATAAAAAAAATCACTGCAAATAATAAAGCCAAGAAAATATTTCTATATCGATTTGGAGATTTTTCATTGAAAAGTCCTGACTCAAATATAGTTATCCCTGCAAGTATTGCAAATATACTAAAAACTGGATAAACATATTTTGGGAAACCTGCAGCAGTAGTCTGTATAAGTAAATAGGGAAGCGTAATAAATATTGCAATCAAGTATAAAAATAATATCTGTTTATCAAAAAAAACTTTCATTTTTTTATTATAAATATGGCAAAAAATAATTAGAAAAAAATATGGAGATGCCCACAATAAGATTATATTGATATTATAAAAAAGCTTAATATAAAACTTAATACTGATTAATTGGGTTAACAAAGCTACGGAATCAACTGAATTGTGAGAGAGTGTAGCCTCATAAAAATTAAGACCTGAGATTAATGTCGTTATATATAATAAAACAAAAGAAAACAAACAACCAATAAAAAAACTAACAAATACATATAAAGCAGTGGATTTTTTCTTATTTGTCATAATCTCATATAGAGGCAATACCAATCCAAAAATATATGTAGTTGTACTTTTGGACCAAAAAAGTAGAACTATTAGTGCAGTCAAATAGATATATCGAGTTTTATGTTCTTTGTTAAAATGAAAAAGATAAAAATATATTAAAAAAATGAGTAAAAAATTGAGCAAAGTATTATCAATATCAATCAATAAACTTCCTTGAACAATCACTGGAAGTAGAAGATAAATAAACAAGGCATATTTTCCTGCGTTTTGCTTAATATTCTCAGCTATTTGATAAATAAAATACGCGGCAAATAGATTTGTTATGACACCAAATCCTCTAAAAACAAATTCATGATTTCCAAATATTTTTGCCAATAAATACATAATCCCTACATATAAAGGGGGATGGCAGGTTAACGGCACAGCAGAAACAACAAACGCAGATTCATCATAAACCAATATATCATTAAGATGAACTGAAACTAAAATTAAGTAAAACGAAATACTTAATGATACAAAGATATTTTTTTGAATATATTTTATTAAAATAAGTAATGTATTAGACATTTTTAAAAGTCAACCTAACTCGTCTATAAATAATATATAAAATCATTATACATCCTAATTTGAACGCTTTTATAAAGCTACCGGTAATTTTTGATACACCTTTTCTCGGATAATAATTTAAGGGAATTTCCACAACTTTTTTAGATGTTAAGATAGAATTTATCATAAACTCTGGTTGAAAATGAGATTTTTTTACTTTAAGTTTATGCACAAATTTATCAAGTTGCTCTTTTTTGATTAATTTCATAGTACAACCAACATCAGTTAAGCATGGACCATTAAAAATATATTCTAAAAACTTGGCTACCACGACATTGCCAATTCGCAAAAACCAATTCATATTTGCTCCGTCCCAAATACAGTATTTGGAAGTTCTGGTGCCAAAAACTATATCAAAATCTCCAGAATAAACTAATAATTTCATGATATCATCAGCCGAAAAAGTACCATCTGGCTCGCAGGTGATGATTATATCAGCGGTAGATTCTCTAAGCCCTCTGATTAATGCTGAACCATATCCAGGGACTTCCTCAAAAATATAGTTTGCTTTAGTTTTAAGAATTTCTTCTTTTGTTCTGTCTTTGGAATTATTATCAACGACTATAACCTCATCAATTATTCCCGTACTATAGAATTGTTCCACTGCATTTCGGATATTTTCTTCCTCATTATAGGCTGGAAATACTACTTGAATCCTTTTATTTTTCCACATTTTACAGCCATCCTTTTGGAAAATTTTTCATTACTTCAATATTGTCAAATTTTTTGCTTTCTTTGACACCAACAACCTTAGCCCATTTCACCATTTTATCTATGCCTAAAGAAAGTGGAATCGGAGTCGGGACTTGAAAATATTTTTTGATTTTAGAATGATCAGAAAAAGCATGTTTGACTTCATTTCGCTCATCAAGATGAATTATTTCAGGTTCAACCGCCATTGCTCTTGCTACTTCCTGTACCAATTCCAATACCGAATACTCTTTATCCGCACCAATATTAAAGACTTCCCTGTATGCTTCTTTACAATTAATAGAATTTGCAATAATTGGAGCTATATCAGATATATAACTAAAAGCTCGTGTCTGTTTACCATCACCAAAGATAGGCATAGGTTTGTTCTGCATAATTTGATTAAGGAAAATACCAATTACATTTCTATACTTATCCCCGCTATTTTGGCGATCTCCATAAACATTATGTGGCCTAAAAACAATATAATTAAGCCCAAACATTTCATAGCAAGCACGCAGTTCTTGCTCTACTGCCAATTTGGCAATACCATATGAGTCTTCTGGAACAGGTACCATATCTTCTCTCATAGGTAATTGGTTTTTCCCATACACTGCAATGGATGAAGTAAATACAAAACATTTGACATTATGAATAACCGATTGATTAATCAAATTAACTGATCCTATTAAATTATTGTTATAATTAAACCTCTTAATGAAATGGCTCAATCCCTCTGCTGCATAAGCTGCCAGATGAAATACATAATCAAATTTATACTTTTCAAATATTTCAATAATTAGGGAATAATCAAGAATGGACCCTTTGATAAAAGTAGCTTTTGGATTGACATTTTCTTCAAAACCACCACTTAAATCATCTAATACAATAACATTATGTCCCATATCAATAAGACAATCTACTACATGTGAGCCAATAAAGCCAGCTCCTCCGGTAACCAATATATTGTTCATCTTAAACTCCTTGTATGGAAAATTTGAACTTACTTAATAGTGTATTTAGGCTGAAAGCTATTAGTTTTGTAGACGAATTGCATCAATAATTCTCCTGTTACTGCCTCTTTATGAATGATGTAGTTCCATTCGCCATTTTCTGTTTGAATCCAAGAGTTGTCTTCATGCTCCATATTATACCATACCATGTCTTAATTGTAAAGTTTATTTATTCCTAACCCCCCGATAGTGATTATCCTTCCAAAACTATATCCTCTAAAGATGTGAGTAAGGATAATCGATAGTGGGGGGTTAGGGCAAGGGTAATCCTTGTGATTGCCCGTTTTGTATGTTACCTTCTCTTTTTTATCCGTTCCCTAAACCATTCTATGGTCATCTTCAGCCCATCCTCCAGCCCTACCTTTGGCTCCCAATCAAGAAGTTTTTTTGCCTTTGAAATATCTGGTCTTCGTTGTTTAGGGTCATCCATGGGAAGGGGCTGAAAGATAATCTTACTCTTACTGCCGGTAATCTCAATTATCTTGTGAGCAAATTCAAGTATTGTCATTTCATAGGGATTGCCAATATTGACTGGTTCATTAATCCCAGAGAGCATTAGCCGATAAATCCCTTCAACTGTGTCAGAGACATAACAAAAGCTTCTGGTTTGCCGTCCATCCCCAAAAACTGTTAATGGCTCTCCTTTTAATGCTTGAGAAATAAAGGCAGGAACCACCCGACCATCATTTAACCGCATCCTTTCTCCAAAGGTATTAAATAACCTTGCGATTTTAGTATCTATTTTATGGTAATTATGATATGCCATAACCATTGCCTCTGCAAATCGCTTTGCCTCATCATAGACACCCCTGGGGCCAATGGGATTAACATTTCCCCAATAATCTTCAGGTTGTGGACTAATCAACGGATCGCCATATACTTCTGAGGTAGAAGTTATGAGGTAGCGTGCATTTTTTGCTTTGGCCAATCCAAGGGTTTTATGTGTGCCCAAAGCACCAACCTTTAATGTCTGAATGGGCAATTGGAGATAATCAATGGGGCTGGCTGGGGAGGCAAGGTGAAGGATAACATCTATCTCACCATCAACATAGATAAATTCTGTAACATCATGTTTATAAAATCTGAACCTCTCGCTTCGGATATGATCAATATTCTCTATACAACCAGTGATAAGGTTATCCATGCAAACAACCTCATGTCCTTCATCAAGCAATTTATCACATAGATGGGAACCAACAAATCCTGCTCCACCGGTGATTAATATTCTCATTATTCTATCATCCCCCTTCCCATGCTTACATAGCTGATGCCTATTTTTTTCATTGTTGCTGGATCATAAATATTTCTGCCATCAATGATTACCGGGTTTTTCATGGCCTCTTTAACCCGAAGCAAATCCAATTCTCTGAATTCATTCCACTCCGTGAGGATAACAAGACAATCACTATTCATTGCCACCTCATAGGCATTTTTACAGAAATCAACATCTTCAAGCAGCCCGGCAGCCCGTTCCATAGCTACCGGGTCAAAGACTTTTATCCTTGCCCCCTCTGTTTGTAACTGTTTTATAATATCAATGGATGGAGCAAATCTCATATCATCTGTATTGGGCTTAAACGCTAACCCAAGAATTCCTATAGTCTTACCCTTAATAATCCATACGGCATTTTTTATTTTTTTTATCATTAATTCCTTTTGTCCTTCGTTTATCTTTTTCACTGCCCTTAAAAGCTCAAAATCATACCCTAATTTTTCCGATATTTTAATAAATGCCTCCAGATCCTTGGGAAAACAAAACCCACCAAACCCACAACCAGCATTCAGGAATGCCTTTCCTATCCTGCTATCATAACCCATGCCTTCGGCTATCTTAACCACATCTGCCCCAGTTAATTCACATATTTTGGAAACAGCATTGATAAACGATATTTTCATTGCCAAAAAGGCATTAGATGCATGTTTAATAATTTCAGCACTTTTTATATCCGTAACTATAAAAGGGGCATTAAATGGCTTATATAATTCACGCAATATCTTCTCTGCCCTTTCACTATGGGTACCAATAACTATTCGCTCAGGGTTCATGGTATCATGGATAGCTGTTCCTTCTCGTAAAAATTCAGGGTTAGAAACAACATCAAATTCAACATTATTTTTATTGTTTATCTTAATGGTATGGGCAACCCACTCCCCTGTCTCAACAGGCACGGTACTTTTTTCTACTATTATCTTATAAGACTTCATGTTTAAGGCTATATCACGAGCCACAGCCTCAACAAAGGAAAGATCTGCTTCTCCATCGTCCTTTGGAGGAGTGCCAACAGCAATAAAGATAATATCTGAAACATTAACCCCATTAGCTATACTGGTTGTAAACGAAAGCCTCTCTTCCTTTACATTTCTCTGAACCAATTCTTCCAGCCCGGGCTCATAAATAGGCATTATACCTTTTTGAAGGGTATTTATCTTTTCTGTATCAACATCAACACAAATAACATTATTCCCCAGTTCAGCAAGGCATGTGCCTGTAACTAAACCAACATAACCTGTACCTACAACACAAATTTGCATCTCTTCTCCCTTCTCCTTTATATAATTAACCCAAGTTACTACCTATAAGCAATTGATGCTACTTGAAATAAGTCGTAATTATTTTATTGCCAACAAGTTGTGTAAAATAAGTAGTTTTCATTAGTGTCTACAATACTATCTTTTTATTAAATAAAGACTTATAAGATAAACATTATACCATTTGCGAGATTAACTGTCAAGCAAAAAATTGGCATTTGCAGCAATTCTCATTATGGCAAAACTTATGTTCAAATGGGAATAAGGGAATAGAGGAGATGGTGTCGATTATCAACAGAATTGTTGGTAGGACAGGCATTCCTGCCTGTCCTGTTGCAGATGACAGGCAAGAATGCCTGTCCTACCGATTAATCTCCATATCTCCCCCTTATCCATTTTACCATAATGAGAATTGCTGTGGCATTTGACCGTTCGTTTGTCTGTGGCTTGCAATACATTTTTCAGTTCTCGATTCAGCAATTATAAAGAAAAACTTATTGACAACAGCATAATGGACAGGATATAATATCATGAAAGGCACAGAGTGGCAAAGGCACAAAGGCACAAAGAAAATAGAAGCAATAGAAGGCAGAGGAGACATAAAGGTATGACAAGGAATAAGAAGATTTTGGATTTTACTTTTCGCTTTTGTGCCTTTATGCCTTTGTGCCTGATAATTATGGGTTCATCCCTATCCCATGCTGCCAATTCATCACAGGTTCTTGTAATAATCAATGAATGTAGTCCTATCTCCCTATCTGTAGGCAAATATTATCAACAAAAAAGAAATATCCCCCCGCAAAATATCTGCTATATCCGCTGTCCAAAGGCAGAAACCATTACCAGACTGACCTATGAAACAAAGATTATGATACCTATTGCTAAATACCTTCAGAACAATAATCTTGTGAATCAAATATCGTATATTGTTTTAACCAAAGGGATACCACTTAGGATAAAGGGGACAGGGGGATTGCAAGGAAACAGGGCATCTGTTGACTCAGAACTAACCCTGCTTAAAAGAAATATGCCAGTGGATAATTATGGATTTTGCAGATACTATGATATTACCGGGGTGGTGGCAAATCCTTATTATCTTAATGGTTACAGACACTTTGACAGCCAGACATATAATATCTATCTGGTTACCCGATTGACGGGATACACCATAAGGGATATAAAGGCACTTATCAATCGTGGCTGTCATCCTTTTCTCCTGCAAGCAGGAAGGCAAAAGAGTGAGGCAAGGTTTGTCTTAGATGCAACCACTAAGAATTCCATAGGCAATATATGGATACGAACGGCATGGAGGAAATTGCAGAAGAAAGGATTTATGGTGTATTACGATGATACTAAAAAATACCTTCAGCATCAGACCGGGGTTATTGTGTATTGTGGCTGGGGTTCAAACGATCCAGAGGCTACTGGCAAGCGGTTTCTTCATAACAAATGGTTACCAGGGGCAATAGCAGCAGGCTTTGTTTCCTCAAGTGGCAGGACATTTGAGGAGCCTCCAAAACACTGGCGCCCTGGTTCATTCAAAAACCTGCTGTCTTACCATGGAGGCAGCCCGCAATCACTCTCTGGTGATCTAATTCGTGAAGGGGTTACTGGCATAGATGCCTTCGTTTATGAGCCATACCTTGAATCCTGTACTCATCCGCATATCCTTTTTGGGGCATATACCAGTGGGTATAATCTGGCAGAAAGCTATTATCTGGCTACCCCATACCTGAGTTGGCAAAATGTGATAGTTGGGGATCCGTTGTGTAGAATAACCATATCAAAGGGGGAAATATGATCATTGGCATAACACTTGGTGATGTTTGTGGTATTGGTCCTGAGGTTGTGATTAAAGCAGTAAAGCTGCTGCAAGAAGAACATCCTCTGCTAATTATTGGAGATGCAAGGGCTTTTAAGCATTTTTGTGCCCCGTGGCTTGATGGTTGGAATATCCTGTCAGTTGATTCCCCATCCTCTGCCAGAAGAGAGCCAGGTGTTTTGAATATCCTTGACCTGAAAAATATTAATCTCGACCACATTGCCCAAGGCAAGGTATGCCCTGAGGCAGGCAGGGCAGCGGTAGAATACATCAAAATAGCTGTTGGTCTGGCCATGGATGGCAAGATAGCAGGTATAGTCACTGCCCCAATCAATAAGGAGGCAATTCATAAGGCAGGCTTTGATTACCCCGGACATACCCAGTTGTTGGCTGAGCTTACCGCTACCACTGAATATGCTATGATGTTTTATTCCTGCAAGCTGAAGGTTATTCTTGCCACCATTCATGTTGCCTTAAGGGATGTGCCTGAGATGATCACTGCTGAGAGGGTGTTGAAGATCATCCAATTAGCTGATAAGTCACTGCAACAGGATTTTGGGATACAATCACCCGTTATTGCTGTTGCCGGGCTTAATCCACATGCTGGAGAGGATGGGGCATTTGGCAAAGAGGATATGGAGATAATTAAGCCAGCCATTGATATGGCTGTTTGCAAGGGGATTAAGGCTGCTGGTCCATACCCACCAGACACCGTGTTTTTACAAGCAGTAAACGGCAAGTATGATCTTGTAGTTGCCATGTATCATGATCAGGGGCTTATACCATTAAAACTCCTGGCATTTGATTCAGCCGTTAATATCACCGTAGGATTGCCTATTATCAGAACCTCACCAGATCATGGTACTGCCTTTGATATTGCCGGCAAGGGTGTGGCAAACCCTCAGAGTATGATAGAGGCAATAAGATTGGCGGCTATGGTGGCGAAGAGGAAATAAACCACCCCTGCCCCTCCTTGAAAAGGAGGGGCAGCTTAGCGGTTCTATTCCACAATTTCACAGACAGATAAATATTCCCTTGACTTTTTACGAAAACTATTTTATACTTACAGAGCAACACACACCTGACCCCTCTTATTAGAGGGGAATTAATAGAAATGCTGAATTATGAGGAGAAGCGTTATGATTGAGGTAAAGGTAGCTGGTATAGCTATGGATTCAAGCAACATGCCAATAATTATCTTAAAGGATGAGCAGGGAAAAAGGGTTTTGCCTATATGGGTAGGATTATTTGAAGCTCAAGCGATTCTTTTTGCCTTGGAAGGTATAATTTCTCCACGACCATTAACCCATGATTTGCTTAAAACAATAATCGAAACCGTAGGCGTGAGTGTTCATGGGATTGTAATAAATGCCATTCAGGATAATACCTATTTTGCCAAGATAGAGCTTCAGGTGAATGGTCATCTTGAGGAAATTGATTCTCGTCCAAGTGATGCCATTGCTCTTGCCTTACGAACAGCTGCACCAATATATGTCTCTGACCCAGTGTTGAGTATGGCTACTATGCCGCAAACTCCAATTGATGACAATGAGGTTGAAGCATTTAAGGATATGCTTAAGGATCTTAAGCCAAAGGATATAAGTTTGTTGTAATTATAAGGTTTTAGGGTAACTACTCAGGTAAAGGAATTTACCACTCAAGACACAAAGGTATACAGTAACTACTTGTAGCTATATTGGACGGAAAAACTACGAAATACGCGAAAAACCGCGAAAATTAATAATCAGAATGAATTTGTGAATCAGAATTTTTCCCCTTTGTGATCTGTCATTCCCGCTTGTCGGGAATCCTTCTTTGTTAAGTACATCAGATGTGATCGGATAAGAAGAAGGATTCTGGACAAGCCAGAATGACAAGGAGAAGAAGGATCCTGTCGATTCGTAGTTATCTCTTGATATCTGAGTAGTTACGTTTTAGGAAGTAAAATGAGAAAATTTTTGTCAAAGAAAAAAAAGAGTGAATGGGTTCGTAAAAAATTTACAATTTTTATTGGCATAGCAGTTTTCATATTCTTTGTTTTTATCTTTGGCAAAAGCGGAGTTGTTACCCTTGTCAGGATGAATAATCAGATGACTACCCTGAAAAATGAAATAAAATTAAAGGATCAGCAAATCATCCAGCTCAAAGAAGAGATTAAGGCATTGAGGTCAGATCCGGTTCAAATTGAAAGTCAGGCAAGAAAAACAGGGATGCTGAAGGATGGCGAGCAGATAATCAAGTTTGTACCAAAGGAGAAATTAAATAAGGAATGACAGAATCCACCCCCTACCCCCGCCAGCGGGGGACAATAGTAGAGCTTTATGCTCCGGCAAAACTAAACTTATACCTTGATGTGATTGATAAAAGAGCAGATGGTTATCATAATATTGTTTCAATAATGCAAACAATAGGGTTATATGATGTTATTCAATTTGAGGCAGCAGAGGAAATCAGCCTTAAATGCCCTGCCTTAGACATTTCATCAGAGTCCAATTTAGCCTATAAAGCAGCAAGGCTTCTTCAGAAACATACTAATTCCTGTCAAGGGGCAAGTATTAACATAGATAAACATATCCCTGTGGGTGCAGGGCTTGGCGGTGGAAGCTCGGATGCAGCCAGCGTTCTGATGGGGTTAAACAAATTGTGGGAGCTTGACTTAAATAAGCAGGAACTGATGCAGATTGGAGCAAAGCTTGGGGCTGATGTTCCTTTTTTCATTATTGGAGGAACATGTCTGGCTGAATGGATTGGGACAAAAATAACCCCATTACCCAATTTTTGCAATATCTGGTTTGTCCTTGTTTATCCAAAGATTAATATTTCTACTGATTGGGTATATAAAAATGTAAAATTTGAGTTGACAAATCAGATAAAAACAGTTAAAATAGTAACAGATGGACTAAAGCATAATGATATTATGGCTGTATCAACAGGATGCTATAATAGATTAGAGAATGTAACCCTGAAAGCGTATCCGCAAATCCCTACAATAAAGAATGAATTAAAGGATGCTGGTTGTCTGGCTGCATTGATGTCAGGAAGCGGCTCGTGTGTTTTTGGGATAACAGGAAGTAAAGAAGAGGCAGAGAAGGTGGTTTGTAAACTTAAGAGGGATGAATGGGATATGTTTATTGTCAGCTCAGGAGGGTGAGGAAATACCATGGAAATAACCGGCATCAAGGTAAAAAAGGTAGAAAATGATTCAAAATTAAAGGCATGGGCATCCATTACCTTTGATGAAGCGTTTGTAGTCCACAATGTCAAGGTAATTCAAGGACAGGATGCGATGTTTATTGCTATGCCCAACAGGCTTACGAAAAGTGGGGTGTTCAAGGATATTGCTCATCCAATAACAACTGATTTCAGGGATATACTTCAAGGTAAAGTATTAGATGCATATCATAATACAAATGGTGATGAGCATTCAGAGGAATCATTTAATTGGTAGTCGATAGATATACTCAAGTGGGGTATAAAGAATGCGGAAGTAAGAATGCGGAATGTGAAAGTAAAGGAATGTTGAATTTGGATATTGTTTATAGTTCCGCATTCTGAATTCTGCATTTTGTAAATTGGGGTGTCGCCAAGCGGTAAGGCACGGGGTTTTGGATCCCGCACTGCGAAGGTTCGAATCCTTCCACCCCAGCCAATCAGTCTGAAATTCAATCAAATTATACTCAAGTGGGGCATAAATTGCGATTTTTTCGGTGAGGATTAATCAAGGAGAGCAAGGCGTGAAGGTTCGCAATAGTGTACTATTGCGAACCTGAACAACACAGCTATTGTTGATTAAGACCAGCGAAAAACGCAATTTATGCCCCACTTGAGTATATAAACCACGATTTCCTCATTCCCAAATGAATGGTGAACAGATGTTATTTAAAAAAAAGGAGCATATTAAATACGAATCCTTCTCCCCAATTAAGATTGCCTTCAACAGGCTTAAAAAACACAGATTAGCCATGGTAAGCCTATTCGTGCTTGTTTTTTTATATACCATTGCAGTGCTGGCTGAGATTATTGCCCCATATTCTGCTACCTGCGAATGTCGGAAAAAGCCATATCATCCGCCTACTTCCATTCATTTCTTTGATACAGATGGGTTTAGCTTTATTCCCTTTGTCTATCAATACAGAATAGAAGTAAACCAATATTACGAAAAGGTGTATGTTCCTATACAAAATTCTGCATCTTCAAAACGGCATTATCTCCACCTGTTTATTAAGGGAGAGCCCTATAAACTGTGGGGCATAGTCCCCGGCAACATCCATTTATTTGGTGTAAAGGAACCTGCCCATCTTTATCTTCTCGGAAGCGATTGGAATGGGCGAGATATTCTCTCTCGTCTTATTTATGGGGCAAGGATTTCCCTTTCTGTAGGCATTATTGGGATATTTATCTCCTTTAGTCTTGGGATGATTATTGGTGGTATTTCAGGGTATTTTGGGGGGATGATGGATACTATCCTGATGAGATTGGTGGAAATAATTATGTGCTTCCCGGATTTTTATCTCCTGCTTGCCCTTCGGGCTGCCTTTCCATTGGATCTAAACTCCACAGCTATTTATCTGCTTATTATTGGCATCATGAGCTTTATTGGATGGGCTGGAATGGCAAGGGTAATCAGGGGGATTATTTTGTCTGTCCGTGAAAGAGAATATATTGTAGCTGCCAGATCACAGGGTAGCCATCATATCTCTATCATCATCAAGCATGCCCTGCCAAATACCCTTTCCTATGCAATTGTTGCCGCAACCTTGAGTATCCCCGGATATATCCTTGGAGAAGCTGCCCTTTCCATGTTGGGGTTGGGAATAAGCGAGCCACAGGCAAGTTGGGGCAATATGTTAACCGCATCCATGAATCTATCAGATATGGTTGAACACCCATGGATACTTGTTCCTAGTGTAGCTATCTTTATTACTATCATGGCATTTAATCTCTTAGGGGATGGGCTGAGGGATGCCTTTGATCCGGGGTCATTGATTTAAGGACTCACATGAAGACGCACTGCCCTCTACTGGAGTATACACATGAAACATATTATGCTTATTGCTGGTGAGGCATCCTCAGATTTTCATGGGGCATGTCTGGCAAGGGAGATATTTAGCCTGTCCCAGAATATACGAATTACCGGAATGGGTGGACAAGCCATGGTTAAGGCAGGCGTTGAGGTAGTGTTTGGCTTTTCTGATTTGAGTGCTATTGGTATTGTTGAGGTTCTGGGAAAGATTCCATCTGGATTTAAGAGGTTGGAGCAAGTGGTAGCTTTTCTTAAGGAAGAGAAACCAGAGGTGCTGGTAGTGATAGATTTTCCGGAGTTCAACATCAGATTGGGCAAGATTGCATCTAATATGGGTATCACTTCAATCTATTATTTTCCGCCAACAGTCTGGCTATGGAGGAAAAAAAGGGCAAACACCATTGCCAGATACTTCAAAAAGGTTATTTGCGTCTTTCCTTTTGAAGCAGAGGTGTTCAAGAATGCAGGGGCAAAGGTTGCCTTTTTTGGGCATCCCTTGCTGGATGAGATCAAACCATCCAGACAGAAGGAAATGATTTGCAATGACCTCAATTCGGGCAAACACGCAGGTCTGCCCCTATTTGACCCAGACAGTCGAGTTCTGGGAATACTTCCCGGCAGTCGTAAGGGTGAAATAAAGAGGCTTCTGCCAGTAATGCTTGAGGCAACAGGCAAGCTTTTAAAGAAATTCCCGGATATTCAACCAGTGATAGTGCTTGCCCCGACCATTGAGGATAGAGATGTGCTGCCATATTTGGAATCTGTCTCATTTAAGCCAATACTCCTCAAGGGTAATACCTATGATGTGCTGAATATTTGCCACCTTGTCCTGATTGCCTCAGGCACAGCTACCCTTGAGGCTGCATGTCTTGGTGTGCCCATGATTATCCTCTATAAGTTGAATTGGTTGACCTATCTGCTCGGCAAATTGCTGATACGGATTCCATTCATTGGTCTGCCCAATATTATTGCAGGCAAAGAGGTTGTGCCAGAGCTTGTTCAGACAAAGGCAAGTGTTCGGAATGTGGTGGATTTGGCAAGTATATTTTTGAAGGATGACCATGCCCGGATAATCGTACAAAAAAATCTGGCTGAAGTGAGGAAAAAACTCGGGTGTTGTGGGGCAACAAAAAAGGCGGCAGGGTTGATACTTGAGATGGCTATGAATAATTATGAAAAGGGGATACGGGAATAAACTTTCAACCTGTGCAATCAACTTTAACGCAGAGAACGCAAAGATTACGCAAAGACACAAAGCTCACAAGGTTCACTTATTTCTTCTCGCAAAGCCACAGAGATCACAAAGATATATGAGATTTTTGTAACTACTCAGGTAAAGGAATTCACCACGGAGAACACATAAGTTGATAGGTTGATAGGTTGATGAGTTTATAGGGTAAAGGAACACAGATTCATAATTCATAAACATTTCCTATCAATTCATCCACTTATCAACCCATCAACTATTCAACTTATCAACTTTTTGTGTTTTCGTGCCTTTGTGGTGAGTAGTTACAGATTTTTTTTCTTTTCTATCCTTTGTGTTCTTTGTGTCTTTGTGTGATTAATTCCGATTGCACAGCTCGTAAACCTTTTGCAATCAATCAATAGGAGGCTATTAAACATGTCTACTCAGCGGGCGAAATACTCTAAGGGATTAAACAGTCTGCCGCCATACCTTTTTGTCAGGATAGACCAGCTTAAGCAGGAGGAACGGGCAAAGGGTGCGGATTTGATAGACTTGAGCATTGGGGATCCGGATATTCCTACACCAAACCATATTGTGGAGGCAATGAGCAAGGCAATAAGGGATTCGGCAACGCATCGTTACCCGTCATCAAATGGTCGGCTTGACTTCAGGCAGGCAGCGGCAAACTGGTGTAAGGGGCGGTTTGGCATAGATTTAGATGTAAAAGAGGAGGTTATTTCTCTTATTGGCTCCAAAGAGGGCATTGGGCATACCCCATTTGCTTTTATTGACCCGGGTGATGTTGTTTTGGTGCCATCACCAGGATACCCGGTGTATCAGGCAGCAACTATCCTTGCTGGTGGAATACCATATCCAATGCCACTTTTGAGAGAAAATAACTTTTTGCCTTTGTTTGAGGATATTCCCCAAGATATACTCAATAAGGCAAAACTAATGTTCTTAAATTATCCAAATAATCCAACAGGGGCAACGAGTACCTTTGAGTTTTTCGGGCAGGTAGTAGATTTTGCTACCAAACACAACATCATTGTGTGCCACGATATGGCTTATTCAGAGATGTATTATGATAGTAACGCCCCTCACAGCTTTCTTGAGGTGCCGGGGGCAATGGATATTGGCATGGAATTTTTTTCATTGTCAAAAACATATCAGATGACCGGCTGGCGAATAGGGTTTGCAGCTGGGAACAGGGATTTGATTGCAGGTCTCTTGAAGATAAAGGGTAATCTTGATTCTGGTGCATTTGAGGCTGTCCAGATGGCTGGGGTTACAGCTCTTTCCTCTTCTCAGGACTGTACAAAAAAGATGCGGGGGGTATATCAGGAAAGGCGGGATATTTTAGTAAATGGATTGACACAGGCTGGTTGGGATGTGTATAAATCGCAGGCAACCTTTTATGTCTGGATAGCCACACCAGCAGGCTATACCTCTGAAGAAATGTCTACACGGCTTTTAAGAGAGCTTTCGATAGTTGCTACACCCGGGAATGGCTTTGGAGATTATGGGGAAGGGTATATTCGTATGGCTTTAACCGTTGATACGAAAAGGATGCAAGAGGCAATTGACAGGATATTAAGGTGGTGAGGGAATTATGGGAAAATTGAATTTTTATTTTATACCTTTATGCCTTTGTGTCTTTGTGCCTCTGTGCCTTTTCTTCCCATCACCAGCCATAGCCTCCCATGTGTGGACACAAGCCTCATCTCCTGATACAACTGGCACATACTATGGATTGGCTTTGTTTGATTTGAATGAGGATGGCAGGCTGGATATTGTGGCTACTAAATATAATCAAGGGTTGGAGATATGGCTCAATACCACAGGAGGCTGGATCCGTGAAAAAACTAACCTTCCTGAAAAGGGATTTTATACGCAAATAGCTGTATGCGATTTGAATGGGGACAAAAAGCCTGATATCTTGTGCGGAAGGGATGGTGGCGGTATTGAACTCTGGCTTGGAAAGGGTAAGGGAACATGGGAGCTTTCTAAAGGCGGATTGCCAGATACTGGTAGATACTTTGACATTAAGGTTGCAGATATAAATTCAAGAAGCAAAGGAGAAATTATCGCAGCAGGGTATCAGGGAATAGGGATATGGTCGCGCAATGAACAGGAAGGGTGGTTTTCCCATGTGCAAGGATTACCTGTATATGAGTGTTATCATGCCATTGATATTGCTGATATTAACCTTGATGGCAATCTTGACCTGATTGCCGGCAATAGCAATAATGGTGGGGTTAAGGCATGGCTTGGCGATAGCAAGGGACATTGGCAATACTCTGCCCTTGGGTTGCCCACAGTAGGGAATTATTATGGGCTGGTGGCTTTTGACATTAATCTTGATGGTAAAATGGATATTGTAGCAGCAGGTAATAGCAATCAAGGGCTGGCGGTCTTTATTTCTGACGATTCAGGTAAATGGACGACAGCAGCTACAGGATTACCAACTACAGGGAATTATTACAGTGTGATTTGCGAGGATTTTAACCTTGACGGCAATCCAGATATTGCTGCGGGTAATAATGATAATGAGGGGCTTAGTGTCTGGCTTGGCGATGGTCAGGGGAATTTTTTGCTTGCCTCTATAGGTTTAGCGACAAAAGGATATTATCATTGCATAGCTATAGGGGATATTAATCAGGATAAATATCTGGATATTGTTACTGCCTCCTCAGATGGTCTTCGTATTTACTGTGGTTCACAGGGCAATGTTGCTTTTCTTGGCTGGTCAGGCAGGATGGGGTATGCTACAGATGGTATACAGCCGGAATATGGTACGGAAGGTACATTGTTTACTTATCAGGTAAATTATATTAATACAAAAAATCTGATGCCGCAAAATGGCTATCCTGTGCTAAAAATATATGATAATCATTCGGTATTTGGCAGCTATTCTATGACACCAGTGAATAATGAAGATAATACTTGCACTGATGGAAAACTTTATTCTTATACCACAACCCTTCCCTTGAGTGAACACGGCTATAGCTATCAGGTGGAGGCAATAGACACAGAGGGCAATATTGCCATTGGCACACCGGTTCATTTACAACCAGGACCAAGGGTAACTACGGAGGATATAGATAGACAGGACTGGATGCAGACAAGCACACCTGAAACTTCACGGGAGCATTATTCCATGCAATTAGGGGATATTAACATGGATGGCAAGTTGGATGTAGTGGCCGCTTCCTCAAGCGGGATTAAGGTCTGGGTGGCCGGGGATGGTGTCGTTTGGTTACCAGCACCCCATGGGCTGCCCACAGTAGATTTTTATTATGGCATCAGCCTTGTTGATTTTAACCTCGATGGCTTAATGGATATTGTGGCTACAAAGCTGAAAGGGGTGGAGGCATGGCTTGGTGATGGTCAGGGAAGATGGTCCAAGTCATCCTATGGATTGCCAGAGGAGGGGTTCTTTTATGGGGTTGTAACCTGTGATGTGAATATGGATGGATTTCCAGACATTGTTGCCGGGACAAATGACCAGAAAGGGCTGCGGGTCTGGTTGGGCAATGGCAAAGGGAAGTGGATACTTAGCTCAGAGGGTTTGCCAACAGATGAACGACTTTGTAGTGTTGCTGTTTGCGACTTAAATGATGATGGAATACCAGATATTGTTGCTGGTGATTACAATGGCATTCGAGAATGGCTTCATGAAAACCAGCGGAAGATGGAATATACCGGGAAACTGCCAGTATCTACGCGGTTTGATCTTGCTGGCCAACCAGATATTTTATTTGGCAGATATGATGGCATTATTATGGGCTGGACAGGTGATGGGACAGGGAGATGGGTGCATTCGTTTACTAATTTGGGAGGGGTGAGATAACTGGCTACACTCAGCAATTCTCATTATGGTAAAATGGATAAGGGGGAGATATGGAGATTAATCGGTAGGACAGGCATTCTTGCCTGTCATCTGCAACAGGACAGGCAGAAATGCCTGTCCTACCGACAATTCTGTTGA
>Ga0210044_10003645_pt1 | contig 21877 bp, 18 predicted proteins | sample CryGey13umfilter_2_FD_183959 | JGI IMG/M metagenome (GOLD analysis project Ga0210044, IMG submission 183959) | Groundwater microbial communities from aquifer in Utah, USA - Crystal Geyser 4/9/14 3 um filter (SPAdes) (version 2) | ecosystem: Environmental > Aquatic > Deep subsurface >... | reverse complement strand
GCGTTCAATGCCGGCTTGCCCAGGGTTGTCGAGGTCAACTCGACGATAGCCCCCAGTCCCTGGGCGTCGGCCCTGAAGGGGCCGCTCAAGAACAGCCCAACGTGGAACGTTGGGTGATTCGCGCTCGAACGCCAGAAGAAACGATAGGTTCACACCTCGACGATGAAGATCGACGAGATGTGTACAAACTCCAGAGCCCCCGAAGGGGGCGACAGGCGCGTAGCCAGGGGTTTCAACCCCTGGCGACCCGGATTCCGCGGTCGCTCGCCAGATCCCAGCGATTTTTATGGCAGCTGCGTGCGGGCGTCTGCTCTGTTGTAGGGAGCTAGGAGCTCTCGGTCCACATGTTGTCTTGCAGCTTTGAGCGCAGTTTGCGCAGGGCTGCGGCGAGCCTGGATTTGACGGTGCCAATGGGGACGTCTTCCTGTTCGGCGATCTCCGAGGCCGACATGCCCTTGAAGTAGGCGCTCTCGAGGACGCGCTTTTGGGCGTCGGGGAGGTCATCGATGGCCGCCCGCACGATGGCTCGGTCTGGGACGTTGTCGACTTCTTCGTTGTTGGTCTCGACCATTTCGGCGACGGGCGATTCCTCGGAGGAGACGAGCCTTCGTCGCGCCGCAGACCGCAGCCGATCGATGGCGCGGGAGCGCAAGCGCATGAGGAGCCAGGTCCGGACGGTGCCGCGCTCAGGGGAGTAGTCCGAGGCGCGGCGACAGACCTCGATAAAGACGTCGTGCACGAGGTCTTCGGCAGAGTGTTTGTTGCCGAGCATGCGGCTCGCGACGGCGAGCAAGGTCGGAGCATAGCGGTCATAGAGCTGTGCAACCGCGTGGTTATCCCCAACTGCGATGCCAGCCACTAGATCGGTATCGTCGACTTCGAGGAAACTCACCACGCTCCCAGTTGCTCGGTCTAATTCCACGGGGACACCCATGTCGAGATGACGAATCGACGCGCGGAACGAGCGCCAGCCACCGCGTGTGGCACCAACGAAACAACGTCCCGGGCGATTCCTTCCGCCAGAAAGGGCACTCGACAGTGCAGAGTCACCCCAAACCGGCTCAGCAAACTATGGGGGAGGTCAAACTTGTCAAGGGATCTGCGGATCCCCTCATGAGTCAAGGCCATCTCCACAACTCCGGCAAACCGCTAGGCCAAAGCCGCGCGACCAGCCCCCGAGGCCCAGCGCCGCTCAGGCGTTCGAGAGTCACCGTCGTGTGAGAAATGGGACAGCGCGAGCCTTCCCCCCAAAGCAGCACGTCGACAACGTCTGCATCTTCGTTCGTTCGGAGAGACGGCGCAACGGGTGCAACACGATAGTTTTACGTGAGCCCTGAAATCTCGGTGCCGTTTGTAGGCCTCTGGTCGCACCGCGTGGGGCGTTGGTTCCCGCCGTCAATCGAACGAGGTGACGAACCTGGCGGCGGCACCGAGCTCGTGACTCTGCCGGCCCGCCGCGAGCCACGGATCCCAATTGTCGTCACGCAGGTCCAAGCCCCGCGTGAAGCGGTAGTAGGCGCCGATACGGAACATGTCTTCGACCTTGGTCTCCACCTCGAGCAGCGCGCTGGCTCGGAAGAGAGGATCCTCTTGAGAGCTCAATCGATCGAGGAGGCCGATGACCCCTTCGAGTCTCACGCCCACATCCGAATCCTCCTCGAAGAGCGCGCAGCGGAACTCCATTCTCGAGTCGCCGAGAAAGGACTGACCGTCGGGGCTCGGTACGCCCCGCCTCCCAAAGGCAAAATCGAAACGACTCTCTTCGACCTGGACGCCGCCTCCAATCTCGCCGACGAAGGTGAAGTCATCGTTCGCCCGCAACGCTCCGGCGGCGCCGAGCTTGAACAGAAGGTTGAACAGCGCGGGCTGGAACTTGAAGATCACGTTGGAGAGGTTGAACGCGCGGATTTCGAGGGTCTCTAGGTGTCTTGTTGGGCCTTCGGGGAGCTCGAAGCCGTAGCGCTTCCAGGTGGCTCCAACAAACTCGAACACGCCCTCGGACCACTCTGGTTCGGCGACCCGAATGCCGATGGCGCCGGAGATTCCGTGGCCGAGAAAGGAGGAGACGGCGTCCTCGCGAGTGAACGAGCCGCGGTGCTCGAGCACGTACGCGATGGGAAAGGCGAACGACAACGGGCTGAAATCCGTCACTCTGAACTTCGGCGTGAACTCGGCGTGAAGGTCGGCGGCGTAATAGGCGTCGGAGCTCAGCCAGGTGGTGCGGCGCATTCGGTCTTCGCTGTCGCCGTGCTCGACGTCGCCATAGACGGCGGCCTCGAGGCCATGGTGCAGCCCGTGGGAGCGGACGATTCCGATGCGCGCCTCACCTGTGTGTGCGCCCCGAGGGACCTCGACGAGGGGGGTGCCGTCGTCTTCGTCAAAGAGGAAGGGCAGGACGACGAGGTCTCGCAGCCGCCAGAAGGTGGTGTAGGCGGCTCGACCACCGACGGTGCTGGACAGCAGGAGCTCGAGCCGCCCGCCGTTCGCCGCGTCGCCCTCGAGAGCTCCAGCCGCAGCCAGCTCCACGTCGACCCGACCTTGCGTCCCTTTCTTCATCGTCACTTGAGTGAGTTCGAGGTCACGGGCGAGTTCTTGATGGATGGGCTCTTGTGCGGCGGCCAAACCCGGGAAGAGCAGGACAGCTCCTAGCAAGGAGAGGCTCAGCCGTACGGACAGCGTGGATTTTACGGACATTCTTGGCTCCTTCCGGTGCGATGCTCAGGAGGGACAACGCGACGGAATCTCGCAACTGACAGGGAGCGTGAAGCTTTTCTCTGATTGGACCCGGGGACCAGGCCAGAAGCAAAAAGGCGAGGCCCACGTCGAGGACCTCGCCTTTTTCAACGGGATGGGGACTAAAAGAACTTGTACTGAACGCCGATGGCGATGTCGTAGACGTTCTTCTTGAACGTCTCGGTGCCGTCGCCGAAGCAGGGCTCACCAAAGCCACACAGCAGATTGCCCAGCGCCGAGAGCTGGACGCCCTCGGTGTCCTCGTACATGGTGTTGGCGAGGGCGAGGGTGACGTCGAGGTCATCATAGACCATGTAGCGCGCGCCGAGGCCGATGGAGTTGGAATTCAGGGCGTACTCGAAGTCCGAAAGGGTGTTCTTGTTGCTGCCGGTGACGCCACGGTTGTAGCCCACGCTGGCCACGAGCACGTCGGGGATGATGGCGTATTCCAGTGCGGCGGCGATGTCGTAGCCATTGTCGTAGTCGTCGTCGTAGCTGCGCACGAACGCCTTGTTCGGGACGGTGTAGTCCTTGGCGCTGTCGGCGTCCTTGATGAAGTAGTAGTTGAAGTTGAGCATCGCGGTGATGCCGTAGAGTGAGTAGGAGATGCCGGCGCCGAGCATGGCGGGCAGATCGCGTCCTTCCTCGGCGCCGTCCACGAACGATTCGAGGGCGCTGGGGGCCTCGGCGGTCGGAATCTTGATGTTGGTCAGGGTCGAGGTCGTCTTGAGGGCCAGCGCGGTTTCCATCTCGTAGCGTGCGGCGATGTTCAGGCCCTCGATCGGGGTGACCTGCAGTCCGAAGATCCCTCCGAAACCCAAGGCGCTCTTGTCCGCCTCGAGCGAGGCGTGGATGGCACCGTAGTCGCCGCTTCCTTTGTAGGACTTGGAGACGATCAAGGTTCGCAGCGAGGCCGAGATCGAGAAGATGTCGAAGAAGCGATAGGCGGCTCCTACGGTTGGCGCAAGGTACATCGAAGAGCCCTCGAAATAGCCGTTATCCACCAGGGCGAAACCACCCCCCTCGACGAGCGCCCCGAGCGGATAAAGGAACGGCACGCCGTCGTCGTACTGCAGTGAGCCACCGCCCGCCGGCACGGTAAAGCTGAAGAAGGCGGCCAGGTCTTGCCATTTGTAGATCACGTAGAGCGAGGGCAGAGCCAAGGTCGGCTTGGTCGAGCTGTAAGTTTTGGTCCGGGTGGTGGGAGGGGAATCTCCGTTGGGGAAGTTATGCAGCTCAATGTTGAAGTCCTTGAGCACGAACTGGTTGGACAGGGAGACATAGAGGCCGTCGTCCAGCCAGGCGGTTCCGGCCGGGTTGAACGTGACGATGTCGGCCCCGTCCGTGGCGGCGTTGCGGCAGAAGGTGCGGATGTAGTCCGCGCTCTGGTTGGTGAGGTAGTCGATGCTGCCCGCTTGCGCGGAGGAGGTGACGAACAGCGCGGCAAAGATCGCCACTGCAACGAATGATTTCCTCACGTTTCTTCTCCTTGGAACGAGGGGATGCCCGGACGGTTATCCCCTGCCGTTTGATCGAAAATGAGTGGACTCTGAAGAACGCGGCATCCTACCGATAGAGGTCGTCGCGCCTCAAGCGATTTAGGAAAAATTTTGCGGCTGCAACACGGTGTGATGAGGCTTGCAGCAAACGGAAACAGCCACGAGGGCTCGTGGCTGTTTCGTTCAGTCAGAGAGCTGCCTGTTAGTTACGGGGCAGACCGCTGCAGGTGTAGAAGCCAGGCGTGCAGCCATTGGTCTCACGGCAGTCGATGCAATCCTGCGAGTTCGGATTGTTAACACAATCATTGATGCAGTAGACGACGCCACAGATCACGGCGCCGGAGTAGCAGGTGGAGCAGCCAGCGCTGACACCAGAGGCCGCGATCACGCAGTCGTCGGTGCAGGTGGTCATGCCGGGAAGGTCAGGGGGGTCGCTCGTGGCGAAGCTGATGCAGTCGCTGGTGGCGCAGGTCGTGGCCATTCCGGACACGTCCTGGGACGAAACGATGGCGAGGTCAGCCGCGTTGGTGCACGCGTCGCCAACGACAACGTCTTCGACGACGTCGTCGGTGGTGGTGACGTCGGTGGTGGTGACGTCTTCAGCGGTCGTGGCGTCGGTGGTGGTGGCGTCGGTGGTGGTGGCGTCGGTGGTGGAGGTGGCGTCGGTGGTGGTCTTGGGATCGTTGCTGTCATCACAGCCAGCGACCACGAAACCGAGGAGAGCGAGCATCAGGAAGAGGGTTCTCATCGTCGACTTCATATGCGTTCCTACCATGTGTTGCGCTTCGCCGTCAGAGGGACCCGTTCCGGCTTTGGCGAGGCGCACGATTCGAGGCCATCATGACCTTGATTGGGTGTCGTTTCAAATCTCGAAGGAAAAGAGCCAGAGAACGGTGGCTTGTAGCACACCATCCCCCACAAAGACCAGAGTGAATCGCGCGAACAGCTCGCTTCACAGCGTTCAACCAATAGGATCCGAATAGCTAAGGACACTCGACACAAAGACTGGAGGGGATTCCGACATGGTAGGTCGGGGAAAGTCTGTGAGTTTGACTGTATGCACCGGTCGGAAGTAGTATCCGACAGCCTGCATATGGGAGCGCACTTCCATGCCACGAAACAAATGAGAGAGACGGTGGGGCGACACACTTGAATCGGCCGGAGGCAAACCTCAGCTTGCCCACCTGCGGCACCTTCCTCGGAGACTTCGAGCTCATCGAGGAACTGGGCGTTGGTGGGTTTGCCGTAGTCTACAAGGCGAGACAACAGCGACTCGAACGTGAGGTTGCTGTTAAGGTGCTGCTTCCATCTTCGGCCGACAAGGTTTCGAATCTTCCTCAGCGCTTCACGCGGGAAATCGACCTCGTCAAACGCCTGGAACATCCCAACATCGTTCGGCTCTATGACTTTGGACAGACCGAAACGGGCTTGCTCTGGATGGCCATGGAGCTCGTCCGGGGCCCTGAGCTGCACGACGAATTGCGGCGGTGTGGACGGCTCTCGGTCAAACGCACACGAAATCTCGGATTGCAGATTCTCTCTGGGCTCGCTGAGGCGCACGAGATGAGGATCGTGCATCGCGACCTCAAGCCCGGCAACATCATGTTGACGCGCAAGGGCGCCCAGCGAGACTTTGTGAAGATCCTCGACTTCGGGGTCGGGAAGGCGCTGGGTGAGGACGAAAACTCGCTCATCCAGAACCTCACCACGACGCAGGGTGGGACCTACGGAACCCCCCGATACATGGCCCCAGAGCAGCTCAAGAACACGGAGATGGGGCCGCACACCGACGTCTACGCCGTTGGCCTCATCCTCTACGAGATGCTCATCGGCGAGCCCGCCATGACCGGCACTACGACCTACGAAGTGCTCGTCAAGCAGATCTCACAGCCACTCTCCTTCCCTCCTTGGCTGGACAAGACCCCATTCGCACACATCCTGAGGCGCGCAACCGAGAAAAACGGCGCGGATCGATACCCGACGGCGCTCGAGTTCTACGATGCCCTCCACGAGATCGATTATGCCCACCCGTCTTTCGCCGACGTCCCTGCGGTGGTCGAGCCCGAAGACACCAAGTCCTCTGGCATTCTCCGAACCTCGCTCGTGGGAGGGCCCAGTCGGACTGGGAACACCCGAAATCAGCAGGACCCCGGGACAGGGAAGACCTCGGCGGCGCCCTCCACAGGGCCGGTCAAGGTTCCCATCGAACCCGAGGAACAGGCCGTCGACGAGGTCTCGCGACAGATCGACCGGTTCCTCACCGAAGCTGCGGAAAAAGGCTCTGCCAACGTCGAGTCGAAACACGGCCTCCCCGTTGTCGGGCTCCTGTTTGCCATCTTTCTCCTCACTGGACTCTTGGGCTTCTTGGCCTACGACCTAATGAAACCCATCAACGAATCGACGGAAGAGGCGGCCAACGAGAAAGCAAAAGGCCAAGCCAAGGACTCTGCGACATTCGTCGTGCGGGCCGGCGTCGTCGGGCTGGCAGGAACCCACATCGTGGTCCGAAGACCGGTTCTGCTCAAAAAAAAAACTGAACTGACTGAGTCGGCTCCTTCGTCCGTCCCTGCCTCCAACGTCGAGGCCAAGGGGGTTGTCCCGAAAAACGACAAACCAGAGAAGAAAGTCGAGAAGCCCAAGACCGTCGAAAAAGTAGAGACCGTCGCAAAAGTCGAAACCGTCGCGAAGGTCGAAACTGAGGCCGCAGAGGCCGTCGAAAAGCCCAAGATCGTCGATAAAGTCAAAAGACCCTCGAACGTCGACGACAACAACCCTTTCGACATCAAACATCACTGAGTCACGTGAACTTTGCCCCATGAAACCCTTCGGGTTTACACGACTTTTCGCCATCCCAAGGTGCACCAGGGCAAGTCCCCCCTTCAGACCAGGTCTCTCGAAGACCAGACGAGGTCGGAGCAGTGGCGCGAATGGCGCTTCATCGGGTAACTAGAGAGCTGAGTTCTGTTTGACGAACCACTGATGTCTTCGACTTTCGAGAGATGAAAGTGACAAAACAGCAAGGCGAGCGCGATTCATTGAGCGGACTTCGCGCGTTACTCGGAACCGAGCTGGCTCGAAGCGAGCCCCTACGCGCGAGCGCCTCATATTGCCCCTTACGTGAGTCCGCATCACGAGGGCTGGCGTGGTTCTCCCGTTTCGCAGTTCTCTGCGTGTCAGGCTTTCTGCTCCTCGCCCCTCTGACTGCCGAGGCCGGCTGGAACGCCAAGCGCTTCGTCAAGATGCAGAACAAGGCCGATGAGGAGTTCACCAGCGGAAACTACTCCGATGCCTTGCAGAGCTACGTCGAGCTCAAGCTCGTGCTCGAAGACGCCATCAACACCAATGGAATCGACAAGAAACAGCTCCCCGCCGCACATGAAGCCCTCCAGACGATCCTCTACCAGATCGGTCGCAGCCTCCAGCTGACCGGAGCTTGCTCCGAGGCCCAGGCCTCCTTCAAGTCTCTACAGGCCAAAGACGACATCGCCACCGAGGTCCTAGTAAAGATCGACCTACGGCTCGCCGAAGCCTCGGCGTGCATGTCCAGCGAGAGCCTGGAGAAGGGCGACCTCGACTCGACGCGGCTGCACCTCCAGAACGCTCGCGCCAGCCTTGACGCGTTCGATGCACAGCCTCAACTCGCCGAGATCGCCGAGGACCCGCTCGCGACCATGCAGTCGGAACGGGACGAGGTCGCGCGACGACTCGACGAAGCCGCTGAGAAGGTGTTCGACCACTTCGCGGCGCAGACTCGAGCCCACCTCCACGAGAAGAAATGCTCACAGGTACAGATGGATCTGGTCTTGTTGGAGAAAGAGATTCCTCTGACCCGCCAAGAGGAGGTCGCGACTCTGAAGGAGTCGGCGGCGAGCTGTGGGAAGACCGCTGTCGTCACGCCGGTTGAGCAGCCACCGCCGCCGGAGCCGACAGGACCTCTGGCGCGAATTCCACTCGGCGCCTGGCTCCTGGCTGGCGCCGGCACCGCACTGCTCCTCGCCGATGGCGTCTACGAAGGAATTCAGGCCGGGACGGTCTCTGACTTCGAGGACGCGCGGTCGGGATGTCAGGCCTACCAACCGACCTGTCAGACCGCCTTGGACCTCAAGAGCGATTTGCAGACCGCGCAGCTCGTCTCCGCGAGCATGTTCGGCCTCGGATTGGCTTTGCTGGGCGGCGGAGTAACCTGGGCAGTTTTCAGCCTTGGGGACGAAACCCCGACGACCGAAGTGTCTTTGGTGCCCACACCACAAGGAGCTTTCGTCGGGCTAAAATGGAGCCTCGAGTGATGCGACAGTTGTCGCGCGCTTCCTGCGCGCAACCCTTCGGGTTTACACGACTCTCCGCCATCCCTGGCTGCGAGTTGTCGGCAAGAGGCACCTTCGGCGCGGGACTGTTTCTCGGTCTCTCACTCCTACTCGCGACGCTCACCGGCTGTACCTGGGCCGCCGACCTCGACACCGCAACGGTCGAGGCCCTCCAGTGCTCGGCGCAGTCGCCCTGCCAGACAGGCTTCACCTGTGCTGCCGACGGTTTCTGTGTGCCGGAGAACGGCGGTGGCGACGTCGTCGACACGACCGTTGAGCAAGACACCATCTTCGACACCTATCGCGACACCGCCCACCCGGACCTCGGCGAGTGCTCGACGACCTGCAAAGAGGGCGACACCTGCTGCTTTTGCGGAGCCGAGCGCTGCTTGAATGGGCAAATATGCTGCCTGGGCACGTTGACGGGAGCGACCTGCGTGGACCTGGACAACGACGGCGAACACTGCGGCGCTTGTGGCGTGGGCTGCGGCACTGGCGAGACCTGTTCCGGGGGCGCGTGTGCCTGCGGTGGAACCATCTCCACAGAAGGGGCCGCATGCACAATCGGCGACTACTGCTGTGATGGGACCTGCCTAGACGAAACGGTGTCATGTGAGTGCAGTGCTTCCAGCCCCTGCTCCGCAGTAGGGCACGATTGCTGCGGTGGAGCCTGCGTCAACATGAGCTTCGATCCGCTCAACTGCGGTTCGTGCGGGACACGCTGTTCCGACCTCGAGCGTTGTGTCACAGCGGCCTGCGAGTGCGCGGAGGGGCTGATTGACTGCGGTACGGGTTGCATCGACACCCAGGTGGATCCAGAAAACTGTGGCGCTTGTGCGGCGCCATGTGCTCCACAGGCGACCTGTCTCGGTGGGAGCTGCGCGCCGTGACCGATAGGACTTCGCGCGCTACTCGGCGCTGAGGTGGCTTGAAACGAGCCACCTCACGTCCCAACGCGCGAGCCCTACGCGCGATGAGCCGCAGGAACGGCGCAGAGAGTCCCATAGGGTTGAGAGTCCCGTTCGATGGCCCGCTTCTACCTCGCTACATTGGGCTGCCGCCTGAACGAAGCCGAGAACGCCTCTTGGGCGCGTGAGCTCGTTCAGATGGGTCACCAGCTCGTCGACACTCCAGACACCGCCCAGGTCTTGGTGCTCAATACCTGTGCCGTGACTCAGGAGGCCTCGCGCAAGAGCCGCCACCTCGCTCGTCGCCTCCACCGTTCGAACCCGACGGCGAAGCTCGTGCTCACAGGCTGCTTTGCGGCTCTGGAGCCGAAGCAGGTCGCTGAGCTCGAGGTCGACATGGTCGTCGGAAACCTTGACAAATCCTCACTCGTCGAGCGGCTCGTCAGCGAGCTCGGCTTGGAGACTATGCCGGAGCTGGCAAGCACTCCAGACGCCGTGCATCTGTTCGCGCAACGCCGCACGACACGGGCCTTCGTGAAAGTTCAAGACGGCTGCCGCAATCGCTGCACATACTGCATTGTCACCGTGGCTCGGGGCGCAGAACGCTCCCGGACCGTCGAGGACGTGCTGAACGAAATCAAGACCCTGGAGGACAGCGGCCACCAAGAGGTCGTACTGACCGGCGTACATTTGGGAGGCTACGGCCACGACCTCGGCACGAACCTCAGCACGTTGGTGCAGCGAGTGCTTCGGGAGACGAGCTTCCCGCGTTTGCGCCTGAGCTCCATCGAGCCGTGGACTCTTCCGGACGACTTCGCAGACCTCTGGAGCGACAGCCGGCTCTGTCCGCACCTGCATCTCCCCTTACAGTCAGGCTGCAACTCCGTGCTCAAGCGGATGGCGCGGCGATGCACGGTCGAGACCTTTCGCGAGACGGCGGCCCAACTCCGCGAACGCATCCCGGATTTGATGCTGACCACGGACCTCATCGTTGGCTTCCCTGGCGAGACCGACGCCGAGTTCGACACCTCGCTCGAGTTTCTCGAAGAGATGAGGTTCTCACACACCCACATCTTTGCGTTTTCGCCCCGGGAAGGGACTCGGGCAGCGACGATGAGCGAGCAGCTTGAGCGCTCGGTGAAGCGGGAACGCAGCCAACGGGCTCATGAAGTGGCCACACGGGTCAAGGAGGCCATCCTGAATGAATCTCTCGGCCGGCGCCGCTCCGTGCTCTGGGAGGGCCACCCCCATGAGCTCACCGCCGATCCCGAGCGGGTCGCCTGGTTTGGCTACAGTGATCACTACTTGCGAGTCGAGACTCACGCACCGCGCGGACTTGACCTGTGGAACGTGATCACCGACACGACCTTCTCGCAGCAGGTCGATGGTGAGCACTTGCTGGGGACCGAGCTCAACTGGAATCAACGAGGGACCCCGCGAACCGTTCTGGCGCCATTAATCTCGGAAGCATAGGGATCGTGGTCCTGTCTCTGGCCCTCTCAGGCTGCGACAAAAAAACCTCGAGTGACGAGAAGACGCCGGCGGAGCCGAGCCCGATCCCTTCGAGGAGACGAAGACCCGTGAAGAGCGGATGGTCTACCTCGAGCCTTTGCTTCTGTGAGTGTCGCCCAATGTCGCGCAGATGACTTTCCGTAAGCAGTGATGAGATGGGCGCCCTCTCCGACGACGTCGAAAGGAGTCAGTTTGCTGCGCTTCGATGGCCTTCTGGCGCGACCTTCACAATCCGCCAGAAAACAGGCATAAGTGCCGAATCGGTCTGTCAGGACCGTCCAGTCTCCGACCTTCGAAACGGGGGAGCGTCGGAGAGCGATCGCGAGCTAAAGGACGCGAGGTGGTTCGCTTCGAGCCGCCTCTGTACTGGGAAGCGAGCGAAATCCGATTGACCATCAAATGCTCAGCCGCAAGTCAGGGCACCACTCTGACTTGTACCCGACCCGACTCCAATCGAGCACGCGGCACATGTTGCCGCTCGGTCCACGGGACCCTCCGAGGAACACCTGGCACGCTCGCAGGTCGAGTCCTCGTGCAGCGCCACTGCAGCCCGCTCGCTTCTGTGAGCTCACCCAATGAGTCAGGATCCCTCGGGAGTCGCTTCCTGGGGGGAAGTCTTCGTCACCCGTTCGATGCTGGAGGAACCATGTCGAAAACAAGGACCAGAACGCTTTTCTCGCTGTTGCTCGTGATGTTGGCCACCTTGGCCCTCTTGTTCGCCGCCTGCGAAGCCAAGAAGGCTCCTGAGAAGGCCCCAGCAAAGGGCGAGAAGGCCGCGACTGCGGCGGAAGAAGTCGCTGCGACTCCTGATGTCGCCGCCGCGCCCGCAGAGGACGTCGCCGCTGCGCCCGCAGAGGACGTCGTCGCTGCGCCCGCAGAGGACGTCGCCGCCGCGCCCGCAGAGGACGTCGCCGCCGCGCCCGCAGAGGACGTCGCCGCTGCTCCGACTGAAGCCGACGCGGCCGCAGAGCCCATTGCAGCGGCTGACGTTGCCGGCGAACCCGTCGTCGACAAGCCCGTCGAGGACAAGCCTGTCGCTGACAAACCCGTCGAGGACAAGCCTGTCGCTGACAAACCCGTCGAGGACAAGCCTGTCGCTGACAAACCCGTCGAGGACAAACCCGCTGTCGACAAGCCCGCCGAAGCCGTGAAGATCGACAAGGGCAGCTCAATGATCACCCTCAAGAATGCCAAGGGCGACATCAAGTTCCCCCACCGCGACCATCAGGGCAACTACGCCTGCACGAAGTGCCACCACAAAGAAGCCCCCAAAACCCAGCCCCATGCCTGCAAAGAGTGCCATGGAAAGGCCGGAGCGCCTTCGATGAAGGACGCAGGACACGGGGCCTGCAAGGACTGTCACAAGAAAGAGGGAGCCCCCACTGGCTGTGGCGACTGCCACGGCAACTAGTTCGCTCTGAACGTCCATGAGGTGGGCTGGTGCGGGCAGAAAGCTGCCTGCACAAGCTCACTCCTGGTTTCGGCCCCTTTCGGCCCGGCCGAGCCACGCACGCTCCTCGGACGAATTGGTGTCATTCATGACGCCCAACCACTCATAGCAAAAAAACATGCAGCATACTCTAAGACAAAGACTGTCCCTGCTCACGCTCGCGCTCGTCCTCAGCCTGACCGCAGGCTGTTTCGGCAGCTTCGGCGCCACCTCGATGCTCTACCGTTGGAACAATGGGGTCTCCTCCAACAAGTTCGTCAAGACCCTCGTCCTCTGGGCAATGATCATCGTCCCAGTCTACGAGGTTCTCCTCGTCGGTGACTTCGTGGTCTTCAACACGATCGAGTTCTGGACCGGCAACCGGGTCTTCGCAGACGCCACCATCAAACAGCTCGAAGGTGGCAAGGTGCTCGTCGAGAATGGGCAAGACACCTACCTCATCGAACCGTTGGGCGAGCAGCGAGTGCGCATCGCCGTCAATGGTCTCGACCTAGGCATCGCCGCCGTAACCGAAGCCGGCGACCTCCTCTTCGTCAGCGCCGACGGCACGATGCAAGTGTTCACCCCCGAGTCCCTCGAGGCCATCAAGAGCAACGCGATGCTCGCCGCAACGCTGCCCACGATCTGAAACTCTTGGAGCTCGACAAGGCCTTTGCTACGGACCCCACACCCAACAGGTCACCGACAGCGCGAGCTCTAGGCTGAGCGCGCAGACGGTGGCTCGTGTGGGGGCATCCACGCTCAGGTGGCGGGCAATGACGCAGCTGACATCACAGCCACCGCTGCCCGGAGTGCACTCAGCCCCTGGAAACTGGGTCGTCAGCGTCGCTGCCCCATCCGCCGTCGTGCAGACGCTGAGCTCATCACAGTACGCGCCGACCACCGGAGGCCCGCCGATCCCGCCCCCAACCAACCGGCTCGTGTCGCAGACGCAGCTCGTGACACAGTCTGCCTCAGTGTCATAGAAAGAAGCGCAGTCCGCACCGCAGTCGCAGCCACTCACCATACGGCACTGTTGCCCATCCGGAGCCCAGCTCAACACGCCGCCACAGACTCCGTAGTCGGCGACGGCAGGGGCGCAGGACGGAGCGAGGGGATCGACCTCACCATCCACAGCGTCGAGCAGGTCGGTCACTTCGCTCTCGTCTGGCAAGTCGAGGCCATCGACCTGGTCGGCCATAGAGTCGCCCATCAGGTCCTCCGCAGCGTCCGAATGAACTGAGTCCTCAACGAGCTCTTGTGCAGTCGAGTCCTGGACGAGGTCTCGTGCGGTCGTGTCTTGCATGGCCGAGTCAGGTGCATCCGCCGAGCTGTCGGCGACTTGGTCGGCCTCGAGCGCTTGCCCTGAGCTCTGCTCATCGCAACTCGAGCCCAGAGCCACCAAAACGATCGCGAGATACGCAACACGGACGGTGTACTTCATTGCCGCCTCCTCTTGCGCACAGGGTAGCCGCGCTTCCTCGTCGGGTCCATTGGCGTTAGGGAGAGGCCTTCTTAGCAGTCAGCGCTTGTCCAAAACCTCTCGCACCACACGCAGCAAATCGAGGGCCTTGAAGGGCTTTCGCACGAATCGGTGCACCTCTTCGTCATGCTGCGAGAGCACGCGGTCCGAGTACCCAGAGATGAAGATGAGTGGGAGGTTCGGCCACCGTTGCTCAACGGCGTGAGCGAACTCCGCACCATTCATGACAGGCATCACGACGTCGGTGATGACCAGGTCGGGGCGCTGCTCCTCGATGGCGTTGAGGGCTTCGGCTCCCGACGCCGCCTCGCGAATCGTGTAGCCATAATGTCTGAACGACTTCGTGATGGCGTTGCGAACCATCTCCTCGTCGTCCACCAGGAGAATCGTCTCTCGACCAGCGAATGGGATGTGGGCCTCTTCCTCCACCCGGTCGTCGACGCCAACGTGGGTCCTTCTAAAATAGAGATCGAAGCGGGTTCCCCAATCGACTCGGGTGTCCACGTCAATGAAACCATGGTTCTGCTTGACCGCCCCAAACACGGTGGCCAGCCCAAGGCCCGTGCCCTTGCCTTTCTCCTTGGTGGTGAAGAACGGCTCGAAGATGCGCTCCACGACCTCCGGAGGCATGCCGCAGCCTTCGTCCGCGAAGCTCAAGACCACGAAGTCGCCGGGCTCTTGCTCAGGATGCCCAAACAGCGCTGCGACGTCGAGGGTCACGTTGCGGCAACGGATCGTAAAGACCCCCCCAGACGCCATCGCGTCTCTGGCGTTGGCCGCGAGGTTCATGATTACGGTTTCGAGCTGAGAGCGATCGACATAGATCGGCCACGCCTGCGGATCGATGTCGAAGTTGACCACGACCTCGGGACCGATGAGCCGTTGCAACATCGACGTCATCGACTCCAGCGCTTCGTACGGAAAGAGCGTCGTCGGCTGGGTCTGTTGGCGTCGGCTAAAGGTCAGGAGCTGCCGCGTGAGCGCCGCACCGCGCTCGGTCGTCGTCAAGATCTCGCAGATCTCTTCGTAATAGGGACTCGACGGCGTCATGTCGTAGAGCACCGATTCGGCGCTGGCGATGATGATCGTGAGGAGATTGTTGAAGTCGTGCGCCACGCTCCCAGAGAGCTCACCGATGGCTTCCATCTTCGAGGAGTGGTGACGGTGGTCTTGGAGACGCGCTTCTTGCTCGAGAGTCACCTCGAACCGCTTTTCGCTCACCTCGAGCGCGGCCTCGAGAGCCCTTGCACGGGCTCGCTCCTGCTCCAACGCGTCACGCAGTTCATCCACGGTCACTAGGTCTTTCAAGTCGACACCCTGCAGAGGGAAGGCGAGCCACGGCTACAACCACTTCGATGACCGAACTATTCGCCCACTCGCTCGCTCGAAGCGAGCTGGCGTGCGTGCGATCCAACCCGAGGTCCGAAGAGCGACTGCGTCAGTCCGCTGCGCGCTCAGTCGAGGGTAAGCACAACCGGCGCGTGGTCCGAGGGTTTGTGCTCCTCAGCGTTCTTTCTCCACTTGCGCTCGACCTCCACGCTCTTGGCGCGGGCAGCGAGCGTCGGGCTCGTCAAGAGCGCGTCGATGCGCAGCCCTCGCTTCTTGTGGAACGCGCCCCCGCGATAATCCCACCAGGTGAAGCAGACCCCGTCGGGCTCCAGCGCCCGGTAGGTGTCGACCAAGCCCCAATCGAGCAGCGCCGTGTAGCGCGCTCGCTCTTCGGGGGTATGGAAGATCGAGTCCGCGAACAGCACCTCGTTCCAGCTGTCGAGCGCGCCAGGAACGACGTTAAAGTCTCCGCAGACGACCAGATCCCCCGCGACGTCTTGGCGCTCGCGCAGCGTGCGCGCGAGGGCGTCGAACCAAGCCAGCTTCCGCTTGAAGTCCTCGTGCAGCAGGGTCTTGCCATTCGGACAGTAGATCGTCGTGAAGAGGAGCTTGTCGCTCTCGACCTCGAGATACCGGGCTCCAAGCTCCTCTTGACCGGGGAGCCCCGCTTGGCGCACCACGATGGGCGCCTTGGAGAGCACGGCGACCCCGTTCCAGCCTTTCTGCCCGTGGGTCGCGACGTAATATCCGAGCGCCTCGAGCTCCGCCCGGGGAAACTCCTCGTCGGTCGACTTGAGCTCCTGCAGACCCACGAGGTCCGGTTGCACTTCCGCGAGCCAGAGCAACAGATAGGGCAAGCGAGCCCGCACCCCGTTGATGTTCCAAGTCGCGATTGTCTTCATGGGGCCCCCATTGGATTCCATCGCCTCGCTCGCCCGCGACCGATTTTCGCGTCATTCCGACGACTGGCGGTGCGAAAATCGGTCGTCCGCTCGGCAATTCCGGTAACGAGAAACGTCCCTCGCCACCACGAATCATAGGCTCGCGGCGGCGAGGGACGTTAGCAAGTTTAAGTTTCGCAGGCCAGGTCATCTCCACCGCTAGTCGAGCGGCGCCGACGACTCGGGGAGCTGCCCAACGAGCGCCAACGCGCTCTTACGCGCAAAGTACTCGCTCGCCAGAATCCCGTACTGCAGCTCATCGTGCCACTCGCCTTCCTTGTAGATGGCCAGTCGCCGCCGGCCTTCCAGCACGTATCCATTGGCCTCCAAGTGACGTGCGCTGCGCAGGTTGTACCCGACCACTCGCGAGTCGATCCGGTGCAACCCCAGCTCCTCGAACGCATACCGAAGCAACAGGGCTTTGGCCTCCTTGCCATAGCCCCGGTTCCACAGCTCCTTCTCGCCAATCAACGCTCCCGACTCGGCGCGTCGATGGAACCAGTCGATGGCGTGCAACCCCGTGGTCCCGATGTGCCGCTCCCCGTCAATCAAGACGATGGAGAAGGTCACGCTCTTGTCGCCCGAGTCCGCTGTGCTCCGTTCGAACCAAGCCGCTTCGCTGGCAGCGTTCACAGGGAACGCCCGCAAGATGTAGCGTCGGATGTCCGGGTCGTTGACCCAGCGCTGGCAGGCTCCCAAGTCGGAGGCCTCCACTGGTCTCAGATACAGCCGTGGACCTGTCAAGAATCGTATCGGGGGGATGTCCATCGCCAATCTCCTTCTATGCAGAGGACCTCAAGGCAACGGCCGACGCCGAGCTGTGTCACATCGCTTCAACACTTTGTCCAAAGCGCAGGGGTCTACATCTGGACTGGATTCGTGTAGAACAGGCTGTCAGCCTGCTCTTCGAACACGAGGTTCGTTTGGGCTGACGCTCCAACAGGCACGGAGACGCGACGATGTTGGAAAGTAGGCTCGAATTCGACCAGCAAGACCCAGGGGCCGCAGAGAACGTCCTCCGCTCCGCGATTGAGGCGGGTGGAAAGCTGCGCGACCGGGGCCTGGCCGACACCTTCTACCGTCGCGGGCGGGTGCGCCGAGTGCTCAAGAAGTTCGGCCCCGCGCTCGTCGACTTCCGCACCGCGCTCGAGGGCCTCAACCTCTTTGGGGACGGCGACTACGAGCCGCCCCCCTACCTCAACGCCGCCAACATCTACCTCGAGACCGCTCGCGTGCACGTCCAGAAGGGCGACATCGACACCGGCTTGGCCACCCTGCGCATGGCCGAGGACATGGCCCGCGCCACCCCCAACTACGAGAACTGGGCGGACATCCACCTCGAGCTGGCGCGCATCTACCTCTCTCACCACGACACCGAGCAAGCCAACACCCACCTCAACGAGGCGCTGCGCGCCGTCGGCACCTCCATCCTCGACGCCGATTTGCCCTCCATTTACGTCGAGTTTGCCAAGATCGCGGTGTACCAAAGGGACTTCAGCCGCGCCGACCAGCAACTCCAAAAAGCCTACGACGCCACTCACCCCACCGACCTCATGCGCGCCCGCGTCCTGCTGGTCTGGGGCGACCTGGTTCGCATGCAGAAGAACGCCGTCGGCGCCCTCTGGCACTATTACCGCGCCAAGGTCGTCTTCCTCGCCTCCTCGGTCGACCCCTCGAACACCGTCGTCTCCAACGCCCTCGAGGTCATCGAGCGCCGAGTCAGCACTGGGCGCGCCGAAAAGGACAGCCTCTACAACCGCCTGCAGGAGGCGCTCGGCGACCAGATCCTGGCCCGCAACACCCAAGGCATCATCGATCTCGTCATCGAGCTGGCGCGCCTGAGCATGGTCTTTGACCTCTACGGCGAGACCTTGGACTTGGTCCAGTCGACGCGAAATCGCCTAGCTCCGGCGGCGTTCTGTTATGCGCTCGTCAAGCTGGCGGAGCAGCTCGACGCCGACCCGACGGAATACGAACTCGACTACGATTCCTTCGTCGAGCACGCCCCGAGCTTCGACCCGACCATGGTCGACTCGAAGCTCTGAGCCGACGTCTCTACTTGGCGGCTTTCTGGTAGGTCCCCACCAGCTCTCCAGTGGCCAGGATGTGTCCTGCCATGGCCGCTTCGACGGTTGGCTTGTCGGCCACCGGCAGCTCGCCCAGCTCCACGTCCAGCGCGTAGAGCTTGTGAAAATAACGATGCCGACCGATGGGCGGACACGGACCGCCGTAGCCCGTCCGCTTCCAGTCGTTGAGCCCTTCGCGAATCGCCGCGGGCAGCGCGGTGGAGCCGCCTTCGGGCAGCGCGGTGACGCTCGTCGGGATGTCGTAGAGCACCCAGTGCACCCAAGTCATCTTCGGAGCCGCAGGATCGGGCGCGTCGGGGTCGTCGACGATCAACACCAGCGACTTCGCGCCCTTGGGGACGCCGGACCACGAGAGCTGCGGCGAGAGGTCCTCGCCCTCACAAGTGTGGTTCATGGGGATTGGGCCGTCGGCGGCGAAGCTCGTCGAGCTCAAGACCAGGGTGGACAGCGCCGGGTCTACTGCCAGCGCGGTCTTCGCAGCGGCGTCGCCGCCAGGTTTTACAGGGCTCACAGTCTCCTCCTTTGGGGGGCTCTTCTCCGTTTCGGGGGTCTTGGTGCTGCAGCTCGGCGCGCTCACGATGAGCAGAACCAGCAGCAACCAGGCTATGCGTGGGCTTAACATCGAATCTCCTTATGGATTGGGTCGCCGAGGCGGAGCGAGCCCCGAACTCGCAGCCAGGGATGTCGGAGAGTCGTGCAACCCCGCATAGAACGTCCGGCTCGCGGCCGCCAGCACTCTGCGAGCTTGGAGGCTTCCCGAAGTTGTGAGTATAACGCAGCGCACGCGTCACGTCTGCCGCATCGCGCACTGGGTCCTGACTGGAGGAATCTTGAGCACCATCGAAGTCACCACGCAGTGGGCGGACGGACACGTCGTCGTCGTCAACAAGCCGGCCGGCGTCCCGACCCACCGCCCCGACCCCGCCATCGTCGGCGTCGTGGAACGCCTCGAGGCCGAGCTGGGCGAGAAGCTCGGCGTGCACCACCGACTCGACGCCGCCACCAGCGGCGTTTTGGTCTTCTCCCGCAGCAAAGACGCCGCCAAAAGCCTCGCCCGGACCTTCGAGAGCCACAGCGGCGGCAAGCACTATCTGGCCGTGGTCATCGGCCGGCCCCCCCTCGGCTCCGGTCTTCTCGAGCACCAGCTCAGCAAGACCCCTCGCGACGGTCGGATCTTGGTCCAAGAGAGCGAAGGAGCCGAAGCCCTCAGTCGCTACAAGGTCCTCGCCTTCGCCGGCCCCTACACCCTCTGCGAGCTCGAGCCCATCACTGGCCGTACCCACCAGCTGCGCGTGCAGATGGCCGCCATCGGCTGCCCCATCCTCGGCGACACCCTCTACGGCGGCGGGGTCGGGCCCGGACGGATGCTGTTGCACGCTTGGACTTTACGCATCCAACACCCGGTCGACGGCGCCGTGACCTTCAAGGCCGCACCGCCGGACCTCATGGACCCGGCGTCCTTCTCGCTGGTTAAGCTCCTCGGCGCGCTGCTCGAGCACAATGTCGCGTCCGAGCCGGACAAGAACAAAGACGACGCCTACTCGCTCGCCACGCCTGACCGCTCGGGGCTCGCCGACGTCAAGCTCGAGCGCTACGGGTCTGTGGCGGCGATTCGCGTGTACGAGCGCGACCTGCCCTACGCGCGAATCCGATGGAGCGACCTGGACCTGGCGACCCTCGGAGAGGCGCTGCTGGAGCGGACTTGGTGCGAGGGGGCGTGGGTCATTCGCCACCCCTTGCACTCGGCCGAGAGCGCGCCGGAGCCGGCGCCGCTCGCCTTCGGGGTGGTTCCGGCGGCGCCTTACTGCGTCGGGGAGGAGGGCGTTCGCTACGAGATTTCGTTGCAGGCCGGCTTGGGCTGTGGGCTCTACCTGGACCAGGGCGAGAATCGGCGCCGCGTGCAGGCGCTGGCCTCACAGCGCAACGTCCTCAACCTCTTTTCCTACACTTGCGCGTTCTCTGTCGCCGCTGCGGTGGGCGGAGCCTCAGGCACGACCTCGGTGGATTCGTCGAAAGCCGCCCTCGATTGGGGCCGGCGCAACTTCGAGGCGAACGGCCTCGAGCTCGGCCCGCACCGCTTCTATAAAGACGACGTCATGGCCGTGCTCGAGCGCCTGAAGCGCCGCGGCGAGCGCTTCGGTCTGGTCATCTGCGACCCGCCGAGCTTTGGCCGCGCCGGAAAGCGGACTTTTTCCCTCAAGAAAGACCTCGGCGACCTGATGCAAGCCTGCCTCGCGGTGGTCGAGCCGGGCGGCGCGCTGCTTTTCTGTGTGAACCACAGCGAGCTCAGCGGCGACCTGCTCCGCCGCGTCTTTCAGGCGTGCAGCCACGAGGCCGGGGTGGACATTGTCTCGCACAGCTTGACGGTGGGGGAGGGCGGTCCGCTGGCCGTTGGAACCGAGCTCAAGAGCCTGTGGGCCGAAGTGGGATGAGCGACGTCGTCCAGCTGCCAGGCGAGTTTGCGACGTTCGCGAACGCAAGCGTGCTGTGGCTGCAGGAGGGCGCGCTGCTGCGGCGGCTCGAGCTGGAGTCGGGCGAGGTGTCGGGGTGGTTGCTGCCCGAGGGCTTGAAGCTGCGTGGCGCCACACCGTGCGGAGTTCGCGTGCTTCTAGAGCGAACGGGCGCTTGGCACCTGGCCTGGCCGCCCTTCACCGAGTCCGAGGCGACGGTTCTCGACTTCGAGGGGGCGGCGTCCGCGTGCCCCTTGGCCGACGGCGGGCTGGTGCTCGCGTCCAGGCTGCGGGCCGAGCTGCGGGCCTTCGACGAGGTCGGAGTCGAGCGCTGGCGCGCGCAGCCGACCGGTGTGCCAGGCGAGCTGCTCGCCTCGCGAGACGGGCGCTGGGTGGCGCTGCCGAGTCCAGAGGCCGTCTCGCTCGTGGACGCTTCGAGCGGCGAGGAGGTCGACCGAGTTGCCGCTCCCGGCGCGCCTATTTGGGCGGCCGCGGTCGACTTCTCTTGGACGGCCTGGTTGCTGGGAGTGCACGGCGGCCACGACGTTTTTTGGGCGGGCCGAACCCAGGGCGCGTTCGTCTATCGCAGAGTCCTTGTGCCCGGCGGTCTGGCGACGGCGCTGAGCGTCGACTGCCACGGTCGCGCGCTGGTCGCGACCGTGTCGGGCGAGCTCTGGCGGCTTGGCGATCATCGAGGCCGAGGCGAGGCTGTGCGGCTCGATGAGCGTGGGTCTGGGGCGCGGGTGACCCGCATCGAGAGCGCGGGCGACTCGGTGGTGGCGCAGTGGTCGGATGGCAGCGTGTGGCTGGTCTCGCTGTAGCGCGGGGGTTGGCTCTTGGGGTTGCGGTGTGTCTTGGGCTCGATCTTTAACGCTGAGCCGCAGAGCCGCAGAGCCGCAGAGGGTTTTCTTGGAGGGACTTCGTCGTTGGCTCTTGGGGGCTGTGGTTGCGTTGGGTTCGAGCTTCTCGCAGTTGCGTTGCATCGAGAACTCGTAGCCTGGGATGGCGAAGAGTCGTGTAAACCCGAAGGGTTGCGCGCAGGAGCGCGCAACAAGTGAGAAAAGCTTTGAGCCATGCCCAGGACATGGCCCTGGCGCCCAGGGCATGGCCCTGGGCGTCGGCCCCTCGGGGGCCGAACAACGCCCAGCCCAAGGTGCAAGCTTGGGCAAACCGAAGTCGGCTCGCCCGATCCCGGCGATATT
>Ga0210044_10003644_pt1 | contig 21879 bp, 22 predicted proteins | sample CryGey13umfilter_2_FD_183959 | JGI IMG/M metagenome (GOLD analysis project Ga0210044, IMG submission 183959) | Groundwater microbial communities from aquifer in Utah, USA - Crystal Geyser 4/9/14 3 um filter (SPAdes) (version 2) | ecosystem: Environmental > Aquatic > Deep subsurface >... | reverse complement strand
GCGGCAATTTCTGCCTTGGTTGGAAATTTTTTGTTAACAATTTTGGGCTACGCAGTTGTGCCACAAATTATAAAATTAAAACACTCAAAAGTTTTGCAAATGTTTGGGAAATCCGTTCTTTCCGCTGGAGTTATGGGAGTTTGTGTTTGGTGGACAAATTTGTATGTAAACTTTTTTGTATCAATTGCGGTTGGCATGGTGGTTTATTTTATTTTTGTATTAGCTACAAGAATTTTGACACTCGGCCAATTTTACGAAGCTTACCTTCTCTTTAGAAAAAAGTAGTATGGTTAAAAATGTTCCAATTGTTCTATCGCTTCTCTTGTTCTAAATGTTTTTTTAATTATTCCGAATATTTGAAATTTCCGGACTAATTTATTTTTTAAACTTATGGTTTTCTAAGAATACAGAAAATAATTAATTTAGCGAATTGCGGTTAATTAAATAAGTTTAAAAAAGAAATTAAGCCTAAAATTGTCAACGTTCGGCACTTTTGGTTACCTTTTGGTGGCAAAAGGTAAGGTGAGAAGGATTGGGTTTTGAATTAAAATGTTTTATGAATCAAAGTGGGGGATCCCTCTCTTCGCTCGGGATGACATGAAAAAGTTAAATAAATTATGAAAAGAACTTTAATTATTACACTAGAATATCCACCGCAAATTGGTGGAATTGCTACTTATATTTCTGGTTATTCCAAACATTTGGGAGAAAATGTTTTTGTTTGGGCACCAAAAAATAAAGAGGCAAAAGAAGAACAAAATGTGTTTAGAGGCGAGCCATACTTTTTACTTTTTTGGCCAAAATGGTTTAAGTTATTTTTTCAGATTAGAAAAATTGTAAAGCGAGAAAAAATAGAAATTATTCATGTTCATCACGTTCTTCCTGTTGGTCATATAGCACAGCTTATTAAAAAGTTGTTCAAGATTCCATATTTGGTTTTTCTTCACGGCACAGATGTGCAGGTGGCGGTTAGGACAAAAAGAAAAAAGAAGTTATATTTAAAAATTTTGAAAAAGGCGGAAAAGGTTATTGTAAATAGTGAATATCTTAAATCTCAAGTTATAAAAGACGCACAAAATTTGGAAAATAAAATTGTAATTGTAAATCCTTGTCCAAGTGATAAATTTTTGCAAATGCCAAATGCTGATTTGGAAAAACTTAGGACAGAGTTGGCTTTAGATGGCAAAAAAGTTGTTTTGACTGTAAGCAGAATTGCAGAAGGAAAAGGACATTCACTTTTTTTACAGGGCTTACCGGAAATTATTAAAGAAGTTCCAAATGTGATTTGGCTGGTTGCCGGAAGTGGAGAAAAAAGCGAAGTTTTTTGGCAAATTGTGCGTGAAAAGAACTTACAAAATTTTGTAAGATTTTTGGGAAATGTTCCAAATGGAGAATTGCAAAAATATTATAATTTGGCAGATATTTTTTTGCTTTTGACTCACAAAGATAAGGAAAGAGATTTGCAAGAAGGGTTTGGTTTGGTTTTTCTAGAAGCTGGCGCAACTGGTTTGCCATCTATAGCTGGAATTAGTGGTGGGGTAGAAGAAGCTGTAATAAACAATCAAACCGGTTTTGTTGTAGATGCTTACGATGATATTTCTGTAAAAAGTGCTGTTGTGAAATTGTTGCAAGACGAAACATTGGCAAAAACTTTTGGTGAAAATGCCAAAAATAGGGTAGAACAAGAATTTACTTGGGAAAAACAATTGAAAAAAATATTATAAAATATTTTTTTCTTGTCATCTCAAAAATCAGAAAAAGACGTTTATTTTGTCTTATGTGTTTTGTGAATTAAAGACGTGATATTTCGACTCCACGAGGTGAAGCTCAATATGACGTGGTGAGAAAACGTCATCCTGAGCGAAGCCGAAGAATCCCATCTCTAATTCACAAAATATAGATAACTATATTCTTTTCTGTCATCCCCAACTTGATTGGGGATCCAGTTTGAATCAACGTTTCTGGATTTTTAAGTCAAGCCGAGAATGACAATTGTATATTTGTTTTGGTGAAATAAAGAAGGGGATATTTCGACTCCACTTCGTTCCGCTCAATATGACGTAGTGAGAAAACGTCATCCCGAGCGGAGAGAGGGATCCCAGACTTTAATTCACCAAAACAATCACAAACGAAACAATGTTTATTTTTCTTCTATTCCTCAAACTTATTGACTTTATAGACTTTCTAACTTTCTATTCAACCCTTATTTCTCAAATTGTCATTCCCAACTTGATTGGGGATCCAGTTTGAATCAACGTTTCTGGATTCTTAAATCAAGCTGGAAATGACATTAAAAAAATAGTCCAAAAATTTTAAGTGTTCGGAATTTGGAATTAGAAAAGAACATTTCGAACAAACAAAAAGGTTTTAAAAATAAGTTTTACATAATATGAATGATTTAATAAGCGTAATAATACCAACCTATAATCCAGAGAAACATCTGTTGGGAGCTTTGCAGAGCATAATGGCGCAAACTTACAAAAATATAGAAGTAATTGTGGTGGATGATGGAAGTAAAAAACCAGTAGAAGATATGCTAAAAGATATGTTGTTTTTTGAAAAGATTACCTTGATAAGACAAGAAAATCAAGGTGCTCCAGTTGCTAGGAACAAGGGTTTTAGTAAATCTACTGGAAAATTTGTGATTTTTTGGGACGACGATATTGTTGGAGAATTAGATATGTTAGAAAAAATGCACAATGCTTTGGTAGAAAATGAATCTGCAAGTTTTGCTTATTCTAATTTTTATTTTGGTTTTAAAAAAATGCCAGCGCAAGAGTTTAATGTGGAAGAGTTAAAAAAGAATAATTATATAATTACAACCTCACTTATCCGCAGAGAAGATTTTCCTGGGTTTGATGAATTTTTAAAAAGGTTTCAGGACTGGGATTTGTGGTTAAATATGGCAGAGCAGGGTAAAAAAGGAGTTTGGATAGACGAATATTTATTTAAAGCTACGCCAAAAAAAGCAGGAATTAGTTCTTGGCTTCCAAGTTTTGCTTACAAAAAACCATGGAAATTTCTACCATTCCTTAGAAAAAGAGTAAAAAAATATGAAAAAGCTAGAAAAGTGATTGAGGAAAAATATAATTTAAAATAAAAAAGCGGCACTACTCGCGAATGAGCTGTGCCACTTTTGTGGTGGTATTATTTTATGTTAGAAACACAGCTGCAAAGCCAGCTCCTAACACTAAAAAAAGAAAGAAAAACCTCTTGGTATTGCGAACATTAGTTTAATTTTATTTTTTCTTAATGCTTTAAAGAAGACAATGGAAGCGACGAAGGTGGTAATTAACATTATGGCAAAAAACCACTTTTAGCCAAATTAGATTTTTGTAAAACGGGTAAAAAAGTCCGAAAGTTTCTCCCAAATGGTGACAGAGCGAGAAGAGATGGCTAGAATGATTACAATAAAGAAAAGCCCTAGCGTGTGGAATAATGCTGGTGTTGTGATGTTTATAACAAGTAATGCAATAAGCCCAGAAAATAGACCAATATAAAGGTTTTTGTAATCACTTTGGACAATGTTTATTTTTGTAATTAATGTTTGTTTTATATATAAAATAAGAGCTAAAAAAATTGCCAGCCCCATAATTCCAAGTTCTGCAAGCATTTCAAAATAACCCCAGTCAAATTGTCTTGTGGTTATTTGTTCATAACTTGTTAAACTTGTATAAGTGATAGAAGCGCCAAGTCCAGTTCCCAAAATTGGACTAGTTTTAATTTTTGCCAAAATTGGTTTAATAAGTGTCATTCTGGTTGCTGTGCTTTTTTCTATTTGTGGTTGTACAAAACTAGCTGTACGAACACCAAGTAAAGGTAGTCCAAACGAACTTGCACCACTAGCTATAAAAGATGTACTAAAAAATATTAAAATTATAGAGATAACACTAAAAGCAGAAATAATAAACCATTTTTTCCAATTGTGTTTGTATTTTAAAACCAAAAGTCCAGCTCCAAAACCTAAGAAATAGGCACGAGAAAAGTTAAGAACCAAGACAAAAAAGCTGAGAAGTAAAATTATAGTTAAGAATTTTTTGTAATCTTTTTGTTTTTTTATTAAAAGTCCTACTAAAATTAAGCTTAAAACTACTAATAATAAATGTTCTGGAGTGACAATGCGGAAAAATCCATTTCCCATTTCTGTAATTTTTCCCATTGCCACATCGCGAAACCATTTGTAATAAATTCCGTGAATTTTGGTAAATCCTGTGGAAAAAGTAATGAAATTAAATAAAGAAAATAAAAATGAACCAATTATAAATGACACGCTAAGTTGCAAAAGTTTAATTTGTGTTTTATGTTCTTTAAGGAAAAAATAGCAAGCTGGAGTAAGAAGTAAGATTGAAAACGGAAGAAAGTCTTGAACGATTGCTTTAAATTCGTGGCCGTTTAGAAGTGCCATTACAGAAGTTAAGGCTAAATAAATTAGCAAAAGTAAAATTAAAAATGAAGGTGTTGCAGGTAGAGAAATTTCGTTTTTATATTTTTTGCTTAAAAGTGGGGTTATAAACCAAAGCACAATAAAAATAAGTACAAGTAAAGTGCGAATAGAAAGACCGGCAAACTCAAAGAAATGCCCAGCTCCTCCTAAAAATAATTCACCGATTAAAATTATCCAAGCCCATTCGGGTTTGTAGAAATATAGAATTCCAAATAAAAAAATAAAAGACAATACAAAGATTGCCTGAAAAAATAAATGAGGAGCGAGTAAAAAAGAGAGAACACGAATGCCAATGAATAATGAAACAAAAAAAACTACAGTTTCATTGAAGATCTTTTTTGGGTCTGCGAGAAATTTTAGCATACTTTTTACAAAAGTTGTGTGCCATCTATTTTAAATCCGTTAGAAAATGTTGAAGCGTCCATTATATTTTTTCCTTCCAATTGAAGTTCCAAAATTTCAATAGATTTGTCGCCAGTTCCTATAAAGATTTGCTTTCCTTCTGCCAATACTTTTCCTATTGGTATTTCCTTTTTTGAAGGTTTGATTTTTAAAAGCTTTAGATTTTTTCCTTCCCAAGAAGTAGAGATTCCTGGCCAAGGAGTTAGCCCACGGTATAAATTATAAATTTGAGCGTTGTTTTGGCTCCAATCTATTTTACCATTTTTTCGCTCTAGTTGTCTGCAAAAAGTTGCTTTTGAACTATCTTGCTCTTGGGGAACGATGTTTCCATCTATAAAATCTTTGGCAGTTTGTGCAATAATTTTTGCACCAATTTGCGCAAGTTTTTTATCTAAATCTAAATAAGTATCATCTGTTTCAATTTCTAATTTTTCTTGTTTTAAAATTGCTCCCTCGTCTAAACCTTCGGACATTTGCATAATTGTAATTCCTGTTTCATTGTCGCCATTTATAAGAGCAGTTTGAATTGGTGAAGCGCCACGATATTTTGGAAGTAGGGAGGTGTGAACGTTTAAAATTCCGTGTGTTGGAGCTTCTAAAATGTGATTTGGGATGATTAAACCGTATTGTGCAGTAATTCCTATGTCCGCCTTAAAATCTTCTGTATCAGCTGTTTTTAAGCTTTCAGGTTGAATAATTTCTAAACCATTTTCAAGCGCAAAAACTTTTACTGGCGGAGGAGTCATTACTTTTTTTCTGCCAGCTGGTCTATCTGGTTGAGTGACAACTTTTACAACAGAAATAAAAGGCGCCTCCAAAAGCCCTTTCAAAATTTTTACCGCAAAGTTATGTGTTCCAAAAAAGATTATTTTTATTTTAGATTCTTTCATCTGTTTCTTCTTCGTATTCTTCTTGAATATTTTTTGCTTTGAATATAAAAAGTTCTCCGTTTAAATGGTCTACTTCGTGTTGGACTATACGAGCAAAAAAATCGCTAGCTTCAAAAGAAATTTTCTTGCCACTTTCATTTATTGCGTTTACTTTTATGTTTTTTAATCTTTTAACCCTTCCAAAAGTATATGGAACCGATAAACAACCTTCGTTGTCCGCAACTTTTTTTCTACTAGTTTTTTCCCAAGTTGGGTTAAATAATACCAAATCTTTTTGGTCTGGAGTGTATTGTTTTGTAATTACACAAAGTCTAATTCCAAGTCCAATTTGTGGCGCAGCCAAGCCAACCCCTTTTGCGTGGTACATAGTTTCTATCATGTCCTGCACCAACTTTTTTGTGTCTTTGGACATCACAAAATCAAGATTAACTTCTTTAGATCTTGTAGTTAGAATTTCGTTTGGGTGTTGTATTATTGGTAAAATCATACAGATAAAAGTGAAAGAGGGTTTGGGTCAATTCGCCAATCACTTGGGATTTCTTTATTTATTTCTGCTATCTCTTTATATATAGTATAGCGGTTTTCTTCTGTTTCGTTAAGTTTTTTCTTTAACAAAACTACAAACCAATATTTTCTTCTATAAAACATTGGCGTACTTTGTAATGGGCCTAGTATTTTACAAGTTTTTGCCTTATTTGTCAAGGTATTATAAAGTTTTTCTGCTTCTTTGTGAGCTGTAAATTCATTTTCGTGTCCATAAATATATTTTACAATAAAATTGTATGGTGGATATGATAACGCTTTTCTTCCATTTAAATCCATTCGGTAAAATCTATCCGGTTCAAACAAAGATTTAAATAAAAAATAATCAGGCGATAGGGTTTGAATAAAAAATAAACAGTTTTTTTCTTTGATAAACTGAACTTTTTGAATTAAGTGCCAAATTTTTTCCTGTGCACCAAACTCCGGTAAGTTTAATTCTGTATCTATGTTTACAAAAATAATTAATTTTGTTTTTTCCCAACGAATATTTCTAAAAGCTTTGGCAGTTCCCACAATTATTCTTTGGTCTTCGTTTTTAAACTCAACATTTTCATCATCGCCATCAATTCTATAAATTTCTTTGTGTGGTAATATTTTTTTTAATTCTTTTTCAACTCCTTGTGTTCCAGTCCCAAAATTCTTTATATTTACACTTCTACATTTTAGGCATTGATTAAAATTATTTTTTTTTATTTTACAGTAATGACATTGTAAAGTTTTTGTATTTTCGTGGGTGACAAGAGGAAGATTGCATTTTTCACATCTTTCTATATGTCCACAATTATTGCAAATTAAACATCCTGCTAGTCCACGTCTGTTTATGTACAAAAATATATCACCAGTTTCTTCTTTCATTTTTTGTTCTACTTCCCAAGAAAAAGAGGAGTAGTTTTTGCCCTTTCTCTCATTTACCATATTGATAATTTTTGGCAATTCTTTTGGTGGGGAACTTATTTTTTGTTTTGTATTTTTTGGTACGTTATAAATTTCTTTGTAAATATAAAAATAAGATTCCGAACTTGGAGAGAAGTCCATTAAATTTGTTTGGATTCCAAAAATTTTAGCATAAAGATTTGCAATATCTTTGGTGTGGTATCGTGGGTTTTGGTCCCAATGCTTGTGTCCTTCATGATGTTCTTTATCTATGACAATATTTTTTAAATTTGGAATTGGCAGAAAAATAGCGCCACGTGTTCCGACTATTATCTTCTTTTCTCCGTTTCTTATTTTAAACCAAGTGTCAAACTGTTCTTTTTCAGTTAAACCACTATGCCAAGAAATTACACCTTCTTTTGGTAATAAATTCAAAATATTTTCTAGATCTTCTTTTTCTGGGACTAAAATTAAAGTTGGCTCGGATATAATTTTTGTTAAATATTTTTTTTGTTCTTCTAAATTTTTATAAATAAAAAATTTAGTTTTCTTTGGTTTTTTTACTACTTCTTTAATTTTATTTAGTTTTACTTTTTGCAATTTTCTGGCTTGGAGTGGGGGAAGCATCATTCTAAAAAAAATAGTGGGAGAAACGCCATAAAACTTTGCGCAAAGCATCCCAAATTTAATATATTTTGAAGTTAAAATGGGTGTTTCAAGAATAATCTTCTCAATTTCTTTTGCCCCTCCTTTTATTTCTGTTTCTGCTGTAATCTCAAAAACAATCCCGAACAAGCTGGATCGTCTAAAAGGTATCTTTACAAGTTGTCCTATTTGAATGCTTTTTTCTAGTTCGATAGGGATTTTGTAATCAAACCAACCAAGCCCAAAAGGCATTTTTCTTAGAGGTATTATTTTTGCAAACACATTTAAAAATCAAATTTTCCTACTAAATATCCTACTCCAAAGGGGTATTCATAAGAGAGATTTTTGAAATGAAAGTTTTGGTTTTTTAAAATTCCAAGAAGTATTAGAATAGAACGATAACCGCACTCCGAAGCTCCTTTTACCAATTCTTCGTCAAAGTTTGTGATACCTAACGTATTTCTGGTTTCCAAAAGTTCTATTATTTTTTCATCAAATTCTTTACCTTTTTCATTGAATTTTGATGGGGAGTCTTGTGTTAAAGAATGCGACAAATCGCCAGATGCTATTACGGCAATTCTTAGACTTTGGTGCGCAATAATTTCTTTTAGTGAATATCCAAAATCAACATGGTCTTTGGCAGAAAATTCGCTATAACCAATTGGTAAAATTTTTACACTTGGTAAATGCTCTGTTAAATAGTGAAGCGGTATAGTTGCGCCATGGTCTAGTTTTTCTTGGCTTATAAGTCTTACAGGAGTTTTAGAATGCATGTTTGCTCGTGAAATTAAAGCCGCTAATTCCGGTATTCCTTGCCATTCTTTTTTTGTGGTGACATCCCCAAATTCTTCAAAAGAGGATTCAAAATGTGTATGAGCATTTACTGTAAAAGCATCCTTAAAAAAAGATCCGTGTGGAGAGATAATTATAATTACATTTGGTTTGGCAATATAAAGTTCATTTTCCAGTTCTTCTATTGCCTCTTTTGTTTTTTTGATTTCTTCTAATTTATCTTTTCCTATATTAGGAATTAAGGCGGGTGAATGTGGTGTAACTGCTGCAAATACTAAAGACATATTAAAAATTACTTATGACCCATTTGCTTAATGCATCTGGTTCTACAAATCTATTTTGATAATCTGGATTTCCCATTGTTATAATAACAAACTTTTTACCGTCTGACTTTCTTTCTATTAACATTGCTAAGTTAGCGCCAGACTCATAAAGAAATCCTGTTTTACTGGAAATAATTTTATAAGGAAGATCATTTTCTAACAAAAGTTCGTTAGTATTATAATCATAATGATGTGGTTTACCGTCTTTGTCAATAAGTTCATCGTACTCATAACTTGATAATCCCATTATTTCTTGTAAAGATGAGTTTGCCACGACCTTTTTAAAAATCTTAGTATATTCTAAAGCTGTAGATCTGTTTCCCAAATCATAGCCATAAGTGTCTGTAAATTTTGTGTTTGGTAATTCCCATTCTGTGGCTTGTTGATTCATTCTAGCGATGAAAGCTGGTTCATATATCTCAACCTTATCAACTAACATCCTAGACGGAGTATTTAAAGATGAAACAAGCATTGTTTTCATAATATCATTTGTTCTAAACTTTTCTCCTTCTGCTACACGAAAGTAGTGTGCCACAGACTTGTGTTTACCGGCATTGTAAGTAACAGTACCTATACTTGAAAGTGGAAGACCTTCTTGTAAAAGTCTATAAGCCGTCATAACTTTTGTAAATGAGGCTAGTGGTCTAACCACGTTTATATTTTTTCCGGCTAGAATTTTTTCTGAATCGTATTCTTCTACAACATAAGCTTCGATTGGAGTTTCAAAAGTTTCACCAATAAAAGTTGTTTCGGAAATTGGAGTTTTCTCCATTAAGTCCTCTATATTTGTTGGGGGAGGCGTTGCTTTAGTAATAGGTTCTTGTGCAACAACTTGTGTGGTTGGGACTGTTTTTTCAACTTCACCACGAAGATAAATTGCTTCTCCTGTTTTGTGGGCCATTCCGGTAAATTCGTCTGTCCAAATTATATTTTTCCAGTTAAATCCTAAGCCATTAAAAACATCTTCATCTACAATATGTCTTTTTTGACCTTTTTCAACTACAAAAATTTTATTTGATCCGATAATTCCAAAAAGTGTTCCATCTTTAAATAAAATTGCATCTCCCAAAACCAATTCTCCCAAGTCAGCCAAGTTTACTATTTCCGGGGAAAATTCAGAAAAGTTTGTTTTAACCATTTGTGGATCTGTCAAGGGTTTGTAAACCCCATTTTTATAAAAATAGTATTTATCTATTTCTTTTATTTTTATTAACCGACCAAGAGGATTTTCTTGGCTACTTGTGATTGTTTCTCCGATTTTATAACCTTCTAAATCTATTTCAGTTACGTTTATAATTTCATCTGGATGGTAACCAAGTTGTTTTACAGTTTCATAATTTGCAAATGGTCTTTTATAGTCATAATCTAATAAATAATAATTAATACCATTTTTTACAACAGAGTAGTTTGGAAGTGAAAGTGGTTGCCCGTCATTATAGCGTGATAGTTCTGTGGCTGGTGCTGTAATAATAAATTTAGGATCAAATCTAGAAATAAGAACAGTCATACTAGAAATAGATCTTTTTAAACCATTTTGAAGTAAATAAACTACATTGGTTTCTGCGTCTTGAAGCAGTGTTCCATCCGGATATCTTTGTTCAAACCATTTATTCCATAGAGTCCAAAAGTTTTGATTTCCTAAAATGTGAGGTGTATAAGTATACAAAAAAGCCGTTGCAGAACTAGCTGGGACTACGGTTTGTCCGTCTATATTGTAAGAAACAGAAGCCTGTTTTATCCACGATTGACTTCCTTGGTTGTCGTAATACCAACGCATAATTCCGGCGGCACTATCTACTTGTGTACCAAATCCTTTGTATTTTTGTAGTGCTGGATCGTTCATACTGCAATTATCACAAATTCCATATCCCGTAGCCCAGTCAAGTTGTTTTTGTGTTGGGTTTGTGGTTGTAATCAAGCTTTGTTCTTTTTGAAGTTTTATGAGTAAGTATTTTGGATTTATTTCATTATCTTGGGCAGAACGATAGATAATGTCTGAAGCAGTTCTTACAACTCCATCTTTGTCTGGGCTTTTATAAGTAGATAAAAACTGACCGTTTACACTTAAAAAGGCTTGAATATCAGCACGATTCATACTGGAATAATTCTGCAGTTCAGAATCGCTAATTATAAAGTTTGGGTTGAATTCTTCTATGGCAAGTACAAATGAACTCGGGATAAATAAACTTAAAAATGCCAAAAAGAATAGAGTTTTTGTTGATTTCATAAAAATTTGTTGTGAATTTTATACCGATTTTTTATATCAAGGAAAATTTATTAAATACACCTCTATTATAACAGTAGTAATTTTAACTAACAAGGGAATCTAGGAATACTTGATTTTTTACAGTAAATTTGTTATTTTAATCATAGTGTTCTTTAACAACAGGAGAGAGTAATCATGAAATACCCACAAGCAGATTTGAGTAAACTTCCAGAAGATACTAGATTCCCATTATTATGCATTGTTATTACGCCTGATGTACTTTTTGGTAAAGATGGTATACCACTAAACGGAATTACTTTTTTGAAAAAGTTTATGAATCTTCATCAATATGGTCCAAAAGGAGAACTTGGTTTTTCTGACACAAAAAGATTGTTGGTAAAAGTAAGTGTTATAGCTTGCGAAAAGCCAGACAAAGTCATGGATTTTTTGGAGAGATTAGAAAAAAATGGTTTTGAAGAATATTTTGACCAAGCACTTTTTGAAGTTTGTTTCATCGGCGATGACGAATATGCAATAACACAAGAGCTTCCTTTTCAACTCGAAATGCTAAGAGCGGATCTGTTTTTATCTGCAGACGACGAGTTAGTACGAATTGTTTTGGCTGAAGGTTTTGCTGCTGCTACAACTTTTACAAAAAGACAGCAGATTTTTTCTTTAGAAGAAGAAACTATTTGTAATTTCACTTTTGATTTTGATGGTGTGGTTGGTGATGCGTTTTCCGATGAATTTTTTGAAGAACATGGTTTAACTGCTTATAACACAAATGAAAGTGATAAAAGAGATGAACCCTTAACAAATGGACCACTTGCAAATTTTGCAAAAAAGATAATGCTTCTTCGTTCACTTTTTCCAGAAGATGTAAGTTTGTCGCCAGTTATATTAGCTATAAACACTGTACGCGGTTCTGTTCGGCAGATGCGTGTGTTGAAGACTATGCAAGCAATGGGAATTTCTCCAGATAAATACTGTGGAACTTGTGGTGAAGCCAAAGGCCCAATTTTGCATGCTTCTGGCGCTGACATATTTTTTGATGACAGTATGAGAAATGTAACAAGCGCACTTAAATATGGGGTTTTTGCAGTTCATGTTCCATTTGGTGAAAAGAATAAGAAAAAATCTGAACCTGTTGAAGATACTCCGAAACCTTGTCAAAAGACGGTAAAGGCTATTCAAGAATTTTGTGAAGGTTGTGACGACGAAGAAGATGAAGAAAACACAACCCAAACTCGAAAATGTGAAAATTGTACAAGGTTTGGACTAAAAGATGGATTGGCTACTTGTGTTAAATGTGGTAAACCAAGTGAAAAATATAATAAAAAAACAGAAAGGAAAAAGTTTTTAGAACAAGTTAATTCGTCTAAAACACAAAAATCATGTGAAAATTGCTCATCATTCTTTACAGCAAGCGATCTGTCTCTTTACTGTATTTTTTGTGGTAAGACTGCTAATAAGACTCTTATAAACTTTAAATTTTATTGTCATGAGTGTAATACTTTTGTACCAAATTCTCCTAATGGAAAAATTATTTGTACAAATTGCAATATTGAATTTGTAGATTAACCCTAAAAAATAAGAGCGTTGTTTCAACGCTCTTTTATTTTTTGTATTCTAAAATTAGAAATTACAGAAGTCCGAAAGCTGAAGTCTCTTTAAAATAAACTCCAAATGAACTTCATAGTCAACTGTAGGATAAAGTTCAAAATAATCAATTTTATGCTTTTTTAAAAGTTTAGAAATTAAATTATCTATTTCATTTCTAAATTCATCGTTTACAGAACGAATTCCGTCTTTTTCTGCTTCTAAATTTAGTTTTTTTGTTTTAAATACAAAATCATAACTTGACATATGTTCTGCTGCTTTTTTTTCATAACTTCTTATGTCCAAACCTTTTGAAACTCTTTTCATATAGGCAAAATTATCCAAAGTCGCACGGTCACAAATCAAAAACCCATTTGTTGAATGCATCTCTTCCTCTAATCTAAACTGATTATCCAAAATCCATTTTTGAGCTTCAAAACTTGTAGCTTCGTTAATAGGAAAAGGACATTCACGAGCAAGTTCATTTAGATAATTTACTTCATACCCAAGCTCTTTTAATTTTTCTGCGAGCATTCTACCAAGTGTGGTTTTTCCAGTAGAATGAGTCCCAATTATTGCTATTTTCATTTTTTATTTTTAATATTTCTTCAAAAAGTATATCACATTTAAAGTTTGTACATAATTGTGATAGAGTTTATCTGGTAGTTCTTTTCACAAAAAGGAGGTGAAGATGAGTTTAAGGAAACTTCTCGTTTTGGTTGTTGTTATTCTTTTTTCAATTATCTCGGTCCTTGCAATAATGTATATATTTTCTGCTTGTGATGGCTACAAAAATACCAAAATAACCAAAGAATACGAACACATGATAGAGGTTGGGGATAATTTTTTGGTAAAAGAAAAGCAAATGTTATACCTTGATGATAACCCTATATTTCTGAAAGGTACCAAGCAAGAATTTAGAAATTTAAATAAGAATCATTCTTTGATTCTTGGGCCGAGCTGTTATTTAGTAGAAGGCGGTTATTTTAAAGTCACAGATTTAGACTGTGATGCAGATGGTCGTATAAAAGTTTCCTTTATCTATTATAATTCAAGTTTTTCTTATCCGGAAAATAATTTTTGTCCAAGTGGAATTAAGGGTTGGCTTTACATAAATGAATTTATTTTAAAAATAAAGAAATAAGAAAAGGTCGCAAATTTGCGACCTTTATTTTTTTCTAAGTACCTCTTCTTAGTGGAATTGGTTTAGAAACTTGCAAAACTATTGGGTTTGATTCTATATCCTCAAAAATTTTATCTGGATTTCCAAGAAAAATAATGCTCCCAGCAAGAATTCCATTGTTGTTTCTGTCAAATCTTAGTTCGGCAGAAATAACTTTTGATATCCCTAGAATTTCTTTAAAATAGTCATTAATTTGTGGACTTTGTTCACTGAAAAATGATTCAAAAGCCATATTGTGGGCTATAAGAATATTCTCAATTTTCCAAACCCAATCATTACACTCCAAACAAAAGAAAGTTCCTCCGGTATGGTAATCATTGGTGTAAATAAGTGCGCACTTGGTATCTTCTGCTTTGGTGCCACAAGTTTTGAAAGCAAAACCAAACTTTCCACCGGATCGTTCATATACGGTCTTCATCATCTCCTCCTATATTTGAAGGTTCTATTTTTAGTATCTAATTTATTACATAATCTGTCAATTTTTATTGACATTATAGCTTTTTTTGTGATAGTTTTACTTGCAAATCTAAAAATGGAGGATTTTTAAATGAAAAAGTTCGTTGAATTTATTGTGGAGTTTTTTATTTTTATTTTATATTCTTTTCTATTGTTATTTATTGCTATCGTACATTATTCCCACTGTGAAGTTGATAAAAAAGAAATCAGAAGAAGAAGAATTAGAAAAATGAGGTTATTTTGAAATGTTTTCACCAACAAAAGGAGGTTTTGAAGCCTCCTTTTTATTTTATGCTTGATTTTAGATAAAAATTGATATAATCTGTATATGTAAATAAAAATTATGAACAAAGGAAAATTATACATTGTGGCAACTCCAATTGGAAATTTGGGTGATATAAGTCAAAGAGCTTTAGATGTGTTGAATCAAGTTGAAGTAATTTATTGTGAAGATACCAGAGTAACCAGTAAACTTTTGAGTTATTTTAACATAGAAAAAACATTGCAATCTTATCATCAGCATAGTGAAGACAAAAAAGCTAACGAAATTTTAGAACAATTAAACTATGGAAAAGATTTGGCACTTGTGACAGATGCAGGAACTCCGGGGATTAGTGATCCGGGAGGGAAATTAGTTGAGTTTTTGTCTTATGAAAAAGTAGAAATGATTCCAATTCCGGGGGCTAGTGCAGTTGTTACGGCCTTGAGTGTTTGTGGTTTTCCAGCAGATAAATTTTTATTCTTGGGTTTTCCACCACACAAATCTAAACGCAAAAAGTTTTTTATAGAAGTTGCAGAAAATAAATACACAACAGTTTTTTACGAATCCCCACATAGAATTTCTAAAGCCTTGGAAAATCTAAAAGAAGTTCTAAGTGAAGAAAGAGAAATTTGTATTTGTCGCGAGCTTACAAAAAAGTTTGAAACAATATACCGTGGTACAATAGAAGAAATTATTGCACAAGATATTCCTGCAAAAGGGGAATTTGTTGTGGTTGTTAGAAAATAAAAAATATGAAAAAATTTTATATTAGTACATCTATTCCGTATGTAAATGGAGAACCACACATTGGTCATTCTTTGGAATTTATTCAGGCGGATGTGGTTGCGCGTTACAATCGTCTTTTGGGAAAAGATGTATTTTTTGTTTCTGGAACAGATGAAAATTCTTTAAAAAATGTGCAATCAGCCAACAAAGCGGGTCAAGAAGTAAAAGAATATATAGACGAATACGCCCAGAAATTTCAGGATTTAGTAAAAGATTTAGATATTTCACTGGATGACTTTATTCGCACTACAGAAGATAGACATTTTAAAGGCGCACAAAAACTTTGGAGTTTATTAGACAAAGATGATATTTATAAAAAGAAATACAAAGGTCTTTATTGTGTTGGTTGTGAGGTTTTTTATAATGAAGATGAATTAGAAGATGGTTGTTGTCCAGAGCATAAAAAAGAACCGGAAATAGTGGAAGAGGAGAATTATTTTTTTAAGCTTTCAAAATACGCAGATCAAATAAAAGAACTTTTAAATTCAAAAGAATTAAATATTATTCCAGAAAATAGAAAAAATGAAGCGTTGTCTTTTATAGAAAAAGGATTGGAAGATTTTAGTATTTCTAGATCTGTAGAGCGTGCGCACGGTTGGGGAGTTCCAGTTCCTGAAGATGAAAGTCAGATAATGTATGTTTGGGTAGATGCACTTTCAAACTACATAACAGCGCTTGATTTTGCCGAAGATTCTCAAAAATATCAAGATTATTGGGTTCAGGCTGGGCAGGAAAGGGAAGTGATTCATACTTTAGGAAAAGGAATTTCCAGATTTCACGTACTTTATTGGATTGGCCTACTTCTTTCTGCAAAAGTTCCTTTGCCAACGCAAGAATTTATACATGGTTATATTACAATAAATGGAGAGAAAATTAGTAAATCTTTTGGAAATGTAATTGCGCCATATGAATTGATAGAAAGATATGGAGTAGACGCGACTCGTTTTTATCTTTTGGGAGCTATATCTAGTTTTCAAGATGGAGATTTTTCTTTTGAAAAGTGTGATGAATATTATACAGCCAATCTTGTAAACGGAGTTGGTAATTTGACTTCTCGTATTTTGACAATGGCCGAAAAATATACCAAAAATTTAGTTCCTCCGGTAGAACACGATGTTTTTGGCACAGAAGATTTTTGGGTGGAGTATAAAAAAGATCTTGAGAGTTTTGATTTTCAAAGAGTTATAAAAAATATAAACAGTTTAGTGGCAAGAGTAGATGGGTTTATTTCCGAGCAAAAACCTTGGGAAAAAGCAAAAGCCGGCGAAGATGTTAATAAGGTAGTTTATCAACTTTTGGAAGTTTTACGTCATTTAACACTTGCTCTTCTTCCTATTATTCCTAGTACAGCCAATCAAATTTTGGTACAATTAAATATAGAAAAGAATACATTAAAATTAAACGAACTCACTTCTTGGGGACTTCTAAAATCTCATACCCAACTTAAAAAATCTAAAATTCTTTTTCCAAGACTCATATAAAAAACATTAAATAAAAAGTTTATGGAATTTCAATTGATTGATGTAATCTTTATTGTCATTATTTTTGGTTTTGCATTTTTTGGTTTGTGGTTTGGTTTGGTGCATACCTTAGGTTCACTTTTGGGAACTATTTTTGGAGCCTATTTTGCTAGTAGGTATTATGAAGTTTTTGCAAATTGGCTAATGAGCATTATGGCTTGGGATGATAATGCAACCAGAGTTTTGGCTTTTGTAATTTTATTTTTTACATTAAATAGACTTTTTGGATTGGTTTTTGCATTATTAGATAAATTTTTAGGAATAATTACAAAACTTCCTTTTATACATTCTTTCAATAAGTTTTTAGGTTTACTTTTTGGACTTTTAGAAGGATTACTTAGTATCGGTTTAGTAATTTACTTTATAGAACGTTTTCCGCTCGCAGACAAAATTATGGAAAAGTTAGCAGATTCTACTGTTGCGCCTTATGCTTCTAAAACAGCCTATGTCTTTTTACCACTTCTTCCTGATGCTTTAAAAATTCTTCAGTCCACAGTTGACTACGTAGCAAATATCTTCTTGAAATAAACTTAAAAATTAAAAAACCAGCTAATTGGAGCTGGTTTTAGTTTTTTTAGTTTATGTTATTCATTTACTGGGCTTATAATAATTGAATCTACAAAACTAAATTTGAAAGAGACATTAATATCATAAAGATAATATTGCTCTGGTGGAAAATAAAAACAAACTCCAAAAGAATCAACTTGAACAGTTGTTTTTTTGTGTTTGATATTATATTCTATCCTTTCTCCAATGGCCGTAATAATAATTTTATAGTCAGATCCTAAATTTTGTGCTTCTGCAATCTGATTTTTGAAAATTTCATATTTTTTTTCTTCTATGTCTGATTTTTCTTTTATAGCCGAAGAAATTTTCCCAAGCGCACCAACAAGTGCCTCTGTGGTTCCGTTTATTCTGGTTATGAGCTCTTCAACTCCAAACATTTTGAATCTCCTACAATTTGGGGTTTGTTTAAATGAACCACCCTAAAATTAGCATAAAAACATAAATTTGTCAACAAAAAACCCGCCAAATTTAGCGAGTTATAGAAATTATTTTTTAGTTTTATTACATTTACAGACACTGTTTTCTTTATCAACTTTAATAAAAACAGAAGTTATATCTGGACGTGTTATATATTGAAAACCTTCACGAAAGTGTATTTTTAACAAAAGACCTTCTTTGGTAGCAAAAACACCATCTATATTGGTATCCCTCATTACAATACATTCAGGAGAAATACGAAGATAAATATATGTAATAACCCTAAAACATTTTTTGCATGAAAATTCACTTTTATTATTTTCAAATATTTCTTCACATATTTCCCTAAAATTATGGGTAAGTAAATGTGTGTAAAGTTCTACTGGAGTCCCAGAAAATTCTGCGCTTTTTGGAGTTTCCATCTTTTCTCCTTCTGTCGGCCTAGTTAAAATGAACCGACCTAAATTTAGTATAAAAAAGTGAAAAAGTCAAGTAAAAGAGTTATAATTATTATAAATCTATGTTAGACTATTAAAATGTATAAAGAACCTATTCACAATTTTTTTCTGCTCAATCCCATTCTATTTTGGCTACAAATCTTATAAAAAAGTTCAATATAGAACCACTATACTTCACTTTTTTATAAAATTTTTGCTCAAAATATAATAAAATTGATCTAGAAAAAATATTATGAACAGATTCTTGGACAAAACAAAAAAATTATTAGTAAGAGAAACACTGGCGCTACTAGATGTTGTTTGTGGTTTAGAGAAAATTTCTTTAGATTTAGGAGAAAATTTGCAAACTTATTCCAATAAAGAATTAAACAAAAGTTGGAATATTTTTACTAATCCAAAAATTCATAATAAAAATAATTTTTGTTATTTGGTTCACGGTTTGCAAAATAGTATTTCCAGAATAAAACAGTTTTTGTTTATTTATGAAAAAGGTGGTTGGAACGATGCCCATTACTTTAATTTATTGGAAAACCCACTTGAAATTAACAAAAAGAAGCTAATTTCTGCGTCGGTTGTAAACACTTCTCACATAAAAACTTATGGTGAGTTAGGTTTAATTATAAAATCTCCATTTGAGAATATTCTTCACACTTGTATCTCTGATAATGGCACAGACTTTACAAATCCAGAAGGTGTGTTAAAAAATTCTCAGAAAATAATTTTACCAATAGGGAATTTGATTAAACAAAGTTGTGAGAATAACTCCTATAACGAGGTAGTTTTAACCGGAGAAACCAAAAATGGAAAAGTAGAAGTTGTGGGATTTTGGATAAATACTTTTGAAGATGGCGAGCCAATAGATAGAGATGGCGCAGACAAACTTAGTTTTTTTGCCAAAAACTATGATTTGCCTTTAATAAAATTCGTGAGAAATATAGATGACTTACAAGACAAATTATTTAAAATATTGGACAATATAAAAAATAAAAATTATTATTCACTAGCAATCAACGAAAGTGAGAAGAAATTACTAATGGATTGTACGGCTGGAAATTTTAGAATAATAGACGAAAATTTAAAAGAAACAAAGCTAGACTTGGAAACAGCAAAAGAAATTGAATTAAGAACCTTAAATTTACTAGAAAACCTTGCAAATAGCTGGGAAAAGGCGTTATTATAGAGTTGTTTGAAATTATAAAAACTTTTAAATTTATTTTGTTTTAATTTTTGTATGATAAAGATAAGAAAACATTTAGAAAAAGATATTCCTTACCGTGTTAAATGGTTGAATAATCCCAACGTTAACAAGTTTATTGGTGACGAAGTGGAGCAAAAAACAAATCTAAAAAAAGAAAAGGAGTGGTTTGTTAATTATATAAAATCAAAAAATAAAAAATTCTTTACTATCTGCGAAAATTCAACCCCAATTGGTTTTATGGGGCTATCGAACATTAGCAAACTAAATAAAAACGCAGATTTGTTTATTGCTATTGGAGAAGACGATTATCGCGGTAAGGGAATCGGAAAAATAGCTATGGAATGGTTAATTGATTATGGATTCACAAAACAAAAATTTCATAAAATTAATTTGGGTGTTATTAAAGACAATGTCCCGGCAGTAAGTTTGTACAAATCTTTAGGTTTTGTTATTGAGGGTGATATGAAGGATGAAGTTTTTTATAAAGGAGAATTTCATGATTTTCTATCTATGGCAATTTTTAATAGAAATCAAAACAAAAAATAAGGAATAAAAAGTTTTTGTAATTTGTATTTTACTTAATTTTACTCTATTTAATTTTGCAAAACTTTTTTTATTCAAAAGCAACCTATGATAATAGATTCACATTCACACATACAATTTAAAACCTTTGGAGAAGAAGAGAAAGATTTAATAAAAAGAACTTTGGAAAAAGGGGTTTGGATGAATACAGTAGGCACACAAAGTACTACAAGTCGCAAAGCCGTAGAAATAGCAGAAAAATACGAAGGAGTTTTTGCTACAATTGGAGTTCACCCAACACATATTTTTAGTACAGAAGTAGAAGAAGAAGGAAGCACCTTCAAATCTCGTTCAGAAGTTTTTGATTATGATTTTTATAAAGAATTGGCAAAATCGCCCAAAGTAATTGGAATTGGTGAAACCGGAATGGATGGCTTTCATATACCAAAAAACTTAGATAAAAAAGATGTTTTTGCAAAACAAAAAGAAGTTTTTTTACTTCATTATAAATTGGCACAGGAGATGAATTTACCACTTGTAATTCATGTTCGCGATGCCAACGAAGAATTAATAGAAGTTTTAAATAAATTACCAAAACCAATTTGTGGTGTAGTTCATTGCTATACTTCTGATTGGAAAAATGCGCAAAAATATCTTGACTTTGGTTTATATTTGGGGTTTACGGGAATTGTGACATTTCCACCAAAAAAGACAGACCCACAACCGCAGCTGGATTTACTAGAGGTTGTAAAAAATTGTCCACTTGATAAAATGTTGGTAGAAACGGATGCACCATTTTTGGCACCACAAAAATACAGAGGGGAAAAGTGTGAGCCTTGGATGGTAGAAGAGGTTGTAAAGTTCATTGCAGAATTTAGAGGATTGGACGAAGAAGATTTTAATAATCAAGTTTTAAAAAATACAAAAAAATTATTTAATATAAAATAATATGGAAGAAAAAAAATTGACAAACTATATTTTGATTGGGGTTTTTGCTGTTGCAGTTGTGGTACTTGGATTTTGGATTTTTAGTTATGACAAACCAGAGGCAACAGAGATAACCCCAGAAGTCGCTGGTCCTGATATTTCTGGAACTAGGTTTGTGTCAGAAGGAAGTGGTATTTGGTGGGATGCTAAGTATAGTGTAAACAAAGAAAGTTCAGAATTAGTTTGGACTGGCTATAAGGTTGGAGGTTCTCACACAGGAAATGTGGATATTAAAGAAGGAATAATTTATGAAAAAGATGGAGTTTTTGCAGGTGGTTCGTTTAAAATAGATATGAATACAATTTCTGTAAATGATATAGAAGACCAAGAATCAAATACAAACTTACTAAAACATCTAAAGGGCACAGAATTTTTTAATGTAGAACAGTATCCGGAAGCTTCATTTGAAATAGAGCAGGTTTTGAAGGAAAAAGGAATAAATATGTATAGCACTGTTGGAAAGTTCACAATAAAAGGCGTAGAGCGTGAAATTGGTTTATTTACCCACATTGTAAAAGAAGATGATAAGTACATTGTAGAATCTGATTTTGCAATTGACAGAACACTCTGGAATATCCGCTATGGATCAAGTAAATTCTTTGATGATTTGGGAGATAAGTTGATAGACGACACAATAGAATTTAAACTAAAAATGGTATTGGATAAAAAAGTAATACCGGAAGTCACACAATAAATACTCTAAAAATAAAAAACCGTCCCATTTTCTGGGGCGGTTTTGTTTCTATAAAGTGCGGGATTTTTTTAGTATTTTTGTTTTTATTTCCTTGTAGCAGAAAAAATAGTCA
>Ga0210044_10003642_pt1 | contig 21881 bp, 14 predicted proteins | sample CryGey13umfilter_2_FD_183959 | JGI IMG/M metagenome (GOLD analysis project Ga0210044, IMG submission 183959) | Groundwater microbial communities from aquifer in Utah, USA - Crystal Geyser 4/9/14 3 um filter (SPAdes) (version 2) | ecosystem: Environmental > Aquatic > Deep subsurface >... | reverse complement strand
CGGATCGCCAAGCGATCCTGGAAGCAAGTTAGCGCCATTGAACCGCCACGAAAAACCATAGATTATGGCGATCCATGGCAGCAATTATGGACGCAATTCAAGCGTCATCTAGTGGCACGCCATTATGACGACCTCGCTGCCTGGATAGTAGAAGCAGGCTTGCCACCAGCGCGCATTTATACCAGCCAAACCTTTATCCAGGCTGATGTCGCAGTAAGCATCACCGATCATGCCAATGGCTGGAACGACCAGGCCGGTGTATCGATTGAAGGTGCCAAGCCACGCCAAGGTCATTTAGGCGTTATTTTGTATGGTCCAGGCAGTCGCAACGAAGGCAAGCCGCGCAGCGGTAGCAGCCTGATCGACAATATCCGGCGTGTCGATCCTGAATGGGGCGTGGTGGAATTCCATCCCGCCACGATTGCGTTTCCAGAAAAATTGCCGGATCATACCGAATCCTATTCCACCATGCAGGCGCTGATAAACGGTGGTGCGCATTTCCTGTCACCGATGTGGGGTAGTTACGTGGGTGACCGCATGGTGCACCCAAATAATTTCAAGGCCTACGATGTGATGGAAGGTTCGGCCTATGAGTACCAATTCGTCTGGTGGCTGCGCGCAATGCAAGCATGGCCGGTCGGCAGCCTGTTTTACCCGTTTGGCAATGCCTTGGTGAAAAGCGATGATGGCTGGATTCCGGCAGCAGAAACACATTTGATAAGCAATTATGGAGAGCTGCACCTGACGGGAGAAGGTATGCAGATTGGTCTGGATTCACCGCAGTGGAAAATGCGCTATTTGTCGTCGCCGACTGAACTCATCGTAACCGGGAATTGGTCGAAGCAAACCAAAGCATCAGCCGAGTTATTACTGGAGAATGGTAAAAAGCTGTCTTGCTCACTTAGGCCAACCGGGCAAAACAGGGCACGCTGTCTTTTTCCTGCGGATAAAAGTCGGCAGATGTCGCGCTTGACGCTACGGTGGCAGCTGCCTGCTGCGCAGAAAAAAGCGGGTGTCAAGATAAGTGATGTCGCGCTTAAGTTTGTTGAGCATCCTTGATTTCAGGCTCACTGCAGAGTACGTGGGTTATTGTGTTTATCGTCAAGCCATAATGTAGCTTGCACCATGTTTGAAATTGATCGTCACGATTTTTTCATATGGCGCAAAGATCAACACCATGTGTAATTCGAAAATTTACGACAAAAACCGAGCCTTTAATTATTGAGATTTTTCTCCGGTTTTTGAACAGTTATGTAGGGCTCTTCTACAGCCAAATCCAGAATACTATACGGCTGTAACGCTGCATCATACTCAACTATTTCGCTGGTTCTGATTGCTGCACGGATTAAAATGTATCCATAACTTCGCAATTCTTTTTCAAAATCAGCCAGGCGAATTGGATTAAGTTCTTTATAAAAACGCCAGTAATCTTCATTGGTGACATTAAAACCTGAACGATCCATTATCGTAGGTTTTGTGGTCATTACCATTTCCTTTAAGTCAGCTTCTGGAATGCGCAGATGCAGATGAGGTGTTGGATCAAATTCACCCAAGTGGCTTCCTATTGCCGAATAGTACAAACCAGGGGCGACAAAGAATAACCCACCCGGTTTCAATACCCGATAAACTTCATCCAACGTTTTTCGATATCCCCCTGCAATATGTTCCAGCGAGCCCCAAGAGATCACAACGTCAAAACTCTCATCGGCATAGGGGATCTCCTCACAACTGTGCTGTAAAAAAGTAAAGTTGTCAGGCATTGTTTGTAACGGCAATCCGTTTTCCCGTGCGACTCTAGGTAATTCTTTTATGTAATCCACAATATCCAAGGCAACGAGTTCTTGTGGCTGATAACGCAGAACGATGCTCAAGTCTGTAATTCCTTCTCCCGCACCGATATCCAAAATTCTACCCTGTAGTTTTTCAGAGTTAGCGAGACAAAGTTCTCCAATGACTTTTGCAGCATGACAAAAATGACGATGAAACCAATTAGTCATGCCTTGACGCCATGAAAGTTGACTTAAACGGGTTTCCGTTTCTGGATTAATACTCCACGTACCCAACAAAACCTGCTGTGCGGACTCAGTCCCGTGGATGGAAAACAATTGTAATGAATCCGGTGTGCGAACCTTGCTTACCGTGCCCCATGAAACGCCAAGTTCATAACTGCCCGGAGGGAGTGATACTGGCCAATCAAAACTGAAGCAGAACTCGCCGCGTGGTAACCAAGGCAGATATATTGCACCTTGATGCGTATCAGTAGCCACTAAATAGGTGTCAGTTCCTTCATGACGAATGAACAAGCGCATTACGGGATCAAAGATACAGACTTCCCGAACTTGAAGGTTCATCTGAACTTTTATGATCTGCCCCGCTTGATAAATGTTAGCGGTAGGCTGGACACTTAATTCGGCAGGATCAATATTGTTTGGTAGATTCATTTGGACTCTTCGATAAGTTTAATTAAAAGGTCTGAGAGTGATTTCATTGACACTTAGATGACCACTTTATTTTCAAAACTAGGGGTTTTAAAGGCTAATTTCTGACCGTACTCTTGGAAAGAAACGCGCGAATTTTCTATAGCAACGAACCATGGCCGGTAGATATGACTGCTATTTGCCGTATGTTCTTGGTGTAAGAACAAGTATTAGTTTGGGGCGTTCAAATAAATCAAAGATCGCTGTGGAATCTGACGGGACAGCATTTTTGCTATACTGCGCCCTTGTTTTTGGCATTGGGCATTGCTTTGATGTTTGCTCTAGTCATGGCTGAGGCGCGTCTCATTTTAGCTTGCACAAGACTGTTTCACTTTCTTTCCCTCGTTCGTACGCGCCACAAATTATATACGCAATCACTGCTATCTGGAGATTTGAGTATCCATACGCAATAACTCGCACTTTAACTTCTTGGCAGACAAATAGTGAAGGCAAGTTGTTTGATGTGCCGAAATTTTTTATAAGCAAGCAGCGAAGTGTTGCACTTTAAATTTAGGATTCGCATCAGATTAAGGCATCAAAAATGCAAAATGAAAATCAACCGATTCCTAGCGGTACCCCTACTCACCCAGAGATTCTTTATCAGTTGGGTTTGAAGACTTTTAGTTCGAAAAATTTTGAACAAGCAGCAAATTATTTTAATCAGGCAATACAGGCTGGTTTAAAGCAGCCACATTATTGGCTTGCTTTGGGTTTAGTCTCACAGGCACAAGGGAAGCTTGACGAAGCAGCAGGATATTTTTGTAAAGCACTTGAGTTGAATCCAAATTTTGCACAAGCATATAATCAGTTAGGTACGTTATATCAAATAAAGGGGAGTCTCAATGAAGCGGCTGCCAATTTTGACCTGGCGTTAAAATCTCTTCCTGATTTCCCCCAAGCTTGGAATAACTTGGGAAGTGTACTTAATTTGCAAGGGAAAATTGATGAGGCAACGGTTGCTTTTCTCGAAGCAGTTCGGTTAAAACCAGATTACGTCCTCGCTTACAATAATTTGGGCAGTGCATATCAATCACAAGCAAGAATAGAAGAGGCTGAGAGCTGTTACCTTAAATCCATTGAGCTTCAGCCGGATAATATTTATGCCCATTTTGGCTTGGGGCATGCCCTTCTTGTGCAGTTGAAGATGGAAGAAGCCGAGAAAGTATTACGCCGAGCGCTCTTTCTCGATCCAGATAATATTCAAGTACTAAACAACTTGGCTTATTCTTTAAAGGAACAGAGCAAAAATGTCGAAGCGGCATCCGTTTATCAGCATGCCTTATCATTAAAGCCAAAAGGTTTGAAAGCATTCATAGGCGCTCATCTGATGTTGCCCGCGATTTATTCCAATGCTGCAGAATTGTTCGCGGCACGCAAACGTTACTCTGAGGGTCTGCAGACTTTACGGGATAACACTAAAAACTTCCTTGAAATAGAATCAAAAGAATTATTGTCGGGATTGAGCTGGACAAATTTTTATTTGGCTTATCAAGGTCAAGATGACAAATCGTTGCAAGTGGATTATGCACATTTTGTGGCGGAGATTCTTCAGGTTGCAACGCCAGATTTAATGCAGCCCATAAAGCAGGATTCCACAGCTAGCCAACGACGTTTGCGCATTGGCTTCTTGTCGAGTTTTATGCGTGATTGCACCGTAGGGTCTTATTTTAAAAGCTGGGTTACTTCTCTTGACCGGGGAAAGTTTGAAATTTATTGCTATTACATTGGGCATATACAGGATCAAGTAACTCAAGAATTTACCAATGCTTCTGATAGTTATAAACACCTTGTTGGCAACGTTGATTATATTGGCAGGCAGGTCAAGAAAGACCAGCTGGATATCTTGGTTTATCCGGAAATTGGTATGGATCCGGGGGCATCGGTCTTGGCAGCCATGCGCTTGGCACCCATCCAATGTGCTGCCTGGGGACATCCGGTAACCACCGGCCTCGCCAATATTGATTATTTCTTTTCCAGTGCATTAATGGAGCCAGAAAACGCGCAGACTCACTATAGCGAGCAATTGATATTGCTGGAGGGAATCGGAACATGCTATTTAAAACCGGCACTTCCTTCTCCAGCCAAGCGCGCAGACTTTTCATTGCCAGAGGAACGCGTTCTTTATCTTTGCCCGCAATCTTTATATAAAATTCATCCCGATAACGATCAGCTGATGCTGGAAATTCTGGCTCGGAATAAAAATGCTGTGCTGGTATTTTTTCAGGCCACTGACATTTCAATTACCCGTGCTTTTATGAAGCGGCTCGAAAATGTGTTCGTTGAAAGCGGGATGGAGAAAAGCGGTCAAATAAAGGTGTTACCGCGCATGGCTCATGAAAATTATTTGCGGGTCAATCTGCTGTGTGACGTCATGCTCGACACCCTGCATTGGTCCGGCGGTAATACAACTCTGGATGCGCTGGCCTGCAGTTTACCAGTGGTAACGATGCCAGGGAAATTCATGCGCGGTCGGCAAAGCTACGGTATGTTGAAGTGCATGGGATTGAATGAACTGATCGCGCACGATTACAAAGATTATATAGAGATAGCAACCAGACTCGGCACAGACAAGGCTTGGCATCAGCAAGTTGTGCAACAAATAACCACAAGTAGCGATGCCATCTTTGGTGTGGAGACGCCATTGCGTCAGATGGAGCAATTTTTTGCAGCGCCATTAAATGCTCGATCATTAAATTCAGCTACTGATAATTAAGTGTAATTAATCATCCATGAACAATCCCGACCAATTGTTTCAACAGGCAGTGCAGCAGCATCAAGCAGGACGGCTAGTGGACGCCATGATGCTCTATCGACAAGTTCTGGCGCTGCAGCCCAAACACCCGCAATGTCATTACAACTTGGCACTGGCGCTGCAATTCTTGAATCAAACCGATGCGGCAATTGCAAGCTACCAGCACGCCATTAAAATCAATCCTGCTTTTGCCGAAGCACACAACAATCTGGGCAATATCTTTCAAAACCTGGAGCGTCTGGAAGACGCCCGGCAATCTTACAGCCGAGCCTTAGCAAGCAATTCTAAATTGCCACAGGCGCAATTCAATTTAGGCTTGATACTTAAAAAACAGAATCGGTTCAGTTTAGCGGTGGAGCACTTCCAGGCGGCGCTAAAAATTGCGCCGGGCTATGAGGAAGCTTATGACAATCTCTGTTCACTGCTGAAATTTCTCGACCGCACCGAGGAATGGCTGGATGCATTCGAGAAATATGAGCGCCTGGATAACAAAACTGACTGGTTTTTTGTTGCCGGACTTTCCGCTTGTCGTTACCTGGGCGATTTCACCCGCGAACAAAACTACCTGCAAGCCTTGTCTGCACATCCACTTAACGATGGCGATATAGGGGTGCTGGATAGCATTTTAGGTGTGGCACAATACTTCGATCTGCCACAAGCGCAGCTACTGCGCTTGTACCATGCCTACAATCAGGCAGTGAAACGCCAGCACATCTCCGAATTCCCGCTGGTTTCGCCATACCGGACAACACAGCATACAAAATTGCGCATTGGCTATTTGTCAGCGGATTTTCGCGTGCATGTGATGGGCAAGCTTATGGTCGAAGTGCTGGCGCGACATGATCGCAGCCAATTTGAATTGCATCTATATTCACTGGCGAGCCAGGAAGACGCACTCACCGCGCAATTTGTCACGATCAGTGATAAGTTTGTTGATCTGCACACGCTGTCCGCGCGGCAAGCCGCCAAGATGATCGCCGAAGACGACCTTGATATATTGATCGACCTATGCAACCACACTTCCTATTCCAATGCATTGATCCTCGCCTACAAACCGGCACGGGTGCTGATCACCCATCTTGGCGCTCACGGTGGCATAGGTCTGGATACGGTTGATTACAAGCTGACCGACCATTATGCCGACGTGCCGGAAAATGCGGCATATTTGATCGAAAAGTTGTTACCGATGGAAGGTTGTCTGTTCCCCTTTCACCATGTTGAACCTGCATCGGATATCCATTTAAGTCGGGCCGAGTTAGGTATTGCCGAAAATGCAGTGGTATTTGGCGTATTCGCTAATTTAATGAAATTCAGCCCGCGTTGCCTGCAGACTTGGGCTACCCTTATGTCGAGGGTCGAACATGCCGTGCTGGCATTTTCGCCCCTGAAAGAAAACGAAAAAACCAGCTATTTACGTCAAATTGCTGCGGTCGGAATTGATCCGGCACGAGTGAAGTTTATCCCTGCGGCAAAGGACGAGCAGTTTAACCGCGCACGTTATGCGCTGCTCGATATAGCGCTCGATACTTTCCCCTACAGCGGGGGTGATACCACTCTGGCAGCGCTGGATATGGGGGTGCCGGTGGTCACATTGTGCGGCCAGCGTCATAGTGAACGCACCTCCTACAGTATTCTGATGAACCTCGGCGTGCCTGAAACAATCGCTCACAGCGAAGCCGAATATATCGATCTCGCTTATCGTCTGGCGAGCGATGCTGGCTGGCGCGATGCGGTGGTGGAAAATATCCGGCGCGGTCTTGTCGATTCGCCGCTGGTGGACATGGATGCTTATACTCGGCATCTGGAAGAAGCTTATCGTCATGCTATCGCCCAATGTCCCGTAAAAGATTCAGCTGCAAACGACGACAATAAAGCGTTGTTCCAGAAAGCAGTGCGGCAACACCAGGCCAACAACTTGACGGAAGCTGCAGACCATTACCGGCAGTTACTATTGCATGAGCCCGACCATGCCGCCGCCCTCTACTTATACGGCGTACTACTGGAACAAATCGGCCAGGAAGCTGACGCCATCGTGCAACTTCAACGGGCAATTGTGATTAGCCCGAGCTATCTTGATGCGCATCTGGCACTAAGCAACCTTTATCTGAAGCAGGGACAGGCAGAAGATGCGGTCGCCGGCTTTAACAAGGCGCTGCAAAGCAAGCCCAGCCATTTTGCAGCGCTGAATGGGTTGGGTCGTGCCCTGACCGGGGCTGGCCAACTGCCGCAAGCCGTCACCACCTTACAACAGGCGATTGAAAGTCAGCCGCAGGAACCATCTGCATATTTCAATCTTGGTGTGGCATATCAAAAGCAAGGTATGGTAGACGCGGCAATGGCCGCCTATCATCGTGCCCTGGCGCTGGAGCCGAGCAACACCGAGGCCTTATTCAATTTGGGCGTACTGTTCCAGCAGCAAGACATGGCCGAACGCGCTGCTGCCTGCTACCAACAAATCCTGCGTATTCAGCCGGATCATGCACCGGCCTATTACCATCTGGGAGATGTATTGTTCGATGCCGGCAAAATCAATCTGTGGCTGGAAAATTTTAAAAAGTTCCGGCACCATGCGCCGCCCTCTGTCATGCTCGCGGTGTATGGCCTGCAAGCCTGCCAATATCTGGGTGAAGTCGAACGGCATCAGTCGTATCTGGATGACTTGCTGAGCGATAAGTATTCGTCCTTCAATGCCGCCGATACACTCGATCGGCTGGAGGAAATGCTGTTTTTACTTTTGTCTTTTGATTTTCCTGCAGAACGTTTGCTTGCTCTTTACCAGCGCTACAATCAGTTGAGCAAGCAGACTTATACCCCCCAATTGTCGCTGCCCGCGCGCGCCGCTAAAGGCAAAATTCGGCTGGGCTATCTGTCAGCCGATCTGCGCAATCACGTAATGGGGAAAATGATGTATCAGGCCATTTCCCGGCATGATACTGGGCAATTCGAGGTGTATTGCTATTCGCTGTCCTCGCAGCAAGATGCTTGGACAGAGCGTTTTCATGCCTGTAGTCATCGGTTTGTCGATATCGCAAATCTGGACGCGCTCAGTGCGGCCAATCGCATTGCCGAGGACAATCTGGATATCCTGGTGGATCTGTCTACCCACACCAAGGGGAGTCTGCCAGCGATACTGGCTTACAAACCAGCGCGTCTGCAGATCACCCACATTGCCAGCGCCGGCGCAGTGGGACTGGATAGCATCGATTTCAAGCTAACCGATCTATACGCCGACACTCCGGCAAATCAGGCGTATTTGCTGGAGCGACTGTTACCGATGCAGGGCTGCGTATTCCCTTATCGCCACATCGCACCCGCCAGTCAGCACAACTATCAGCGCAAAAAACTTGGCATCGGAAAGCACACTACAGTGTTGGGTGCTTTCGTCAGCTTGATTAAGTTGAGTCCGCGTTGTCTCGCGTTATGGCGTCGGGTGCTGGAGGCACTGCCGAACACGGTACTTGCGTTCTCGCCGCACAGCACAGAAGCTAAAGCCAGCTACCTGCAACGACTCAAGGTTGCTGGCATAGGAGCAACGCGCGTCGTTTTCATACCGCCCGGCAAGGACGAAGCCCACAACCAGGCGCGCTATACCATGGTTGACATGGTGCTAGACACACTGCCGTATGGCGGCGTTAATGGCACGCTGGAAGCGCTCGACATGGGCGTGCCGGTGGTCACGCTGCGCGGGGAACGGCATGGCGAACGCACCTGCTTCAGCATTCTGACTAACCTCGGCGTAACAGCAACGATTGCCGGCAACGAACAGGAATTTATCGACATCGCCAAACGCCTCGCTAATGATAAAACGTTCTACACCAGTGTTACGGATGCTATCCGGCGCGGTTTGGCCAACTCGCAGCTGGTCAACATGGATGATCATGTGCGTCATCTGGAAGAAGCCTATCGACAGGCGTTGCTGCAGAAAGGCATCGTAACCTCACAATGACTATCTTCTGTAGCCATGACTGACAGCGCCGATATATTGAATCAGGCCAAGGCGCTGCAGCAGGCTGCTGCAGCGGCGCGGCAAGCCGGTAATTTGGAGCGGGCACTGGCGTATCTTGATCAGGCCATCGCTCTCAGCCCGCAAGAGCCGCGCAATCATTTTCTGCGCGGACTCATGCTGGAAGATCTGCACCGGCCAGACGAGGCCATCGCTAGCCTGCAAAATGCAATTCGCTTGAAGCCAGACTATGCCGAGGCTTACAACAATATCGGCATTATTCTGCATGACCAAAAACGCTTTGAGCAAGCCGCTACAAATTTCCGCGACGCAATTCATTACAAGCCGGATTTTCCCGGGGCTTATAACAACCTGGGCACCTCACTTCGAGCGCTGGGTGACTTCGCTGGCGCTCAGCAGCAGTTTGCACAGGCCGTTTTGCTGAAACCGGATTATGCGCTGGCTCATTACAACCTGGGCATCGCTTGCATGAATATGGGGCAACTCAATCCGGCGGAAACTAGTTTCAACCATGCGCTTCGCTTGAAGCCGGATCACGTTCAGGCTTACAACTATCTCGGCTCTGTTCAGCACCAACTGGGCAAGCTTAATGAAGCGGAAGCCAGTTTCACCCATGCTGCGCAAATGAAGCCGGGCAAGAATGGCGCGGAACTCAACAAACTTGCCCGCGTGTTCTGGGAGCAAGGCCGCATCGAACAAACGCTTGTGGCCTATCAGCAAGCACAAACGCTGAATCCGCATGAACTGAAATCCGCACTCGGTGCCTTGCTATCGTTGCCCGCCGTATACCGCAATCAGATTGATTTGCTGGAAGCACGACAGCGATTCGCTAACGGCCTGAAACTCCTGCACGCAAATATTCCAAACTTTATTTCTCACAACCCGCCCGAGCAACTATTGGATGAACTGCGCTGGAGCAATTTTTACTTGGCCTACCAGGGTCTTGACGACAAGCAACTGCAAACAGACTATGCGCATTTTGTGGCTGCCATGCTGGAGAAAATTGCGCCGCAATTCATGCAGCCGCGCGCAAAAAAAGATGCGGCGGGACGCCGCTTGCGCATCGGTTATCTATCCAGTTTTTTCAGAAATTGCACGGTCGGGATGTATTTCCGCAGCTGGATAATGCGGCTCGATCGTGAGCAATTTGAAATTTTTGTCTATCATACCCGCCAGGAAACAGACCTTGTCACCCAGGAAATTGTCGACACATGCGACCATTTCCGCCACCTTATCGCGGGTCCTGTTTCGCCGGATAGCATCGCCGCTACCGTGCTGTCGGATGACCTGGATATCCTGGTTTACCCGGAGCTGGGCATGGATAACACCAGTTTCCTGCTGGCTGCCATGCGACTGGCACCGGTGCAATGTGCAGGCTGGGGACACCCTGTGACCAGCGGCCACGCAAATATCGACTATTATTTTTCCAGTGCCGCAATGGAGCCGGATAACGCTGAGCTTCATTATTCTGAAAAACTGATATTGCTCGATGGCCTCGGCACTTATTACAGCAAACCTGTGTTACCAACACCCGCACGTCGCGCCGATTTTGCGTTACCCGAAGGTAATACGCTGTATCTATGCCCGCAATCATTATTCAAAATCCACCCAGACAACGATGCACTGCTGGCTCGCATCCTTGAGCGCGATCCAGAAGGAGTCATTGTGCTGTTTGCCGGCCGCCACCCCAACATCACCAACACCTTTTTTGCCAGACTGGCGCAGGCTCTGCACGTGCGCGGCCTGGAGCTGCAAGGGCGCGGAATTATTCTGCCTTCAATGACGCACGATGATTATCTACGCGTCAATATGGTGTGTGACGTGATGCTCGATACCTTGCATTGGTCTGGCGGCAACACAACTCTGGATGCGCTCGCTTGCGGCTTACCCGTGATAACTTTGCCGGGCGAATTTATGCGCGGCCGGCAAAGCTGCGGCATGCTCAAATGCATGGAGCTGAATGAACTGATAGCGAAAAATCAGGATGACTATATAGAGAGAGCTATCAAGATCGGCACAGACAGAACATGGCGCCAGCAAGTTGTGCAACGCATCATTGCTGGTAGCAATAGAATATTTGAGATGGAAACATCATTACGTCAAATGGAATCGTTTTATCATTCTGAATTCAACGTGCAATATGGCGGCTAGTAGATCGTTCCATTAAAATAATTATTCATAATCCGTTCGGACTAAGCTTATCGAAGGCCGATATTGGCGCGGGACTAGCGGTTCCACAAGCTCGCCGCGAACGTAATGATTTTGCACCGCTAGTAACCCTATCCCGATTGAAACGGAGCCCATTAACATGCTTTCAATTATCATTTGCAGCATCAATCCGGAAAAATTCGAGTTCATCTCGAAAAACTACACCGAGCTGCTGGGGGATGCGCCGTTTGAGATAATCGGCATCCACGATGCGCAGTCACTGTGCGAAGGCTATAACCGCGGCATCACCCAAAGCCAGGGCGACATCCTGATTTTTTGCCATGATGACATCGAGATAATCTCGCCTGATTTTTATCATCGTTTGCGACAATATCTGCAAATCTACGATGTGGTCGGCTGCGCCGGCACAAGTCATTTAGTCACCAGCAACTGGGTATTTGCTGGTGACCCTTATTTGCACGGCACTGTTGCCTACCCGGTTACCGATGATGAATGGCCCGGCAATCGCTTCGACTTGTCGGTGTGGGGCGAGATAAATTCGGTGGTCGTTGAAGGAATTCAAGCTTTGGACGGATTTTTCTTTGCCGTGAATCGGCGGGTGACCAATAAAATACGCTTCGATGAACAAAATTTTGATGGCTTCCATATCTATGATACCGACTTTACCTTCGCCGCCCATTTAGCTGGATTCAAATTGGCAGTATGCAACGACATATTAATTGCCCATCAGTCGCGCGGAAATTATTGTGAGGAGTACACGGTATTTAGTGCCAGGTTTATGAAAAAGTACCAAGGCCGCCTACCCGCTCAAATATGCAATAACCGCCAAGTGGCATTGGCAAAAAACCTTGATCGTGCACAAATGCTGCGTATCTGTGGCAGTTTTCGGGTTAATTGAAGCTGAATTATATGCATCAAGGATAGCGTCCGTTTATACCTAAATATGGGGAGCTCCATGGAGCCCCTTGTTGGTGTGCTGGGGAATGTCGTTATGGGTATCGTGCAAGAAAGACACTGACAAAAAAATGTCCTGCCGCATCCACTATCACGTCTATGTTATTGAGCTGTCCAATAACGTACTGTACGAGGGCAAATTCAAGAAATGCAACCCAGGCTACATCTCAGGCAAGCCGTGCGTATATATCGGCATTACGGGATAGACCCCGAGGTGTGCTTTGATAAACATAAGGCTGAGGTATCCAGTCCAACCGATACGTGAAGCAATACGGATTGCAGTTATTGCCTGACACAGGAGGGGATGCCTTCGGTAGTTTGGTGCTCAAGTCGGCCGGGCAGTTGCCGCAGCGATGCATCGTTATCGACGATCTCACTTTTGCCTTGTTACAGCTGATAGCCCCCATTTCTTAATGGCGGGACGCGAGTCTGCTGAGTGTTGTAAGCTTTATAGTGCATGCGCCCACAAGACTGTAACAAGTTTGTTCCCAGTCAACGTGATAAAATGCACGCCTTTTCCCCTTCATTGACCTATTGGAAATCCGTCATGTTCTCTATCAAAAACACTATTGCTCATACCGACCCTGAATTATGGGCAGCGATCCAAGATGAAAGTCGCCGTCAGGAGGATCATATTGAGCTGATCGCTTCAGAAAATTACACCAGCCCGGCAGTGATGGAGGCGCAGGGCAGCAAGCTGACTAACAAGTATGCCGAGGGCTATCCCGGAAAGCGCTACTACGGCGGCTGCGAATACGTAGACGTGGCGGAACAACTGGCTATTGATCGCGTAAAAGCATTGTTTGGTGCTGAATATGCCAATGTTCAGCCGCATTCCGGCTCGCAAGCCAATCAGGCGGTATACATGGCAGTACTCAAGCCGGGCGATACCATTCTGGGCATGTCGCTGGCGCATGGCGGCCATCTGACCCATGGCGCTTCTGTGAGTCTTAGTGGCAAGCTGTATCACGCAATTGCTTACGGTCTCAATGAAAAAGAAGAGATTGACTACGACGCAGTGGAAAAGCTGGCTCAGGAACATAAGCCCAAGATGATCGTTGCCGGTGCTTCCGCCTATGCGCTGGTGATAGACTGGAAGCGCTTCCGCGCCATCGCCGACAGCGTAGGGGCATATTTGTTCGTGGACATGGCTCATTACGCAGGGCTGGTGGCGGCCGGTTATTATCCCAGCCCGGTAGGTATCGCAGATTTTGTCACCAGCACTACCCATAAGACGTTGCGCGGCCCACGTGGCGGCATTATCCTGGCTAAGGCTGAATTTGAGAAAGTGCTTAATTCCGCAATATTCCCTGGTATACAGGGTGGCCCCTTGATGCATGTAATCGCCGCCAAGGCCGTGGCGTTCAAGGAGGCGATGAGCGTGGAATTCAAGGAATGCCAGCAACAAGTGATTGATAACGCCCGCGTGATGGCCAAGGTGCTACAGGAACGTGGCCTGCGCATTGTGTCCGGACGCACCGACTGCCACATGTTTCTGGTGGATCTACAATCCAAGCACATCACCGGCAAGGACGCCGAAGCGGCGCTGGGTCGAGCCCACATCACAGTGAACAAGAACGCTATCCCTAACGATCCCCAAAAGCCGTTCGTTACCAGCGGTATTCGCATCGGTAGCCCGGCGATGACCACGCGCGGCTTTAAAGAACTGGAGGCAGAGCAATTGGCGCACCTGATTGCGGATGTACTGAATGCACCGAATGATGATGAGGTGATCAACCGCGTGGCTGAAGATGTGAAGCAGCTATGTGCGAAATTTCCAGTGTATGGTTAGAGAAACAAAAGGGAGGGAGAGACTAAAGAAAGAGAGCTAAGAAAAGCCGAGGCACTCTGACTTTTTGTTCGCTTCATTACGCCTCAATTTTTGTTTTTCGACTGCCAACTCCAGCTTTTTATTCTTTAAACCTTATGAAATGCCCATTTTGCAAAGGCCCCGACACCCAAGTGGTGGATACACGCGAAAGTGAGGAGGGCGATAGCATCCGCCGCCGCCGCCGCTGCCTATCTTGCGAAAAACGCTTTACGACCTATGAAACAGTCGAGCTGCGTATGCCCCAGGTGGTCAAACAGAACGGCATGCGCGCTGAGTTCGATGAAAAAAAGTTGAACACCAGCTTTAATCGTGCGCTGCATAAACGTCCAGTCCCCACCGAGCTGGTGGATGCGGCCATAGATCACGTGATACAAAGTGTGTTCGCTCTCGGCGAACGTGAAGTCGACTCTCGGCAAATCGGTGAGATGGTGATGAAGGAATTATTGAGGCTGGACAAGGTGGCCTACATTCGTTTCGCGTCGGTTTACAAAAGCTTCCAAGATGTGAGAGATTTTTCTGAGGCGGTCGAGGCAGTGCGCAAATCGCCTGTAAAGTCCAAACCGCGAGTGAGTTAAACATGCTGTCTACGCAAGATAGTTTGTGGATGGCTAGTGCGTTACGCCTGGCAGAGCGCGGTCTGTATACCACCAGCCCCAATCCGAGAGTCGGTTGTGTGCTGGTGCGCGATGACAAGATCGTGGGCGAGGGTTGGCACCAATATGCTGGCGAACCTCATGCGGAAGTGCATGCATTACGCGAAGCTGGTGAGGCGGCATGCGGTGCAACTGTTTACGTTACGCTCGAGCCTTGCAGCCATCAGGGCAGAACGCCTCCTTGCGCCGATGCGTTGGTAGGTGCCGGTGTGACACGCGTGGTAGTGGCAATGCAAGACCCTAATCCGCAGGTGGCAGGACAAGGTATGGAAAAATTGCGCGCTGCAGGTATCGAGGTCGAGTGCGGATTGATGGAAATTGCGGCGCGTGAACTGAACATTGGATTTTCCTCACGTATGACACGTGGTTTACCGTGGATACGCAGCAAGATAGCCATGAGTCTGGATGGACGCACGGCATTGAATAATGGTGTGAGCCAGTGGATTACTGGCGCAGCAGCGCGGCAAGATGTGCAACACTGGCGCGGGCGTTCCTGCGCAGTGCTTACCGGCATCGGTACTCTGCTGGCTGATGATCCGCAGCTTAATGTACGTGAACCGCAATTGGCCATACATGAGCCGGAATCGGGTGCCTCTGCGATAAAAGCCATGCGTCAGCCATTGCGTGTGGTGTTAGATAGCCAGCTGCAGTTGCCGCTAACAGCACGCATTCTGTGCGGAGGTAATGCGGTGGTTTACACTGCAACACAAGACTTTCAAAAAATGGCCGCACTCGAAAAATCGGGGGTGCGCGTAGTTGTGTTGCCGGATGCGTGTGGGCGTGTAGATCTGATCGTGATGTTAAGTGATCTGGCTGCAAGCGGCTGCAACGAAGTGCTGGTGGAGGCGGGCAGCATATTGAATGGCGCGCTGCTCCAAGCGGGACTGGTGGACGAATTAGTGCTATATGTGGCACCGCAGTTGCTCGGTGATATGGCGCGCGGCATGGCGCAACTGGGTGAATTGACTATGCTGGACCAGTGCGTAGAACTGGAATGGCAGGATGTGCGTAATGTCGGTAAGGATTTACGAATCGTGGCACGAGTGCGCCATAAATGAATATTTGCTTGGTTAGATTAGATACGCTTTCAGGAGAGTGGGACTTGATTCGAGTGCAGCATGTTTAGTGGCATCATCGGAGACGTAGGCATCATTGAACGCACGGAAAACCGTGATGGGGGTCTGGATCTCTCCGTAAGCACTCGTGCGCTCGGCATGGAGGACGTACAACTTGGCGACAGCATTGCTGTGAACGGCGTGTGCCTGACTGTCGTAAAAATTGAGGGTAATCGTTTCAGCGTAAATGTGTCGCGCGAAACATTAAATTGTACGGTCGGGCTGGAAATACAGGGTGTTCGCGTCAATCTGGAAAAAGCACTGCGCTTGGCTGACCGGCTGGGCGGGCATCTGGTGAGTGGGCATGTGGATGGCGTAGGTGCGGTGGTGGAATTCACTGATCTCGACGAAAGCTGGAAACTTAGCGTGCGTGTGCCGCAATCATTGGCGAAATACATCGCGGTAAAAGGCTCCATCACAATCAATGGTGTAAGTCTGACAGTGAATCAGATAGATGGTGATGTGTTCAGCGTGAATTTAATTCCGTACACTTTAGAGGTGACCACGCTGAACGAGTTGCGTGCCGGGGATAAGGTCAATGTGGAAATTGACCTTATTGCGCGTTACGTTGAACGTATTATGCAAGCACAGGGTTAGTGAACATGACAGATATTGCACCAATACAAGAAATAATTGCCGAAATTCGCGCCGGACACATGGTAGTGCTGGTGGACGAGGAAGACCGTGAGAACGAGGGTGATCTGTTGTTTGCCGCCGAATTCGTTACGCCTGAAAAAATAAATTTCATGGCCAAGCATGGGCGTGGACTGATTTGTCTTACCTTGACCGACGCGCATTGCAAGCAGCTTAACCTGCCGTTAATGGTGCGCGACAATGGTTCCCCGTTGGGAACCAATTTCACACTTTCCATTGAAGCAGCCAGCGGCGTGACAACGGGGATTTCTGCAACCGATCGTGCGCGCACCGTGCAGGTTTCCGTGAGTAAGAATGCCAAGCCGGCAGACATCGTACAGCCGGGACATATTTTTCCGTTGATGGCACAAAAAGGCGGTGTACTGGTGCGCGCAGGCCATACCGAAGCGGGTTGTGATTTGGCGCACTTGGCGGGGTTGACCCCCGCCTCGGTTATCTGCGAAATATTAAAAGATGATGGCGAGATGGCACGCTTGCCTGACCTGATAGCGTTCGCGCAACTTCATGGCTTGAAAATTGGCACCATCGCCGACCTGATCGAGCATCGTAGCCAGCATGAGAAGCTCATCGAGCGCGTTGCAAAACGGTCAGTGCAAACTGCTTATGGCGCATTCGATCTGATCAGCTATGTGGACAAAACTACGCAGCGCACCCATCTGGCTTTGGTTAAGGGTGATATCCAGCCGCAAGTTGAGACGCTGGTGCGCGTGCATGAACCTCTGTCAGTACTGGATTTTCTGGAACAGGCAAGTTTCACGAATTCAATCAGTGTGCATGACGCAATGTTGAAAATCAGTGATTCATCCGCCGGGGTGTTGGTGTTATTGCATCGCAACGAAACATCGAGTGACTTGTTAGCACGAGTTGAAGTAACGCCTGAGGCGCACCATATCCCCCAGTGGGATTTGCGCAGTTACGGCATTGGTGCGCAGATTCTGCGCGACCTGAACGTCGGCAAAATGCGCCTGCTTGCTACCCCGCGCAAGCTGCCGAGCATGACAGGATTTGGTCTGGAAATTGTTGGTTATGCACCACACGAATAATTCAGGGATATCTCCAATTGCTCATCACATTACAAGCACTTTCAGTTATTCCTGACAAAGGTAAACTGAGCGAGCTATCAGGATAAATATGAAAGAAATCGAAAAGAATTTGAACGGCGCAGGAATGCGCATTGGTATCGTACAAAGCCGCTTCAATCCGGTGATTTGCGAAGGCCTTCTGGCTGCTTGCCGAGCGCAGCTTGTCCAGCAAGGTGTGAGCGATGCGGACATCACGCTGGCAAGCGTGCCGGGCGCACTGGAAATCCCGCTGGTGCTGCAACGCATGTCACAAAGTGGAAGGTTCGACGCGCTAATAGCGCTGGGCGCGGTAATTCGCGGGGACACTTACCACTTCGAAATTGTAGCGAATGAATCCGCGCGCGGGGTAAACGAAGTGCAACTGCATGGCGGCTTGCCCATCGCCAATGCCATTCTTACAACCGATGTCGATGAGCAGGCAGAGGAACGCATGACGACTAAAGGCACAGAAGCTGCACTAGTGGCGATTGAGATGGCAAATTTATTGAAGGAATTGGCATGAGCGAAGAAGCAGTCAAAGCAAAAGCACCTCCCAAAAATTCGCGTCGCCGCTCGCGCGAACTAGCTTTGCAGGGTATTTATCAATGGCGCTTGACTAGCGACGACCAAGAGCAAATCGAAAAACAAATTCGCGCTGAGAAGGGAATGGGGCGCTATGATGTAGAGTTTTTCAGTAAGCTGCTGCGTGGTGTATTGACACAACATGCGGCTCTTGAGACGGCAGTTGCAATGCATCTAGATCGCACCCTGGATGAACTCAGTCCGATTGAGTTTTCTGTGCTGCTGATCGGCGCATATGAATTAATATACCTTTCAGAAATCCCCTACCGTGTGGCTATCAACGAAGCTGTAGAACTTGCCAAAACTTTTGGCGGTACAGACGGGCACAAGTTCGTAAACGGCGTGTTGGACAAAGTGGCCGCGCAAGTTCGCGCAGTTGAAGTACGCGGAGATAGCGGCAAAATTATTCTGTGAACGAAGTTGCAGGCGTATCAAGCCGTGCAAGATAAATAAAGCAATTCACCTGTACTAGCTCCGATCGGATCGGCTCATCGCTGATGGTATTGATCGTCCTAGCCTGCGTTTCATCAAATTGCCACACCCTGGTTCGCCACACCTCCAGATCGCGCTAACCGTATTTTACCAGCCAAGTCAGATTGGCTTCGATGGCAATCTGCAGCGCTTTTTGATTGGCCTCAGCTGCGCCTTCGAAAGTGATATTGGTCAAGTTCATACAGGGTGACGGTAGCATTGTTGCCCACGCCAATAGGCGTTCTGCTGGTTAATTCACGCTTGAGCCGTTCGTTCTCATCTTTCAAGACGCGGATTTCACGGCTGCCCGTTGCAGTCTTTGCAAATCCGCTTTCTCGCTGGTGAGATGATAGGTAAATATGCCGATTTGCAATGATTCACCCCCGACAGGGCATGGGTGTCATGCAACGCCACCAGCTGCTGCTTGGCATTCCAATTATGGGGACGTCACTCTTGTTTGACCGATACGCCAATAGCAATCGATTTTTTCTTTTCATCCAATTTTTTAACGGGTGAAAATTGATGTTGAATTCTTCCACGATTGATTTCACCATCCGCTCGCCACGAAAATAGATCCTGAATAACGCCTGCGCGATTACTATTGTTGCCTCCACGCCTCATAGTTAAATTTTGAAGCGACAACTAGTCTGACAAAGGGGGGGTTATTGTTAAAATTTCGCCAGATTGCCCAATTTAGATAAGCCAGCCCCAATCCAGCCTCCAGGTCTTGTATGTAGCAAGGTGGATCGAAATCATCACAGCGCTGCCACCAAAAATATTGAGGATAAGCCGCATATTTACAAAGCAATTAAAGCTCGGCTTGAAATGTCCGATATCAGTAAACCCAAGCAGCTTTAATGAACCAAGGCGGTCACATACTGATCATCCTTCACTGAGCAACTTTATATTCCATAACAGATTGCTTAACTTTGTAGCAAATTGTCATTAAGGAAACGCCATGGCAGCGGAAAAACTGAAAAAAAAAGAATCCCAATATCAATGGGAGGGTAAGGATAAATCCGGCAAACTGGTAAAAGGTGAGGTACGTGCTGTCGGCGATGCCGTTGCTGCCACTCAGCTAAGGCGTCTAGGTATTAAAGTTATTAGTATAAAAAAATCCCGCAGTGGCGGAGGGAAAAAAATCACAGAGAAAGATCTCACCCTGTTTACACGCCAGCTTGCAGTTATGATGAAATCCGGCGTACCGCTACTACAATCATTCGACATTGTAGGCAAAGGTCACCACAATCCTTCTGTTTCTCGCCTGCTGAACGACATTAAAACCGACGTAGAAACTGGTAGCAGCTTGGAACAAGCATTCCGTAAATTCCCACTGTATTTTGACGATCTGTTTTGCAATTTGATAGGCGCAGGCGAGCACGCTGGTATTCTGGACAGTTTGCTGGAACGTTTGGCGACCTATCAGGAAAAAACGCTGGCCATCAAGAGCAAAATCAAAGGCGCGTTAATGTATCCAGTTGCAATTATTGCAGTCGCCTTTATTATCACCGCAGTAATTATGATTTTTGTAATACCCGCGTTTAAACAGTTATTTTCCAGCTTTGGCGCAGACTTGCCCGCACCTACGCTAATTATGATGAGTATCTCCGATTTTTTCGTTGCTTATTGGTGGGCAATTTTTGGTATTTTAGGAGGCGGACTTTACGCATTTTTCTATTTCTGGAAACGCAGCAAAAAAATGCAGGACGTCATGGATAGAATAATGCTAAAACTTCCAATTTTCGGAAGTGTAATCCGTAAGGCCTCCATAGCACGATGGACCCGTACACTGGCAACCATGTTTGCCGCTGGAGTGCCGCTGGTGGAGGCGCTTAACTCGGTAGCAGGTGCTGCTGGCAACGTGGTATATTTTGATGCGACCAAGATAATCCAGCGGGAAGTCAGCCAAGGCGGCACCCTGACGGCAGCCATGCAAGATGTAGGAGTATTCCCCAGCATGGTACTGCAAATGGTAACAATAGGAGAAGAAGCAGGCTCATTGGATGGCATGTTAAACAAAGTGGCAGATTTTTTTGAGGCGGAAGTAGACGATGCAGTGGCGGCGCTTGCTAGCCTGATGGAGCCTATCATCATGGTGGTGCTAGGTACACTAATCGGCGGTATGGTGGTAGCGATGTACTTGCCTATTTTCAAGATGGGGCAGGCTGTTGGTTAAACCACATATTGAATATTTTTGTATCGTACATTTATCCCAATTGCATTCAGAGATTTTATAGATTTCACTAAAAATAGTATTCAAATGACGATAACTTATCATTTATGCGTACCTTTTGAGCGTTGTGCACAACTGATAGTCGTGATATTGAATGCGATATTTCTAAGCATCTTCGCTTATTCAATTTATACATCAATAGTGCAAAAATTTCCTCATCTAAGAAACCGAGGAGGTAATTCATGTCACGACCACCGTTAAGGCAGGATGTGTTTGATAGCTAGCGCACTCCAAGCCATTGCTTCAGCGACGACGATTGAACAGTTACGACCAGCACAGGCGGTGGTCTTGCCACTTCAAACAGTGGCATCCGATTACGCGTATGTGTATGTGTATGGTCGCAACAGGCTACGATTGGTTTTGCCGGCGCAGAAGCACATCTAAAAAAGGCAAACACTTGCACCGGCGGGGTATCACAGACATTTTTTACAAATAGCCCGCGCCAATGCGAGTGTGCCACAGCCGCCCTATCCACACCGCACCTGACGGCCAGCCGCCATTTTCAAAATGTCAGCTTGACCTTGTCACTTAACAAGTGTTAGCCCGAAATTGAATATCAATTTAGCCCGCTTTTGCCGGCGTGCTGTTGTCAAAAGGGGAATCCTCATGTCGCGTCACCACTTGATTCCGTTGTGGAGTCGCAGTCTGTTGCTGTATCACGTTTTCGCGTTCGTCGCCCTCAGTCTTTGCTGTCTGTCCTTCGCACTCGCCGACGCACTCTGGTTCAGTGACGCGCAAGGCCTGCACCGCATCAACACCGACACCAACACCATCGTGCTGACAGTGCCCATGCAAGGAATCGTCGCGCTCACCTTGAACCAGAAGGACAACACCCTGTTGTTGACGGCTGCACAAATGCGCCGGAATTTGGCGGAACTTTAAAGTTGCGAAGATCGAAATGCAAAGAGCCCGACAGGGCTCCTTGTTCGCTTAATGGAAATGTGTAACTCGATCAGAACGGTGGA
>Ga0210044_10003639_pt1 | contig 21890 bp, 27 predicted proteins | sample CryGey13umfilter_2_FD_183959 | JGI IMG/M metagenome (GOLD analysis project Ga0210044, IMG submission 183959) | Groundwater microbial communities from aquifer in Utah, USA - Crystal Geyser 4/9/14 3 um filter (SPAdes) (version 2) | ecosystem: Environmental > Aquatic > Deep subsurface >... | reverse complement strand
GCAATCCTATGAGTTTGATCCATACATCAAGATTGTCTTAAACTCTGGAAGTATCGGGTATGAGGCAGTCCTGAAAAAATAGATAAAAAATAAAACGATTCCTTAAATCATATCCAAACACAAATTCTATCATAACACAATCACGAATTAATTTGTAAATGGATTCACCTTCTTTTCATAGTATGACGTTGTTTTTGTGATCACTTTTAGTTTAGAATTGCCTAAAATGTTTGTTCATTTGAACAAACAATAATCCCGTTCTAAGAATTAAAAATGGTGACAATTCCTAAATAATGCAAAACAATTCAAATCATGATTATTCATGCCACAGACAAGGCCGATTATAAGCATCGAAAATGTTGTTGCATCAGCTGCAATAAACCAAGATCTGGATCTTGTAGATATTCAGAAAAAGTTTCCCAAAGTGGAATACAATCCAGAACAATTTCCAGGCGCAGTATTCAGACTTACAAATCCAAAGACTGCCACACTGTTATTTAGAACAGGAAAGATGGTCTGTACCGGATCAAAGTCTGAAGAGATGGCAAGAAGGCAGTAAAAACGGTAGTGGATAGTCTCCGAAGGGGAAAAATCAAGATAAAAAACGACGCTATAGTCACCATACAGAACATCGTGTCATCAGTTAATCTTGGAGGAACAATACACTTGGAGAAAGCAGCAAGGATGGTTCCAAGAAGCATGTATGAGCCTGAACAATTTCCAGGATTGATTCACAGAATGGTTGATCCAAAGGTAGTGATTCTGATTTTTGCATCAGGTAAATTGGTGTGCACTGGGGGAAAGACTGCAGAGGATGTGTATTGTGCAGTAAATTCACTGCACATTTTACTAGAAGAAAAAGAACTAATGATATATGACTAGTTCAAAGAACGATTTTTTTTGATGACTGGTCAATTGTACATCACAATATCTCTTAACATATATTGTTTCTATTCACATATGTGGCAAAACGTTACAATTCACCAATATCGTATCGTCTTAGAGAGATTCCTATAAAACAGATCAAGGTATGGCATGATGCGCAAGCAAGAAAGCTAGATCGTGAAGGAATTTCAGAACTTGCACGTTCTATTAAAAACGAAGGACTGCAAAACCCCCCAATGGTACAAAAGGATGGAAAAAATTCATACTTGCTAATGTCGGGTCAGAGAAGACTTGCGGCACTAAAAAGAATTGGCGCAAAGAAGATACCTGTACTGTTACTTACAAATTCCACAAAATATGACTTGGATAATGCAAAGGCAGCATCAGTAGTTGAGAATCTTCACAGAAACAAGATGAACACAAAGGACATGACAGCAGCATGTGTGTTTCTTTCTGAATCTGTAGGACAAAGCAAAGCAGCAAAGTCACTTGGGATATCTCCTCAAACACTAAAAAAATATCTTGGTTTTGCGGCGGTGCCTGACAAACTTAAAGAATACGTTCCAAAGAAACTATCACGTGATGATGCTACCAGACTGTACCAAAGCATTCCAAATGTGCCAAAGGCCATAAAAATCGCAGAAAAGATTATTCCGCTTGATCAAAGACTGCGAAAAAAATACCTGTATCATTTGGCAAAAAGCACAAAGTCATCGCATCCCAAACTGCTCAAAAAGGCAAAAGCAGCATTACTCCAACAAAGAGTCACATTAGAGTTAAACAAATCTCATGCAAGAAAACTGCGCAGTCTGGCTGCAAAAAATAATCTAGAAGTTACTGAAATGGCTGCAAAAATAATGTCAGACTATATGAAAAGAAGGTAATCCTTATGATGCTAAATTTAATTGTATGAGTTGAATTCTAAAACGCAAAATAAATTCAAAAGATCTTAACTACATCGTAATTGAATTTCACACGGTATGAATTCTACGACATACTTAAAAAGTAAAACTAAAACATCATGATGAGTAGAAATTCAAATGAATTCTAAAATTCTATTAGGTGTAATTACTAGTGTTTTTGTATTTGCTTTCATAAATGTTGCATATGCTCAACCATTGGAGGATGTCACTACAACTGTATTGGAGTCTGAGGACTCTGAAATTTTAGTTAAATTAATTTGGAATCATGATGATGGCGTATCAAATTATGAGATAGGATGCGTTAGCTGTTTTCCAAATTTCTCAGAACAAACAACTTATGATGAGATAATATTACACAACGTTACCGCGTTTGCAAACGGTAATGTACTTCTTTACATCATTGCATATGATGATGATATCATATCTGCAAAACAAATAACAATGAAATTGCCTTAGAAGTCACTCAAAGTATTCTTTTTCTGAATTACTTTGCTGTCATTAATCCAGTTTTGAACATCAACGATAATGCTTGTTTTTAATGACTCTGTATGAAACCAACAAAGAACGTCATTTGAAAGACATTTTTGGCATTTAATAATTTCTTTTATGGATATGGATACTTCGGATTGTTGGAATGGATTTTCATCAAATGAGTATTTCAATGACTATCTTGTAATGTTGTGATATTTATTAATGTAATTTTAAATACGCACATACATTTTACTTAAATTTCCCAAATATGGGATTAACAAGTTATGAAAATTATATAAGGTATGAATGTATTATTTACTATAGTATATGAAAGATAATACCACTCCAAGAAAGCTCAACTGCATCATTATTGATGACGATCAGAATATTGTTGATGTGTTTTGTGACTTGTTAGGTATAATTGATGTCAACGTTCTTGCAACTGGGAATGATGGCAAAAACGCAGTAAACTTGTATGAAAAACACAACCCGGATATCGTCTTTACTGATTTACAGATGCCCGAATACAATGGCTATTATGTAGTTGAGACCATCAAGGACTTGGATCCTGATGCTAAACTAGTAGTTGTTACAGGAGATCCTGATGCGGTATATTCAAATCTCTTTGATTTGTTGCACGTACCAGTAGTAAACAAGCCATTTGATATTGCTCAAATAAAAAAGATCATAACTGATATTACCTCTGAAAACAATTCTATTCTACCGTTTGAAATTAGATACAAATTCAAAGATGACATCAACTATTATTCATGCACTGTGACATATCCCCAATACAGAAACTTCAAACGATTACCTATCATTGAGGAATGTGAAATAATAACCACACAAAAAACTTTACAACCACATGAAGATGAAATGCAAAGAGCCCTTGATTTGGTTATGCAAAATGATACTAGCCATATTCGTAAACTGTCGGAGCTTGTGCGTAGTTGACCGTGAGGCATTTTCACATGAAACTTAATATGAAAGTATTAACAGGTGAATATCATGGCTGAGATAGATACTTTTTTCGCATCATCCCTTGAAAATATGATTTGCAATAATTTGGGAGATACCACTTATCGCAGCATACAGAATCGTCTGTTTGAAAAATATGGAATATCAATTACACAATCAATAAAGGAATTTACAAAACTTGATTCTGTGTTGCGGGAATTTTTTGGAGCCGGTGCTGAAGGTCTAGAGAAGAAATTCATGGATCGTATTTGTAGCATCAAGTCTAAAAAAGACAAAGTCGAGAATCGATTCACAATATCTGATCCTGCACTAAGTCAGATAATCCTCAAGGCATTTGGAGATGAGGAGATGTCAAAGATTCTCAATGCTTCTATTGGTGAACCATGGACAATTACAGAAATTTTAGAAAAATTACACATTCCTACCACATCAGGGTATAGAAAAATTAATTTTTTAATTGAGCATGGATTGTTGGTAAAATCAGGACATGACTATACTGTAAATCAAAGAACAGTTGACAAGTACAAATCTCTGTTTGATAATGTAAACATTGACTTTAACAACAAAGTAACTGTCAATGTACAATTTACGCAAGAAGTTATTGCAAATAGCACTGTTCTTCAGACAGTTTACGGCAAATAAACTCTCTTTTAAAATACGTAAAAAACTTATTTTCTGGTTGTTTGTATAGATAATGTTCTACAAGAGAAAAATTATAACGCCTAAACTGAATCTAAACACACAAATAAAATATTCTGGAGCCTTTTGGACCCATTACTTTCAATTAGTTTTAAAATAAGTCAATACAAAATTATCTGGCCGCAATGAAGAATCAGAGTTATATCTGAATGATGATTGGAAGGCATTTGACTGAGCTGCCATTATTCATTTGTTGATTTGTTTTTTCACTCTTTCTAAAACGGTTGCATCGATAAGATTTTGCTCGTATAGCGTTTCTGCTATTTGTAAAATATTTAAAATTGAATGCATTTTAACTCCTAATTCTAACAATGCATTGTCTGCTCCCTCCATTCTGTTGACTATGACATATGCATCTTTTATGGAAATGTTTGCTTCTTTTAATGATTTTATTGCATTTACTACAGATCCCCCTGTAGTTGCAACATCATCTATCATTACTACCTTCATTCCGTCATGAATCTTCCCTTCTACTGATTTTGATGTTCCATAATCTTTTGGTTTACTTCTAACATAGATTAGAGGTTTGATTGTTTCAATTGCCAAAGCTGATGCAATTACTAAGCCCCCTGTTGGTACTGAAACAATAGAATCAAACTTGTCCAATCCAATTTCTTGTGTAATCTCATTTTCAAGATATTTTACCATTTTTCTAAATTCATGAGGATAACTGGGAACTAGTCTTAAATCTACATAATATGAGCTCTTTTTTCCACTAGCTAATGTAAAATCTCCAAACTTTATGATGCCATTTTTGTGTAAAAATGTTGCAAACTCTTTCACAAACTCCATACCAAAGTTAACTACACTGGATTTATTTTGGTTTGTATTGTGTATTAATCATGCCTGAAATTTGGTTAAATTACGGTATTACCGATGTTGTTTTAGATATAAAGGCAGAAAATTTAGAGCAAAAAATTGATTCTGACGGTAAAATATTAGATGATGCACAAATCAATGAAAAACTAAATTCACTTGACTTGTCTAAACCTATGGAACTTGTAGTTTTACATAATTCAAAATCTATTCAAAAAATCATTGCTTCATTATTTACTTTGTGTGAACAAAAATCAAAACCGTTCCCAAAAATTCTAACTGAAAAAAGAATTCTAAATCTGGTAAAATCTGGTTTGCCTGAAGGTAGCTCAATTAACGAATTTGATGATGTTGATATTTCAAACTCTAATCTTGTATTTATGGGTGAGATGGAATTTAATGGTTTGTTTGGTTATGAGACTATCTCTACGCGTCTTATCAAAAAATTTGGTCATGAATCCATGTTATCTGCATATGCAAAAAGATCCGGCAATATTCCTGTGTCTGGCCAACGTCCAGAAAGCTTAACAGAAGCAAAAAAATTTACAGATAATTTTGAAATTCAAGGAATTGAAATTATTGCAAATTCTGAAGGAATAATGGATTTCACTATTGGTCATCCTTCTGAAACTATTTCATCTACAAAAATTTTAGAATCTAATTCTATCAAAGATGTGGGTCAACATAAAACAATGGTAATTAGTACCGGAAAAGATGCAAGCAATGATAATCTTGGAACTTCACTCTCTTCTCTTTGGAATTGTTCTAATGCCATTCAAAAAAATGGCCTTGCGGTTTTAGTGGCTGAATGTAAGGGTGGATTAGGTTCTGATGCACTGCAACAATACATTGAAGATAGATTAAGCTTGGAACAACTCCAAAATCCGTCTAAATATGTTGGTGGGATGGAAGATTTACTTTTTCTATCAGAAATACAAAAGAATTTCCAAATTGCTTTAGTATCTATAATGCCTGAATTTTATGCTAAAAAACTTAACATGATATCTATGCAAGGTATAAAATATTCTATGGATTATATTCTTAAAACACAAGGAGCAAGGCAAAAAGTTGCAGTAGTTACAGATGGTGCAAGACTTTTGTTAAGATAACAGATTAGGCAATAAATTTGATGGTAATGGCGCACATAGAATTGCTAATCCTATAATTCCGATGTATGATAGTTTTCTTTTTCTTGAAAGTGGCGAGACATCATCTAGTGGAGATGCACTAGGATTTTTTGAACTCATAATTAGAATTAATATCGCCATTGGCCAATAGTTTAGTAAAACAAGAATTCCTATACTTCCAAACGTTGCATATCTGTGTAACTTTGAACCCATTAGCGTTCTTGCCATGTGTCCGCCATCCAATTGCCATGCTGGAAGTAAATTCAAAAATGTAATTAAAAATCCAATCCAAGCTGCAAACATAAAAGGTGTCATAAGTATGACCTGTCCGAATAATTCCCCTTTGCCAAACATTGCCAAACTTGCAGTCATAAGTAATGGCTCTCCGAGATTCCAATCACTTAGTCTGGCTTGAGCAAATAATTCGTCTGCAATTACCTGATCCAGTACAGGAGCTGTGTATGCTCCATAAATTGACACAATGATTGCAACTATTAATCCTGCAATAGGACCTGCTATGGCAACATCGTACAGAATTTCTCGGTTAATTGTTAATCCTCTTGATTGGATAAATGCGCCAAACGTTGGAATTCCATATACAGGTATGCCTGGTAGGAAATATGGCCAAGTGGTTTTCAGTCCATGTATTTTTGCAGCAACTATGTGACCTAACTCATGAATTCCTAAAATCCCCATCACTGATAATGTGTAAAAGACTGCCATTTCTAGAGGCTCGCCGATATCTACAATAGAATTTGTAAATGACGTTCTGTAATATCCATCAAACATCACAAAGCCAATGACAATTGCAAATAATATTCGAGGAGTCCATGCTGATTTCATTATTTTGCCTTGTTTTCTTAAGGTAAATTTTTGAACAATTACGTATATCCCGTCGTCTGTTTCTTCTAATTTGCAAACATAACTCATATCTTCTAATTTTCTTGCCAATCCTTCAAATTTTGACTTAAAGTCCTTATCCTCTATTTTAAATTCTAAAGAAAATTCTGCCTTTGTAAAATCACTGACTAGAAATATGGAATTTACTAATGAAATAATATCTTCTTGCGAGGGCTCTTCCATCTCTTTAGGCCTTGATTTTTCCATTAAATGGTCTTTTGGTTTAAAATTAAATATTGATACTTCTAATACTAAACCATGCAGGTCATCCTTCGACAACTAGGTGATTGTAACATTAGACGAGCAGGGCCAAGCGATCTAATCTCTGTCATGGAAATTAATCTGAAAACACTCCCTGAGCACTATTCAGATTATTTCTATGAAAGTCTGCTTGCAGAACTCCCTGAAGCTTTCATAGTTGCAGAAATTGGAGGAAAACATGTTGGATATATTATGTGTAAAACTGAATTCGGTTTCTCAAATTTTAAGAAATTAGGGTTTGTCAAAAAAGGACATGTCGTGTCTATAGCCGTGCTTGAAGAATACAGAAAGAAAGGTATTGGAAAAGCACTTGTTGAAGAGTCTGTTAATGGCGTTAACTTGAGAAAATGTGACGAATTCTATTTAGAAGTGAGATGTAGTAATAATGAGGCTGTAAGATTATATGAAAAATTAGGATTTGTAATTAGACAACAACTAAACGCCTATTATCGAGATGGTGAAGATGCATATCTTATGGCCATTGAACTAAATTAGTTCAAAGCAATAAATAACTCACAAAAAATTCTTCGCCATGGATAAACGAAAAGGAATGGGAATTACCATTTTTGTGCTTTGTATTGGTGGCTTCTTTCTCTATGCATATTTGTTGATGTTATCTGAATGGAGTCCAATCGTATTACAATTGTCTGTACTAATGATTGCTGGAGGAATTTTAGGAGTTATTGCATGGATTGGATATGTTATGGCAACAACAAAACCCTCTACTGCATCTATTACATCCGAAGACTAATCTATTTGAAAATTTTAACATCTACAACTGTTTGGTAATATCTAGGACCTACAGCTCTTACAATTTTTGATTTTAGTATTTCTGATTTGACAGGAGTAATTTTGAGATAGTGCTCTTCTGAAAGTTTTCCTGCATCTGATTTTTTATCTGCGTGGATATGTGAATAATAATGGATGATTCCACCATTTTTAGTTGTATTGATTGCAGATTCTAAAAATTCATCTGATCTTTCAGGTAACAACATCAATGTTCTATCTGACTTGTTCATTAATTGATTTTTGATAATTTCTGATGCATCTCCATTTATTGAAATCACTTTTCCAACCATTTTGTTTAATCCAACATTTCTCTCACACAACTTTGAAGCTACTGGATTAATGTCGATACTATACACAGTACAATTATTCTTTTTTGCAGCCATTATGGAAAACATCCCAATGCCTGCAAACATGTTGGTAACTACCTCACCGTCTTGAATCAAATTAGCGATTCGTTCTCTTTCGGTAGAAAGTCTAGGTGAAAAAAATGCATTTTTGACATCAACTGTGAATTTACAGCCAAATTCTTTGTATTCTGTTTCTGTATTGTCCTCTCCTGCAATGATTTCCAGATCTCTTGTGCGAAAATCACCCTCAACTGCAGATGCTTGATAGAATACGCTTCTGACAATTTTTACCTGATCCAATAACGCTTGTCCGATAATTTTTTTCTTGGATAATAGTGATTCTGGAATTCTTACTATGATGATGTTTCCTATCTGATCAAACGCTGAAATTAATTCATCATTTTCTTTTACGGTGAGCACATCTTCTAGTGCTTTTTTTAACATCCTAGTCAATGCTTGTAATAGAAATTTCCTGATGTTTTTTGATCTTTGTCTAATCTGCTCTCTAGCTTGTTTACTCGAGGTCTGAGACTTCTCTCATCTCTTCTAAATGACATGTCTAGTGATTTTAGAAATCTGTTCATGGCATCTGCTTTTTTCATAGGAGCCGTAGCTCTACCTGCAACTCCTGATTCTCCCTCAAAAATAATCATTGTATCTGAAACTAAATCCATTAATTGCAAGTCATGATCAATGATTATTGCAGATTTTCCAAAAGAACGAACAAATTTTTGTATGAATTTTGCTACCGCTATTCTATCTTCTACGTCCAAAAATGCTGATGGTTCATCTAATGCATACAGATCAACTTTTTGCAATAGACATGATGCCACAGCAATTTTTTGTAATTCTCCTCCGGAAAGATTCTTGATGGATTTATTGTATAATTTTTTAATTTTCAATGGCTCTAGTATTTGTTCCTCTTCCATACTTCCTTCAACTTGATTGCCATTTGCTTTGTCTAATACTGATATGACTTCAACATCTATGTCATTTTGAAGATACTGTGGTTTGTATGCTATTTTGATTTTCTTATCGATATTTCCGGAATCTGGCTTCTCTACACCTGCAATCATTTTCATCATGGTTGTTTTACCCAGAGCATTTGCTCCCATTATGCCTACAACTTCTCCTTTTCTTACTTGACCAGGCTCAATTGTGACAGAAAATGAAGGATATTTTTTGACTAGTTTTGGATACGTGACAATTGTATTTCCTTCTTCAAAAATGTCTGTAGTTGACGATGACACATCAAAAGAAAACTTCTTGTCTCTGAATCTGACATTTTCATTTGGTAAATATCCATCAAGAAAAACATTAATTCCAATTTTTGTCGAAAGTATAGTTGAAACAATACCGTATGCTGTTGGCTCTCCATATAGTACTTCGATATAGTCACTTAGAAAATCAAGTAATGTTAAATCATGTTCTACAACCATAACGCTTTTTCCAATTCTTGCCAAATTTTGAATTACACGAGCTACGCCTGTCCTCTGAAAAACATCATTGTATGATGATGGCTCATCAAAAAAATAAAACTCTGCATCTTTTGATGCAGCAGCAGCTACGGCAATTCTTTGCAATTCTCCACCACTTAATTCATTCAAACTCTGTTCCAGAGAATTTTCTAATCCCAATTCTTTGATTAATTCTCTTGACACACCGCGCTCATCATATCTGTCAAGAAGTTCTTTTCCTGTTCCGTTAAATGCCTGTGCGATATGGTGAACTTGTTGAGGTTTTATTGATGCGCGAATTTGTTTTTGTTCGATTTTTTCAAAATGTTGTTTAAGTTCTGTTCCGCTATAGTGTTTTAAAATTTCATCCCACTCTGGTGGATTTTCATATCTTCCTAAATTGGGTTTCAAATTTCCAGATAGGATGTTTACTACCGTACTTTTCCCCATCCCATTTCTTCCCAATAGTCCTACAACCTCTCCTTTTTTTGGTGTGGGTAATTTGTATAGTCTAAATGAGTTTACACCATATTGATGAATTTTATCAGTAGCTAACTCACTTGCCAAATTTACTATTGTTATTGCATCAAATGGACATACTTTGACACATATTCCACAACCATTGCAAATATTTTCATCTATTTGCGCCTTCTTTGATTCTTCGTTTATGACAATACATTCTGCCCCTGATTTGTTTACTGGGCAGTATTTTATGCACTCCAAGCCGCATTTTTGTGGTTGACATAGATCTTGATCTAATACAGCTACCCTATGAGTCATGTTGTAGTCGAGTATTTTCTTTGCTTTATACCTATTTTGAATCTCATTTTCAATCTGGCGTTACGTTAATAGATGAGAATTTAACATTAATTTTCAAGCCGGCCATAGCGTTAGGGTGCGACCCAATCCCATTCCGAACTTGGAAGTCAAACCTGACGTCGCTGTTGTGCTACTAAGATGCGAGAGCTCTTGGGAAGCAACAGTGCTGGCATTTTCTAATTTACAATCAATGTTTTAATATAGAATTAGTTTGATCGTTGTGAATTAAATGTCAAATTGTAGCGTTTGTGGAGAAATATGTGATAATGATATACGACTACTTAACCACATGATGGAAAAGCATGGATGGAGAAATCCAAATGTTGGTACGCCTGACAGAAATAGTCGAGGTTATTGATTCTACACGTTTTGCAAATAGTCTAAAATTAATCTTACACCAAAACCCGTTGCACCTTTTGGGTTGTATGATTTTTCTTTTGTTGCACTTTGTATCCATGCAACTCCTGCAATATCGATATGTACCCACGGTGTTTTTTCCACAGCATTTTTTAAAAATGCAGCCGCGGTGATAGTTCCTGCAGCTCTTCCTATTCCTACATTTTTCATGTCTGCAACATCTGATTTTATCATATCCGTATAGTCTTGATTTAATGGGAGTTCCCATACTTGTTCAGTAGTTTTTTTAGAAGATTCATTAATTCTTTTTGTTAGTTTCTCATCATTTGATACAATTGCTGCTACATTGGTACCTAGTGCTACAATGCATGCACCTGTAAGAGTTGCAAAGTCTATGATGGCTTTTGGAGTGTATTGTTTTTCTCCATATGCCAGTGCATCAGCCAGAATCAATCTGCCTTCTGCATCGGTATTTAGAATTTCTGCTGTTTTTCCACTATACAATTTTATGATATCTCCTGGTCTGTATGATTCACCACTTGGCATATTTTCAACTGAAGGAATAATGCCTACAACATTAATGGGTAGTTTTAATTCTGAAACTGCTTTCATTATTCCAAGAACTGTACACCCTCCACACTTGTCAAATTTCATCTCATCCATTCTATCTCCTGGTTTTAAAGAAATCCCACCTGTATCAAATGTTACAGCTTTTCCTACTAACACAACAGGGTTTTCATTTTTTGGTCCATGAGTATGCTCTAAAACAATTAACTTTGGTTCTTTTTTACTTCCTTGCCCTACTGCTGAAATTCCTCCAAAACCTTTCTTTTTTAATTCTGGTTCTGAGATAACATAACATTTCATTTTATTTTTTTTCGAAATCATTCTTGCAAAATTTGCCAATGTTGTTGGAGTACATTCGTTTGGTGGTAAATTGGCAATGCTTTTGGTAAATATTGCACCCTCTGATACAATCTCAGCTGTTTTTATAGCATGTAAAATTTTACTTGATTTAGAAACTATTATTGTTAAATCTGGTGATTTTTCAGCTTTTTCTGCTTTAAATTTATCGAATTTGTATAGTGACATTTTACAACCTTCAATGATTTGTGTGACTGAAGAAATCTGATCTATTACAAAACTTGGAGGCGTAATAATTGAAAATTCTTTTAATTTTAGTTCTCTTGATTTTTGTGCAATTTTACCTGAAACATGTCTGATAGTGTCATTTGTCAGATTTTCTTTTTTACCTATTCCTGCAAGTAGAATTCTTTGGGCAGGATTTTTTCCTGGCATTGGAATTATGCTTATTCTTCCCAGTTTTCCTTCCATATCTTTTAAAGATTGATTAATTGCCAAAGTTGTTTTAACATCGTATTTTCCTAATCCTAAAACGTTGTTAGAATTTTCTAACACAAATCCACATAGAAGACTAGTCTTTATTTTTACAGAATTTTCAGTTTTAATCTTCATAATCATACTTTATTTTCTGCTGTGATATTTAGATTTGCTAAAAATCTATTTTTTTACTGGTTGTGAGTACACTTGCTGACCTTACAAATACTGCTTTGACTGTTTTACAATTCTGTTTGCATGTGTCCTCTGATTTGATAATTGTTGGATTTTTAGCATTTTTTGTTATGATTGTTTTTATTAATGGGTATAATGCTGCTCTTCCACCAAAAGCTCTTTTTTCACTAATGAACCAAAACATCTCAAGAGCAGATTCATCTAAAAGTTCATTTCTTATCTTTTCCCCAAATTCTGAATAATGCCCTACTGTTGTGATTTTACCTCTGGCAAAAAAATTAACATATTTTGCAAATTTTGTACACAAATAACATTGATTATCAAATAACATTATTGGGATTTTTTCTTTGACTTCCATAATATTACAAAGTATGGTTTACATTAAAATTTTACAGAAGTAGATTTTTATTCAATTTCTAAGAACAACGATCGAGATGAGGCTTAATTATTACCAAATTAAGAAAAATATCCTTAGATCTAGAAAATTAGTGATTAAAGGTACAAATGCTGCAGGCTCTGGTCATCCAGGCGGTTCTTTTTCTATGGCAGAGATTCTCGGTTGTTTGTTTAACAAATATTTGAAATTTGATCCCAAAAATCCTCAATGGGAAGATAGGGATCGTTTAGTTTTATCAAAAGGTCATGCAGCTCCTGGATTGTTTTCTAACATGGCAGTTGCAGGATATTTTCCTGAATCTGATATTGAAACTCTACGAAAATTTGGCAGCAAACTTCAGGGGCATCCTGATCTCAAATGCCCCGGTGTAGAATTTTGTGGAGGTTCTTTAGGTACTGGATTGTCTTATTCTGTTGGGATTGCACTGGCTGCAAAACTTGATTCTAAAAATCATCATGTTTACACAATTATTGGAGATGGAGAATCTGATGAAGGTCAAGTCTGGGAAGCTGCTATGGCTGCTGCAAAATACAAAGTTGATAATCTTACTGCTTTCCTTGATAGAAATTTTATCCAACAAGATTCTTACACTGAAAAAGTTATGCCACTTGATGAAAAATTGGAAGGAGATGATCTTTCTGAAATGTGGAAAGATGCATCGCGATGGAAAACAGGTGATAAATGGAGATCTTTTGGTTGGAATGTAATTGAAATTGATGGACATAGAATTGAACAAATCGATGCTGCTATTGCAAAAGCAAATGCAACAAAAGGAGTACCGACTATGATAATTGCCAGAACAATTAAAGGAAAATCCATAGAACATATGGAAGATAATCCTCAATGGCATGGAAAAGCTCCTGATTCTGATGTGGTTCCAATAATTAACCTTGAATTAGATTCACAATTTATGATTGCACCATCAATCATTGCAGGAGATATGACAAATTTAGAAAATGAAATAAAGCGATGTGTGACAGGCAGAGCAGATTATATTCATCTTGATGTAATGGATGGTCAATTCGTTCCAACAAAAACATTTGATCATAATAAAATTAAAGAACTAAGATCACTTACGGTAATTCCATTTGATACACATCTGATGATTGATGAACCTGTGAAATATGTCAAAGATTATGTTGATGCTGGCAGTGATATAATTACAGTTCATGCTGAAGTAACAGATGAATCTAGCTTTGGAGAAATTCATGATATATTAAAACAAAATCAAGTAGGCGTTGGTTTTTCAATTAATCCTGACACTGAATTACCTGAATGGTCTTACAAATTTCTCCCTTCACTTGATCAACTAATTGTCATGTCAGTAGTGCCTGGAAAATCTGGTCAAAAATATATCGAAGAAACACATGCAAAAATGGCAAAATTAAATTCTATTTTAAAAGAACATAATTTTTCAGGCTATATTGAGGCTGATGGGGGTGTTAATCTAGAAAATATAGGGTCAGTATTTGCTGATGGCGCTCGTGTTTTTGTTGGAGGCGGTGCAATTATTGGTCAACAAGATGTTCGAGATGCGATTAGATCTTTTAGATCTGAGGTTTTAAAATCAAGAAGATCTGGTTTACTTGCAAAAGCAAATGAACTTGGTGGAAGTGATTTAGTAAACAAATGGATTGGTCTACACGTTATAGGTGAAAAGAAAGAACAAATTAAAAAAATTGCACGGGAGGCGGGATACATTTGAATGAACCAATAATGACCGATATGCGTTCTGAATATTCTAAATCCTTAGTTCAATTAGGAAAAGAAAATCCAAACATCGTTGTTTTAGGTGCAGATACAACTGATTCATTAAAAACTTCTGCATTTGGAAAAGAATTTCCTGATAGATTTTTCAATGTTGGTATTGCTGAAGCCAATCTTGTTACAATGTCTGCTGGATTAGCTATATCTGGAAAAATTTCTTTTGCTAGTACTTATGCTATATTTTTACCCGGCAGAGCAGTTGATCAAATCCGAAACAATATAGCATATCCGTCACCCCCTGGAAAAAAAGGTCTCAATGTCAAATTAGTTGCATCTCACGGTGGTTTGTCAGTAGGTCCTGATGGCGGTTCACATCAACAAATTGAAGATATTGCTATAATGAGAGTAATACCTAATTTCAGAGTATTTATCCCTGCGGATACTATTGCAGTTTCAAATTTGACTCGACTAATGGCTAGAGAATATGGACCATTTTACATGAGAATGGCAAGATCTGTAACCCCTCTTGTTCACTCTGATTCTCAAGAATTTCAAATTGGAAAAGGAATTGTGCTAAGAGATGGTTCAGATTGTACTATTGCTGCATGTGGTATTACTGTTAGAATGGCTTTAGAAGCTGCTGAATCATTACAACAAGAAGGAATCTCTTGTAGAGTTTTAGATATGTTTTCAATTAAACCAATAGATGATGAAATTCTAGAAAAAGCAGCTAGAGAAACTGGTTGTATTGTTACCACTGAAGAACATAACATCATCGGTGGAATGGGTTCTGCTGTAGCAGAATCTGTTTCTGAATCTTACCCTGTACATATTAAGAGAATTGGAGCCCAAGATATGTTTGGTGAATCTGCACGTGACAATGAAATTCCATTATTATTAGAGAAACATGGAATAACATCTTTTAATATAGCAAAACAAGTTAAAGAAATTAGGAGCAAAAAAATATGAAGATTTTTCTTGATACTGCTAATCTTGAATCTATTAGAAAATTCAATGACATGGGTTTGCTAGATGGAATCACAACTAATCCCTCACTAATGTCAAAAGAAGGTGGTAATCCAAAAGATGCTATGGCGGAAATTACAAAAATCATCAAAGGCGATGTGAGTTTAGAAGTTGTTAGTACTGAATACTCTGGAATGATCGAAGAGGGAAAACGACTTCGTCAATACGGAAAAAATGTTGTAGTTAAAGTTCCTATGACTCCTGACGGTCTAAAAGCATGCAAATCATTATCTTCTGAGGGAATTCCTGTTAATGTTACTTTGATCTTTTCTGCAAATCAAGCTTTACTTGCTGCAAAATCAGGTGCAAAATATGTTAGTCCATTTATTGGAAGATTAGATGATATTGGTCAGGATGGAATGCATCTAATCAGAGAAATCAAAGAAATTTTTTCAAATTATGATTTTGGAACTCAAATCCTTGTTGCAAGTGTTCGTCATCCATTACATGTAGTTGATGCTGCAAAAATTGGTGCAGATGTTGTTACATTACCTCCAGATGTATTAGATAAAATGTTACAACACCCTTTGACAAAAATTGGATTGCAAAATTTTCTTGCAGATTGGGACAAGCTAAAATCTGGAAATCCAGATATTAAAATATAATGTTCTCTAAAAATAAAATCATAAAAATTAAAAATTGAGGCTTTATTATCCTGAACCTTTGTTTGTACTCTTTCTTGAACTAGTTCCTCTACCTGTACTTCTAGTCATTCCTTCAGTTGAAGGTCTTGCTTTAGGATCAGGCATATCTCCTAGTCTTCTTGAACCAGTTCCGCGACCAGTGTGAACCATTCTATTTGATGTTGCTTTCTTCCTTGCTTCTTGGATCTTTCTGAATTCATCTCCAGACCATTTTGAAGCATCTTCATCAACTTCGATAGTTCCTGTGCCTCTACCTGTTCTAATTTTAATTTTCCCCATATCTTAGATTAAACCCCCTTGTATTTATCTAAGCTCATTATTATCCAAGAAAATTACATTTTACATCTTAAATTGAAAATTTTATAAAAAATCTAGCATTTCTTAAAACATTCTGTTCCAAACAATCTTAACTGAATTTCTGGTGTTTATAATCAAATGAAAAAGTTTCTCTATTTTATACTTCCAATAATTGCATTTACATTGATACTATTGAATGCATTCTTTGGGCATTTGATTTTCAGTTCTCCATATGATCAGGCCATCAACAAGTATTCTATCTATGTTCATCTACAAGAAGAATGGAATAGCTATCCTGGAAATATTATTTTTGATGTGACAAATGTTTGGTTTAATCCAAATTCTGGTGAAAATATTTACTTTGCAGATCCTTCTGATGTTTCCACTCTTACGAATTATAATTCAAATCAGTTACAATATCAGAATGATAAATCGTACGTACAACTACAACATGAATTCAGTGCTTGTGAATCAAGCTGGAAGCCAATGCTGTATAGATATGTAATTGATACAATTCGCAATAAAATTGAACTGTTTCAGGGAACTCAATTAAATGACGATCCATACGTTTCAATTTTTCCTAACATTCCCGTAGGAAAACAAATTGCAGTGGAATCCTATGCTCAATTCATTCCTATATGCACACACAAAGAGAACACATCATACGAATATTCTATATCCATCAATGACGAAGATGCATGGTTTGATGTATATTTCATACATTCTCAAAAACAGTTTGAAAATTATCTAAATTCTGACACTCTCCATTATTACATTTCAGAAGGTTGCTCTGCTCATAATCATCAAAGTTTCAGTGGTGTTTGCAATGATGTTGGGTATGATTCTGGACTTTTAATCATACTGCCTGATAACTTGAATCAATCTTTAACCAAAATCCGTGTAAATCTTCATGAAATTGAATGATTATTATCTCTCAACTACTAATCCAGCCTAGTTTTTTGAAATAAGCAAACATTAGAATTGCAGGTATTGCTGATGCAATAATGATTATAATAAAAACTGTAAATGGTCCAAGAATGAGCGAACCACTTCCAATTCCGCCTGGTAAATTTACATTCATTCCATAAAATGTTCCTATTACTGTAGATGGAATTGCTAATGTAAAGATTATAGTCAATACCGCAAGTACTTTGTTTGTTTTTTCAGTACTTAACACAAAATCTGTATCTTTGTAAATTTCCATAGTCTCTCTTGATTCCTCTAATGTTTCTATTACTTTGTCAATATGATCAATTACATCATCATAGTACAATACAAGTTCTTCATCTTCAGAAAACTTTTTGACATTTTTTGCAATTTCTGTTACAAATTTCTTTAATGGGTTTACAATTCTTCTTAATCTGTTAATCTCTCTTCTGAGTAATGCTATGCTTCTTGCAACTGATTTTCTTTCATCAAATACTCCGTCTTCTATTTCATCTAGATTTGCAATTATCTTTCTTGATGTGTGTAAAAGATCGTCTACTAATACATCTACGATTTCATGAAGTAAAAGTCCTGAGGATTTCCCAAGTAATCTTTCTTTTCTGTGCGGATCTGAATTTGTCTTACATATATTTACTAATTCTACTAAAGGACCAAGATCACCTTGATGTACTGTAACTAGAAAGTCATTTCCAACAAATATGGATAGTTGACTGTTTTTTGATATTCCCGTTTTCTGTGCTAATGGTGGGAATTGTAAAATTACAAAGAAATGATCATTGTAACTGTCTAATTTTGGAAGCTCAAATTTTGTCATACAGTCTTCTATGTTTAATGCATTGAAATGGTATTTTTCAGCTAATTTTTCGACATCACTTCTATCTGGATTTTGTAAATCTGTCCACACAAATTTTTCTCCTTGTATGGTTTCTATCTTATTTTCAATAGTATCTTCTTCTGATTTTTTATGCGAACGTAATCTATTGGCAATGAATCCTTTTCTCAAGTTGAAACATACCCTAATTCAACAAATTTAAAGCGATCGCTATGATCTCGTCAAAAATTATTATCCAAAATGAAATGATTTGCTTTTAAAAACTGTATCTTTCAAGATGTCGCTATAACCAAGGCAGAAGGTAATTTACTCCAACCCATATGACACCTATTGTTATCCCCATTCCAATCCACCATAGACGCATAATTTGATTCACATGTGGTTAATAATAAATCTACAGCATAATTTTCAGCTGAATCTCAAAGATTATTACTGGATAAACAAGTTTATTTTTTTGTGGCCTTCGTAGTACAGTGGTTAGTATAGAGGATTGTGGATCCTCGGACAGGAGTTCGATTCCCCTCGAGGGCCCATTTTATTATTTTAAAATATACCAAATTTACTAGATTCCATCTCTTCTTTGATTGCAAGCTTGAATCTAGGGGATTTGTTCTCAATATTTTTTGTCAGCCACGTGAGAAATTTTTTTTCTATTCCTTTACCTTTTAATTTATCATAGTCTGATCCCATCATGTCTGTTAGTTTTTCGATTAGTGTTCTATTCACACTTAAAACAAAAAAATGCCATCCAAAAGCAAATTCTGAATCTGTCATCACAAAATCCTCTTGACTGTGAACCATTTCTTCTAAACGCGACAATTGATGAGTTAGTGCTTTACTAGTTTTATCATAATCTACTGCAGATACGTTGATGTTAATTCTACCCTCCATGTTATAATTAAGTACAAACAAAATAAAAGGATTACATTGATTCTTCATTTAATAGATGTTCAAAATCGATATCAAAATGCATTTTCATGATATTGATGTATGTTTGAATGGACTCCGGAATTTTATCCCCACACGCTACTCCTAATTTCTTTGCATTTATCCAAATTATTAATGTCTGTATGATTGTCAAAAATCGATCATTTTTAATTTCAGGCGAACCTAGAGACTTGGTATATCTTTCTGCAAATTCCCATGCTGTGATAAAATCTACACACTTTACACCAAAAATTGCTAATAATTGATCTTGCATGTTTTGTGTTTTTTTGAACGGTGTTTTGTTGATAATGTATGGAAAATTTACCTCATCTGGAAGACAACCTGGAAGTGGTCCCCAAATTGTAATTATTTTTGTGCCTTGTTTGAGTTTTTCAAATTTTTTTAACATATGATTTATCAGATTTTCGTCTGTAAACCAAAATAAAATCACTGATGCATCTGAGACATCCGACTCTGAAACATCTTGACAAATTAACTCTGCTTTGATGTTTTTGTCTTTAAGAATTTGCATCGCATGTTTTATTTTTTCTTGATTGTTATCTATGCCTACAGCTTTTCTAACATTGAATTCATTAATTGCAATCTCTATCCCTTTTTCACTAGTACAACCTAAATGATAAAAAACATCTTCTTCTCCTAACTCTGCAAATTTAAAAATTTCTCTAAATGCTTTATCTGGTAATTGAACATCTTCACCATTTAGCAAATTAGTTGGAAGAGTTTCTAGATAATCTTCAATTTTCATTAGTTTAATTGAGATAAATGAGAATTTATTCTCTTATGCTTTCAAGTTTTGAAACCGCTTGCCATAATTGTGTTCTTACATATGATGGCAAATTGGGATCTTGTGTAACATCATCTAGTAAACTAATTGTATTTGCAGCCCTTACTGATAATGAATTTTCTTGATTATTTAGATCTGTAATTAAGTCTGTTATTGATTTTTTTATTGTTTTTGGTGTTGAATTACTTGAAGCAATTTGATTTAATGTCTCTATTGCTTCCTTCATTGATTCTTTATTTTGTGCGTCGTCTGCCATTTTTACACCTTTTATTGAAATTAGTGGTATATAGTTACATCTCTACAAAAACATTGTCTGATTCTATTACAACATTATACGATGTTAAATCTCTAATTTTTGCTGGGAATTTCAGTAATTTTCCACTCTTACAATCGAATTCTGCTGCATGCCATCCGCAAGTAATTGTACTCTCATTTAATTTTCCTTCTGATAAACTAGATCCTGAATGAGTGCAAGAATCATCAGTTGCAAAATATTCGCCATTGATGTTTGCAACTAGTATGTCTCGCCCATCTATGGATACTTTGATCATTTTTCCAGGTGTGATATCTGCTGTTTTACCTGCCACAATTTTTCCCATCGTAGTTTTTATCTAATCATTCTTAATATTTTTTCGTATATGAAACATACAACAATCCGAAATGCCACTGTCTCTGATAAAATATCTATTCTGAAATTCTGCCAAAATACTTTTTCTTGGGGTGATTACGTAGAACATGTTTGGGATTTTTGGTTGTCTGAGGGTTACTTGTTTTTAGCTGAAAAACCAAATCAAGTTGGAATTTGTCATGCATTTTACTCATTGGATCAAATTTGGATTGAGGGAATTCGAATCCATCCTGAATATCGTCGTCAAAAAATTGCATCTGACCTTGTTACCCATGCTGAAACTATTGGAAAAGAAAAACATGTTTTGTTTTCTTATATGTTGATTGATACTAAAAACACTGCATCTTTTTCCATGGCTAATTCTCTAGGCTACAATATTTTTCAAACATGGAATTTTTACTCTCTTGACCCAAAAATCAACTTAAATCATAATGTGTCTTTTGAATATGGTTTTGATCACCAACCCCATCCACATTATGTTCAATCTTGGAGATGGTTGCCACTTGATGATGTGGCTATGTCATTGTTGACTGCACAAAATTGTATTGTAAAATCTACTCTATCTGACGACAATTCATTTGCAATTATAACTGATTCAGATCATTTTAACAAAACATTGATTGTTACGTTATTTTCATATTCTGATGACTCTGCATTACAAATATTATCATTTTTACAGAATTATGCGATGAAGAATAATTATGAACGAATTCAAATTTTAACTAAAGAAGAATTGCCTCTTTTTGATTCATTAGATTATAAAATTTCATTCCATTTAATGAAGAAATCATTGACTTAGTCTGATTTTACAATTCTTATTGTATTGCTCAAAATCCCTAAATTCTCAATTTCCATTTCTATTTTATCACCATCTTTCAAAAACACCGCATTTGGTTTGTTTAGCATTACACCTGCAGGCGTTCCTGTTGATATAATGTCTCCTTTTTCTAGCGTCATAACTTTGGAAATTTTTGAAATAATTTCTGGGATTTTTATGAACATGTTGCTAGAGTTAGAGTTCTGTCTGACTTCGCCATTAATTTTGGTGGTCATTTTTAGATTTTGAGGATCTTGTATTTCATCAGATGTAGTTATCCATGGTCCACATGGTGCAAATGAATCGAAACTTTTTCCTCGTGTAAATTGCTTGTCTTTGAACTGAATGTCTCTTGCAGACACATCATTAAGTATCATGTATCCAAATATTGCATCCGCAGCATCTTTTGTACTAATATTTTTACAATTTTTTCCAATGATTAAGGCTAATTCTATTTCATAATCTAACTGCGTTACAAAATCTGGACATATGATCTCTGA
>Ga0210044_10003638_pt1 | contig 21891 bp, 21 predicted proteins | sample CryGey13umfilter_2_FD_183959 | JGI IMG/M metagenome (GOLD analysis project Ga0210044, IMG submission 183959) | Groundwater microbial communities from aquifer in Utah, USA - Crystal Geyser 4/9/14 3 um filter (SPAdes) (version 2) | ecosystem: Environmental > Aquatic > Deep subsurface >... | reverse complement strand
GCGCGGCGGCGGTCGAGTTCCTGCTTGTAGATCGCGGCGAAGTCGATCAGGTCCAGCATCAGCGGCGGATAGCCGCCGTCGCGGGTGACGTCGGCCATGATCCGGCGCGCGAACGGGAACAGGATGCGCGGGCATTCGATCAGCAGGAACGGGCGCAGATGCGTGTCCGGCACGCCGGTCACGGTGAACACGCCGGCATAGTCGAGCTCGACCACGAAGATGGTCTGCTCGCCCGAGGTCGCCTTGGCGTTCAGCTTCATCGTCACTTCATAGCGGTTGTCGCCCTTGGCGTTGGCGTCGAGGTTGACGCCCACCTTGATGTCGGGGCGGCCTTCCTGCGCGCCGCCCTTCTGCGCGGCGACGTTCTCGAACGACAGGTCGCGCATGTACTGCGCCAGCAGGCCCACCTGCGGGTTCAGGGTCTGCGGCTGCGGCTGCGCGGGCGCGCCGCCGTTGGTCTGGTCTTCGGCCATGGTGATCGGCTCCGGCTGTCCGTTGAAGGTGACGCGGGGCTAGCACGCAGGGCGCGCGCGGGCAATCGCGGCTCAGCGCGGCGGCGCGATGTCGCGCCGGTCGGCGCCGTCCGGGTTCGCGTCGTTAAGGTTCTGGTCGCCGGGGTTCTGGTCGCCGGGGGCGGATGGCGCGGTCACGTCGCGGTATTCGGCGTCGATGGGCGCGTCGTCGGGGTAGGGCCGGGCGGTGCGCGGCCCCATCCGCACCGCGCGCGCGGCGACCAGCGGCCCCAGCCAGCCGATCAGCGCGCGCCGCCCGGCGGGCGCCAGCAGGAAAAACCCCACGGCGTCGGTGAAGAACCCCGGCGTCAGCAGCAGCACCGCGCCGAGCAGCAGCAGCGCGCCGTCGGCCAGCGGCCCGGACGGATCCTCGCCGCGATCCATCGCCGCCTGCAGCGCGCCCAGCGCCCCGGCGCCCTGCCGCCGCAGCATCGCCGCGCCCAGGATCGCGGTCAGCGCCACGATCAGCAGCGTCGGCCCCAGGCCGATGGCGCCGCCAACCGTGACGAACAGCGCGATCTCGATCAGCGGCACGGTGAGCAGGATCAGCAGCAACGCCATGCGGGCCTCCTTTGTCGGTGCGGCGACCGCCCGTCGTCATGGACTCTTATGGTCGCGCGCCATACATACGGTGCGACGCGGTGAAGCGCCACAACCCCCCGGACCACGCGGGCGGCGGCGCGCCGCAGGACGGCAGGGGTTGCAACCGTATGTCAACGGGCGTCATCGAGCTCATCATTCTGGCCGGGATCACGGTGTTCCTGCTGCTCAAGCTGCGCGGCGTGCTGGGCGCCAAGACCGGGCTTGAGGAACAGCAGGCGCCGCGCGCGCCGCAGGTCGAGCCGGTGCGCCAAAAGCGCGCCGCCCCGGTCGCGCCGGTGGAGGATGTGGGCGTCGATCCCGACAGCGCCACGGTGGCCGAAGGCGACGCCGACATCGGCGAGGCGCTGGCGTCGATGCGCCGCGCCGAGCCGGCTTTTCTGCCCACCGAGTTCATCGGCGGCGCGCGGCAGGCGTTCGAGATGATCCTGATGGCCTTCGAGCACGGCGATCTCGACACGCTGCGCCAGTTTCTCGCCCCCGACGTGTATCAGGGCTTCGCCGACGCCATCGCCGCGCGCAAGGAGGCGGGCTACACCGTCGAGGCGCGGTTCGTCGGCGTGCGCGACGCCCGCGTGGTGGCGGCGCGCTTCGACGCCGACAGCCGCGAGGCCGAGATTGCGATCCGCTTCACGGGTGAGCTGATCTCCGCCGTGCGCGACGCCGGCGGCGCCGTGGTCGAGGGCGATCCCAACGACGTGCGGCGCGAGACTGACGTGTGGACCTTCGCCCGCCGCATGGGCGCCGACGATCCCAACTGGCTGCTGGTCGCGACCGGCGAATGACCCCGCGCGGCGCGCGATGAGGCGCCGCGCGCCCCGCACCACCCTTTCCGAGGAGGAGCGCGCCCTGTGGCGCCGCGTGGCCGAGACCGCGCGCCCCCTGCGCGACGCGCCGCCGGAGCGAAGCGCGGCGGAAGCCGTGACCGCCCCCCAGGCCCCCGCAGCCGCCGGGATCAGCCCCGCTCCGGCCCGCCCTGCGCCGCCGCCCGCAGACATCGCGCCGCGCATCCTGCGCCCCACCGGGCAGCCGGAGCGCCCTGTCGCGTGGCGGCTGTCGCCGGGCGAGCGCCCCGGCCCGGTCACCGCGAACACGCCGGGTCTGGATCGCGGCACGGCGCGGCGGCTGGGGCGCGGGCGGATCGCGCCGCAGGCGCGGCTCGACCTGCACGGGATGACCGCCGAGCGCGCCCACGCCGCGCTGAACCAGTTCATCGCCGCCAGCGCGGCGGGCGGCCTGCGCTGCGTGCTGGTGGTCACCGGCAAGGGCGGCGACGCGCGCGGCGGGCGCGGCGAGGGGGTTCTGCGCCGCGACACGCCGCGCTGGCTGGCCGTCGCGCCGCTTTGCGCCATGGTGATCGGCGTGTTCGAGGCGCACCAGCGCCACGGCGGCGGCGGCGCGCTCTACGTCTATCTCAGGCGGCGGCGGTAGGCCGGGGGCGCCGCGCCTTCCCTGCGCAGCGCCGTGCGGCCTGCGATCACAGCCCCAGCACGTCGGCCATGTCGTATTCCCCCGGCGGCTTGCCTTGCCCCCACAGCGCCGCCCTGACCGCGCCGCGCGCGAAGATCATCCGGTCGGTGGCGATGTGGCCGAGCGTCAGGCGCTCGCCCGCGCCCGCGAAGATCACCTGATGCTCGCCCACCACGTCGCCGCCGCGCAGGCTGGCGAAGCCGATGGCGCCGCGCGGGCGCGGGCCGCTCAGCCCGTCGCGGCCGCGCGCGGCGACCGCGTCCAGCGCCACGCCGCGCCCCCCGGCCGCCGCCTCGCCCAGCATCAGCGCGGTGCCTGAGGGCGCGTCGATCTTGGCGCGGTGGTGGGTCTCGGCGATTTCGATGTCCCAGTCGGCGTCGAGCGCCGCCGCCACTTTGCGCGTCAGCGCCGCCAGCAGCGTGACCCCCAGCGACATGTTGCCCGAGCGCACGATCACCGCGTGCCGGGCGCAGGCGCGGAGCCGCGCAAGCTGGCCCGCGTCAAAGCCGGTGGTCCCGATCACATGGGTCAGCCGCGCCTGCGCCGCGATCTCGGCATGGGCGACGGCGACCTCGGGCGGCGTGAAGTCGAGCACGGCCTGCGCGCTGGCGAACAGCGGCAGCGGATCGTCGCTGACGTTCAGGCCGACGACGTGACCCAGCCCCATCGCCTCGCCCACGTCGCGGCCCACCCAGTCGTGACCGGGGCGCACCGTGGCGCCCGACAGCATCACGCCGTCCATCTCGATCACCGCGCGGGTCAGCATCCGGCCCATGCGCCCGGCGCAGCCGGTGACGACGATATGGAGGGTTTGCGGGGCGGGGCGGTCTGGCATCGGGGCTTCCTTGCGTGCAGGGCTTTCTAGGGCCGCGAGTCGCGGCTGAACACATAAAGCGCGCTCACCGCCGCCGTGGCCAGCGCGTAGAAACCGAACACGGCGGAAAAGCCTGCGACCGGGTCCGCCGCTCCGGCGAGCAGGCCGCCGGTGACCGCCTGCATCGTCCCCACTCCCGCCATGCAGAAAAAGTTCATCAGCGTCACGCCGCGCCCGGTCATCGCGGGCGGAAAGAATGGGCGCGCGTGGGCCATCATCACCCCGAACGACATCCCCGCAAAGCCGATCGCCGCCAGCAGCGCCACCGACAGCGCCGCGCCGGCGTCCGGCCACAGCGCCAGCGCCGCACAGCAGGCCGAGAGCGTCAGCGTCGCGCCGGCCACGATCCACTTGCGGGTGCGCAGGATCTGGTCGAGCGGCCCCAGCGCGAACGACCCCGCCGCCATCGCCAGCGCCATCCACAGCGTCGCAAGCCCGATCGCGCCCGCGTCCAGCGCGAACACCTGCGCCAGATAAGGCCCGGCCCACAGGCCGCGTATCCCCACCACCGGCGCGTAATTGACGAACATCATCAGGTAGAGCGGCCACAGATGCGGCGTCGCCAGCAGCGCCAGATAGTCGCGCAAGCCGCCGTCGTCTCCAGCGCCGCGCCCGCCGTCCGCCCCGGCCCGCGCGGCAGGCGCGGGCGGATCGCGCAGCCAGACCAGCATCGCCAGCCCCGTCGCCACCGTGACGGCGCCCAGGGCGACCAGCGCCGCGCGCCAGCCCAGCGCCGCCGCCGCCGCCGCCATCGGCGCCGCCGCGCCGATGTTGCCCAGCGCGCCCACCCCCAGCATCGCCGAGGCGAGCAGCGCGAAGCGCCGCGCCGGATAGCTGCGCGCGAAGATGTAGAACGCCGCCATCAGCGCGGGCGCGCAGCCCGCGCCGATCAGCGCCATGCCCGCGATCAGCCCCGCCGCGCCTTGCGCCCCGGCGAAAACAAGCGCCCCCGCGCCGCCCGCCGCAGCGGTCAGCCAGCCCGCCGTGCGGCGCGGCCCGATGCGGTCGAGCGCCAGCCCCAGCGGGATCTGCATCAGCGCAAACGCGATGAACCACGCCGCCGAGGCCCAGCCGAGCGCCGAGGCCCCCACGCCAAGCTCGGCGGCCAGCGTCGGGCTGAGCACGGCGAGAAACACCCGGTAGAACTGGCTCAGCACATAGGCGACAATCAGCGCCGCCATGCCGGTCATGCGCGACTGTTCGTCATTTCAGGCGCTCCCCCCCGCTTTTCACGCCATCAAGCACGCCGACACGGCGGTGAAAAGCGCAAAGCGCCAAGCCTTCGCCGACCATTGATCGCGATCAATGAGCGCGCCGCCGCTCTCCGTTAGCGTGTCCGTGATCGAGCGCAAAGGGCTGCGACCTCGCCAGCGTTTCGATCTCAACCACAGGGAGGCCACCGAGATGATGCCGAACCGTTTCGCCACAGCCGTCGCCGCCGCGTTTCTCGCAGGCGCCGCAGGCGCGTCAGCCCAGGAGCTTGTCAGCGCGCCGACATCGGTCTCGCCCGTTATCGACGGCGTGATCGATTCCGCCTGGGATGCGGCGACGCCGACCGCCGTCACCGTCGATCTGCATCCCTACAAGCCCAGCAACGGCTATGACGGTGTGACAGAGTCGACCGTCACCCTGCGCGCGCTGCACGACGACACGACGCTCTACATGCTGATCCAGTGGGACGACCCGACGCAGAGCCTTGAGCGCATGCCCTGGGTCAAGCAGGCGGACGGCGCGTGGAAGCAGCTCAAGAACCCCGACGACACCGGCCATGAGAACACCTATTACGAGGACAAGTTCGCGGTGCTGTGGGACATCAACGCGCGCGGCTTTGAGAAAAAGGGCTGCGCGGCCGCCTGTCACATGGCCGACGGCGGCATGATCGACGGGATCGAGGCGAAGTCGCCGGGCCGCAAGTTCACCGTCGCCGAGGGCCAGACCATCGACATGTGGCACTGGAAGTCGGTGCGCGCCGAGCCCGTCGGCCAGATCGACGACCAGTATATCGACCACAACACCGACGCCGCGAAGAACAGCGGCTGGGGTCGGCATGGCGACAGCAAGACCGGCGGCGGCTACAGCAACAACGTCTCCGAGGACAAGAAGACCCCCGCCTTCATGCCGAAGGACGGCGCGACCGGCGCGTTCTGGCTGGCCAAGTCCGATGCGGTTCCGTTCAACGACACGTTCGCGGCAGGCGACGTGCTGCCCGGCATCCTGATCTCGCCGTTCGAGGGCTCGCGCGGCGACATCGCCTCGGCGGCGGTCTGGGCCGACGGCAAGTGGACCGTGGAGTTGCGCCGCGCGCTGGTGACCACCGGCGAGAACGCCGCCGCGCAGGACGTGCAGTTCAGCGACCTGTCGAAGGCCTATCCGTTCGGCGTCGCGGTGTTCGACAACGCCGCGATCAATCACGCCTACCACGAAGGCGTGCTGACGCTGAAGTTCGGCGGCTGACGGCGATGCGCCTGAAGGAGTTGCCTGTGGGGGGACGGCTCGCCGTCTCCCTGTTTTCGCTGACCGTGCTCTACGCGCTTTTGTCCTCGATGCTGCTGATCGTCTATAGCACCGGCTCGACCGCGATGGTCGATCTGGAGGCGGTGAAGAACAAATACGCCCGCAACATGCTGACCGGCGCGATGTGGGGCTCGATGTACGAGCATGTCACCGAGGACGAGTCGATCCGCATCGTCGAGCGCTGGATCGCGGCGGGCAAGCCGCGCGCGCTCTATGACGCGGAGGTTGCGGCGGTGATGAAGGAGGATTGCACCAACTGCCATAGCCGCACCTCGACCATGACCAAGGCGATTCCCAGCATTCCGCTCACGTCTTATGAGGATGTCGTCGCCTCCTCCACCCAGGGGCTGCCCGACGGCAAGCTGCTGAAGGGGTTGCATTTCCATCTGTTCGGTATCGGCACGACGCTGCTGGCGCTGGGCGCGCTGCTGGCGTTCAGCGGGTTGGGCGGCTTCTGGAAGGCGGTGCTGCCGCTGGCGGGGTTCGCCGGGCTGTGGCTTGACACCACCGGCTGGATCGTCGGCCGTTTCAGCGAGGTTGCGGCTTACATGATCGTCTCGGGCGGGGCGCTGATGAGTTCGGCGATCGGGGCGATGGCGGTGCTGGTCCTGCTCGACTGCTGGATCCGCGTGCCGGTGATCAGCGGCGACGACGACGACGACCGCTGACCGCCAGCGTCGCCGCGCCGCCTTGCTGCGGCGCGGCGGCTCGGCCATTGTGGCGCGCAGACTCATACCGGGAGGATGCGCGATGGCCATGGACGGCGACCGCCTGACGAACATGCAGACCCGCGATGTCGAGGCGCTGCTGCACCCTTACACCAACGCCGTCGCGCACCGCAAAACTGGCCCGCACATCATGGAGAGCGGGCAGGGCGTCTATGTGTTCGACGATCAGGGCAAGCGCTATATCGAAGGCATGGCGGGCCTGTGGTGCGCAGGGCTTGGCTTTGGCGACGCAGAATTGATCGAGGCGGCGCGCGAACAGTTGGGCCGTCTGCCCTATTACCACCTGTTCGGCGGCCGCAGCCATGAGCCGGCGATCGAACTGGCCGAGAAGATCAAGGAACTGGCGCCGGTTCCGATGAGCAAGGTGTTCTACCAGTCCGGCGGCTCGGAGGCCAATGAGACCCAGGTCAAGCTGGCGTGGTATTACAACAACGCGCGCGGGCGGCCCGAAAAGAAGAAGATCATCAGCAGGGGCAAGGCCTATCACGGCGTGACCATCGTCACCGCCTCGCTGACCGGCCTGCCCAACAACCACCGCGACTTCGACCTGCCGGTGGACCGCGTCAAGCACGTCTCCTGCCCGCATCACTGGCGCCACGGCCTGCCCGGCGAGACCGAGCGCGAGTTCTCGGTGCGGCTGGCCGCCGAGCTCGACGCCTTCATCGAAGCCGAGGGACCGGAGACGGTGGCCGCCTTCATCGCCGAGCCGGTGATGGGCGCCGGCGGGGTGATCGTGCCGCCGGAGGGCTATTTCGAGGCGGTCATGCCGGTGCTGGCCAAGCACGACGTATTGATGATCGACGATGAGGTGATCTGCGGCTTCGGGCGCACCGGAAACTGGTTCGGCGCCACCACGATGGGCATGACGCCCACCTCGATGTCGATGGCCAAGCAGTTGACCGCCGCCTACGCGCCGCTGTCCGCCGTCGCGATCAATCAGGACATGGCCGACGTGGTGGAGGAGAACTCCGGCAAGATCGGCGTGTTCGGCCACGGCTACACCTATGGCGGCCACCCGCTGGGCTGCGCCGTGGCGCTCAAGACGCTGGAGATCTACCAGCGTCGCGACATCGTCGGCCAGGTGCGCGCCAAGGCGCCGCTGTTCCAGCGCCTGCTGCGCAGTTTCGCCGGGCATCCGCTGGTGGGCGAGGCGCGCGGCGTGGGGCTGGTCGGCGCGCTGGAGGTCTCGCCCGACCGCAAGACGGCGGCGACGTTCGCCCAGCCCGGCAAGGTGGGCGCAAAGCTCTCGGCGGAACTGGTGGCGCGCGGCGTGATCGGGCGCGCGATCGGCGACGTGCTGGCGTTCTGCCCGCCGATGATCATCACCGAGGACGAGATCGAGGCCATTTTCGCGCCGATGGAGGCCGCGCTGGACGCGACGCTGCATTGGGCGAAGGCGGAAGGGCATATGGCTTGAGCCGTTGCGTCGCATCCGGCGCGCCGCTACGTTCCACCATGTGAGCCACAAGTGGTGGAAAGCATGACCGCGCTGAACATCAAGAGCGCCGAGGCGCACCGTCTGGCGCGCGAGATCGCCCCCGCCACCGGCGAGACTCTGACCGGCGCAGTCGTCGCGGCGCTGCGGGCGCGCAAGGCGGAACTCGACGCGAAGGCCGGGCCCGACCCGGAAAAGGTGGCGAGAATGCGCGCAATGGGGCGGGCCTGTCGCGCCAGACTGGCGACTGAGGGCGGACCGATCCCGACTTCGACCGACGACGACCTCTGCGACGCGTGGGGGCTGCCGCAGCGATCGTGGACGCCTCGGCCGTCGTGGCCATAGCCATGGACGAGGCCGACGCGGGCGCCTTCAGCGCGGCGCTGGGCACGAGTACGCCGAAGCGCATGTCGGCGGTAAACTACTTCGAAGCGGCGCTGCGTCTGGAGCGCGGCGGCGGCGGCGGCTTCGACCTCGATGCGCTGCTGGCGCTGGGCGCCGTCTCGGTCGTTCCCGCCACGCACGCCCACGCGCGCGCCGCGCTCGACGCCTGGCGCCGCTTCGGCAAGGGTCGTCACCCCGCGCGACTGAACATGGGAGACTGTTTCGCCCATGCGCTGGCGCGCGAGGCCGGCGCGCCTTTGCTGTTCAAGGGCGACGACTTTTCCCACACCGACATCCGGTCGGCGCTGTGAGCGGCTTGCGCGCCGCGATGGGCCGCGCGCGATGAACCCGGCGCGCGGCATCGCCTTCAAGCTGACGTCGGTGCTGCTGTTCACGCTGATGTCGGCGTGCATCAAGGCGGCGCGGCAGGATGTGCCGACCGGCGAGGCGATCTTTTTCCGCAGCTTCTTCGCGATCCCGCCGATCATCCTCTACGCCCTGTGGCGCGGCCACATCGCGGAGGCGTTCATCGTCAAGGACCGCTTCGCCCATCTCAACCGCGGCCTTGTCGGCGTGGCGGCGATGGGCTGCGGCTTTGGCGCGCTGGGCTTTCTGCCGCTGCCGGAGGTGATCGCCATCGGCTACGCCGCGCCGCTGCTGGCCACGGGGCTTGCGGCGCTGATGCTGGGCGAGGTGGTGCGGCTGTTTCGCTGGACCGCCGTGCTGATCGGGCTGGTCGGCGTGCTGGTGATGCTGTGGCCGCGCCTGACGGTGCTGGCGGCGGGCGAGTTCAGCGACACCGAGGCGCTGGGCGCCTGGCTGGCGATCCTCGGCGCGATGCTGGTGGCGCTGGCGACCATCCACATCCGCCGCCTGACGCACACCGAAACCACGCTTTCGATCGTGTTCTGGTTCTCGGTCAGCGCCACGGTCGCCTCGCTGACCACCATTCCGTTCGGCTGGACATGGCCGGTGGGCTGGACGCTGACGCTGCTGATCGTCGCGGGGCTGCTGGGGGGTGTCGCGCAGATCTTCATGACCGAGGGCTATCGGCAGGCCGACGCCTCGACGCTGGCGCCGTTCGAGTATTCCTCGATGGTCTATGGTCTGGGCATCGGCTTTTTCATCTTCGCCGAGACGCCGGGGCCTTCGGTGCTGATCGGCGCGGCGATCGTGATCGCGGCGGGGATGCTGATCATCTGGCGCGAGCGCCAGCTCAAGATCGACCGCACCCGCGCGCGCAAGGCGGGCGGCGACAGAGGACCGGTCTGAGAGGGTTTCCCATGCTGATTTTCAAGATATTCGCCGCCGAGGAATGGGCGGCGCTGGCGCGTGACGGCGAGACGGCGGGCGCGCCGGTGGATCTGGCCGACGGCTTCATCCATTTCTCCACCGCCGGGCAGGCGCCCGAGACCGCCGCGAAGCATTTCGCCGGGCGCGAGGGGCTGATGCTGGCGGCGGTGGACGCGGACGCGCTGGGCGCGGCGCTGAAGTGGGAGCCGTCGCGCGGCGGCGCGCTGTTTCCGCACCTTTACCGCGCGCTGCACAGGGCGGAGGTGGTCTGGGCGAAGCCGCTGCCGCTCACGCCGCAGGGCCACGCCTTTCCGCCGGAGACTTTTGCGTGATCGAAGCTGCGGGTCTGGCGCTGCTGCGCCGCCTCGATCCCGAGACCGCCCATGCGCTGGCGCTGAAGGCGCTGCGGCTGGGTCTGGCGGGGGTGGCGGGGCCGGTCACGTCGCCGCGCCTGATCACGCGGCTGTTCGGGCGCGACCTGCCCAATCCGGTTGGCGTGGCGGCGGGCTTCGACAAGAACGCCGAAGCCGTGGACGCGACGCTGGCCTGCGGCTTCGGCTTTGTCGAGGTCGGCGCCGTCACGCCCCGCCCGCAGCCGGGCAATCCGCGCCCGCGCCTGTTCCGGCTGCCGCAGGACCGCGCGGCGATCAACCGCTTCGGCTTCAACAACGACGGTCTGGCGGCGATGGCGGCGCGGTTGCGGGCGCGGCGGGCGCCGGGCGTGGTGGGGGTGAACCTCGGCGCCAACAAGGACAGCGCCGACCGCGCCGCCGATTACGTCACGCTGATCGGGGGCTTGCGCGGGCTGGCGGATTTCCTGACCGTCAACGTCTCTTCGCCCAACACGCCCGGCCTGCGCGGCCTGCAGGACCGCGCGGCGCTGGATGCGCTGCTGAGGGCGTGCCGGGAGGCGGCGGGCGAGACGCCGCTGGCGCTCAAGATCGCGCCGGAGCTGGACGAGGCCGCGCTGGCGGACGTGGCGGAACTGGCTGAGGCGCACGGGCTGGCGGCGATCATCGCCACCAACACCACGCTGGCGCGCGACGGGCTGCACGGCCCCCATGCGGCGCAGGCCGGGGGCCTGTCGGGCCGCCCGCTGTTTCACCGCTCGACCGAAGCGCTGCGCACCCTGCGCCGCCTGACGCAGGGCCGCGTCGCGCTGATCGGCGTCGGCGGGGTGGACAGCGCCGAGACAGCCTACGCCAAGATCCGCGCCGGGGCGTCGGCGGTGCAGCTTTATACCGGCATGATTTACGAGGGCGTCAGCCTTGGCGCCCGCATCGCGCGCGGGCTGGACGCGCTGCTGGCGCGCGACGGCTTCGACAGCGTGGCGGCGGCGTCCGGCGCGGACGCCGCCTGAAGGCGCTTCAGCTGAAGAACGCTCAGCTGAAGAACTGCGCGCCGTTCGCCGAGATCGTCGAGCCGTTGATGAAGCCCGCGTCGTCGGAGGCGAGGAACGCCACGCAGCGCGCGATCTCCTCCGGCTCGCCCAGGCGGCCGGCGGGGATCTGGGCGATGATGCTCTCGCGCACCTTCTCGGGCACCGCCATCACCATCTCGGTCGCGATGTAGCCGGGGCAGACGGCGTTGGCGGTGATGCCCGCGCGCGCGCCCTCCTGCGCCAGAGAGCGCACGATGCCAAGGTCGCCCGCCTTGGTGGCGGCGTAGTTGACCTGCGCGAACTGCCCCTTCTGGCCGTTGACCGAGCTGATCACGATCACGCGGCCGAACTTGCGGTCGCGCATCCCCGGCCAGACGGGATGGACGGTGTTGAACACGCCGGTCAGGTTGGTGTTGATCACCTGGTTCCACTGGTCGGGCGTCATCTTGTGGAACGGCGCGTCGCGGGTGATGCCGGCGTTGGCCACGACGATGTCGATGGGGCCGAGATCGGCCTCGACCTTGGCGACGCCCGCCTTGCTGGCCTCGTAGTCGGCGACGTTCCATTTATAGACCGGGATCCCGGTCTCCGCCTTGAAGGCGTTCGCGGCCTCGTCGTTGCCCGCGTAATTCGCGGCGACGGTGCAGCCCGCCGCCTTGAGCGCCTTGGAAATCGCCGCGCCGATGCCGCGCGACCCGCCAGTGACCAGCGCCACTCGTGCCATGGATGTCTCCTCCTGAGATGCGTTTCTTGATGGAAAGGGATGGGGGCGCGCACGCCGGGCGCGCGGCCCCGCGAGAACTCAGTCGCGCTCGACGCAGAGCGCCACGCCCATGCCGCCGCCGATGCACAGCGTGGCCAGCCCCTTCTTGGCGTCGCGGCGCTGCATCTCGAACAGCAGCGTGTTCAGGATGCGGCATCCCGACGCGCCGATCGGGTGGCCGATGGCGATGGCGCCGCCGTTGACGTTCACGATCGACGGGTCCCAGCCCATGTCGCGGTTCACCGCGCAGGCTTGGGCTGCGAAGGCTTCGTTGGCCTCGACCAGATCGAGATCGCCCACCTTCCAGCCGGCCTTCTCCAGCGCCTTGCGGCTGGCGGGGATCGGCCCGGTGCCCATGATCGACGGATCGACCCCGGCGGTGGCGTAGGCGGCGATGCGCGCCAGCGGCGTGATCCCGCGCCGCTTCGCCTCGCTCTCGGTCATGAGAATCGTCACGGCGGCGCCGTCGTTGAGGCCCGAGGCGTTGCCCGCCGTCACCGTGCCGTCCTTGCTGAACGCCGGGCGCAGCTTGGCCATCGCCTCGATGGTGGCGCCGTGGCGGATGAATTCGTCGTTCTCGACCACCACCTCGCCCTTGCGGGTCTTGACGGTGAACGGCGCGATCTCGTCGCGGAACTTGCCCGCCTTCTGCGCGGCTTCGGCCTTGTTCTGGCTGGCCACGGCGAAGGCGTCCTGCTCATCGCGGGTCAGCTGCCACTGGCGCGCGACGTTTTCCGCAGTGGTTCCCATATGATAGCCGTTGAAGGCGTCCCACAGGCCGTCGCGGATCATGGTGTCGATGAACGACACGTCGCCCATCTTGGTCCCCTGCCGCAGGTGGGCGCAGTGGGGCGCGAGCGACATGCTCTCCTGCCCGCCCGCCACCACGATGTCGGCGTCGCCCAGCAGGATGTGCTGCGCGCCCAGCGCCACCGCGCGCAGGCCCGAGCCGCAGACCTGGTTGACCGTCCACGCCGAAGCCGAGATCGGCAGACCCGCGTTGATGTGCGTCTGGCGCGCGGGGTTCTGGCCGAGGCCCGCCGTCAGAACGTTGCCGAGGATGGTCTCCGACACATCCTCCGGCGCGACGCCTGCGCGCTTGAGCGCCGCAGTCACGGCGGCGACGCCCAGCTCGACCGCCGAGGTGGCGGCGAAGGCGCCGTTGAATGAGCCGACCGGCGTGCGCGCGGCCGAAGCGATGACGACATTGGTCATGGTGGCTTCCCTTGTCTTCCCCCCGCGGCGCCTGTTGCGGGCGGCGCGCTGCGGCGCACCTTAACAAAGCGTATCCGCTTCGCCCAGCGACCTATCGTAGCGCCGCACCTGCGAGATCGCGGTTGCGGCGCCGCGCCGCACGGCGTTACCATGGCGACAGAAGCGGTCATCGACCGCAGCCCGGAGCCAGCAGCCATGGACGGATCAGACGCCGCGAAACCGGCGCCCATCACCATCAAGAAATACGCCAACCGGCGGCTCTACAACACCGCCAAAAGCAGCTATGTGACGCTCGATCATCTCGCGGCCATGGTGCGCGACGGAGAGGATTTCGTGGTGTTCGACGCCAAGACCGGCGAGGACATCACCCGCAGCGTGCTGACGCAGATCATCTTCGAGGAGGAGGCGAAGGGCGAGAGCCTGCTGCCGGCCACCTTCCTGCGCCAGATCATCCGCCTTTATGGCGACACGCTGCAGGGGTTTGTGCCCGGCTATCTGGAGGCCTCGATGGAGACCTTCACGCGCAATCAGGAAAAGATGCGCGAGCAGATGCGCGTGACGCTGGGCGCCAACCCGGCGCTGATGGGTTTCGAGGCGATGGCGCGCACCAACATGGAGTGGTTCCAGCGCGCCATGACGCTGTTCTCTCCCTACGCCGCGCTGAAGGGCGACGCGCTCAAGAGCGACGCGGCCAAGGGCGACGCCGCCAAGGGCGATGCGGCCAAGGCTGGCGGCGCGAAGGCGCTGGCGGCGCCGGCCGACGACGAGATCAAGGCGCTCAAGGACCGGCTGATCAACATGCAGCAGCAGCTCGACAAGATCGCCAAGGGTAGCTGACCAGACCCCGGGGCGGTGGCGTCAGATCTCGCCGCCCGCCGCCTCGTCGGCGACGTCGTCCTGCGGCGCGCGCCATTGCGGCGACAGCTCCGGCGCGCCGAAGCGATAGCCTTGCAGGCAGTCCACCCCCAGCGCCAGCAGCGTATCGGCGTCGGCCTGGTTCTCGACGAACTCCGCCACCGTCGCCATGTCGAAGTTGCGCGCGATGCCGACCAGCGTATCGACGAACAGCATGTTGTCGGGGTCGGTGGCGACGCCGCGCACGAAGCCGCCGTCGATCTTCACCCAGTCCGGGCGGAAGTCGCGCACATGGCGGAACGACGAATAGCCCGCGCCGAAATCGTCGAGCGCGATGGCGGCGCCCAGCGCGCGCACCTCGTCGAGGAATTTTCGCGTCCGCTCGGCATCGACGACCGCCGCGCTCTCGGTCAGCTCCACGATCATGCGCTCGACGCAGCCGGGGTTGGCGGCGGCGGCGGCCTTGAGGTCGCGCATCCACGCCCGGTCGCGGGTGGTGCGCGCCGAGACGTTCACCGACAGCCGCTCGGTAGGGTGCGCGCGCAGCGCCTCGATGGTCAGCCGCAGCACCCGCCGGTCGAGCGCGGCCACCAGGTCGAGCCGCTCGATCTTGGGCAGGAACTGCCCGGCGGCGATCCATTTGCCGGTGTCGTCCTGCAGCCGCGCGAGGCATTCGCGAAACGCCACGGCGTAGGGCGGCCGCGCCGAGACGACCGGCTGGAACGCCAGCGCGATGCGGTTGCTCTCCAGCGCGCGCATCACCGCGCGCGCGCCGTCGCGCATGGCGCTGGGGCTCGACTGCGCATCGTCCAGCGCCGCGTCGGCCACGAAAACGCCGCCGTCCGCCTCGCCGCAGGCCTCGTCGAGCGCGGCCAGCGCGGCGTCGAACGGCTCGGGCGAGGCCAGCGCCGTCGCCGACGCCACCGCCGCGCCGATCGACAGCGTCACCGACACCGGCCCGAAGCCCACGTCGAAGGCGCCATGCGCGATGTCTGCGGCGATGCGGCCGGCCCGCTCGCGAAACGCGCCCGCGTCGTCGCCGACGATGGCGGCGGCGAACTTCGCGCCGCCCACCCGCGCGATGGCGGCGTCGGGCGGCAGCGCGCGCGCCAGCCGCTCACCCACCATATGCGCCAGCGCCGCGCCCGCGTCATAGCCATAGACGCGGCTGAACTCGCGCATGTCGTCGATGCCGAACACGCAGCAGACCACCGGCGTCTCGGGCGGCAGCGTCTCGGCCAGATGGGTCAGATGCGCCTGGAGCGCGCCGCGCCCCGACGCGCGGCCCAGCGGCCCGGCGTCGCCGAAGTCCTCCACCCCTTCGGCCGCGCGCAGCACGCCCATGAAGCGCGGCGCGCCGTCGGGGCAGTCCTGCAGGCGCACCAGATGCGCGTCGCCCAGGCGGCGGGCCTCGCCCGGCGCGGCGTCGCTGAGGGCGCGGGCCGCGCGCGCGCCGTCGTCGGCAGTGAAACGCCCCGCGCCCGACAGCCAGCGCTGCGCGCCCTTGGCGCCCTCATACACATAGACGCCGACGCCCGCCGCGTTCAGCGCGTCTGCAAGCTCCGCCAGAGTGGCGCGCGGTCCCACCATCGCTCTCCCGGGTCGCTCTCGACCTGACGGTTGCACGCTACCGCCGATTTCCTGAATGTATCGTGAATTGTTGCGGTTAACATCCGTCAACCGGAAGTTGACCGAAACCCGAGCGCGGCGTCAAGCTCGGCCAGCCATGCCTCGGCGCCCGCGTCGCTGGGCGCGCGCCAGTCGCCGCGCGGCGACAGCGAGCCGCCGGAGCTGATTTTCGGGCCGTTGGGCATGGCGGAGCGCTTGAACTGGCTCGCGGCGAAGAACCGGCGCAGGAACACCCGCATCCACGCCGCGATCGCGTCGAGATCGTAGGCGACGCGGCGCCCGGCCGGCACGCCTTCGGGCCAGCGCCCCGCTTCGGCGTCGCGCCACGCCATCCACGCCAGATACGCCACTTTCGAGGGCCGCAGGCCGTAGCGGGTGATGTAATAGAGCGTGAAGTCCTGCAGCGCGTAGGGGCCCACCACGTCCTCGGTGCGCTGCGCGGGCGCGGCGCCGTCGCCGGGGATCAGCTCCGGCGAAATTTCGGTGGCCAGGATCGCGCGCAGCGCGTCCGACGCCGCCGCCCCGAACAGGTCGCGCTCGGCCACCCAGGCGATGAGATGCTGGATCAGCGTCTTGGGCGCGGAGGCGTTGACGTTGTAATGGCTCATCTGGTCGCCGACGCCGTAGGTGCACCAGCCCAGCGCCGCCTCCGAAAGGTCTCCGGTGCCCAGCACCAGCGCGCCGTGATGATTCGCCGCGCGGAACAGGAACGAGGTGCGCGCGCCCGCCTGCACGTTCTCGAAGGCGATGTCGTATTGCGGCGCGCCGTCCGCCGCCGGGTGGCCGATGTCGGCGAGCATCTGGCGGCAGGCGGGGGTCATGTCCACCTCCGCCGCCGTCACGCCCAGCGCGCGCATCAGCGCCCAGGCGCTGGATTTCGTCTGCGCCGAGGTGGCGAAGGCGGGCAGGGTGTAGGCGAGGATGTCGCTGCGCGGCCGCCCCAGCCTTTGCATCGCCTGCGCCGCCACCAGCAGCGCCTGCGTCGAATCCAGCCCGCCCGACACGCCGATCACCACCTTGCCGACGCCGGAGGCCTCCAGCCGCTGACGCAAGCCGTCGGTCTGGATCGCGTAGGCCTCGTAGCAGTCCGCGTCCAGCCGCGCAGGGTCGTCGGGGACGAAGGGAAAGCGCGGCGTGTGGCGCATCAAACCGATGTCGGCCGCGCGCGGCGGGTCGAGGCGAAAGCCGATACGCCGGAACGGCGGCTCGGACGGATTGGCGCGGGCGCAGGCGGAGAAACTGCCCAGCCGCATCCGCTCCGCCTGCAACCGCTCCAGGTCCATGTCGGCGAGGATCAGTTGCTCATCGTCGCAGAACCGCGCCGCCTCGGCCAGCAGCGCGCCGTTCTCATAGATCACCGCCTGACCGTCCCAAGCGAGGTCGGTGGTCGATTCGCCCTTGCCCGCCGCCGAAAACAGATAGCCGCAGACCTGCCGGGCCGAGGTGACGCGGCAGAGCGCGTGGCGATAATCGGCCTTGCCGATGGTGGCGTTGGAGGCGGAGAGGTTCGCCACCACGGTCGCCCCGGCCATCGCCGCGCGCGCCGACGGCGGGATCGGCGCCCAGACATCCTCGCAAACCTCCACCGCCAGGGTGAAATCGGGCAGATCCTCGGCCCGAAACAGCAGGTCGGCGCCGAACGGCGCCGTGCGCCCGGCGATGCGGATCGCGTCGCCCGCAGCCTCGGCGGCGGGCGCGAAGTGGCGCGCCTCGTAGAACTCGCGGTAGTTGGGCAGATAGCTTTTCGGCGCGACGCCCAGCACCGCGCCCCGGTGCAGCACGACGCCGCAATTGTGCAGTCGCCCCGCCAGCCGCAGCGGCGCGCCCACCACGATCAGCGGGCGCAGGGCGGCGGTCTCCTGCGCCAGCCGCGCGATCGCCGCCTCCACCGCGTCGAGCAGCGCGCCCTGGTGCAGCAGGTCGTCGATGGCGTAGCCGCTGACGCTGAGTTCGGGGGTCAGCAGCACGGCGGCGCCCGCGTCGTCCGCCCGCCGCGCCAGCGCCGCGATGCGCTCCACATTGCGCGCGGGATCGGCGAGGCGCACAAGGGGCGTGGCGACGGCGCAGCGCGCGAAGCCCTGGGCGTAGGCGTTGAAGAATTGCGGCGGCGGCGTCAGGCTCATGCGGTCTCAGGCTCCTGCGGGGCCCGGCGGGCGCACGGGGCCGCTCAGTGCTACCGCCGATGCGCCGCGCCGCGCAACCTGCGCGGGCCGCCCGATGATTGACAGCGCCGCGGCGTGCGGCGACACCGCAGCATCGCAACGCCGCCGCGCGGCGTCCAGAGCACCGGAGACCGCCCGATGCGCCACCGCGCCTTGCTTCTGCCGCCGCTCGCGCTCGCGCTGCTTGGCGCCGTGGGCTTCGGCTGGGCGGCGTCGGGCGCCATCGAGGCCCGCACCATGGCGCGGCTGGCGCGCGCGGCGCAGGCCGGGGGGCACGACTGGCTGCGCATCGAGGTTGACGGCCTCAGCGCCGCGCTTGGCGGCGACGCGCCCGACGCGGCGGCGGCGACGGCGGCGCTGGCGGCCGCGCGCGCCGCCGCGCCGCTGGCGGCGCTGCGCGACGCGATCACGGTGGCTGCGGCGGCGCCGCCGCAATCTTTTACCCAGCCGCAGCCTCAGCCGGACACGCAACCGGCTGAAGGCGCCGCCGCCCCCGCCATCGCGCTTGAAATCCTGCGCGCCGCCGGGGGCGTGACCCTGATCGGCGTCGCGCCCAACCCGCACCCCCGCCATCGCGCTTGAAATCCTGCGCGCCGCCGGGGGCGTGACCCTGATCGGCGTCGCGCCCAACCCGCAAGCGCGCGACCGTCTGGCCGCCGCGCTCGCCGAGGCGGCGCTGTCTGACGGGGCGGGTTCCGCCGCCGCCGCGCCCGCCGTGCAGATCGCCGCCGACGCGCATGGCGACGATCCGCCGAACTGGCGCGCGCTGGAGGCGGCGGCCGTCTCCGCCGCCGAGCACTTGCGGCTGGGCCGCATCGCCTTTGCGCCGGGGTCGTTCGCGGTGTCGGGGCTGCCCGCGTCGGAGGCGGCGCGGATCGCCATCGAGCGGGGCGCGCGGGCGCTTCGGGCGGGCGGCGTGGCGGTCACGCTCGATCTCGCGGCCCCTGCGGCGCAGGCGGGCGCGCCGGTTTTCGACATCGAACTGCGCGCGGGCGCCGCCGATTTGCGCGCCTGCGCCACGCCGGACGCGGCCGCCGCCGAAACGCTGACGCAGGCGCTGGCGCAGGCGCTGGGCGCCGTGGATCTGACCGGCGATCCCTGCGCGCCGCTGGACGGCGCGGCGGAGAGCGCCGCAGAGAGCGCCGCAGAGGGCGCCGCAGAGGGCGCCGCAGAGGGCGCCGCCGAAAGCCTTGCCGAGCGCGCCGCCGCAGGGGCGCGCTGGTCGCGCGTCGCGCAGGCGGGTCTGGCCGCGCTCAGGCAGGCGCAAGGCGGGCGCTTTCGTCTGGAGGGCGTCGCCGCCAGTTTCGCGGCGGCGGGCGCGGGCGCGGGTCAGGTCGATGCGGCGGTGGCGCGGCTGGCGGCGGCGATGCCCGAGGGCTTCAGCCTGACGACCGAGGGCGTCAGCCCGGCGCCGCCCGCCCCTGCGGTCGCCAGCGGCGCGGTGTGGCTGCGCGTGCGCGCGACGCCGGAGCTCGTGCTGCTGACCGGCGCCGCGCCCGACATCGCGACCCGCGCGGCGGTGACGTCCTACGCGGCGGCGGTGTTCGGCGCCGAACGCGTGCATGAGGGCATGGCGGTCGCGCAGGCGCATGGCGCCGAGGGCTGGCGCGCAGCGGCGCTGGGCGCGCTCGACGCGCTGGCGCAGCTCGATTCGGGCGCGGTGGAGGTGGTGGACGGGCGCGTCGCGCTGACCGGCGTCACCCGCGATCCCGCCGCCGTGCGCGTCAGCCATCTGGCGCTGGCGGCCCCGGCGCAGAAGGGCTGGCGCGGCGAGACCAAGATCACGGTCGATCTCGCCGCCCGCGCCGCGCAATCGCTTCTGGCGCCGCAGGCCTGCGCCGCGCGCATGTCCGAACAGACCGAAGGGACGCCGATATTGTTCGCGACCGGCAGCGCCGAGATCGCGGACGAGAGCGCGCCTGCGCTGGATGCGCTGTCGGCCACGCTGCGCCGCTGCGCCAACGGCGCCATCGAGGTCGGCGGCCACACCGATAGCCAGGGATCGGCGGGCTACAACCTCTCGCTGAGCCAGGCGCGGGCCGAGGCGGTGCGCGCGGCGCTGGTCGCACGCGGCGCGCCATCGGGCGCGCTGGTCGCGCGCGGCTATGGCGAACATGCGCCCATCGCCGACAACGCCGACGAGGCGACGCCGACGAGGCGGGCCGCGCGCGCAACCGCCGCATCGCCTTCACCGCCCTGCCGCCGCCAGCCGCCCGCCAGGGCGAAGCGCCGGACTCGAAGAATGCGCCCCCGCTGAATGCGATCCCGGAGACCACGCCATGACCCGCATCACGCTCGCCCTGTCGATTGCGGCGCTGCTGCTGCTGGCGATGGCGCTGGGGGTGGCGCTTCACTGGCTGTGGCTGCGCCTCGCCCGCGATCCGGGGGCCGAGGCGCTGCGGCTGGGCGCGCTGACCACGCAGCTGCACGCCGCCGAGGCGGTGGCGCGCGAGGCGCAGCGCCGCGCCGAGGTGGCGGAGGCGGCGCTGGAGGCCGAGCGCGCCGCCGTCGAGATCCGAATCGCCGCCGCGCTGGCGGAGACCCGCGCCGAACGCGACGCCGCCATGGAGTCGATCGGCGACGCCCGCCGCGAGGCCGCCGAATGGCGCGCGGCGCTGGAGGCGCGCATCGCCGAGACCCCGAACGCCTGAGGCTGACGCCTGAGGCTGGCGCCTGCCGGTCACCATGCCGCCGCGCGCCGGATCAGATCATGTTCAGGGGATGATGACCGGGATTGGTGGGTGCGCACGGGCTCGAACCGTGGACCCGCTGATTAAGAGTCAGCTGCTCTACCAACTGAGCTACGCACCCCAACCTCGGTGAGCCGCTCTATAGGGGCGCGCGCCCGGCTTGGCAAGACGCCGCCTGCAGCCTTTCCAGCGCGGCGCGCAGCGCGGCGGGAAGCGGGGCGGGGCGGCGGGTGGCGCGGTCCACATAGACATGCACATAGCGGCACACCGCCGCAGCCTCCGGCGCCGCGCCCCACAGCGCCAGCCGATAGGTGACCGAACTGCGCCCGATCCGCGCCACCGCGAGGCCGGTCTCGACCGTCTCGGGAAAGCCCACGGCGGCGAAATAGCGGCAGGCGGTCTCGGCCACCACGCCGATCACGCCGCCCTCTGACGTATCCGTCTGCGCCGCGAGCGCGCCGCTGGCGATCAGCCAGCGGTTCACCGCGCTGTCGAAATACTCGTAATAGACCACGTTGTTCATGTGGCCGTAGGCGTCGTTGTCGCGCCAGCGGGTCGCGTCGCGCCAGCGCGCCGCGAAGGCGCCGCGCAGCGGGCGCTCGGCGCCGATCCCGTCTTGGCCCATCGTCGCAGTCCCCGATCTGTCAACGCGGCTGGACAGCGCCGCCGCGAATGCCGAAAGTGCCGCGCGACAGGCAGTTTTGGAAGGACCAACCCCCACATGGCGACCGTTTTTCCGTTCTCCGCCATCGTCGGGCAGGAGGAGATGAAGCGCGCGCTGCTGATCGCGGCGATCGACCCCGGCGTGGGCGGCGTGCTGGCGTTTGGCGACCGGGGCGCGGGCAAATCGACCGCCGTGCGCGCGCTGGCGGCGCTGCTGCCGCCGATCGCGGTGGTGGCGGGCTGTCCCTACGGCTGCGACCCCGGCGCGCGCGCCTGCGCAGGGCCGGGATGCGGCAAGTGGGGCGGGCCTGCGGCGGTCGCGCCGACGCCGGTGGTCGATCTGCCGCTCGGCGCCACCGAGGATCGCGTGGTCGGCGCGCTCGACCTCGAGCGGGCGCTGACGCGCGGCGAGAAGGCGTTCGAGCCGGGGCTGCTGGCGCGCGCGCATCGCGGCTTTCTCTATATCGACGAGGTTAACCTGCTGGAGGATCACCTGGTCGATCTGCTGCTCGACGTGGCGGCCTCGGGTGAGAACGTGGTGGAGCGCGAGGGTCTGAGCATCCGCCACCCGGCGCGATTCGTGCTGGTGGGCAGCGGCAACCCCGAGGAAGGCGAGTTGCGCCCGCAGCTGCTCGACCGCTTCGGCCTGTCGGTGGAGGTCAGCACGCCGCGCGATCTGGCCGACCGCATCCTGGTGGTGCGCCGCCGCGACGCCTTTGACCG
>Ga0210044_10003633_pt1 | contig 21918 bp, 21 predicted proteins | sample CryGey13umfilter_2_FD_183959 | JGI IMG/M metagenome (GOLD analysis project Ga0210044, IMG submission 183959) | Groundwater microbial communities from aquifer in Utah, USA - Crystal Geyser 4/9/14 3 um filter (SPAdes) (version 2) | ecosystem: Environmental > Aquatic > Deep subsurface >... | reverse complement strand
CTACAATAACTCAAGAAGAGATAGAAAGAGCTGTAAAGCTTATTAATGATAGACCGCGTAAGAGACATAACTACTTAACACCATATGAGGTGTTCAATACTAATTAAGCTTTGGAATAGAATTTAAGAGGTAATATGGATTAGTTATTGATTATTTTTTTTATTAACTCGCATCTCTTTCAAAAATGTAAGTTTTATGTTATAATTTTAACAGAAAATTTATGTTTTATGGTCAAAAATAAAAACAACAAGTTGATTTTTGTAATGGTGGCCTATTTAGCTTCTGTACAAACACAATTAAGCGATTTATTTGAATTTTATTATACTATCAAACGATGATAGTTTTTTGTTTATGCTATTTATGCTAAAAGAAAAAGATTTTAATAAGCTGTGGAATCTGCTAGAGCAGCCACTGTTTGTGATCGATCAAGATGGCAGGATTATGCTGTGGAGTAAGGGTTGTGAGCGAGAAACTGGTTATGACACTGAAGAAGTGGTGGGTCAAAAAAAATGGAATTTTTTATTTGCCAAAGAGGCAGATTTAGTTGCTATTATGGGTGAACTTAGCCCATTAATAGATAAGAGTTGGCAAATAAATTTGTTGCGATTGCGGAAAGATGCATTTTTTGCTGATTTACAGATCAAAGCTATCAGTTTTACTGATCAGAGTCCTATTTTCTTAGTTAGTTTTTCAAATATTACACAAGCCAAGGGGGTTAGCAAGGAATTACAAGAAGCTAAATTGCAAGCTCGGCAAAAGACTTTGGCTTATGAACGTGCACAAGAATTATTAGTCCAAAAAGAAAAACTTTTAATTTCCAATATGACAGAGATGAAGAGGCTTTATCGTCAGGTCAAAGAGTCAGAAACAGAGTTGAAAGCCAAAGCTGAGCAATTGGAGCAAAAAGTGGGTGAGTTGAATCGTTTTAATAAACTGATGATTGGTAGAGAGCTGAAGATGGTGGAATTGAAAGAAGAACTAAAGAAGTTAAAAGGTAAAAGTTAAAAGTGAAAAGATTTATTCAACCATTTAACCATTCAACCATTTAACTAAATAACTATTAAACTATTTACAACCTAAATACCTAATTACCTAAATACCTAACCAATATCCATATGCGCAGAGTAATTATCATTATTACAGTCATTTTTTCTAGCCTTTTATGGTGGGGAGTTTATATGGCTGATAATAGCAATAAAGAGAGTACAGTGTACTTTTTTCAAGATGTCCAGCGAGATGTCTTAAGAGTGGCTAGTAGTTCACTGAATAATTGGTTAGTCAATCACGTGCAAAACAATCCAACTTTAGATTTAAGCAAATTGCCGCAGGATTATTTCCGTGAACAACGCAGCCCTATCTCACCAACAACTTATGGTGATGTCTTTATTTTTCAAAATGGTAGTCCTATTTTTGATAATTATCGGATGTTTTTAGATAAGTATCCGGGTCAGAATATCAAAGATTTTATTGAAGTCCAGTCAGAAACAGCTGGTGCTGATCATTATTATCAATTGGTAGATGAAATTAATAAAAATTCCGAAGGACAAGGATATTGGACTTGGGATGCTGAGCGGCGTGGTGTGGAATGGGCAGTCTGGATGCCGATGAGTTTTGAGGGGCAAGATTTTGTTTTATTGATTACTACACCACAGCAGATCATTTTTGATGTTGCTAGTGTTTCTCAAAACAAACTGTACTATATGTTTATTGCCAGTATTGCCAATATTTTGCTGATTTTGGTCTTTATTTTCTTCTATTATTGGCAAGAAAAGAAGATTCGGGACGCTTTATCTGAGTCTGGCAATGTCACTAAGATTGGTGAGCTGCAGCATGATCTGGAAACATGTAAGTTGAAGTTGGAAAATCAAAGCAATCAGTATCAGAAAGTGTCAGAAGAGCTGGAATCAGCGATGAATATGATGATCGATAAAGATATGAAGATCAATGAAGTCCAAAATAAATTAAAAGATCGCATGAATGGTTAAATATCCTCGCAGAGTTCGCAATCGTTTATTGGCCTGGTTTATTATCAGTTCTTTATTGCCTTTGATTTTTTTGACTTTGGCTTTGGTTTTCTATTTAGCGCCGTTTTCAACTTGGCCAGAAATGGTTAACTTGATCAGACATACATTATTAGTTCCACTACTAGCAAGTTTTATTTTGATTTTAACTTTGGCTGTGATTATTGCGCGAGCAATTTCTAGACCAATTAGAAAATTGACTACAGCAGTAGAAAAAATCATGGCTGGGGAGACTGATGTTACAGTTAAGATCACAACCAAGGATGAAATTGCCAAGCTAGCAGACAGTTTCAATAAGATGACCACTGAAGTTCTGCAAGCCAAGCAGGAGTTAGAAATCAAGGTGCGAGCTAGAACCAAAGAATTACTCTCCACGAATCAGGAATTACAAGGATCAAAAACAGCCATGCTCAATATTTTGGAGGATGTGGAGCTGGAAAAGCATAAAGCTGAAGAACAAAGAAATAAAATTGAAATTATTATCAATAGTATTGGTGATGCTGTGATTGTAACCGATCAACAAGGTAAGATTATGATGTTCAATCCTGCCGCTGGTACAATGTTTGATTTAGCGGTCACTTCGGTCAGTAAAAGTTTTGATCAGATCGTAAATTTTCATGATGCTAAACAAAAAGATATTGCCATTGATCAGTTTTTAAGTACCGAAGAAAATGTATTTACGATCAATCGAGTTGTTTTGCCGGAGGATGAGCATCATCGATTTTTTGATATAAATATTAGTAAGTTTAGAAATATTGATAAAAATGTTTCAGGTGCTGTCATTGTCATTCGGGATATTACGAGAAATGTAGAAATTGAGAATGTTAAGTCCGAATTTGTCTCTGTTGCTTCGCATCAATTGCGGACACCACTTTCGGCTATTAGATGGTTTCTTGAAATGATATTGGCTGGTGATTTGGGATCTATCAATGATGAACAAAAAGATATCTTAAATGACACTTTGGAGTCTAATAAGCGCATGATATACTTAGTTAATGACCTGTTGAACGTTTCCAGGTTAGAGGATGCTAAGCTCAATGTCACTCCAGTACCTACTGATTTTACAGCATTATTGACTAGTATTATTAGAGAAAGTGAATCTTTGGCCCTGAAGAAGAAGATTAAGATCGATTTACAAACAGTGACAATACCGGAGATCAGCATTGATCCTTCATTGATCGGGCAAGTGGTACAAAATTTACTATCCAATGCGATCAAGTATTCAGATAAGGGCACGACAGTGAAAGTGGACCTAGTAATCAAGGATCAGGATCTTTATTTAGCGATCACAGATCAGGGTCATGGTATACCAATAGAACAACAAAAAAGAATTTTTGAAAAGTTTTTCCGCGCCAATAATGTGATCAAGATGGAAACTGAAGGAACTGGCTTGGGTCTTTATATTGCCAAGATGTTAGTTGAGCTATCAGATGGACATATTGGTTTTACTTCCACCGAGGGTCAGGGCAGTACTTTTTATTTAACTTTACCATTGATTGGCAGTAAAGCTAAAAAAGGTACACGTAGTTTGGCGCAAGTTGTTAATAAATAGTTTTTAAAATATATGACTAAGCAAGATAAAAAAGTATTGGTTGCTGAGGATGATCATTTCTTAGCCAAGATATACAAAATAAAATTAGCTAAGGAAGGGATCAATGCGGAGATTGCTACAGACGGTAATGAAGCGCTAGCCAAGATTAAGGAGTTGAAACCAGACTTGGTGCTTTTGGATTTGGTGATGCCTGGCAAGGATGGCTTTGAAGTGCTGGAGGAATTGCAATCTGATAAGGGATTGAAAAAAATTCCGATTATTATTTTATCCAATTTGGGTCAGGAAGCAGATATCATCAAAGGAAAGTCATATGGCATTGTCGATTATTTTATTAAGAGTGATATCTCCATTCATGATGTTGTTAAAAAAATAAAGGAAATATTAAATGACTAATGAGGATATTAAAAAAATAGTTTTGGAAACCGGTTTGATCACCGAAGAAAAGTTGAAAGAAGTAGAAGAATTAGCCAAAGATAATGGTGAATCCTTCGAGGAAGAAGTGGTTAATCAGGGTTTGATGTCAGATGAGAATCTCGGACAGTTAATTGCTGATAGTAAAGGCTATCATTATGTTAATCTGAAAAATACTGAGATTGAAGATGAGGCCTTAGCCGTCATCCCAGAAGTTGTCGCTAAGAATCAAATGGCGATTGCTTATAGTATTGCTGGAGATACTTTGAAGGTAGCGATGCACGATCCTGGCAATTTGGATTTTATCCACTTATTAGAGAAAAAGGGTAGCAAATTTATCGAACCATATTTTGCCACTTTGCGAGATTTGAAACAAGCTTTGAACAAATATCGCAAGAATATCACAGAAGAATTTGACGACATTATGAAAGTCAATGTCGAAGAGGCAAAAAAGTCGGCTAAGGCTGAAGATTTGCCAGTGATCAAAATCGCTGATACCTTACTTGCTTATGCATATCAAAATGGTGCTTCAGATATTCATTTGGAGCCATATGAAAAAAAGAGTTTAGTTCGTTATCGGATTGATGGTGTTTTGCATGATGTCGTTGATTTACCGAAGAAGGTTCATGATTTGCTGATTACACGTTTTAAGATCTTAGCAAAGCTTCGTATTGACGAACATCGGGCTGCTCAAGATGGCAAACTACAATTTATGACCGAAGATGGCAGAGTGGATGTTCGTGTTTCGATTGTGCCGATTACTGAAGGAGAGAAAGTGGTGATGCGTTTATTATCTGCCAAGAATAGGCAGTATCGACTTGAAAGTTTAGGTTTTTCAGACAAGGATTTGAAAATTGTTAGTAAGGCTATCAAAAAACCGCATGGCATGATCTTGGCTACTGGTCCAACTGGTTCTGGTAAGACTACAACTTTATATGCCATCCTTTATGTCGTCAATTCACGTGAAGTAAATATTTCAACGGTGGAAGACCCAGTCGAATATGATATGGAAGGGGTTAATCAGATTCAGGTCAATCGTACTACAGATTTGACCTTTGCCAATGGTTTACGATCACTCCTGCGACAAGATCCGGACATCATCATGGTTGGTGAAATTCGTGATGAAGAAACAGCCAATATCGCGATCAATGCAGCGATGACTGGCCATTTGGTTTTGTCTACTTTACATACCAATGATGCCGCAACAACTATCCCTCGTTTTATGGATATGGGTGCAGAACCATTTCTTGTATCTTCAACTATCAATGTTGTGATTGCGCAACGTTTGGTTCGTAAAAACTGTGTCAAATGTATGGCTAGTTACACGATCACTTATGAAGAATTGGTCAAATCATTGACTGCACCGATGATTGCTCAGACCTTGGGTAAAAAAAAGAGCTATCGTTTTTATCAGAGCAAGGGTTGTGCTGTTTGTCATCATTCTGGTTATCGTGGGCGAATGGGTATTTACGAAGTCTTAGAAGTAACGCCAGCGATCAAAGAGATGATCATGCAAAGGGCCAATGCTGATGAGATCAAAGTGCAGGCGATCAAAGAGGGGATGACTACTATCTTAGAAGATGGTATTCAGAAAGTAGCCAGTGGTCAGACCACGATCGAAGAAATCTTGCGTGTTTCGAAAGAATAGATCATTAAATTACAATGTACAAATTGTACAAATAACAAACAAATTACAAATTTCAATATTCAAATTGTTTAGTCTTTGTGATTTGGTGCTTGATTCTTGTTTGTATTTTGGTGCTTGATAATTGTTATTTATTAAACTGCAATGTTCATTTTCTTAATAGCTAATTAGGTATTTAGCTACTTAGCCTTTAATTTTTCACTTTTTACTCATAACTTATAATTTTTAACTTAATCCACCCCCATGCTATTTGATTATGTCGCTACATCAGCCGACGGTGCTGTTAAAAAAGGTGAGATCGAAGCTCCTGATAAAGGTGCGGCAATTTTATTATTGAAAAAACAAACACTGCAGATCGTCAAAGTAGAGCGTAAAACAAAGAAGGCAAAAAATGATATTGCGATTGGCGGCATAAAATTTGTTGATAAGGTCTTGTTGGCTAGGCATTTGGCAATTATGATCAAGGCAGGTGTCAATATGGCTGAAGCCTTGGAAATCTTAGTGGAGCAAGCTAGCAATCCAAAATTAAGAAAAATATTGACAGCAGTGTCGGCTAGAGTGGTAAATGGTCATACTCTATCTTCTTCCCTGGCCCTTTATCCTAAGGAGTTTTCTGAATTATTTATCAATATGATTGCGGTCGGCGAAACTAGTGGTACTTTAGCTGCCAATCTTGAGTATCTAGCTGGTGAGATGGAAAAAAGCTATGAATTAAAGAAAAAAATAAAATCAGCCTCAATTTATCCAATGATTGTCCTGATTGCTACTTTTGGGTTGGCTTTTATCTTGGTCTATTTTATTCTACCAAAGATGACAAAACTATTTGAAACCATGACTGTCGAGCTACCATTATCGACTAGAATTTTGATTGCTGTGGCTAAGGGTTTTGAAGAACATGGTTTATTAATCTTGGTTATACTAGTGGCTGTGGTGGTTGGTGGATTTTTTACTCTACGACAAAAGAAAGTAAAAAAATATACCCACAAATTTTTATTAAAATTACCAGTGATGGGTCATATTTCTAAACAACTAAATCTAGCCAATTTCAATCGAACATTGGGCATTCTATTAACTAGTGGTGTGCCAGCAGTTGAAGCTTTGAATATCACCGCTGGCGTATTAAACAATTATACTTATAAAGAAGAGGTTAGACTTTTGGCCAAAGCCGTGGAAAGAGGATTGTCTATTTCTGAAGCTTTGAGCACTCGTTCAACGAAAATCTTTCCACGCATGTCAACCAGACTTTTAGGGGTGGGCGAAAAGACTGGTGAACTAGATAGCTCCCTCAACTATTTAGGAGATTTTTATAGCCGAGAAGTTGATAATATTACTAAGAACTTATCAAATATTTTAGAACCAATGCTCTTGATCATTATTGGTCTGGCCGTTGGTTTTGTCGCTATTTCTATTATTCAGCCAGTTTATAAGATCTCTGGTGGTTTAAGAAAATAAAATGATTTTTTATCAAGCTAGAGGGTTCAATTTAGTACAAGTACTTTTGGTATTAGCAATCTTTATGATCATTGCTAGTTTTGCTATACCAAGTTTGTACCAATTGCAGACTGGTGTGCAGATTGATACTGTCGCTTCAGAAATGTCTCATAATTTACGGCGAGCGCAAATCAGAGCACTGAGTGGTTTTAATGATTCAAATTGGGGAGTCTATTGGCAAGAACGAAGCTATACTATTTTTGCTGGTGATTCTTTTGTTGCTAGAGATCAAGATTGGGATGAAGATTATTTAATAACTGGTTCAGTGTTGATCAGCAATGATTTGGGTGACGAGATTATTTTTACTAAACAAACAGGTGAGCCAGATACTGCCGGTAGTATAATTTTGACCAATCCCGCTAATGAAACATCCACTGTTTATATTAGTGAGTTGGGAGTGATTGATTTACAATAAATTTTTATGAAGCAACGAGAGAAAAATTTAGGATTTTCATTAATCGAAGCAATTGTTGCTTTGGGAGTTTTTTCTCTATTAGTAGCTAGTATTTCGGGCACCGCCGGATTGACCTTTCTTTCTGAGATTCAGGGTGGGGAAAGGACTGTGGCCCAAGCTTATGCTGTCGAAGGAATGGAGGCAATTCGTTCGATCAGAGAATTGGGTTGGTCAGAACTAACAATTGGTCAACACGGTTTATCCAAGGAGCAAGGCTATTGGGAATTATCTGGTAGTGAAGATATTTTAGGACAATTTACCAGGACAATTACCATTGCTGAGGTTTATCGTGATGTTGATCAAACTATTTTAGCTGAGGGTGGTAGTCTGGACCAACATACTAAACTTATCTCTGTTTTAATATCTTGGGAAATATCACCAGGTAATGATAATGAATTTTTATTAGAAAATTATTTGACCAATTGGGCTAGTCTTGATTGGTCACAAACAAATTGGTCTGGTGGTGCTGGTCAAGCTAGTTGGAGTATTGACAATCAATTTTGGACAGCTGATGAAAGTATTGATGTTAATACAGTTGGAGAATTATCACTGAATCAGGCGGGAACTAACCCCAGTCCTTATGCCTTATTAATGCATTTTGATGGCTCTCGCTATCAAAGCCAAGACAGTATTGATAATTATAGTTTTGAAAATTATCTAGGAATAGCCCCCAATATTGACTTTGATGATTGGACTGAATATCAGCTAGGTGCAGATTTTAGTGTGGAACCAGGCTATCAAGGTAGTTCCGCGGTGCGGATTGATTATCAGTGGCCTTTGGCTTTAGGGGGGGTCTATCAAGCAGCAATTCCGGTCGTTGGTGATACGACTTATCAGTTATCATTTTTTGTCAAAGGTAATGTAGCTTACAATGATTTAATTGTCCATGATGAGGATAATTATTATTTGCGTTCTAATGGTAGTTTTACTTGGTGGTTTACTGATATTGCGATTGATGTGTTTTATACAGAAAATGATTGGGCTCAATACACAATTTCTTTTACGACTCGTAGCAATGCTAGCTATCTCTATATTACTATTAATGGGTGGGCTATGGATTCTGGTCAATGGTTGGCACTAGACAATATAGTATTATCACAAGAGATCGTTTATGATGAAGGTTCTTATCAGAATCATGGTTTTAAAAAACCAAACGATGACGCGGGACCAGAATATGTTACTGGTCAGTTTGATCAAGCTTTGGACTTTGATGGTGCTGGTGGCAGTACCAGTGGTGATTATGTTTTGGTTCCAGCTGCAGATAGTTTAAATGTTACTGGTCCAATCACCTTGGAAGCTTGGATCAATCCAGACAGTCTGGGGAGTGGTATTGAAAGGCCAATTATTACTAAATGGAGTGATGCTGGTGGTGATTGGCGGTCTTATTCTTTATCTGTTTTAGCCAATGGTAAATTGCGCTTTAGTTTGAGTAGTGATGGTGAAAGTGGCAATGGTCACACTTATTCTCTTGATAGTAGTGAGCAAATAGAAACAGGTGAATGGCAACACGTAGTTGGAGTTTACGACAATACTGAAATGCGAGTTTATATCAATGGTGAGCCAGAAGGTTCTCAAGCTTATGATCAGGGCATCTTTGATAGTGGTACCAATGCTGATGTGTTAATTGGCTCAACTTATAATAATTTGTACAATGACAATCGTTTCAATGGTCAGATTGACGAAGTTTCCATTGAACTAATTGCTTTGACAGACACTCAGGTTGAAGATCATTATAGCAACTCACCTCTGACCCCAGAAGATGTGATAGTTTGGTTTGCGCCAACACCAATTGGAGTTTTCATGGCTGATAAGAAGGTTGCTGGTATGCACGTCAATAGTAGCTATCTCTATATTGCTTTACTGGACAAAAAAAGAGTAGAGATTTTTGATCTTAGTTCAAATCCTGAAAACCCACCATCTTTGGGCGTTTTTAATACGATCAATAAATCAGAAGATGTTTTTACTTATGGTAATTATTTTTATGTGATGACTGATATTGCTTCACCAGGTATTGAGATTTATTATTATGATAGCAATCCGATAGAGGCAATATCAATTGGAACAATCAACCTTAATGATCAACCCGCTGGTATTTGGATTGATGGTGATATCTTATATGTAGCTCTCAATGATGACAGCGTTCAAGTCTTTGATTTAAATCCTGATCCAGCAGTGCCTATTTCTTTAGGCGATTTTGCTACTACCAATACCGCTACTGATATTTCTATTTATGGCGATTATGCCTATGTTTCACTTGATGATGATGTTGAAGCTTTACAAACCTTTGATATTTCTATTGATCCAGCCAATCCTACTTCTACCAGTATTGCCAGCGCGATTGAAGAAGTAAATGGTGTGACAGCGATGGAAGATTATCTATTCTTGATTACCAAGGGTACTAGTCGGAAGGTCTTGGTTTATAATATTGGCGATGAACCAGCAATACCAGTAGCTCTTGGCGATCTTACTATTTTTGATAATGGTTGGGATATCGCGGTGCGTGGTAGCTATATTTATGTGGGTTTGGGTGGCAGTACCAAGGGTGTCCAAGTATTTGATATGACTTTTATGCTCGCTGGCGGTAGTGGTGATACCAATTTTGAAGTTTACGGCACTCTAGAATCCTCAGCTTTTGATACTGGCAATGCTAGTGGTTTTAACTTTATTTCCTGGTCAGAAACATTGCCAGCACCAGAAGATAATATCAAGGTGCAAATCAAAACAGCGCCAACAGAAGCTGGTTTATCAGCTTCTTCCTGGGTTGGTTTAAGTGGTATCAATACTTACTATGAAGTAGGTAATGAAACAATTATTTATCCGAGCAATGGTCACAATGAAGATCGCTGGATCAAATATCTCGTTAGTTTATATGGTTCTGGAGACACCAGTCCGATTTTACACGATTTTAAAATAAATTATACACCCTAAAGAATGAAGATTAATAAATTACAAAATTCTCAAGGATTTACCTTGCTAGAAGTCATCATCTATATGGCGATTGTTTCTGCTATTTTGACTGTGGCAATCTTTTTTGCTTGGTCGATTATTGGTAATCAATCTAAGAGTATGGTGGTGACTGAAGTCAATCAGAATAGTAGATTTATTTTAGAAAGAGTGGGTCGTGACTTAAGGCAAGCGAGTAGTATTGCTAGTCTGGCTAGTGAACAGCTAGTACTCAATATCCTTGGTGGAGATCAATTAACTTTTGTTTTTGATGATATTAATCAGCAATTGACTAGACAATTAAACGAAGATACAGCAACTATTTTAAATAGCTCCTTGGTGGATGTTAGTGGTGCTTGGCAGAATTTGTCAGCCAATGATTCTGCTACTATTGGTCTGGATTTGACAGTTGCTTTCAAGACTAATAGCAATCACACAGACTGGCAAGCCAGCACCAGCACCTCATCAAGTTATGAATTACGAGTAAAATAATGAAACTACAAAAAGATCAACAAGGTTTAATTGCACTAATATCTATTTTGGTTATTAGTTCTGTCGTGTTGTTAATCACAATCACGATGAGTTGGCAGTCAACTTCTGAATTACAAATGTCTTGGTGGACCAATCAATCTGAACAGGCTTATAGTTTGGCTGATAGTTGCTTGGAAGAAGGTTTGAATAAGTTGCGACTGAATTGGCAGAATTACAATGGCAATTTAGAGATTGATAGTAATTCGTGTATAATAGAAATAGAGACAACAGTTAATCTAGCTACTGTTGCTGTGATGGCCACTGTTGATCAAATCAATCGATCGATCATAGCCACCATTGATCAAAATTTTCAATTTACAAACTGGCAAGAAAACTAATGTCAAAATTAAACAATTTTTTCGCTCTTGATATCAGTGATAATTCACTTGAAGTTTTGGGTTCTCAGAAAAATTTTTGGGGTCAAACGGTGATCAAAAATGTCAATCGTTTACCGCTAGAAAAGGGTTTGATTGTTGATGGTCAAATCAAAAATGTGAATGCTTTGATCAAGACGCTGAAAAAATTATTGGCCACAGCTAAGCCAACAAAAATAACTAGTAAGCACTGCTTGCTATCAATCCCGGAAAATAAGGTATTCACTCACATTTTTAAGGTTCCTAGTGCTCTGAAGGGCGATGAAATTGAGGAGTTTTTACTCAATCAAGCTGAAGGCATCATTCCTTTCAATCGGGAGACGGTTTATGCTGATTATGCTGAAATGGAGACCGATAATAAAGAAAAAAAGATTTTATATGTTGCTGCGCCAAAAAAATTGATTGATGATATCATTGCTATTTTAAAACAACTCAATATTACAGTCTTATTCATTGAGTTAGAGTCATTGTGTACATCGCGAGCTTTAATAGATAAAAAAACTGGCAAGAAAGCAACGATGATTATTGATATTGGTGGTAATTTTTCTAATATTGGCATTTTTGATAAGGGCGGTGTGAAATTAACGGTTAGTTTGCCAGTTGCCGGCAATCATATTACGCAGCAGATCAAAGCCAAAAACAAACTAACGCTTGAAAAGGCAGAAGAAATTAAAGTGAGTAAAGGTTTGAAATCACCCAATAAGAAGGTTTTAGAAGCTATTCATAGTAGTCTTGATAAAATTATTAGCGAAGCTACTCGTTCGATAGAGTATTATCAGCAAAAAACTGGTCAGGTAGTTGATCAATTATTAATCATTGGTGGTACAGCGCACCTTCCTGGTTTAAAAGATTATTTTACTCGGCAGATGGGAATGGAGATCATCATGGGCAATCCCTGGAATGTGATCAAAAAGGTGCCTAGTGTCAGTAAATATTTTCGTAAAGAGGACGCTTATCTATTTACCACAGTGATGGGTTTGATCGTCCGTGGTTTTGCTAAGAATTATAAGCAAGGTATCAATCTATTACCCAATGGTCGTCAACAAAAAAAGGGATTTACTCTAGGGGAGGGGATCAAGAAAAGTTGGTGGAAAATTTTGGTTTTGATTTTAATAATTTGTGCTTTTACTGGGATTATTGTTTTTCGGGATAGTTTAAGAATGTCCAGAAAAGACAAAATAAGTAATACTGAGCAGGCAATTCAGTATCAAGTTGATTTCTCAGTTGATTATGGTAGCGAAGCAATGACTAGCATTGATATTCCACGTTTGCGGGGAGAGCTTATAGTCAATTATGGTACAGCAGAAGTAGTCTTAGTTAATATTTCAGTGGCAGATTTTCCCAGTCTGGCTGGTGATTATCTAGATTTACACAATGACACTAGTCAGTCTATTACCCTAAGAAAAGCATCACGTTTGGAGTTTAATGACCAAGTTTATTCATTGGCGGAGATTGTCACCTTACCAGCACAAGCAGTGAAAACTGTCCAGGTTGTTAGTGAAGATAATACAGAAGTTGTTTTAGAACCAGGTAATTATAGTTTTGTTAGTTTAACGGCGGATCAACAACAAACAATTTATGGTATCAAAAATTATGAGTTGGCAACGCTTAGTCCAGAACAAGCCGCCAAGTTTGATATTGTTGAATTATCAACAGCTCAGGAGAATCTAAAGAAAATAGCAGCTGAAACCGCGACTTCATTTATTGATGATCGTTATATTATTAGTGAGCCAATTGATATTAAAGTGGTGAATGTGAGCTATCTGAGGCAAGGTGATCAATTAGCATTACGCGGAAATTTTGAATATACTTGGGTCAAAATCACAGAAGATGATTTATATTCGCTAATATTAGCCAATTATCCTGATAAGAATTTGGCTTTCGCTGAATTGGATCAAGCCCTATTAGAATTGAAGCCACTGAATATTAATGGCGCATCACAAACAATGACAGTTTCTTCGCTGTGGACAATTCAGTAGAATAAAATTGTCAGAATGTGCAAAAAGTGATATACTATAAGCAGTTTATTAAGCATATTTATATAATAAATTAAATTAAATTGCCCCCACATAATTTTTTACGCGAGGGTAATGTAAGAAAGGGTAACAACAATGCGTAAAGGTTTTACCTTAATCGAGTTGTTAATTGTTATCGGCATTATTGCCATCTTAGCAGCTTTAACATTCGTCGCTGTAGATCCTGCTACTCGTTTCGCAGAAGCAAGAAATGCAGAACGTTGGTCAGCTGCTAATTCAGTATTGAATGCTGTGCTTAAGTATCAAGTTGATAATGATGGCACTATGCCATCAGGTCTTGATGCTGTAGCTGGTAGTTCACAGGTATTAGGTACAGCTGCCACAGGTTGTGATTCAACTTGTACAGCAGACACTACAGTTGCTGCTTGCGTTGATCTAAGTACTGATCTAGTATCAAAGTATTTAGCATCAATACCACAAGATCCAAGTACAGGAGCAGCTACTAATACAGATTATTACATCAATGTTGACGCTAATGGTCGTCTAGCTGTTGGTGCATGTGATCCAGAATTATCTGAAACCATTACAGTTTCTCGATAATAATTTTCTCCTTAGAACCCCTCTTCTGTACAGGAGAGGGGTTTTTTGTTATAATTTAATCAAACAAAAGCAAAATGAAGTGTAAAATACTATGCATTGGTGGTATTAGCCAGGATGTAATTTTTAATACCTCTGATGCCAACATTATCAGCAAAAAAAAGGACAACCGTGCTCAGCAGTATATAGCATTTAATTTTGGCTCAAAAAATTCATCTCCTAGTGTGATGCGAACTTATGGTGGTGGTGCTTTAAATAGTGCTGCTTCTTTTATTTCTTTAGGAATCAAAGCTGTGCCAATGTCTGTTATTGGCGACGATTTTATTGGTCAGGAAATTTTTTTATACTTAAAACGAAAGAAGATTAATAAAAAGTTGATCAAAGTATTACCTCAAGAGCAAACAGCATTTTCTTTTATTATTAATTTACCACAAGCCAATGAGCACGTTTTATTTTTTAGTAATGAAGTTTTAAGTAAATTTAGAGTGACTGAAAGTGATTTACGACCAGTATTGACCAATTGGATTTATCTTAGTTCCTTGCGTAGTATTTCTGCACCCTATAGTATTGCTCGTATTTTTGACTATGCGAAAGAGAAAGCAGCCAAAATATTTTGGAATCCCGGACAACAGCAGATCAGAACTTTTGAACAATATCACAAATATTTACCACAGGTTGATTTTTTCAGCATCAACAAAGCCGAGGCATTAGCGCTTGCTAAAGAACTGAAAGTAAAAGGCAAAAGTGAGTCACAAATTGCGCAGGGTTTGATCAAATTGGGCGCTCAGGCAGTATTGATAACAGATGGTAGTAAAGGGGTCAATTATTATGATCAAAAAACGCACTATCAACAAGTAGCCAAGACAGTTAAAGTAGTCAATACTACTGGTGCTGGCGATGCTTTTAATGCTGGTTTTTTAGCTGGTTTCCTGCATTATGATCAAGATATTCAAAGATCTCTTGAATTAGGAATCAAAAATTCAGCAGCAATCATCCAGACTATGGGAGCTCATCAAGGGTCATTAACGATCAAAAATTTATACTGATGAATTTAGATAATTTTTTCCAACCAAAGTCTATTGCTTTAATTGGTGCTTCTCGAGACACTACTTCTTTAGGTTTTAATCTTCTCAATAATTTATTGAAATATGGCTATGCTGGTAAATTGTATCCGGTTAATCCTAAAGCCAAGACCATTCTCAATCTTATTTGCTTTTCAGCAGTCAAAGAGATCAAAGGAATTATTGATTTGGCGATTATCATGGTGCCAGCAGCAATAGTTAAAAATGTGTTGATTGAATGTGGCCAAAAAAAGATCAAGGCAGCGATTATCATTTCGTCTGGCTTCAAAGAAATGGATGCTACCGGAGCAGAGTTGGAAAAAGAATTGGTGATGATAGCAGCAAATTATCATATGCGTTTGCTCGGACCAAATTGTTTAGGTTTGATCAACCCACATCTAAATTTAAACGCATCATTTGCCGAGGGTTTACCAGAACGGGGGAATATTTCATTGATTTCACAATCTGGTGCGATGGCTGTGGCTATTTTGGACTGGGCTTACCAAACAAAATTGGGTTTTAGTAAAATTGTCAGTATTGGAAATAAAGCAGACTTGTCAGAGATAGAATTGCTAGAATATTTAGCTCAGGATAAGTCAACTGAGGTTATTTTATTATATTTAGAAAGTATCAAAGATGGTCGTCGTTTTATGGAAATAGCTAGTGAGATCAGTTTGCGAAAACCAATCATTGCTTTGAAAGCTGGTAATAGTGCTGCAAGTCAGCAAGCGATTTTGTCACATACTGGCTCTTTGGCTGGTTCACTGCAGACAGTTGAGACAGCTTTTAAACAATGTGGCATCATCAAAGCCAATTCCATTGAAGATTTATTTGATTATGCCAAGGGTTTTAGTTTGGCCCCACCATTAAAGAATAATAGAGTAGCGGTGATCACCAATGCTGGTGGCTTGGGTATCGTCACTACTGATGCTTTGACTGAGACTACATTGCAATTGGCAACATTATCGACTAGCACAAAAAGCAAGTTAAAAGAAAAATTACCAGCATCTAGTAGTGTCAACAATCCAGTTGATTTGGTTGGTGATGCTTTAACTGATCGCTATGATTGGGCTTTACAGCAGGTCTTAGCTGACAAGGGCGTTGATGGTGTGATGGTCATTTTGACATCTCAGACGATGACGCAGGAGGATCAGACAGCAGAGTTGATCGTAAAATATGTTAAGCAAACAAAAAAGCCAATTTTTACTTGTTTTATGGGTGGTCAAGATATAAATTCTGGGCGTATTATTTTGTATCAAAATAATGTACCAAATTTTGAATTCGTTACTAGAATGGTTAAGACTGTGGAGCAGATGTATTTATACCAAAGCCAAAAAATAACAGTAAAGTTTGCCAACATTAAGTATCGTGAAAAGCAAATTGTTCATGATCAGCAACAATTACCAACTATCGAGTGCGAGAAATTATTAATTAAGCACAAATTACCAGTCTTAAAAAGTGAGTTAATAACCGATCTTGGTGATTTGGTAAAAATAAAACAATGGCCAATTGTGATGAAGATTGCTTCAACTGACATTATTCATAAAAAAGCTAGCAATGCTGTCGAGCTTAATATCAATACAATTGAAGCTGCACGGATGTCTTATCAAAGTATCATTCATAATGTTCAGAAAATTAACCCTAATGCCGACATTGATGGTGTACTATATCAACCCATGATGGCGTTGGGTCAAGAGATCATCATTGGCATGAAAAGAGATGCAAGTTTTGGACCGGTGATGATGTTCGGGATGGGTGGTTCATTAGTAGAAATCTTTAAGGATCTTAGTTTTGCGATAGCTCCAGTGTCCAAAGAACAGGCTATGAAGATGATCACTAGGATTAGGAGTTTTGAGTTAATCAAAGATTATGATTTGTCTGCTTTAGCTGATATAATAGTAAGACTGGCTAACTTTTCATTAAGCTATAATCAGATCAGCTCGATTGATTTGAATCCAGTAATGCTTTATCAAAAAGGAGCTAAAATAGTAGATGTCAGAATAATGTTATGATCAAAAAAGTAATTATATTAAGTTTTGTTTTGCTCTTTGGTTGCTGGGTCAATAATACTCAAGCAGCGACTTATGATTTGAAACTAGAGAGTGGTGATATCAGTTTTTCCGAAAGCGTCTTGATTGCTGGTAGTACAGTCAGAGTTTATGCTCGTATTTATAATACTGGCACTGAAGATATCGCTGGTTATGTCACTTTTTATCGTGGTGCTGCCATCGTTGATGATTCACAAACTGTTTCAGTCAGGCCAGGCAATTTTGCAGATGCCTGGGTTGATTTCCAAGTGCCAAATACAGCTTTTAATGTTTTAGCCAGAATTCAAGGCACACAACCAGCTGATCAAAATACCAGTAATAATGAAGCTTTAACTGGTTTGGTCACTCCAGATTTTGATACTGATGGTGATGGTATTGCCAATTCGATTGATCCAGATGACGATAATGATAGTTTGACTGATTTGCAAGAACAACAATTGGGAACCAATCCTCTGGATACAGATTCTGACAATGATGGTGCTAGTGATTCGCAAGATGCTTTCCCTTTAAATAGCAATGAACAATTGGATACAGACAATGATACTATTGGTAATAATGCTGATCCAGATGACGATAATGATGGCTTAGTTGATACAGAGGAAATATCTTTAGGAACCAATCCTTTGCTTGCTGACTCTGATGGGGATGGCGTTAATGACAAAAATGATTTTTATCCTCTGGATGGTAATCGTTCGGTTGAAGTAAGAGACATTTTTGAGCCAACACCAGAACTGAATAATAACGATGATAGTGAATTGCCTAGCGATACAGATGTTTTGCAAGATTTACAGAATATTTTGGATCAGACACAGGCATTGGATGATCAAGATGAGCCATTGCAAATTGACGCTATTATCAATTCGAATTTTAATCAATCCAAGGATGATAGTCAGCAAGGTTTTTGGCAAGCAATCTCGCAATGGTGGCTCTGGTTGATCGTCAGCATTGTGATGGTTATCGCTATTGCAGCTTATTATTTATATTTTCATTGGTTGGATAAAAAATATTTAGTAGCAAGGCCAGTGCAAGAAAAATTGGTTGTGGAAAAAGCCTTACCTGCAAAAACGATTAAACTGCAGCCAACCGTAACGCCACTTGATTTAAGACAGGGTCGTAGTAATAAGCGTTCACATAAAATGGATTTATAAAATGAAGAAACTATTAACTGGTAATGAAGTGATCGTCCAAGCAGCTCTAGCTTCTGGTGCTTTGGGTTATGCTGGTTATCCGATCACGCCGGCGACTGAGATCATGACTGAGTGGGATAAAGCCTTTGTTAAAGATAAGAATTTACGTTTTTTACAAACCGAAGATGAGATGTCTGCTGGCTTTGTCACTATTGGGATGATTATGGGTGGAATTAAGGCTTTTACAGCTACAGCCGGTCCTGGTAATACTTTAATGCAAGATCCTTTGACCATGGCTGAGAATATGCGTATTCCAATGGTAGTGATTATTGCTCAACGTGGTGGTCCTTCTACTGGATCTGTGATCTATTCACAGCAAGAAGTAATACTTTCTGGTTGGGGTGGAAATTCAGAGGGATACCGAGTTGTTTATTCACCTTCAAACATACAGGAGCTTTATGACTATACTATTAAGGCTTTTAATACAGCTTGGACCCATATGTTTCCAACTATTGTTCTGACCGATGGCTATGTTGTAAAAACTAGACAGTCAGTAGATATTTATCAGCCAAAAAAGCTAGTTAAGTCTCATCCTTTAGTAGTAAAAAGTTATGAGCGGAATGCAGATAAAGAATTGGATTACCAGAATCTTTCTAATACTTTTGTGACAGAGGAGCAAAGTTATGAGGTTAATATGGATTTAATGAATGCTTTTAAGAAGATGACACCAAAGGTTGTAGAATCTGAAGTGTATCAGAAGGGAAACTACAAAACTTTAATAATTGTGCATGGTCTTGTAGCAGGGGCAGCCAAAGAAGCTGTAGATATGAAGGGTAAAGAAAAGAAATTTGGACTATTTAGGCCAATTACTTTAAACCCGTTCCCAATTAATGAATTAAAGAAGGCAGCTAGGGGAGTGAAACAGATTATTGTCGCAGAATCAGCTCATAACCAACTACAAAAGCTAGTTAAAGAAGCTTTGTATGGTGAGCATATTAATATTAAACAATATGGCCGACCAGGCCTTGGTATTACACCAGAAGAATTAATTAAATTAGTTAAATAATATGAAAAAAACAAAAGGTTTTACACTATTAGAATTGCTAGTTGTTATAGCTATTATTGGCTTGATCTCAACTTTTGCTGCTGTTCAGTTGAATTCGGGTAGAGAAAAAGCTAGAGATGCTAAGAGAATAGCGGATGTTAAGGCTGTGCAAACAGCGATGGAGTTTATTTATGATGATAATGGTGATTATGATTTAGCAGCATGTACTGATACGGATGATCCTATCGGAATACTTACCTGTACTAGTTCTGGTCTGGAAACATATATTCCTCGGGTAGCTGATTTGCAAGATCCCAGTGCAACAACCCTTGCAGGGTGTATTGATGCTGCTGCTGCTGTCTGCCAGATGAGTTTTGCTACCCGACCTACTGGTAGTGCTCAAGCTTACACAATCCATTTTTATTTAGAACAAGCAAATGCAGCTCTGGGGACAACAGCGGCGGCTGATTGTACTGCCACTGAAAACGGTATTGACTGTTCCTAATTAATAATTTATTTAGTGTCAGAATATGAGAAGAGCTGGATTTACATTACTGGAATTACTTGTAGTTATTGCGATCATTGGTTTACTTTCTACTTTTGCTGTTGTTAGTTTAAATTCTGGAAGAGCCAAGGCAAGGGATGCGAGAAGAGCTTCAGATATTCGTCAAATAATGACAGCTTTAGAGTTTTATTTTGATGATGTTGGTGAATATCCGGAAACTATTGCCACAAGAATAATTTTAATCGGCAGTTCGGCAGCAGATGTGTTGTGTTATGATCAAGGAGATAGTATACCAACGATTGGCTTTTATTCTAGTGAAGCACCGTGTGAAATAGTCTATATGGCTGAAGTGCCGACGGATCCACAAAATTCTAGTCCTTATCGTTATACATATTTGAATAATACAGGCGCTACCGATTCCTATACAATTACTTTTGAATTAGAAAATCCTAATACAGCCTGGGGGGCAGATACAGATTGTCAAGCCAGTCCAGGAATAGTAGTTTGTGATTAATTTTTTAAAAATTTAATGTCAGATTTAACAGTTCCAAAGTGTTGGAAGTTATCTTCCAAGCCACATAACTTTTGTCCAGGCTGTGGATACCCAATAATGTATAAAGCATTGGGTGAAAACATAGATGAGATGAAATTACAGAACAAGACCTTTATTGGTTTAGATATTGGTTGTGCTTTACTTTCCTGGGATTTTTTTAATGTCGATACGATGCAGACACATCATGGCCGAACCATCCCAGTTGTGGTTGGTTTTAAAAAAGTTCAACCAGATTCTGTCGGCATTGCAATTGTTGGCGATGGTGGTGGCTACGCAATTGGAGCACAGCACCTGATCAATGCTCGGATGCGTAATGAACCAATGACAGTAATAGTAGTCAACAATGCTGTCTATGGCATGACTGGTGGACAAGAAGCACCAACATCCTTACCTGGTCAGATAACATCTACTTCAGTGACTGGAGCAGATCAACATATTATTCAAGGATCAAGGATGTTAACTGAAATGCTCGATGATGAGGTGTATATAGCTCGTGGCTCGGTAGACAATCTAATTCAACTAAAGACATTTATTAAAAGAGCTCTAGAGTGGCAAATCAATAAGAAAGGTTTTTCTCTGGTTGAAGTATTGTCTTTTTGTCCAACCAATTGGCATACTGACGCCAAACAAACTAGAGCCTTTTTAAATACCATGAAGCAGCGTTATCCAGTAGGCGAATTTAAATTAAAAAAGAATAAAGAGTAAATGATAAAGCGTTTAGAAAAAAAATTGAATATTTGTATTGCTGGCGAAGGTGGTCAAGGAGTGCAAACTATTGCCAAGGTGATTGTTAACACAGCTTTTCAGCAAAATTTGGAAGCAACTTATGTCCCCAATTATGGCGTTGAACAAAGAGGTGGAGTTTCGATTGCTTTTGTTCGTTTAGCTGACCAGCACATTTCTTATCCCAAGTTTGAGACAGCAGATGTGGCCATTCTTTTATCAGATCGATCTTATGAGCGGATCAAACAGCATATTGGTCAGCAGACCAAGGTTATTTATAATAAAGATTTTATTACCAGGAGATTGCCGTTTAAATTCAAGGGTTATCGTTTTGATCAACTCGCTAATGATTTGGGCGAGCATCGTGTTTTTAATATGTTGATTCTAGGAAAACTAGTAAAGATGATCAATATTTTTGAGCTAGAGGATATCATCAATACTACCCATCAGAAGTTTGCCAGTAAATATGAGAAGAATCAGAAATTGAAAGAATTCAATGCTCAGGCAATAGAAATGGGTTATCAATTGAAATGATGGAAAAAAAAGATTTTAAAACATATCGTCAGGAAACCAAGGAGATGATTTATGACAATCATCTAGCTTTGTGTAAGGGTTGTGGTCTTTGTATCGAGTATTGTCCTGTGAAGTGTATCAAATTTCACGAAACAAATCGGGGACATTTTGGCAGTCCAGCTATTAACGCTGATCTTGATATTTGTACAAAATGTCGGATGTGCGAGCGGATTTGCCCTGATGGGGCAATTCATATTAAAATAAAGGAACTAAAGGAGAAGAAATAGTCTTTTCAGTTTTTTTTGATATTATGATAAAATAAGGTATTATGGTTAAATTGTTAAATGG